>Ga0182018_10003224_pt1 | contig 14953 bp, 10 predicted proteins | sample 812P2MmetaG_FD_120490 | JGI IMG/M metagenome (GOLD analysis project Ga0182018, IMG submission 120490) | Permafrost microbial communities from Stordalen Mire, Sweden - 812P2M metaG | ecosystem: Environmental > Terrestrial > Soil > Wetlands > Permafrost | place: Sweden: Stordalen | collected...
CCATGCGAGGAGCAGCCAGGAGGCTTGGCAGCAATCGAGAGTGACTTACTTCAATCTCGGATCGAAGTCGAACGGCTCCGCCGGGCTGAAAGCGATCAGCCCGAAATCCGGGTGCCGGGGGTTGATGAGGTAGTTTCTTTCGCGGTCAACCACTGCGGACGGAACCGACAAAACGGCACTCTCCAGGGACGAGGCCCAATTCGTGCCAATGTCCTTGGTCGAATCGCTCGGCACGGCTCGATTCCAGTCCCCCGGCAGATCGGCCTTCTCCAGTGTTTTGACTTTCACGGTGTCGGGAATCCACGCTCGGATAATCACCATGTTCGACGGCAAGCCGGCGCTGTTGGCAAGGACTTCCAGAGCAGCGAGGGAGGCCGTCTGTCCGCAGTAAATCATGGGCGTGCCTTTGTGGTTCCAGCGTCCACCGTGAAGTCTGGCACCCGCGCCGTCATTTTTCGGATGTGTGGCCTTGCAGATGCGGTCGGCAGTCAATTACCAAACACCATGCTCCATCTGGCCGACGACATCCAAGACCCGTTTTTTTCCAGAGGGAGTCGCCATCATCGAAATCGGCGTCGCAAAGTCCAGTGCACGCACCGGTGTTCCTAGCCAGCGCATTGCCTTCTCCCGGTCGCCCATCACTTCAACGATTGTTTCAATGATGGTGCCCAATTTCGCTTCTGCCGTTACTGGAGCCAATATCGCCTTCCTGATGTCCTTGGCCGCGGCCTTCTTCGCTATTGCCTGCCCTCTGGTTTCCGTATCTCTGACCTTCTCTATTACCGAGGTCTTGAAATGGACGACATCCTCTTTAGCTTGTCCCATTTTCCCTCGTTTGATTTCCAGCGGGCTGCTGGAATCAGCTTGGCGGGGGCGTACTTTTTCCATCGACTTCATTATACGGCTTCCCGGCGATGGTGGCGCTCTCGGCCTGTCCTCAAGCCCGGCAGGCTAGAACGTTTCGGCGAACGTGTATCGTTCCATCGCGGCGAGGCGCCGGGCCAGATCGCCGGGCGAAAAGACTCCGTCGAAAGAAAGGATTCGATTTTGGGGATACCCATCAATCAGGCTCCGATCACAGGCTGAAGGCCTTTGCCAGCAGGCGTCCCCATGAGTGGGAACGCGGCAGGCACGAGTGCGTACGGCACGGCAGGCAATAGGACTCCGGTGAGGTGCAGCGGGTCTGTGGGGGAAACTTCGGGAAGATCGCCGGACTCCGCGGCGCGGCGCACGGCGCGCAGCAGGTCGAGCGCTTCGGGCAACGCGAACTGCTCGCCCAGGAAAGCTTCCGCGAAGCGGCCGCCGCGGATTTCGCCGCGCGCCTCCATGCGCCGGAGTTCCACCAGCAGGTCGCGCCACGGCGGCGCCAGCGTTTCGCGCGCCGCCAGATCGCGGAAGACCACGCCCCAGCGCTGCAACAATTGGCGAGCGAAATTCGCAGGGGAGATTTCGCCAGACGGCCCGGCGGCGCGGCGCAGCAGCGCCCAACGTCCGGCGGCGTGCCGGGGCCGCGCCAGACGACCGCGGCCCTCACCGCGGCGACGCTTGGGATCCACCAGCGCGCGCAGGTTCTCGAAGCCATCCGCGGTGACCAGACCCGCAGCCACCAGTTCCCAGAGCGCATCTTCCACTTCGCTCGCGAGGCGGCCAGTGGCGCGCGCCAGTTCGGGAAAGAACGACGCACCGCGCTGCTGCAATTCGGCCAGCACTTCGCGCGCCGGATGCGAGAGCGACGCATCGGACGCGGGCTGCGGACCCGACAGCAGCCACTCGGCATCTTCGCGCAGGAACAGGGTCAGCGGCGCGACGCGCGTGGGACGCACGCGATGCGTACGGTTGTTGTCGTCGTTGTCGAACGCCGGATGCGGCGAGAGACGCCCCCACATCACTTCGCCCGACAGGCAAAGCTGATCCAAAAACTCGGGGCTGTAATGCGCGACGCGGCTGGGCAGGATTTCGGATTCCCACGCCGCGGCGGAGATCTCGTATCCCTGAAGCTGCCGGATGACGTGCAGCACGCCGTCCGCGCCGTGCAATTGCGCGCCGGGCGCGACGTGCTGCCAACGGTGCAGGAAGCGCACGAAATCGGCAGTGGTGACGGGTTCGATCTCGCGGCGCAGGCGGCCAATGGTGAGGCGGTGGATGCGCGCCAGCAGACGGCGGTGGCACCACTCCGGCTCATCGCCGCCGTGGAATGTCGCGCCCGGCGTGAAGCGTCCGCGCAGGATCTGGCCTTCGGCTTCAAGCTGCGCCAGCGCGGAATCGACCAGTGCGCGCGGCATGGCGAGGCGACAGGCCAGTTCGGAGGCGCGATACGGTCCGCCCGATTCAAACCAGCCGCGCAGGATTTCGGCTGCGCAAGCTTCTTCGGTTTCGGGACGGTCGCCGGCGAAGTGGATCGGCGGCGTAAGCGTGGCACCAGGGTGGACGACGCGTGCGATGGGGGTGCGTTCGGCCGCGACCCAAAAGACGGTGGGCGGGTCTGGAGACCCGCCGCAGACCTGGAGGTCCGCCCCACGGCCCGTATCCACCAGCGTCGCGAAGAATGGTTCCCACTCGGGCACGGGCGGAACCGTGATTAGCGTCAACAACGCCTCATGCAACTCGTCGGGATCGCGCACTACGGGCCAAGCCTCCGCGGCCACCTGCACGATGGCGTCCGGATCGAGCCCGCCCGCGCCTTCCGCGAAGTCCGTGCGCACGGTGCGCCGCAACTGCACCGCCCGGGCGCGGCGTTCCTCCAGCGGCGCGTCGTCCAGAAACGCGTAGGGGTTGGCGTTGAGGATCTCGTGCGAGAACGGCGTGGCTTCCGGTGTATCGATAGCGGAGGTGCGGATGGCACCGCCGCGGATGCCTTCCAGCACCGCGATGAGGCCGTTGAGATCCATGGCTTCATGCAGGCAGTTGCGAATGGTTTCGCGGACCAGCGGATGGTCCGGGATACGCGGCGGTCCGGTAAGATTTTCGGCGCAGGCGGCCTGATCGGGGAAAGTGGCGGCCAGCAAGTCGTCGGCGCGCATGCGCTGGATGGGCGCGGGCACGCGCGCGCCGTGCGAAAAACGCAGGATAGCCAGCGCGCGCGAAGCATTCCAACGCCAGCGCGCGGTGAACATGGGCGCATCCAGCAGCGCCTGCGTGAGCACGTCCCCGACAGTTTCGGGACGCAAAAATTCGAAGACGATGTCCAGCGGAAACGAGTGCTGCTCGCCGAGCGACAACACGATGCCGTTGTCGGTGGCTGCGGCTTGCAGCTCGAAGTTGAAGGTACGGCAGAAGCGCTTGCGCAGCGCGAGTCCCCAGGCGCGGTTGATGCGCGCGCCGAACGGAGCGTGCAGCACGAATTGCATGCCGCCGCCTTCGTCGAAGAAACGCTCGGCCACCACGTGCGCGGAGGCGGGCAATGCGCCCAAGGCGCGCGCGCCCGATTGCACGTAGGCGATGGCCTGCTCCGCGCCAAGGCGGTCGAGGCCGGCTTCGCGCAGCAGCCACTCGGGCTGGGGCGCGGCCAGTATATCCGCGCGCAGGCGCGAGACCTCGGCGGACAATTCGGCGGTGCGGCCGGGCGCCTCGCCATTCCAGAAAGGAATCGACGGTGCCGCGCCGTGGGCGTCCTCCACGCGGACTCGGCCGTTTTCCACGCGCCGGATACGCCACGAATTCGTGCCCAACAGAAACACATCGCCGGACATGCTCTCCACGGCGAAGTCTTCGTCCACGGTTCCAACGGTGGCGCCTTCCGGCTCGGCGACCACGAGATAGTTGGCGTTATCCGGAATGGCGCCGCCGGATGTGATGGCCGCCAGACGCGCGCCTCTCCGCCCGCGCACGCGATGATTCACCTGGTCGCGATGCAGGTAAGCGCCGGCCCGTCCGCGCGCGGTGACGATGCCGTCGCTCAGCATGGCGACGATGTCGTCGAAATCGCGGCGGTCGAGCTCGCGGTAAGAATACGTTCCGCGGACCAGTGCGAAGAGGGCGTCTTCGGTCCATTCCTCGCAAGCGCAGGCAGCCACAATCTGCTGCGCCAGGATATCCAGAGGCGCCGCGGGAATTTCCGTGCGATCGAGCGCGCCGGAGCGAATTGCCCGCACCAGCGCGGCGCATTCGATCAGCTCGTCGCGCGTGGTAGCGAAGATGTGGCCTTGGGGACGCGCGCCCACCCAATGTCCCGAGCGCCCGATGCGCTGCAAGGCCACCGCGATGGAGCGCGGCGAGCCGATCTGGCAAACCAGGTCGACCGTGCCGATATCGATGCCCAGTTCGAGTGATGCCGTCGCCACGACCGCGCGCAATTCGCCGCCCTTGAGGCGGCCCTCCGCTTCCAGGCGCAAGCGGCGCGACAGGCTACCATGATGCGGCAGCACGGCCTCTTCGCCGAGGCGCTCCTGAAGCTGGCGCGCCACGCGCTCGGAGAGCCGGCGGGTGTTGACGAAGACCAGCGTGGTGCGGTGCGCGCGGATCAGATCGGCCACGCGATCGTAAATCTCGGCCCACATTTCGTTGCTGGCCACGGGGCCGAGTTCGTCCTTCGGAACCTCGACCGCCAGTTCCATATCGCGGCGATGGCCCACGTTGACGATGTGGGCGGTTTCGCTCAGGAAGCGGGCGATCTCTGCGATGGGCTTGACCGTGGCAGAAAGGCCGATGCGCTGCGGCTTGGGACCGCCCGAAGCCGTGACCAACGCATCCAGGCGCGCGAGCGTGAGGGCCAGGTGCGATCCGCGCTTATCGTCCGCCACGGCGTGGATTTCATCCACGATGACGGTGCGGGTGGTGCGCAGCATGTCGCGCGGCTTCTCGGCGGTGAGCAGGATGAAGAGCGATTCCGGCGTGGTGACCAGCACGTGCGGGCGCTCTTTGCCCATTTGCCGGCGTTCCCACGCGGGTGTGTCGCCGGTGCGGACGGCCGCGCGGATAGGCGCCAGCGGAATGCCCTGCGCAGCCGCAGTGGCGGCGATTTCCGACAGGGGCACTTCCAGGTTGATGTGAATATCGTTGCTCAGCGCCTTAAGCGGCGAGACGTAAACGACTTCGGTCTGGTTGGGCAGGGGACCGAGCCGGGCAGCGCGCACCAGCCGGTCGAGGCACAGCAGGAAGGCGGCCAGGGTTTTGCCGGATCCGGTGGGGGCGGAGATCAGGATGTCGTGGCCCGCGCGGATCTCCGGCCACCCCAGCATCTGCGGTTCGGTGGCGGCGGCGAAACGGTGCGTAAACCAGTCGCGCACCAGGGGATCGAAGTCGGCGAGGGGGGCCACTTGATTCTATTCTAGCGAGGTCTTCGCTACTTGGATGCGAGTGAGCCACATTTTACGCTATCATGGAAATACCTCCTTGATTTCAATTCAAAACATTTCCATGCGCTTCGGCGCCAAAATTCTGTTCGATGACGTTACCTGCACTTTCCTAGGCGGGAGACGCTATGCCATTACCGGTCCCAACGGAGCGGGAAAATCGACGCTGATGAAGATGCTCGCCGGCGAGTTAGAACCGGCGAAAGGGACGGTGTCGCGCCCGAAGAAATTCGGCGTGCTGCGCCAAGACCAGTTCGCATTCGATGGATTTCGTGTGATCGATACGGTCATCATGGGCAACGCGCCGCTCTGGCAAGCGCTCGAAGAACGCGACGCCCTATACGCCAAGCCCCACGACCAACTCACCGACGAGGACGGGATGCGGCTGGGTGAACTCGAAGGCATCGTAGGTGAGGAAGGCGGCTACACGGCGGAAGCCGATGCCGCGGTGTTGCTCGACGGCCTGGGCGTGGAATCCCCGCTGCATGAACGGCGCATGGGCGAGTTACAGGGCGGCCAGAAGGTGCGCGTGCTGCTGGCCCAGGCTTTGTTCGGTAGCCCGCCGGCGTTGCTGCTCGACGAGCCCACCAACCACCTCGATCTGGAATCGGTGCAATGGCTGCAGGATTATCTCTGCGACTACAAAGGGGTGCTGATCGTGATATCGCACGACCGGCATTTTCTGAACAGCGTTTGTACGCATGTGGCGGACATCGACTACGAAACGGTCATCACTTACACGGGTGGGTACGACGACATGGTGCTCGCCAAGACGCAGGTCCGCTCGCGCATTGAGGCAGAGAACGGACAGCGCGAAAAGAAGATCGCCCAGTTAAACGAATTCATCGCGCGCTTTTCGGCGGGCACGCGGTCGAGCCAGGTGATGTCGCGCAAGAAGGAAGTGGAACGATTACAGACCTCGGAACTGGCCAAATCGAATATCCAGCGGCCTTACATCCGTTTCGACGTGAAGCGTCCCTCAGGCCGGCATCCGCTGGAGGTCAAGGGACTCGCGAAGAGCTATGGCGAGTTGCAGGTCATCGACCGTTTCAGCGCCAGCGTCTCGCGCGGCGAAAAGATCGCGCTGATGGGCCGCAATGGAGCGGGAAAAACCACGCTGCTGAAATCGCTGGTCCGTAACGCCACTGGCTTCATTGACTCTAGCGACCGGCATTTCGATGTGGACGCGGGGGTTGTCGCGTGGGGTCACGAAGTGGCCGTGGGCTACTTCGCCCAGGACCACTCAGATTCGATCACACGCGGGACCACGGCAATCGAGTGGCTACACGAATTTGATCCTCAGGCGTCCCAGGAAGAATTGCGCGGCCTGCTCGGCCAGATGCTGTTCAGTGGCGAGGACGCCCTCAAACCGACCAAAGCATTGTCCGGCGGTGAGGCGGCGCGGTTAATCTTCTGCCGGCTCATGCTGCAGAAGCCTAATTTCCTGGTGCTTGACGAGCCCACGAATCACTTAGATCTGGAGTCGATCAACGCCCTCAACGTCGCCCTACAAAAGTACGCGGGAACCGTAGTGCTGGTTACTCACGATCATGATCTGATTGAAGAGGTAGCCACGCGGATCTGGCACTTCGAGGGGGGACACATCGAGGACTTCAAGGGCCCGTACGCGGAATACTCAGCCTATGCTCAGGAGAAAGCGTCTTAAGCCAGCAAAACCGGCTAAGGGGAAAGGATAACGCGCAGATTCTGCACGCCCAATCGCTGGACGGTCCTCAACAGCTTGCAGCCCGCACGCTGAATGCTCAATGATTCTCAATGAAGCTCCAGCTCCTTGAAGGCGATAGCCTGGGTGTGGTGTAATTGGGGACGTTAGCTACCCATTAAGGAGTCCGCATGCCCACCATCACCACCAAGGACGGCACGGAGATCTTCTACAAGGACTGGGGTTCGGGCCAGCCAATTGTGTTCAGCCATGGCTGGCCGCTGTCGGCCGATGATTGGGACGCTCAGTTGCTGTTCTTCCTGCATCATGGCTATCGCGTGATCGCCCATGACCGCCGTGGCCATGGTCGCTCCACCCAGACCGCCGAGGGCCACGATATGGACCATTACGCCGACGACCTGGCCGCTCTTACGGCGCATCTCGACCTGAAAAACGCCATCCATGTCGGCCATTCCACCGGCGGCGGCGAGGTGACGCGCTATCTGGGTCGGCATGGCGAAAGCCGGGTGACCAAGGCAGCGCTGATCAGCGCGGTGCCGCCGCTAATGGTGAAGACGGCGGCCAATCCGCTCGGCCTCCCCAAGGATGTGTTTGATGGTCTGCAGGCGCAACTCGCCGCCAATCGTTCGCAATTCTATCGCGACCTGCCGGCCGGCCCTTTCTATGGCTACAACCGGCCGGGCGCGAAAGCTTCGGAGGCCGTCATCCAAAATTGGTGGCGCCAGGGCATGATGGGGGGTGCTAAGGCGCATTATGACGGCATTGTGGCCTTTTCCCAGACCGATTTCACGGACGACCTCAAGAAGATCACCGTTCCGGTTTTGGTTATGCATAGCGAAGACGACCAGATCGTTCCCTATATCGCCTCCGGGCCGCTGTCCGCAAAGTTGCTGAAGAACGGAACCCTGAAAACCTACAAGGACTTCCCGCACGGCATGCCCACTACGGAAGCCGACACGATCAATTCCGACCTGTTGGTGTTCCTCAAGCGCTAAGGATATTGCCTGGCCTGTCAATAAGTGGCGGGCTCATGACCACCGGCGTGTGCGCAGGGGTCTCCGCACGCGGCACGAGCGTCGGGGAACATCCATTGTTCAACGCTGTCGGCAATACGTGGGAATGGTGCGCGGATTACTTCGATCCTTTGTGGCATGTAGAGGCGGTTCGCACCGACCCAGTTGGCCCGCCTGCGGGAACTACTCGCGTGATGAAGGGCGGCTCCTATCTGTGCCACGAGTCGTACTGCCGGAGGTACCGCAGCGCGGCGCGCACCGGAACTGCGCCGGACACCTCGACTGGACACATAGGCTTTCGGGTGGCGCGGGACGCGTAGGTGAGCCGTTCGGCGACGCCGTCGGTCCATGGGCGGTACAGGGGGTCCGCATGGCGCTTGCACTCGTGCGTGCCGCGTCCCGGCCGCATCGGGATGCTTGCCACGCCGCTTGACGTCCACCTGCCCGCGCCAGAATAATCGTGCGATATGCATCGACGCATGTTTGTACAGAGAGTCGTTGCGGGAAGGCGGATTCCGGGACGAATTCTAACGCCACTCGGGCGACGGGCTGCCGGTACGTCCTACGGGACTTGCTCAGAACCGGTTCGGCCGATCCGCCAGCACCATCGCCCTGCAAGGAGTGATTTATTAAACTGGTGGTGCCGCCTTCGGCCGATTCCTCTCAAGGAAAAAACGCAGAACGTTTACGCTAAAGCCCAGCGTCAATCGGCAAAGTGCGCTATCTGGACAAGCGAATGGCCCGTGGGTGCCATGGATGCTCTGGCACTTTTGTGGCCTCCCAAGCCAAGTTCGTGACGGGATTTCATAGGATTTGGCTTAGTACTGCCATTCTGAAATAAAGGTCATAACCAAGGTACCGTACTGTATAGTACTTTACATTGGGACCTGCCGGGGAGAGAATTACTCCAGGTGCGCTTGTTGCGGCGCAAACGGAGCCTGTAATTCGTTATGAATTGTGGGCCGATATAACAATAGGGAGAAAAAATGCGAAGTTTGATTTCCAGTAGGGTTGGACGGTTGGCGCTGGCCTCAGGGCCGCTCATGGCGCTGGCCTTCATTGCGATGCAACCGGTGCAAGCGCAGACCTTTAACCTGCTTTACACGTTCACAGGCGGCACCGATGGCGGAACCCCATTGGGAACACCGATTCTATACCTGGGCGACATTTGCGGTACTACCGCGGGCGGTGGCGCCTACGCTAACGGAACGGTCTACGCGCTGAATTTCAAGAGCCGCGTGGAGACCGTGCTGCACTCCTTCGTGGGTGCGCCGGACGGCGCCGCTCCCATTGCCGGTCTGGTCCAGGACTCCAAGGGCAACTTCTATGGCGTCGCATACAGAGGCGGCCTAGACAACTATGGAACGGTGTTCGAGGTGAGTCCCACAGGCACTTTCACGCTGCTGCACGCCTTCATCAACCCCCCGTCGCACGGGTGGGGTCCCGCCGGAGCCCTGGTCATCGACTCCGCGGGAGACCTGTTTGGCACAACTTACGCCGGGGGCAGCAGCAATGCGTGGGGAACCGTATTCGAGTATTCCGCCGCCGGTGCGTTTACGATTCTTAAGAGCTTCAGCCCCGGTGGCGCACTGCCCCGAGCCGGCGCGTATTTGGAAGCGGGCAAGCTCTACGGCACCGCCGCTGGCGACGACTCTGAAGCGAATGCGGGGGCGGTCTACGAGGTCGGCGTTACTAACCCGCTATACGACTTCACGGGAGGACCGGACGGCGGCCAACCGATGGGCGGCGTGATCGGGGACGGCAAGGGTAACCTCTTCGGCACAGCCTCCACAGGCGGCAGTGGGCCTTTCGGTGTGGGCAATGGCGTGGTATTTGAGTTGAACATTGCAACCGGCCAGGAGACAGTCCTGCACACCTTCACGGGCGTACCGGATGGATCTGTTCCGGCAGCCGGGCTGGCCCGGGATTCGCAAGGCAACCTGTATGGCACCACCTCGCTCGGCGGAGCATATGGATTCGGCACTGTGTTTGAACTGAATACGTCCGGCACCCTGAGCATCCTGCACAGCTTCACGGGCGGTACGGACGGCGCGAACCCGCTTGCCGGCGTGCTGGTAGACAGCAACTTTAACGTTTGGGGCGCTGCTTCGGCCGGCGGTTCCGGCCATGGAACGCTCTTCGTGATTTCTCCCGCGCTCTAGGAGTGGCCAGCACGGATTGCTCACGGACACCTACCGGCGTGTGCCGGGGTGTCCGCTGGGCTCGGCGCTCGTGCCGGCGTCCGCCCCCGACAGACTGATACGCCTGCCGTAGTCGGTTCGTAGCGCACGCACTCTGGCGTGCCATGTCTGAAATCGTCTCGACACGGGACGGGCTACGGGTGTTACTTTGCCATTGATGGCCAAAATCCAACGCGTCCTGATCAGCGTCACCGACAAAACGGGCATTGCGGCGTTTGCCCGCGAGTTGCGCGATCTGGGCGCGGAATTGATCTCCACCGGTGGCACGGCGAGGCTGCTGCGCGAGTCCGGCGTGCCGGTTCGCGACGTCTCGGATGTGACCGGCTTCCCCGAAATGCTGGACGGGCGGGTGAAGACCATGCACCCCAATGTCACCGGCGGAATCCTAGCGATGCGCGGCAAGCCGGAACACATGCAGGCGCTGGCGGCGCATGGCATTCAGCCCATCGATATGGTGGTGGTGAACCTGTACGCGTTCGAGGAAGCGGCGGCCAAGGCGGATGCCAGCCTCGCGGAGCTGATCGAGAACATCGACATTGGCGGCCCGGCCATGATCCGCTCGGCCGCCAAGAATTACCAGGACGTGGCGGTGGTGGTTTCACCGGTCGATTACGCGGGCATCCTGGATGAGATGAAAGCGCATGGCGGCGCGCTCCCGCTCGACACCAGGTGGCGTCTGGCGCAGAAGGCGTTCCGCACCACCGCCGATTACGATCGCGCCATCAGTACCCGCCTCGCGCAGGTGGAAGGCGCGGGACCGTTGCCCGCCGTGCTCGATCTGCACGCCTGCAAGGTCATGGATCTTCGCTACGGCGAGAACCCGCACCAGTCCGCGGCGCTGTATGGCAGGCGCGGGGCTGGAATCGCGGGCGCTGCGCAGCTTCAGGGCAAGGAACTTTCATACAACAACCTGGTGGATCTGGATGCCGCCTGGCAACTGGTGAATGAATTCGATGCGCCGGCCGCCGCCATCGTCAAGCACACCAATCCCTGCGGCTGCGCGGAGATGGGCGCGCTCGCCGAGAGCTACCGCAAGGCGTTCGAATGCGATCCGGTATCGGCGTTCGGCGGGGTGGTGGGATTCAATCGCACGGTGGATGAAGAGACCGCCGGCGAATGCGCCAAGACGTTTCTGGAGGCGATCGCCGCGCCGGATTATGCGCCGCAGGCGCTGGCGGCGCTGAGCGGCAAGAAGAACCTGCGGCTGATGAAAGTGGCCGCGGGCGGCGATGGCCTGGCGGTGAAATCGATTTCCGGCGGATACCTGGCGCAGATGCCGGATACCGCCCGCCTGGACCGCGGCGCGGCGCAAGTGAAGACGAGGCGCGCGCCCAGCGATGCAGAGTGGAGGGCGCTCGAGTTCGCCTGGAAGGTGGCCAAGCACGTGAAGTCGAACGCCATCGTGTTCGCGCGCGCTGGACAGACGGTGGGCGTGGGCGCGGGCCAGATGAGCCGCGTGGATTCCGTGAAGATTGCGGCGATGAAAGCCTTACTGCCGCTGGCTGGCACGGCGGTTGGCTCGGACGCCTTCTTCCCGTTTCCGGATGGAGTAGAGGAAGCCGCGGGGCATGGCGCCACGGCGGTGATCCAGCCCGGCGGATCGGTGCGTGACGCCGCTGTGATCGAGGCCGCCGACCGGCTAGGTCTGGCGATGGTGTTCACGGGAGTGCGGCATTTCCGCCACTAAGATCGATGCGCTTCCGCCCGGCCTGGCGCCTCGCAGTCACAATATATTGACCGCCCGCGCCGCCAACAGGGCCAGCGTGGTCAGCGATATCGTGGACTGCACCATCATCATCCCCTTCGCCCATCGCGACAAAACGGGAACATCCGTAGGAGAAAAGGCCGTGCTGGTGTTGAACGCCAGGAACAGGTAATCCACGAAGCCGGGCAGCCAGTCGCGGTCCCGGTCGCCCAGGGTCATCTGCGGGAACAGGAATGCGCCTTCGGTGTGTTCGCCGCGCAACTCGCGTTGATTGGGTCCGCCGGCATCCAACCGCCAGTACCAGGAGGCGAACACCAGGATGTTCGCGATCCACAGCGCCACGGCGGAGCGCAGCAGGTCGCGCGGCGATGCCTTATGGTCCAGCAGCGCGGCGATGAGCAGCGTCAGCGCGCCGATCATGGCGGCCGTGATCACGATCAACACCGTGTATCCCACTATTTGATTGAGCCGAAATTTGGCACGCCGGTACAAAACCATGCTGACCAGGGAAAGCGGCGCCGCCACCGCGAGCGCCAACCACCCCGGTCCGGGAGTCAGGGCCTCCGGTAGAGCCCAATACAGCCCACCCACCGACAGGACGGCCATGAGCGCGGGCCAGCGGGGTTCGCCGCGTGGCGCGGGTGTGTCGGACATACGCTTATTGTCGCCGATCCGCGCCAGCCCTAAGATCGCTAGGAAGGTGATAACGGCTACGGGGTAGTGTTCGTCAAAATCGAGACGATGTTCGGGAAACTGGCCACAGCCAGGTCCGGCTTTCCATCCGCATTGAAGTGACCCGCCACCATCGAGACGGGATAACTTCCCACGGTGAAATTCACTGGCGGCTGAAATGTGCCATCGCCGTTCCCCGGCAGGATCGACAGGTTTCCCGATCCCGCTACCGCCAAGCCGGCCTTGCCATCGCGGTTGAAGTCGTGGATCGCTACCGCAACCGGGCCGGCCCCTACAACATACGAGACCGCCGCTTGAAACGTGCCATCCCCATTGCCCAACAAGATTGCGGCCGTATTTGTGGCGAGACCGCCGGCCACGGCCAAGTCGGCCTTACCGTCGCCATCGAAGTCGCCAACCGCAACCTGTGCGGCGAACCCATCTCCCGTTGCGTAGAAGACCGGCGCCGCAAATGCGCCAGTGCCGTCGCCTAGCAGGATGGACACGCCTCCCAGGCCCGTTACTGCCAGGTCCCGCCGCCCATCGCCGTTAAAGTCGCCTACCGCCACGAACTGGGGTACGTTCGCCGCGGGGTAATACACAGCCGCCTGGAGAGTTCCATCTCCGTTCCCTAACAGAACCGCGACCGCCTCGTTGTTGCCGGCCAGCACGGCCGTCGATACCACCAGGTCCGTCTTTCCATCGCCGTTGAAATCGCCGAGCGCAACCGAAGTGGCATGGCCACCCGCATAGTAACTCACCGCAGGCTGAAAAGTTCCGTCGCCGTTGCCCAGCAGGATCGAAACAGTGCCCGCATAAAGGGAAGTCACTGCGAGGTCCGCTTTCCCGTCGCCATTAAGATCTCCAACGGCCACGGAGCTGGCATTGCTTCCGGGCACTACCGGGTAGCTCACCGCTGCCTGGAAGGTTCCATCTCGATTCCCCAACAGGATCGAGACGCTGCCTGAATCGCCACTCGTCACGGCCAGGTCCAGTTTTCCATCGCCATTGAAATCAGCTTCGGCCACGAAGCTAGGGTTACTCCCAACGGCATAGTTGACTGTGTGCTGAAACATGCCATGCCCGTTGCCGAACAGTGTCGAGACACTATTTGAACCCAAGTTGGCCACGGCCAGATCCTGCTTTCCGTCGCCGTTGAAGTCGCCGGCGGCGGCGGAAACCGGATCGCTTCCCACGCCGAAGGCCGCTTGCGGCTGAAAGGTACCATTACCATTGCCCAGCAGAATGGAAACGGTTTCCGAAAGGCCATTAGTCACCGCGAGGTCCATTTTGCCATCGTGGTTAAAGTCCCCGAGCGTAACGGACGCAGGGCTGCCGCCTACCGGGTAGTTCACCGCCGGCTGAAAGGTTCCATCGGCGTTGCCCAGCAACACGGAGACACTATTGGATGCTGAGTCGACCACCGCGAGATCCCGCTTTAGATCGCCGTTGAAGCCGCCCACGGCCACCGAAACGGGATTGGCGCCGGCCGCATAGCCGACCGGCGGCTGGAATGTCCCGTCACCGTTGCCCGTCATGATGGAGACGTTGTTGGAACCGGAATTCGCCACCGCGAGGTCCGGTTTGCCATCGCCATTGAAGTCACCCGCGGCCAAGGAGACCGGATCGGTTCCCACGCCATAGTTCACCGCCGCTTGAAAGGTCCCATCGCCGTTGCCGCGCAGGATTGAAACAGAGTTGGAAAGCTTGTTGGCCACTGCCAGGTCCAGCTTTCCATCGCGATTGAAATCGGCCACGGCGATAGCTGCAGCCCACAACTGTACGCTGTAGGTCACGGCCGGTTGGAAGGTCCCATCGCCGTTTCCCAAGAGAATCGAGACGGTGTTGAAAGCCTGGTTGGCCACCGCCAGGTCCACCTTGCCGTCGCCATTGAAGTCGCCTGTGGCAACGGCCACCGCGGTACCGCCCGTGGCGTAGTTCACCGGCGGCTGGAAAGTGCCGTCGCCATTGTTAAGCAGGATGGAGATGAACTGGCTGCCGGAGCAGGCCACCACTAAGTCCGGCCTCGTATCGCCATTCAAATCGACCGCCGCGACGGCAGTAGCGCCTGGGACCAGATACGCTCTTGGGGCATTGAAGGATACCGCATTCAGGCGGAGTGCTCCTTCCAGCGTCACAAGTATGAATACCGCGATCGGACGCATTTGCATCTCCTCACGATACGCCATTGATGCACCGATTTCCAGCGCTCCCCCAGCGATGATTAGGTGGCGCAGGCACTCGCGCGTGCCGAGGTGCCCTGCGGCCCGGCACTCACGCCGATGTCCCAGGCGGCTGAGAGCAACAGCGTCGAAGACCTAGACAACGTGCTTCTTTGAATTGGCCGCATCAGCTTTTTTCTATCTGCTTCATTCGCTGCGCAGCAC
>Ga0182018_10003225_pt1 | contig 14947 bp, 14 predicted proteins | sample 812P2MmetaG_FD_120490 | JGI IMG/M metagenome (GOLD analysis project Ga0182018, IMG submission 120490) | Permafrost microbial communities from Stordalen Mire, Sweden - 812P2M metaG | ecosystem: Environmental > Terrestrial > Soil > Wetlands > Permafrost | place: Sweden: Stordalen | collected...
GAAAACCGGCTTCATCTAATTTAAAACCTCCGAATCCGCGGAGAGACGCCCCGCGGCCAATTCCAGTTGCGCGGCGGCCACGCGCTGATCGTGCACCGCCGCCAGATACCGCGTGCGGGTTTCAAGCAGCGCCGTCTCGGTGCGGAGCAGGTCCGTCACGTTGGCCATGCCGGCCTGGTAACGGTTCTGGGTAATCCGCAGGCTCTCTTCCGCTTCCGCCACAGCGGCCGTGGCCACCGCGATGCGCTGGCTGGCCGCGTCCAGGCCGGCGTAGGACTGCCGTACCTGAAGCTGAATTGCGGAGTTGGCGCGCACCTGTTCGGCTCCGGCGCGGCGTGCCAGTTGGTTGCTCTCTTCGATCCGAGCTCTGTCGGCGAAGCCATTAAAAAGGTTCCATCGCAGGGAAATGGAGGCCATCCAGTTGGCGCCGCCGCGCGTTACGAAGCGCTGTCGGTCGGCCTCCAGCGCGGCTCGAAAGCTCACTTCCGGCAACAGCGCGCCATGCGCCGCACTCGCCTGGGTTTGTGCCAGACTCTTCGCCAATTCCGACTCGCGCGCTTCCGGCCGCGCGGTGGCGGCGTCGCGCTCCACCCCGTCGAGCGCCGGAATGGCGGAGGTCAAGGGCGTCAGGCCGGTGGTCAAGGTGTGCGGCGTGTCGAGCGGCAATCCGAGTGCGTCGTTCAAAGCGGCGCGAGCGACCTCCAGATCGGCCGCCCGCGCGATCCGCTGTTCGTGGACCGCGGCCAGGTGTACGCGGATCGAAAGCACGTCCACGTCGGTGGACATGCCCGCGGCCCGTATGTCCTGGGCACGCTGCAGATCGGCCTCGGCGGAACGCACCGCCTGCTCCGCCGCTTTCAGATTCCCGGCTGCCAGAACGGCGCCATAATAGGTTCGCACCACTCCGCCCACCACTTCCATTTCCACCCGCCGCCGCTCTTCCCCGGTCAACTTCCGCGACAGGTCTGCGGACTGCACCGCATGGCGGGTCTGGCCGGCGTCATACAACGCCTGGTCGACGGTGAGCAGCGATTGAGAATTATTGAGCGCGTCCGGCCGGTTCAATGGGCCGAGGTTGAAATTGTCGGCGCCAAACTGATGCTGCGTGAGCAAAGAGCTAAAGACGAAAACCGGGTTGTCGCTACGCGTGAACGACTCCGAGTAGTTCACCTTCGGGAGAAGGCCGCTGTGCGCCTGGGTAATCCGCGCCCCGGCCGCCTGTACGCCCGCGGCAGCCGCGGCAACCGCCTGGTTGTGGCCGATGGCCAGTTGCGCCGCCTCGCGTAGCGAGAGCGGGTCCTGTGCCCACAAGGACCCCGTCAGCACAAAAAGAATGGTTGTTCGCATAGATTCGGACTCTAAAATGCCGATTCAATTATCCAGATGCAGAAAATCGCTCGGCGTGACATTGTCACCTTCGGCCGGCGACTGCATCTCTAAGTTTGGAAGCCATTATGGAAGTCACCGTTCGACATCTCGGGAACGTACAATTTGAAGCCAGTGCGCGAGGCCATCGCGTAATTTGCGACCAGCCGCCTGCCAATGGCGGCGCCGACCACGGCATGACTCCGCCGGAGTACCTGCTGGCCTCGTTGGGCACCTGCGCCGGGTTCTACGCCGCGCAATATTTGAAGGCCCGGAGTCTGCCGGCGGCCGGATTGGAAATCACGGTCCACGCGGAGAAGGCCTTGCAACCGGCACGCGTGGCGCGGTTCCGGATCGAAGTCTTCGTCCCCGCCCTCGATCCGCACCATGAAGCCGGCCTTCTACGCGCCGTGAAAGCCTGTCTGATTCACAACACGCTGCTGCATTCCCCGTCCATCGAAACGGTGGTGCGGACGACGGCCGAAGTGCCGGTGGCCTGAGGCCGGCCGCATCCGTGCCATAGGGCTGATAGAGGCGGAGTCTTCATCTCCTCTGCCAATGACCCCAATGGGGATGTTCCCTTCACGCAGGTTGCCACAAGATCTTGTGCCCGCAGACGGCGTTTTTCTCTACCTGCTGTGGCGGCCAGCGTGCAACCTGCGTTAAGTGAATATCCCAATGACCCCAATCAAGTCAAACGGCATGCTCACAGCGTTGATTCAAGAGCCGAATGCTGTTGCGCCATGTGCTTCTTGCCTCGCCGGCGCCGCTCGGCGATCTGCGCAGGTTCGTATTCGGCGATCATGCCCTGAAACTGCACCAGGAGTTGATCCTCCGGCGTGGCTCCCGCCGGCGCCTTCGGAAAAATCGACTCGACTCCGCAGCGCGACAGTTCCTCGCTCAGCAAGACTTGATAGGCGTACTTTCGGCTCAGCCGATCCGGCGAGTAGACCAGCACCGCGGCGATTTGGCCCTCCGCCGCCAGATCGCGTAGCGTCTCTAATCCCGGCCGCACCAGGATGGCGCCGCTATAGCCTTCGTCCTGGAAGATCCATTCCGGCGGCACGCTGTATCCGTGCGTCTGCGCGTACTCGACCAGCGCCGCCGTCTGGCTGTCGATGGTGTGATTCTCTTTCTGGCGTTCCGGGGACACGCGGGCATAAATGGCTGCTGGCTTGTTCATCGTTCACTCCTGACGTTGAATTCGCTTGTTTCTAGGGCACACGGCTCCGCAGCCCCGCCTTCGCTCCTGAGTAACGGATTCCACGCTGAAAAAGAAGCGCACTCCGCGCTTTTCCCGATTGGCCGCTTCACGTTCACGGCCCCACGGCATTTATATTTCCTGCCCCTTCAATCCTTTCCCGCTAACGACTGGGCCGCAACGCCGGCCGCTCGTGCCATCATAAGGGCAGGAAAGGCGCCGCGCTCCCTTGGCTTCGTTTCGCAAGTTTGTGATCTCGTCCATTTCCCCAACCCAAGCTGCGCCGCCTGCCATAATGGCTTCGTCAATGGCTTCGTCAAGGCCATTCCAAGATTCTGATTATAAATGTCTTATAAGCCAAATTGGCTTCGTTCCGCATTTTTCCTTGTGCGCGGTCCCAACCCGCCGCGGGCCGCCAAATTGGCTTCGTTCCGCATTTTTCTTTGCGCGCGGTCCCAACCCGCCGCGGGCCGCCCGATTGGCTTCGTTCCGCATTTTTCCTTGTGCGCGGTCCCAACCCGCCGCGGGCCGCCAAATTGGCTTCGTTCGGCATTTTTCCTTGTGCGCGGTCCCAACCCGCCGCGGGCCGCCAAATTGGCTTCGTTCCGCATTTTTCTTTGCGCGCGGTCCCAACCCGCCGCGGGCCGCCCAATTGGCTTCGTTTCGCACGCTTTAATCGTCCCGGTCGACCCCTGGCGGAGGCCGGTTTACAAGGGAGCACATCTTCCATGCAGTCCCGCCGCAGTTTCACTGGCAAATCGGCCACCGGACTGGCTGACGCCCTCGCCGGATCGGCCCAGAGGGTAGGGGTGAGGGTGAGGGCGCCGGCGATGATACAAACTGAGGCCCTGCAGCCGTTTGTGCGCTTCGCGCCAAACCATTCGGCCCGGTCTCTCGGTTCCGCGAGCTGCTCTCAGACGCGGGAACGAGCGGCGCGGCCTGCCTGTTTCCCCTGAGGCTTCTATACCCCGTTTGTTAACTCGCCGCCGGGGAGCATCGCTGCCGGGTTGCGGAGGGCTGGAACCCGAGACTCGCCCTGACGCGCCCACCACCGATTTCCCTCTTCCGCCGTCATGGTATTTTGGGTTCGATGCCCATCGAGAATCCGTTTCAAGATCCACTGCGGTTTGAACGGCGCGTGCCGGAGTGCGCGGTCGTCATCTTCGGCGCCAATGGGGACCTCACCAAACGTAAACTTCTCCCCGCTCTCTACCGTCTGGCGTACGACCGCAGGCTTTCCGCCGGCTTCGCTGTGGTAGGAATCTCCCGCACCCCGATGAGCGACGAGGCCTTCCGCGAGAAAATGCTGGAGGCCGTCAAACAGTTCTCGGAAGACACTACCTTCGACGACGACGTGTGGAAGGCCTTCGCCGCCGGGCTCTTCTACGTGGCCGGCGACATCGGCGACGCGGCTCTCTACCAGAGTCTCGCCGGCAAGCTGGCGGAGATCGAAACCCTGCGCCACACCGGTGGAAACGTGATGTTCTATCTTTCCACCCAGCCCAGCCAATATGCGCGCGCCGCGCAGGGCCTGGGCGCCGCCGGTCTGGGGAAGGGCAGCGGATGGCGGCGGCTGGTGGTGGAAAAGCCGTTCGGTCACGATCTGGCCAGCGCGCGGGAATTGAGCGATGGCCTGCACGAATCGTTCGACGAATCGGAGGTTTACCGCATCGACCATTACTTAGGTAAGGAAACCGTGCAGAATATCCTGGCATTCCGCTTCGGCAACGGCATCTTCGAGCCCCTCTGGAACCGGCGGTACGTCAATCACGTGCAGATCACGGGGGCGGAATCCATCGGGGTAGAGGGCCGCGGCGCCTACTACCAGGAAGCCGGCGCTTTGGACGACATGATCCAGAACCACCTGCTGCAGGTGATGGCCACCATCGCCATGGAGCCGAGCGCCAGTTTTCGCGCCGCCTCGGTGCGCGACGAGCGGTCGAAGCTGTTGCGCTCGATTCGCCCCATGACGCCCGCCGAGGTCCGACAGAACACCGTGGCGGGACAGTACGGGCCGGCCAGCATCGGCGGCAAGGATGTGCCGGGCTTCCGCCAGGAAACCGGCGTGGATCCGCAATCGCAGACCAACACCTACGCGGCGGTCACCGTGTTCATCGACAACTGGCGGTGGGCCGGCGTCCCGTTTTACCTGCGCACCGGCAAGCGGCTGGCCAAGCGGGTGACGGAGATCGCGATTCAGTTCAACCCCGCGCCGCTGCACATCTTTAATCAGGACGGCGGCCAGGACGGCGTGGAGAGCGCGCCCAATCTGCTGATCGTGCGCATCCAGCCCGAGGAAGGGATTTCGATGAAGTTCCTTTCCAAACGGCCGGGGTCGGGCATGATGTTGCGTCCGGTATCGATGGATTTCAACTACGGTTCGAGTTTCGGAGAACGGTCGCCATCGGCCTACGAGACGCTGCTGCTGGACGCCATCGTCGGTGACGCCACCTTATACACGCGGCAGGACATGGTGGAAGCCAGTTGGGGCGTGGTGGAACCGATTCAGAACGCGTGGCGCGAAAGCCCGGCCGATTTTCCGAACTACCCGGCGGGGACGTGGGGACCGGCGGCGGCGGACGGCATGCTGGCGCGGCACGGGCACGTGTGGAGGAAACCGTAATGGGCGCGACAGTCTCTCCCGAGCTGATCCTCAAGGAACTGGCCGAGCTGTGGGTGGATAGCGGCAAGCAGGGACAGGCGGAAGGCGGCACGGGCGTGCTGCGCGCCTGCAGCATGACGCTGCTGGTGCTGGCCGAAGCCGGCGAGGATACGCAAGGCCTGGGCGAGACCATCGCCGCGCTCATGCCGGAGCACCCGGCCCGCGCGATCGTGGTTCGGCTCAGCGGCCAGGGCGAGCGGACGCTTTCCGCGCGCGTCTACTCGCAATGCTGGATGCCCTTTGGGCAACGGCGGCAGATTTGTTGCGAGCAGGTGGAAATCACCGTGTCGGACGCGGCGCTGGCCGATCTGCGGTCGGTGGTCTTGCCGCTGACGGTGCCCGACCTCCCGTTGATTGTCTGGTGCCGCAGTACGCGCTTGCTGCAAATGCCGGAATTCCAGCCGATCGCGTCGATGGCGGAGAAAATTGTGCTGGACAGCGCGGCGGCGCCGGACCCGGAGGCCATCCTGCAGTGTGCCCAGGAAATGGCGGAGCGCGGCCTCATGCTGGGAGACCTTTCCTGGACCCTCATGACTCGCTGGCGCGAGATGTTGGCGGATGTGTTCGAGAACCAGCGGAACGTGGCGCAATTGGCCAGGGTTTCGAGCGTGGAAGTGGAGTGGGGCGGCTCGCGTTACGTGCCGGCGCTGTACCTGGGATCGTGGATCGAGGACTCGCTGATCTCGGTGGGAGTGAATCCGTCATTAAAACTCTCGCGCGCCGCGGATGAGGATTTTCTGCGGGTGCGGTTGACGGGCGACGGATTTGCCGTCGAATTGGCGCGCCAGGAAGATCGCATGGTGGTCACGCTCAACGGCTGCTCGCAATGTGCCAACTTGCCGCAGCCCACCGACTATCTGCTGATGCGCGAGGAATTGGGTATTGTGCGCCACGACCCGGTTTTCGAAAAGGCGCTGGTTTCCGCCGCGCGTCTCACGCATCCCATAAAGCAATGACCGTACGACCGTTCATATCGCCAGACGCGTTAGGGGCAGCCGAAGCCTGCGCGCATCACATTTTCGGCCTGCTGGAGGCCGCCCTTGCCAGGCAGAAGTGGGCCTCGCTGACCGTTTCCGGCGGGAGCACTCCCAAGCTGCTGTTCCGGAAGATGGCAGCGACTCCATTCGCGTGGGATCGTGTGCACCTGTTCTTCGTCGACGAGCGTTGCGTACCGCCCACCGATTCCGCCAGCAACTACAAACTGGCGGACGACTATTTGATTGAAGCCGCGCACATTCCCGCCGGCAACGTGCATCGCATCATCGGCGAGATTGCGCCGGAGGCAGCGGCGGCCCGTTATGCCGCCGAGATTCGCGATTTCTTCGGCCTGCGGGATGGCGAGATGCCGCAATTCGACATCGTGCATCGCGGCATGGGGCCGGACGCCCACACCGCCAGTCTTTTTCCCGGCGACCCGCTGATCGACGACCACACAGGCATCGCCGCGGCTACTTACGCTCCGCAATTCAAGCAATGGCGGGTCACGCTTCTGCCCGGCGTGCTGTTGGCGGCTAAGCACACGGTGTTTCTGGTGGCGGGGGAAGATAAAATGGAGGCCGTGCGAGCGGTTTTCAAGGAACCGTACGACCCCAAGAAGTACCCTTCGCAGATCGCGAACGACGGGCCGGGGGTGGCGTGGTTTCTGGATGAGAAGGCGGCTGGTGGGATGGATTGAACCGAAGGCCCGCCTAAGCCTTTAATACTGTTTCACTTTGTATTGACAGGCATGGAAATTCTTGATTGCCGAGCTATGTGTGGCAGACTTCAGTCTGCGGCGGGCTTCAGCCAGGCTTCAGCCGGCTTCAGCCCGCCCCCCGCGAACGATGTGAAACCTGCGGCAGGCGGACTAAAATCCGCCGCAGGCTGAAGCCAAGCTGAAGCCTGCCCCACCGGAACCCACCGGGATGTCCGTTAACTGAACAGCATTGTCCGGCTAAGCCGGGGAGCAGTAAACCTGAAGCGGTTGGACAGCTCGCGGGCAGGCTCTTTCCGATGTTGCCGTTTTTCTGCCGCCCGGTCAAGTCCCGCGCGGGGGAATCGGGGGAATCCTCTCAGCATGCAAGCGGGAACGGCTTTGCGTATGATGGAACTGAATGGACGTCGATGAAACACTGCTGAAAGAGGTTGTTCGACGCGTCCTCACGGTGGCGCGCCCGGACAGGATAATCCTGTTTGGATCAGCCGCGACGGGCCAAATGACGGAAGACAGCGACCTCGATCTGCTGGTGGTCGAACCGGAGCCGGCCAATACCCGCGACCGTAGCGTCAGGATCCGGCGGGCGCTCGGCGACGTGCACTATCCGGTCGATGTCATCGTGATGTCCAGCGAGCGCTTCGAAGAGACCAAAGACATCGTCGGAGGGATCGCCTACCCGGCCCGTAAGTACGGACGCGTCCTTTATGAAACCGCCTGACGTCGCCCTCCGCGAGTTGGTCCTGCAATGGCTCGACAAGGCCGCCGCGGACTTCGACGCGGCGGAGCAACTCTCCACCCAAAGCGGGCGATTCCGGGAGATCGTCGCGTTTCATTGCCAACAGGCGGCTGAGAAGTACCTGAAGGCTCTCCTGGTTCGGCGCCAGGTTGAGTTTCCGAAGACGCATGACATCGCGAAGTTGTTGGACCGGGTGGCCACAGTGGACGTCAGCACCGCCGAGTCGCCGCGGGGCGCCGACTCGCTCACGCCCTTCGGAGTGGACGCGCGATACCCGAGCGACGCGCCCGAGGTCCTTCCGGGCGGCGAGGTTGAGGCGATCGCCATGGCCCGCATGGAGGAATGCAGTGATGATCTCGCTCCGGCCATACCTGGCCTGAGTGTTATTTGGTCGGGACTGATGGCCGAAGTTCCAATGCCATACAAGTCCCAGTATGCGTGCCCCAGCTCGTGCAAGATGGTCACCGCCCGATCGTACGCGCTCCCGGTCACTCGTCGCGCAACTCGACAATCGCGTCGAAGGAGATGTCCGGGTGCCATTGCGAGCGCAACCGGAAGGTCCGCGTCTAGGTGACGTTGCCGCGGGTCATGGAGACGCCCGTGAGCTGGCTCGCCGGAGTGTAGGTGTAGTTGGTGGCAAAGGCGCCGTCCGCCGGGCGCCATAGAATCGGACGGGCAGCCGCTCATAGAGACGAACCGACTCTTGATTGTCCGGCGAATTGCAACTGCGGTGGGCGGCCACACCTTCCGCGTCGCCGGGATAACGGATTACCTGAAAACGGGACGCATCGAGGTCGCGCAACCCATGGCCGGGCACTCGAACGCGACGATGGCGGAATCGGGCTTGTTTCACGTACCGGTCCCGCCCGGCGGACGCAGCCAGGACATCAGCGCCCGAGAAGTTGAACGGATCGCGATCTCGACCTTCTGGCCCTGAACCCGTAGCTCATCGCCGCCGTATCGAGGTCGCGCAACGCATGGCCGGGCACTCGAACGCGACGATGGCCGAATCGGGCTTGTTTCACGTACCGGTCCCGCCCGGCGGACGCAGCCAGGACATCAGCGCCCGGGAAGTTGAACGGATCGCGATCTCGACCGTCTGGCCCTGAACCCGTAGCTCATCGCCGCGATCGCCGTGATCAGAAGGAGCAGGCCGGATGGCTCGGGTGTGGGGGTAATCAGCGGGGCCATCCCGTAAAGAATAGAGGTGCGGGACGTGCCGGATATGCTCACGCCTGTAGGTGTCGCCAAACCGTCGCTCGTGTTCAGGGTGTCGATTCCGCCATCAATGTCCTCGCCGTACAAGAGTGCCGTTGACGAAAACCATCGCTCCGATAAGGCCGCCAGTGTTGCCAATCGCGGTCGCAAAGCCTGTCGTGGGGTTCAGTGAGTACAGGATCGAGTTTCCTCCGCCGGACAGCGGCGTCCACGTCCAGTAGAGCGTGCTGGATCCCGACGAGATGCCCGTAACTCCTCCGTTGCCGATCATTTGGCCCGTCGACCCTAGAAGGGTCGCGGCGCCGCTCGCCGGATTGACGGAATACGTGAGGAAAGGATTTCCGATTGAGGGCAAGCTAACTCCAAATAACCCGGTGGTCGTCGAACCAAAAGCGTCGTAGGTTGCGCTGCCGACGCCAACGGGCGTGTCGCTGCCGTTCGCAGGGTTGACAGAATAGGTAGCACCACCCGATTCCGCTCCCGCGTAGAGCTTTCCTCCGACTTCCCCAAAGCCCGACATATCCCCCGGGCTGCCGAGTTTCGTGAAAACTCCCGTGTTGAGATCCAAGGTTCCGTATTGGTCAAAATACGCCCCTGCATAGACAAGGAGATCGGCCTTCGCTTCCCGGCTCGGGAACAACTTGACACGCGAACCGCTGCGAGGCGAAGTAGAGGTTGATGATATGATACATGGGTTGGAGGAACTCAGGCCGGCTTGCGGGAAAGCCGACAACTGAAGGGCCGGAAGGCGGGGTGGTTCTGGCGGCCGCGGAGAAACGTTTTATTGCTGCACTTATTTTATTACAGTTGCTAAGTGGGGTGGGCGGCGGACCCACCCCACTGGAACACTACTACGCCTTCGCTGTGACCGCGGCGCGCTCTTTCAACGCTTCCGCTTTATCCGTAGCTTCCCAGCTAAACGTGTCCTCGGTCCGGCCGAAGTGGCCGAACGCCGCCGTCTTCCGATAGATCGGCCGCCGCAACTTCAGGTGGTCGATGATGGCGCGCGGAGTCAGCACGAAACTCTCTCGCACCAGCTCCGTGAAGCGGTCGTCGGCGATCACACCGGTGCCGAAAGTGTCCACCCGCACCGACACGGGGTCGGCCACACCGATGGCGTAGGCCAGTTGCACTTCGCAACGGCTGGCGAGCTTCGATGCCACGATGTTCTTGGCAATGTACCGCGCCATGTAGCAGGCCGAGCGGTCCACTTTCGTCGGATCCTTGCCGGAAAACGCGCCGCCGCCGTGACGGCCCATGCCGCCGTAGGTGTCGACGATGATCTTGCGGCCGGTAAGACCGGTATCGCCGTGCGGACCACCCACCACGAAACGGCCGGTGGGGTTGATATGATACTTGGTCTGCGAATCGACCATGTTGGAGGGGACGATCGCATCGATGATGTGCTTCTTCACCTCGCGGCGTAGGTCCTCGGTCGAGATGTCCGGGCTGTGCTGCGTGGAGATGACCACGGCCTCGATGCGCTTGGGCTTATTGCCCACGTATTCCACGCTGACCTGGCTCTTGCCGTCGGGCCGTAGAAACTCCAGGATGCCCTGGCGGCGCGCGTCCGAGAGGCGCCGCACCAATTTGTGAGCCATCATGATGGGCAGCGGCATCAGTTCGGGGGTTTCGTCGCAGGCATAGCCGAACATCAGGCCCTGGTCGCCGGCGCCGCCGGTGTCGACGCCCATGGAAATGTCGGGCGATTGCGACTGGATCAGGTTGAGCACGCCGCAGGTGTTGCAGTCGAACCCGTAGGTGGCATCGTTATAGCCCACATAGTCGATGGTGCCGCGGGCGATGCGCGGGACGTCCACGTACGTGGTGGTGGTGATTTCGCCGGCCACGATGCAGGTGCCCGTGGTTACCAGAACTTCGCACGCCACGCGGCCCGTGGGGTCGTCCGCCAGGACTGCGTCCAGGACGGCGTCCGAAATCTGGTCGGCGATCTTATCGGGGTGGCCTTCGGTGACGGATTCCGACGTAAAAAGGTGTCTCTGTGTGTCTGCCAAGTTTGTTCTCCTGAGGGCGCTGTTTTTCAATGTAACACGAGATGCACAGCGGTCCTCGCTAATAGCGATAATGATCCGGTTTGTAAGGCCCTTCCACGGCCACGCCCAGGTACTCGGCCTGTTTGGGGGTCAAGGTGCTGAGCTTCACGCCGATCTTCTCCAGGTGCAGCCGCGCCACTTCCTCGTCCAGCTTCTTGGGCAGCGTGTACACGCCGGCCCGGTAGCTGTCGCGGTTTCTCCAGAGGTCGAGCTGGGCCAGCGTCTGGTTGGCGAAACTGTTGCTCATGACGAAGCTGGGGTGGCCGGTGGCGCAGCCCAGATTCACCAGCCGGCCTTCCGCCAGCACGAAAATGGTATGGCCCGCGGGGAAGGTGTACATGTCCACCTGCGGCTTGATGTTGGTCTTCGAGGCGGGCGAACTGTTCAGCCGGTCCATCTGGATCTCGTTATCGAAGTGGCCGATGTTGCAGACAATCGCCTGGTCCTTCATTAGCTGCATGTGCTCCAGCGTGATGATGTCGCAGTTGCCGGTGCAGGTGACGTAAATGTCGCCGCGCCCGAGGGTGTCCTCGATGGTGGTCACTTCGAAGCCTTCCATGGCGGCCTGCAGAGCGTTGATGGGATCGATTTCGGTGACGATCACCCGCGCGCCCATGCCGCGCAGGGAGTGCGCCGAGCCCTTGCCCACGTCGCCATAACCGCAGACCACCGCGATTTTGCCGGCCACCATCACGTCGGTGGCGCGCTTGATGCCATCGGCCAGCGATTCGCGGCAGCCGTAGAGGTTGTCGAACTTGGATTTCGTCACCGAGTCGTTGACGTTGACGGCGGGGACCAGCAGTTTGCCGCTTTCGTGCATTTTGTACAGGCGGTGCACGCCGGTGGTGGTCTCTTCCGACACTCCGCGCCACTCTTTCACCACTTCATGCCAGTGCCGCGGGTTCTCGGCGTGGACCTTCTTGAGCAGATCCTTAATGACGTCCTCTTCGTGGGCCGGCGAGGGAGTGTTGACCCAGTCGCTGCCGTTTTCCAGTTCGTAGCCTTTGTGGATCAGCAGAGTGGCGTCACCGCCATCGTCGACGATGAGCTGCGGTCCCTTGCCATCCGGATGCGCGAGCGCCTGCGCGGTGCACCACCAGTAGTCTTCGAGCGACTCGCCCTTCCAGGCGAACACTGGAACGCCGGCGGCGGCGATGGCGGCCGCGGCGTGATCCTGCGTGGAGAAAATGTTGCAGCTCGCCCAGCGCACCGAGGCGCCCAGGTCGGCCAGGGTTTCGATGAGCACGGCGGTCTGGATGGTCATGTGCAGCGAGCCGGTAATGCGCACGCCGGCCAGCGGCTTCTCCGTGGCGTACTTGCGGCGAATGGCCATCAGGCCGGGCATTTCGTACTCGGCGATGGAGATTTCCTTGCGGCCCCAATCGGCCAGCGAGAGGTCGGCGACTTTGAAATCGGTCTGGTTCAGAATGGCGGTGCCCATAGGCGATATCTTCCTTGTATCAAGAAATCTTGATACATTGATATTAGAAGATTTCAGCCATGGCGTCAATCCTTAAATCTTTACGGCTGGCCGCCGACCCGAGCCGGCTGCGCCTGCTGCTGTTATTGGAGCGGGAAGAGCTCTCGGTGGCGGAGTTGCAGGAGATTCTGGCGCAGGGCCAGAGCCGCATCTCCACCCACCTGGCGCAGTTGAAGCAAGCCGGCCTGGTGGACGACCGGCGCACGGGGAAGAACGCGTTCTACCGTCTGACGGCTCCCGCGGAGCTGATGGAGTTGTTGCGCAAGGCCGCCGACGAGGTGCCGGAAGCGCTGGAAGACCAGCAGGCGTTGCGTCTCACGCTGCACAAGCGGCAGGACCAGATGCGCCGCTATTTCGACGAAATGGCCGGCAAGTTCGGCCGCCAATACGTGCCGGGACGCTCCTGGAAAGGCGTGGCGGAAGCGTTATTGAAGCTGATGCCGCCCATGGTGATCGCCGATCTGGGCGCCGGCGAGGGGACCGTCTCGCAGTTGATGGCGCAGCGGGCCAAGAAGGTGATCGCCATCGACAATTCCGAAAAAATGGTGGAGTTTGGCACGGAATTGGCGCGCAAGCACGGCATCGGCAATATGGAATACCGGCTCGGCGATCTGGAAGACGTGCCCATCCGCAGCGGCACGGTGGATCTGGCATTCCTGAGTCAGGCGCTGCACCATGCGCGCCATCCGAATCGCGCCGTGGAAGAAGCCCGCCGCATTCTGAAGCCGGGCGGCCGCATCGCGATCCTGGACTTGAACCGGCATCACTTTGAAGAGGCGCGCGAATTGTACGCGGACGTGTGGCTGGGCTTCACGGAATTGGAACTCGAACGGTACCTGAAGGGCGGCGGCTTTAAGAACGTGGAGACGGCCGTGGTGTACAAGGAGCAGGAAGCGCCTTACTTCGAGACGCTGCTGGGGACGGGGGAGAAGTAGGGAGTTGCCTTGATGCCGTCGAAAACGCTCTTTCCAACTCGACGCGTTGGAATGGACGGCAGGGAGACAAGAAAACCGACTGTAAACAGGAGGAATCTGCTTTCAGTCATCACAACCGTTAATGTCGACGACAAAGCAAACCAAGTCGCCAAAGTAGACGATCATCGGCGGAGCGTACTGCCTGAGCCTGTTGTAAATCTGTGGGTGTTCCACGACAACAAGGCGAAGGCAATTTATGCCTTATCAGGCCGCGCGTACATGATCCATGGATCAGAGAGCGAGAGAGCTGGTATTTTAAGAAAACTTGCGCCAATCGAGGATTGTTGCGGGGCCACTCGCTCTGGTGTTCTTATGGATGGGGCAAGCTGTACAGCCCTTGGAGAATTGTTCCTCAAGGCCTCTCTGTGTCGTCGGTCGGAGCGGCGGTGGTCTGCGCGGCAATTCAGATGAGGGGACCGGAAGAGGAAGGCCACAATCTGCTGATGTTGCTCGGCACGTTACTCGTTGTGGGCGGCGTAAGGTGGTGGAGTTGGGCGCCGAACTTAGGCGGCCGTTGTTGATAGGATGAGGGAAGAGCAGATCATGACCGCGTCACAGCCTGAATTTGAGGACCTTTACCACCGCGCTTTTGCCGATTTCAAGCTGCGGGCGCTTTGGAACGTGCGCGAACTCCAACACCCCTCGCCGGAGGAGGCTTTGACCATTACCCGGAATTTGCGTGTGGAAGGTGATTTGCGCGCCCGCCGTTTGGCGGAGCAGATCGAGCGGGCCTGCCGTGCCGCTCTTTAGGATCCAAAGCGAAGTCCTCCGCCTGCTGGCGGCGCATCGCGACCCGGAGAGTTACGTCGCCGGCGCCACACCGCTCAATCGGAACGCCCCGCGTTTTTCGGCGGACATCGACGTATTCCATGATCGTCAGGAGCGCGTGGCTGAGGCGGCGCTCCACGATGGCGCTGTACTGGAGGCTGCGGGGTATAACGTCGCCTGGCTTCGTCAGATGCCGACAATTTACACCGCTGCGGTGACGACGAGCGACGATGGCACGCGCTTGGAATGGGTGGTAGACAGCGATTTCCGTTTCTTCCCGACGTTGCGGGATGAGGTGTTTGGGTATGTTCTGCACCCAGTTGACCTGGCGATGAACAAGGTGATGGCCGCGGCCGGCCGGCGCGAGCTGCGCGACCTGGTCGACCTGGTGACCGTTCACCAAACGATTCTGCCGTTAGGCGCCGTCGTCTGGGCAGCGGTTGAAAAATCTCCCGGTTTCACGCCGGAAGGCCTCATTGCCGAGATTCGGCGGAACTCAAACTATCCCAAAACCGAATGGCTGAAGCTCATCAGCAGCGAACCGCTCGACCCGAAAAACGTCACGGCTCGATTGCGCGGCGCCTTGGACGAAGCCGAAGCCTTTGTCACCGAGATGCCGACCGAGAAGGCGGGGCTCCTGTTCCTGAAGGACGGCCACGTTGCCCAGCCCGACCCCGGCCGCTTGGAAGATTATCAGACCCATGCCGGGCAGCGGCGCGGGCAGTGGCCGACCAGCGCCGAAATCTCCGCGGCCATGTTGGAGCGGTACCAGAAGCCTCCGAACCTCTAACTA
>Ga0182018_10003226_pt1 | contig 14946 bp, 18 predicted proteins | sample 812P2MmetaG_FD_120490 | JGI IMG/M metagenome (GOLD analysis project Ga0182018, IMG submission 120490) | Permafrost microbial communities from Stordalen Mire, Sweden - 812P2M metaG | ecosystem: Environmental > Terrestrial > Soil > Wetlands > Permafrost | place: Sweden: Stordalen | collected...
AAGGAGCCCTCCGGATCTGGTTGGAATGTGTGTTTGGCAACAAACATTCTCCCAGGTGCGGGGGGCTTTTACGCGGACGCGCGCACCGCGTGTTCAGAAGCCGCGCGAATTATCGAGGTTAGGTGAACTGCGGGGAAACGTTGGGCAAAAGAAATTGTCCTTTTGGCGCATTAGAGATTCAGTCGGATCAGGTGACTCGCGACACCGGGATTGGCAATGACCCGGTCTGCGGAGAAGAACTGATCGGGTTGCTTCTAACGTCTGAAAAGCGTGAGGTCACCGGATCGACGCCGGTCCCGACCACTGGAAAAGTCCAGTTCAGAGGCACTTTTCGGAGCGTTTCTTTTGTGAGGCCAAAATTTCGTGCCCGCTACGTGCCCAATAGAACGTCAAAAACGTCTGTGAAATTCCGGTTCATGCTTGACAGCGTGGCTCCGGCACCTGCTTGACACTTCCCTGACCCGGTTCCGGTACCTGGGCGACACTGGCTCCGGTACCTGCTTTACACCTGTGAAGGAGAAGGGTCCACCACGTGGCGGTCGCCACCTTCTTCGCTGTTGATGCAGTTGTCGACAGATCCGAAGGAGGCCGGCGGTGTTGGTGGAGCTCAAAGTGGTCGAACAGCGCTATCGGGCGGTGATCGATGTCCTCGACGGGATGACCGTGACCGAGGTGGCCGCCCGCAACGGGGTGACCCGTCAGACACTCCATGCGTGGCTGCGCCGCTATGCCAACGGGGGGATGGCCGCCCTGGCCGACAAGAGCTCCAAGCCCGAGAGCTGCCCCCATCAGATATCGCCGGTCATCGAGGCCCGGGTGATCGAGCTACGCCGGATGCATCCTTCGGGCCGGGCGTAGGCGCCGTGCTCTTTGGCACGGTCGTGGCGGATGGCTTGGACCCGGATGACCTTGGTAACTCGCGAGGACCGGACTCAACGGTAGTCCTAGCTGCATCTCCGATTCTGGCCCACGGACCCGCCTCCATTCTTGCCAAGCTACTTGTCCGACCTCGCCGTTGTAATGGGCCCTGCCCCAGTGGCGCCGCTCAGCCGTGGGACTGTCGCGTACCCGGCGGACGAGGATACGCAGTACCCGCCCGGTATCGGCACGTTGCGGACGTTTCGGAAGGCGGGTCTAACCGGACGGACCGCTCATCAAACGAGGCGCCTCATCACTGGCCGAGTGGGGTACGTGCGTGCAACTTCGGTGAATCCCGCAGCGGAAAACATCGCCACCGTGCCGGTAAAGACCGCGGACCCACCTACCCGTGAAGCGCTCAGCGCGGCCACGTCTACAGGGTGACCCTCCACAGCCGAAGCACCGTGTTCACGAGCGAAGACGACAGCCGCTTTGAGTAGGGCTGAACCAACGCCGGATCGCCGATGGCGGCTGTCGACGACGAAACAGGTCACCCACCAGGCTCCGGCATCGTCCGTCAACACTCTCGCCAAAGCTCTATTGCCGCTCACGCCAGGAAAGTCAGATCGGGGTCCGACTCTTGTCCACCCAACAGGATGCTCGTCGACGTATGCGAGGAGTCCGGGCGGCACGGCGGCATGGGCAATCTCCTGCCGCAGCGCCTCGCGGTTGTCTCCGTTGGGTTCTGACTCCAGGAAGCGGCGACACCAGCATCACGAAGGGTCTTCACCACGGCGACCGAACGCCGCAACGAGGTCGTTCCACCGATCCGGGGTCGCGGGCTGCACCTGCACGGACACATCCCGATCCTATGGGCCTGTGCTGGCGCTCGATATTGCCGTCACCGAACGCCGTTCCCCAGGCTTCCTTGCCTATCCCCCATTCGAATGGCCACGGTCGGCAACTGCTACCAGACCGGCAATGTTCGGAGGCAGGGTCAGGAGTCATGTCGCTCGCGCAATATGGGGCACTCACCGGACCGCAAATCCGTCGGGCGGGCGCATCCGCAGCCTGCTCGGGCGGACAATCCGACGGAACCATTCCAACCGCTAGCGCAGAGCAAGCAGTCGGCCGTCCAGGCTCTGAAAAGTGTGTCCATGACCCGGCCGATCAGGATAGGTTCGTATTTAGTTGTACTATGAACCTATTGCTATATGAATAGAACGCCTAAGACTCCAAACCCCAAAGCCGCGAATCTTGGCGAGGACTCCGTCGTTGACGCCGTGCTCAGTGCCAGTCGGGTACTCGTCGCCATAGCCGCCCGCTCCCTGGCCGATGCCGGCGAGGATGTCACTCTTACTCAGTACCGCTCCCTCGTTGTCCTGGCCTCGCGCGGGCCACAGAGCGTGGCCGAGCTGGCCGACGCAGTCGCAGTCACACCGCCCACTGCATCGCGCTTGTGCGAACGACTGGTCAAGAAGGGTTTGATTCGGAGACGAACCGACCGACACGACCGCCGCCAAGTGCACATCGCCTTGACGCAAATGGGTCGGGACCTCGTCGACGCCGTGACCGCTCGCCGGCGCGAGGAGATTGCCGACCTGCTGGCCGCCGTGCCGATCAAGACCCAGCATTCGGTCGTGGTCGCCCTGACCCAGCTGGCCCAGGCTGCCGGCGAGGTACCCGAACAGGACTGGAGCGCGGGGTGGGACCTGTGAGCGAGCAAGGCGACACCCCCCATCCAAGCCGTGCCGTGTGGGCCAGGGCGCTCAGCGCACGAGCGGGGCGCTGGGTTGCCTCTGCGTCCTACCTCAAGAAGTGGAGTGTCCTCGGTGTGGTGATCGGCGCCGTGGCCGGCGTCGGCGCCATCGTGTTCTACGAGGCGCTCGTCGTCTGTACCCACTTCTTTTTGAACGTCCTCGCCGGCTACCAGGTTCCGACGCCCAAAGGTGAAGGCGGGCTGACCGCGTCGAGTTCGCCCACCCGCCCTTGGGCACTCCCGCTCATCGCTGGGGTCGGCGCGCTGCTGGGCGCGATCTTGGTCGTTCGCATCGCTCCGGAGGCAGAAGGGCACGGCACCGATGCCGCCATCTCGGCGGTGCACCACAACCCGCGGGGTGTGCGCTTTCGTGCCGTGATCGTCAAGATCGTGGCGTCAGCCCTCACCATCGGGTCAGGTGGATCGGGCGGCCGAGAAGGCCCGACCGGGCAGATCAGCGCAGGCTTCGGATCGCTGCTGGCCCGACTTCTTGATCTCGAACCGGCCGACGGGCGGATCGCGGTCGCCACGGGAATCGGCTCGGGCATCGGGGCGATCTTCGGAGCACCGCTCGGCGGTGCCGTGCTGGCCACCGAGATCCTCTACCGCGACGATTTCGACCCCGCCGCGCTGCTGCCCAGCTTCATCGCCTCGGTCGTCGCCTTCGTGGTGTTCGGGGCGGCCGAGGGGTTCTCGCCCCTCTTCGGCTACGTCGCCACCTACCACTTCACCGATCCGGTCCAACTGCTCTGGTTCGCCCTCATCGGAGTGTTCGCCGGCCTGATCGGCCTCCTCTATGCCAAGGGCTTCTACGGGTTGGCTGACCTCTTCAAGCGGTCACCGCTGCCCCGGTGGGTTGCCCCCGCAGTCGGAGGCCTGTTGGTTGGCGCCATCGCCATCGCCATCCCACAGGTCATCGGCACCGGCTACGGCTGGGTGCAGCAGTGCCTCACCCACAACGCTCTGGAGTCCATCCCGCTGTGGATCGTGCTCATCGTCCCCTTTGCCCGGATTCTCGCCACCGGTCTGTCCATCGGCTCGGGAGGGTCGGGCGGGATCTTCGGCCCGGGCATCGTGATCGGGGCCTTTCTCGGCGCTGCGGTGTGGCGGGTGTTCGACCCCGTGTTCCCGTCCATGGGGCACGATCCCGCCCCCTACGTGATCGTCGGCATGATGAGCTGCTTCGGCAGTATTTCGCGGGCGCCGTTGGCCGTCATGTTGATGGTCGCCGAGATGACCGGGAGCCTCTCCATCCTCACACCGGCCATGATCGCCGTCGGCATCTCATGGCTGATCGTGCGTCGCAGTGACGACACCATGTACCGCAGCCAGCTGAAGAGCCGATCTGACGCGCCCTCCCAGCGTCTCTTGGCCGGGCTGCCGCTCCTCGGGGCAATTCCGGTTGCTCGGGCCATGGCCGAGCCGAAGTTGGTGATCACGACGAAACTCAGCATCGAGAGCGTCCGACGGGCTCTGGCCGACGCCAGCCTCAGCGGAGCACCGGTGGTCGACGCGGCCGGGCGACTCGAAGGGACCATCTCCCGATCGAGTTTCCAGGAGTCCGGCGACGGCCAGCACGGAGTGGCCGCTCTCGTCGATGCCGGAGCTCCTACTGTCTCTGATTCCAGTCGCCTCGATGTTGCGCTCGACAGCCTCACCGCCGCACCGGAATCGTGGGTCCCTGTCCTCGACGATGAACGCCGCGTCGTGGGAACTCTGTCCATCTCCGACGTGGTGCGGGCCTACCGTCAAGAGTTGGTCTCCAGTGCCGAACGGATGAGCGATCTCGGGGCCATGACTGGCACGGCTCAGGTGACGATCACTCCGACATCACCGATGGCGGGCAAGACACTTCGCCAGGCCGAACTGCCCGCCGGACTACTCATCACTTCAATCTCGCGCGGGGACAGGGTGTTCTTCCCCACAGGGAACACCAAGCTCGAAGTCGGTGATCGGCTGACCGTGATCGGCCAAGGGTTCGACCTGACTCAGATCGGAAAAGCGGAATCGGTTGACGCTTCCGAGTAGGAGCGCACTACCCCAGTGGCCTACCAGAGGGGAGTTCACGAGATCGGGTCAACTTCACAGCCCTGAATTTGGAAACGACCCCAGCTCGCATGGTCCAAATCTCGCTGAGGGTGTCCAGCGCCTAAGAGCCGGGCGATGCCGAAATGAACTGTTTCAGCCACCAACCCGTCGACCCACCGTTATCCGGCAGTGCGACGGTCATTCCTTCGACGCGTCCACGGGTCCATCGTGAGAACCACATCGTGAAGGCAAACAGGCTGCCCAAGAAGCACCCGGAAAGAATCGGGTTCACCACAACAAACGTCGACGTCGAGAGCGATGCTGCCGCAATGACACGTCCGCCAGCATCGATCAATAGTCCGAACCCCCAGAGCAGCGTAAGAAGGCGAAAGACCGCTCGACTGGGGGGAAGGTCCCACAGCCGATCGAAGAGCTCTTGACGCTGCGCGTCCCCTCCAGCTGACAGGCCTTTGCCGATGTGGAACATCAACGGTCTCTCGCCTACATAGAGCGAGACAAGAGATAACAGCCCGATGAACGCAGTGAAGGCCGAATCTCGAACCTTGAGCACAAAGGCGTTGCCTCCAAGGGCCCACGAGGCGGTGATACCCGCAACGAAACCGAACAGCACGATCGAGCCAATCGGGTCGAGTGTGCGGCGACGGACTGCCTCGAAGAGGACCCAGGCCGCAGCCGGTATGCCTGCAATAGCGAGCGCAACAGCGTCATCGTGGACATGAGGACGCACCAGGAAGTACACGACGATGGGTACAACACCGCCTCCGATAGCACTCGGCGTCAGCGCCCGTAGGGACGGTGCACCCGGCTCCCATCCGTCTCGTGGGTCAGCGGGGAAATCCCACTGTGAGCCAGTGGGCGTTCCTTCCTCCCGCGAGGATCCAATCGCCACGAAACAGAATTGTTTCAGATTGATCCGATCCATGCCTGAAGGATGTCCGACGAGGCAGGGCTACTGGCTGGTTACCTACGGCCTCACGGTAGCCAGATCGGGCCGTTCCAGGCGAGGCAACCATCGCGAGCACTCGGTCCCATATGACGCTTTTTGGAGGTGTGGGCCACAGCCAGTCAACGGCTTCCAGATCGTGACGGAAGAAATGGCGTAGATCGGCAACGTTCAACTCCCAGCGTTGTGTCCCACTTTGTCAGCGCAATAAGCATGTGGGGCATGCCTCCGAGGTGCAGCATGGCCGCACAGCCGAAGTGGGATAGTCAAGCGCCGGAGTCGCGGCGGTGGAAGGCTCGGTGTGTGATGACTCCCCTGCATCCAGATGTTGAACCTCTCGCTGTCTTACTCGGCACCTGGTCGGGGCACGGACATGGCGAGTATCCGACGATCGAGTCGTTCGGCTACGAGGAAACCGTCGGTTTCTCGCACGTAGGGAAGCCATTCCTCGCCTACAGCCAGCGGACCAAGCATGCAGTCGATGGTCGCCCTCTTCACGCAGAAGCGGGCTACTGGCGCATGGCACGTCCTGGCTGGGTGGAACTGGTGGTTTCGCACCCGACCGGCATCGCGGAAGTCTCTGAAGGAACCTTCGTCGGCTCAACCATGGAGCTCCGATCGATCATTGTTGCTTGCACTGGATCGGCCAAGGGAGTCAGCGTGATCGAACGTGATCTCTTCATCGATGGCGACACTCTTCGATACTCACTCCGAATGTCAGCCGTCGGGCAGCCGCTTACTCACCACCTTTCTGCGGAGCTTCGGCGCATCGAATAGTTCAGGAGGAGGAGTCACTGGCCACAGGCGATAACCGTCGATCTGTCCGTTCAGATCCCGGCATCGATCAGTGGCTCCGGCTGCACAGATGGAACGATCGGTAACGCTCGCGCAAACGCTCCTTGGAGCGGGACCCGGATAATCTCCCCAAGCCGGTGGTTGGGGCGACTTAGGGCCGATCTTCCTGGAAGCTTGGTCTAGGTGCCCAAATTCCGACACTACTTCTGGAGTCCTCTCGCTTTTACCCGTCGGCGACCTGCCGGGCCTTCGCACATGGAGTGAAGACCATTCGCCAGATTGACATTCGCCTATTTGTCCCAGAATTGGGTGAGCGTCGTGACAGCGTTGGGCTCACATGGTGCGGCCGTCCGTATAATTCTTCACATAAGAGGGTGAATCCATGCTGGGTCGCTGCGTATTTTCTCGGCGGCTCTTCCGACGAACTTCTCGGAAGGAACGAAACAATCGAAGGGCGGGGGATCTGATGCGAAGGCGCACGGAGCTTCTTGAATCGGTCCATCGGGCTATCGATCCCATGCAAATGATGCAACGGGTCTGCGTCGAGACACTCTCGCTCATATCGAACGCGGAAAATGCACTGATCGGGCTGGTCGACGACGAGAGAACCCTGACCTACATACGCGGCGCAGGCACTCGGCTCGATGCCGTCGGAGCGACTGTGCAACTCGACGGCAGCCTTTCGGGCCTTGCGAACCGCATTGGGATTGCCGTATACAGCGAAGACACCGAGAACGACGATCGTGTCGACCGGGAGGCATGTCGACGCTTGAACGCAGTTTCGTTGCTTTGTGTTCCAATACGCCATGGCGCAGAGAGATTGGGTGTCCTCACGGTCAATGCGCCGATGCCACAAGCGTTCACGGCGGCCGACGTCACACTTCTGACCCAGGTTGCTGAGTTTGTGGGTGCGGTCGTCTTCACATCGAGGAGCCTCTCGCGATCGACGGCGTCTATGTTTGGCCTTGGTGACGAAGTGGTCGATTCGGCATCGGCCGGCATCTCGGCAAAGGCCAGGTATATCGCGAATATTTTGAGTCCCGGATCGATCGGCGAAGCGCTCGATGAGGAACTACTACGCAAGACCTTGGATCAACGAGCATTCTCGATGGTCTTTCAACCCATATATTCGCTGTCGACAGGTGCGTTGATCGAAGTCGAAGCTCTTGCACGATTCCACGCAATGCCTTATCGAACACCCGATGTGTGGTTCGCAATGGCCCATTCGGTTGGCCTGGGTATCGAGTTGGAGCTGGCAGCGATCGAAATGGCGCTGTCTTTCCTGGGGAGAATCCCCGAGCAGATACCAGTTGCTATCAACGCCAGCCCCGGGGTCATAGGTTCCTCCGCTTTGGCCGTCATGATCGAATCAGTGGAACCAACTCGGATCGTGCTGGAGCTAACCGAACAGATCGCCGTTGCCAATTACCAGCACTTGTCAGGCCTGTTGGCCGACTACCGAAAACAAGGGGTTCAGCTGGCTATCGACGACACGGGGTCTGGGTTTGCAAGCCTGAGCCACATCCTCAAGTTGGCTCCGGACCTCATAAAACTCGATCGCGCGCTGACGACGGGAATCGACTTCGACCCGGTTCGTCGTGCTCTTGCCAAAGCCCTCCACAGCTTCTCAAGCGATACCGGAGCCTGCATCATTGCCGAAGGTATCGAAACCGCCGCCGAGTTCGTTACCCTACAAGAGATCGGTATTCCCTATGGGCAGGGCTACTACCTTGGGCGTCCCGGTCCGGTCGAGCGTCTGAAACCCACCTTCGTTCCGCTCGACAAGTCGCCTTCCGTCGGCAGTAAAAAGCACACGCTGGCTACATCAAAGACACCCCTCAAAGGACTTGAGATAAGTGCCGGAGTGCCGCGCTAACCCGCTCACTCCATCGCACTTCAGGGACACTCGGTTCCGTCTACCCCTCGGTCGGTCGCGGAGGTGTGGCAGTGTGTCCCGCAATTCGTGTGGTAGAGCCGGGTGAAGTCGTGTCGAGGACAACGATGCCGTTGCTCGAACAGCGCGTCCCTCGACCTCGGGAAGGACTGAACCTCAGAGGCCGAGCAGGTCCTCGACGGTGTCGAGAACCTCGGCCATCGGGGTCTCGGCGGCCGGCAGCGCGAAGAACAGCTCGACCACGCGGAACGAGTGGGACAGGTAGCGAACGAGCGCCTGCGCGCGCTCGGCCGCAGCCGGGTCGTCGAACGCGGACGGGTCGGCCAGAGCGAACGCGGGGTCGATCACGGCGTAGTCGGCGATTGCGGCGCGAGCGGCGCGAGCGATGTGCTCGTGGCGCTCGTCCGGGTAGGTCCGGACGCCTGTGCGGTCCGGATCGATGGCGGGCCAGCGGCGAGCTCGGGCACGGGCGCGGTCGAAGGTGATGCGGGCGTCGAACCCTTCGGGGAGCGCCTCGGGGATCGGCGCAGGCTCAGGCGTGTATGTGGCCAGGACGAAGGTTGCGAGCACCGACGGGTCGGCCGCGAGGCCGGGAAGGCCGACGGTGACGTCGTGCTCGTGCCCCGGTACGGGCACGCACGTGACGACCTTGGGACCGGGGGTCGCAGCCAGCCGCTCGAGGGTGTGGGCAAACTGCCGGCGGCGGTCGCCGGGATCGCCCGGCCCGATCAGGTCGATCGTCGCCGTCATGCCGCGCTCGAGCGCGTCCCGCTTCAACTCCACTGGCTCGTAGGGTCCGTGCTCGAACCCGATCATCCACCAGTGCGCGGGGGCGAGAGCGTCCACGCCGAGCACGGCGACTATCGCGCCGAGCCCGTAGGCGGGCGGGGTGTGCACCAGCGCCCCTCGCCGCAGCGGCGCGAACAAATCGATTGCCCGGAACCGGGTCCACAGGACATCGCTCTCCTGCGCCTCGGACCGGCAGGCCGCTTTCAAGGCACCCCAGTCCGCGGCGGTGCGGCCGTGCGCGTCGGTCGCTGCCGGGTCGGCTCCGGCCGCCAGCAGCCGACGCACAAGATCGTGCCGTTCGCGGTAGACGGCGACGTGGAGTGCGGTGGCCTCCCCGTCGAATGCCCCGCCGTCGGCGGAGGCGCCGTGGTCGAGCAGATAGTCGACGACGTCGGCGGCGCCGATGTTGACCACCGCCCACAGGGCGCTCTCGTGGTTTGCGCACGGGCGGGCCTCAGCGACCGGGGCTCCGGCCTCGACCAACAGGCGAACTAGCCGGAGGTCGCCGATGCCGGCCGCTCGGATCAGAGCGGTCGCCCGGTCCGAGAATCCGAGCCGCGAGTCGAAGCCCTCGACCGGCGACCAATCCTCGGTGGCAGTGGCGAGCGAGGGGTTCCGGGCCAGGAGCCGGGCCAGCCCATCGGCGTCCCGGGAGCGGAGGACCTGGAACAGCAGGATCGTGTCCCGAAAAGATTCGGTACCTGAGGGGCGGGCGGCGGCAAGGGCATCGGCGACCATGGGGAGCAGCTCCTTCAAGCGGGTGCGGGCGGACCACGCCCGCTTCTTCGTGGCAGGGACGGTGATGCGGAGGAAGGCTGCGACCTCGGCGTAGGGCATTCCGGCCAGGTAATGCAGCGCAACCACACATCGCTCGCCTTCGGGCAGGCCCTCGACCGCGGCCCGGACCTCGGCCACCTCGACGGCGGCGAGCACGACCTCCTCGGGCCCTGCGGCCGGTTCCATCAGCGCACCTGGCCCGTCGCCGCGGGAGGCGGCGTCGAGCGACACGGTGGCGGGCCGGCGGCGGCGGGTCCGGCGGTTGGTCGCGGTGCGGACCAGCCGCAGGAGCCAGGCCGGGAACGCGGCCGGGTCCCGAAGGTCGGCGATGTGGCGGAAGGCCAGGACGAACGCTTCCTGAGCGATGTCCGGGGCCTCGTCCAGATCGCCGCACAGCCCGACGGCTGAGGCGACCGCGATGTCCTCGAATCGGTCGATGAGCTCCGGCCAGGCGCTGGCATCGCCCCGTTGGGCGGCGGCGACCAGTGCCGCCCAACGGTCCCGATCCTCGAACAGTGTCATCACAAGAGAGGAGCCTGCCAGCGCCGGTCCGGTTACCGCACGGCAGACCGGGTGCGCACGGGCGGCGTTCTCGCTGCTGTTCTACTGCGGCCCTGCGGTATCTGCGACAACCGGCAGCTCGTCAGGGGTGTGTACGAGCTGAGGTTGACAACGCAGTCGACGATTCATTTCGTCGTCCATCGGACGAGGCACTCCTACCTGTCCCCGAACGCTGCGGGACGGTGACGCTTCTTCGCGGTCCTATTGCCAGAAATGCTGCTTTTCGCGAGCACAATCAGCATTCCGCTCATTGGCCAACGCGCTGCAAGCGAATCCCGCAAGGAACGGTCAGCGGTGACCGATGCAAGCCGTGATTGCTGCTTTGGGTGTGTGGGAACCAGCCCTGCTTCGATCATCTCGGTTCGCGCCACATTGGCCACATCGATGGTCCGTTCTTCCCGATCTTGAGTTCTTTGATCACATTGAACCCGTGTCGTTCGTAGAGGGACAGGTTTCGAGGGCTCGATGATTCGAGGTAGGCCGGCATAGCCTCGCGGTCGCAGCGCTCGAGGAGTGGCTCAAGCAGTGCTTTCCCGTAGCCCTTCCCTTGTTCGGCGGGCTCGGTTCCGAGGACGGCCAGGTAGTAGTGGGGTTCTTTGGGGTGGTTGGCATCAAGCGTGCTCAGGAGCCGAGGTATCCGAGGAAGCGCCCTTCCCGCTCGAGGTAAAAACGGCGCGAGCCGTATGGCGAGTCGCATGATCGAGGCAAACCCGGGCGCGATTTGGCCGGGAGGCAACCAGAGGGCAGCGGCCACCAGATTTTCTGTCGTATAGACCTCGTTGTGCGGCAGGTAGAGATGACGGATCTGGAGGCTGAAAAATGCGGGGAGCACGCGGGTGCGGGTCCCGGCGCCCGGAAAGATCCAGTTGACGATGGGGTCCTCGGCAAAAGCCGAACCCAAGGTGCCCCCGAGTCGGGGGATGTCTTCAGCGACTGCCTTGCGTGTCAGCATGGGGAGCGGGTTGGATCCGAGGCATCAGGCCCGGCCGACCGAAGTCTTGCCAGAACTGAATGCTCGGCTCACCGCATCTGCGAGATCTCGGACAAGACCCTGCCCGGGCTCGGAGCGGAGCAGCACTGTGTGCATGAGCAGCGGACTGACCAGCAACTGCAACACGACCGTGGCGTCGGTGTCGGGTCGAACCTCACCTCGCAGTGCGGCCCGCTCCACCACCCGTGCGAACTCCCTAAAGACGGGCATCCAGTGCTCAATGACGACCATGTCGACGTCAGGTTGGGTTCCGCCAGCCATGGTGACGTTCATGGCCATCTCGACAGGGTCGGAAAAGAAGTCGGCCAGCTGGAAAGCGAGGGCCCGGATGTCGTCCTCCCATTTGCCGGTGTCGGGGACAACGAGTCTCGCCGTATGGATGGTGAGCGCTTCACGCACCAGATCGGCCGGCGTCGGCCACCATCGGTAGACGGTCGTGCGGTGCACCCCAGCCCGCTCGGCCACTTCGGCGACGCTGAAGCCGACACGACCTTCGCGCATGAGGGCAAGCACCGCCTCGGCCACGTCATGGCGTACCCGTTCGCTCCGACCGCCGCTGCGGTACCGGGTAGGCCGTTCGCTCGAGCCGGTTGTCCTGGTGCTCTGTTCAACATCCAGCATGGCCTCACACTATCACGACATCTGTTGACTTAAGAGACCTTTGCCACTACAGTCGTCGTGAGTCACTCGCGAGGTTGATACGTGCACGATCAGAGAAGATGGTGATTCGGAGACGGCCCCACACGGGCGTCGGCGGCATGACGCCATCAGATTGCGTCACCTCCATCGCTGCTGGCCAGATACAGGCCGGAACCGGGAACTCGCCGATGACAGACACGCATACACGGTCAGCTTCCGCGATCACACCGAGATTCCGGCAGCGGCGCTCGACTGGTCACCCTCACGTGGCACCGCGTGGATCCTCCTTGACACACACCCGCTATCTGAAGCTCGAGGGTATGTGCTGGGTACTCATCGGTGCTGCCTCCATCGTGTGCTCCTGGCCGAGCCTGATCGTCAGAGAGACATACATAGCGCCAAGTGTTGCCGCCGGCGCGGTCGTCGTTCTGGCCATCGCGTGTGTGGCGGCGTTGCGGTGCGGCCTTCCGGCGCACCACGTTCACGGTTGGATGTGCGCCGGTACGCTTCGATCGCGAACGGAGGCCCCGTCTATGAGATCTACGCAGGCAATCTGGGGACTCACGCGAGATGCCGCGATCTGGGTCGGTGCGACGCTCGGCTGGTTGCTCCTGTGTCGATTCGGACACGTCCCCCCATTGATCTCTAGTGGATCGATCAGTCTTGGAATCGGCGTCGGAATCGTGTTGATCGGGCTTCTGGAGGCAATTTTGTCGCCCCGCTTCGTCCGCCGGAGCGATCAGAACGTCGGAGCCATTTCTCTCGTCGTCAGCCGCCGACCGCTGGGACTGGGCTATCCAATCCTCACCCTAACTGCCATTTGGATCATAAATACAGCCACTACGGGGACGACAGCTAACAGGTCGGAGAGCCGGAAGTGAACGCGGGTCCGCTGGGTCGATTTTGAGAAAGGCGGATCGTCAGCGCGGCCTCCGTGTTCGAGTAAGCACTGGAGTCAATGGCGTCTGGCACATGTGCGTTAGAAGCGAACCTCACGCCGAGCGAGTTGGTTTCATTGATCGAGGTCCCATTTCGCAGTCGCCGTAACCCGATCGGCCTGCGGGGATCCCATGATGAAGTGCGGACCATCAAAGTTCACCGCTGACCGTTCGGCTTGCGGTCATTCCGGGAGATCGTCGGTCGAGCCCGATCTGTGTCCGCAGCACAGGTCAGCGGACGGCAGATTGGTTCGGCTGGGCAATCCAGTCAATGCGATCTGCCCCCCGACGGTGCCCGGTATTGGTCCAGTTACGACACCCATGGGCAGGTTCAAGCGTTGGAAGGCACGTAGGCTGGAGGCGTGGAAGGCGGTGGTCTCCGCTACCAAGACCTCGACGACGCCCTCGATGGCGTCTCGCACAAAGTACTCACCGACACCCTTCGCCGGGCCGAACGTGACGGCCTGGTTGTGCGACACCTCGACCCCGGTCGGGTCGAAACGGCAACCCTCTACCAACTAACCGACCTCGGCAGATCCCTCGACGAGCCGCTGGCTGCGCTCGAACGATGGGTCGATGCCAACTGGCCGGAGATCGAAGAGGCTCGACGGCGATGGACCCGCCGTAGCGAGTTGTGACTCCAGGCGTTCGCTCTCGAAGTAGGTCGTCGATTCAAATCGCAGTCGCCGCAAACGCGAATCGCGACCGACGGACTGAGGGAGCCCCACCTCGTCTCGGCTCGACGACCGGTTGTAGCTATGAGATATCCATGGCCCGATCCTCGCGTTAGCTACGACCGAGCCGGCGATCGTACCGGTGAATGCCGTGCTGTGGCTGGATGACGAAAGTGCCGCCTGAACTGGACCATCCCCCATTCGACCCGCAAGTGGACCGGCGCCTCACGCGATGGAGGCCGAACGGGCCCCAAGGCCCAGCGGCACGCAATTCTGGGCCGTCGTAGGTTCATATCGGTGTCGTTCACTACTACCGCCGCCCTTCGGTTCGAAACCCGAAGGTCTCAGCAGGTAGCGCGTTTCTCGGGACTCAACCCGGAAGCGGCGGAACTGATCTGGGCACCCGACGCGTCCCCAACCAGGTCGTCCCTCCCGCCTACCTCGCCGGACCCGCGCTGCTGCGCGGACAGGTCCGAGACCGGTGGACCATCGTTCCGGTCATGGTCGGAGCGGGGCCATGGTGGCGTGCATCTTGACGAATTGCATCACGGGGGCGGTTTCGATGTGGCTGAGGCCGTCAAGGGCGGTCATTTCTTCGGTGAGGTACTCATACAGCGAGCGGTCGTCTGGGCAGACCAGTGCCGCGACCAGGTTGGTGGATCCGGTGGTGGCGGCTACAAAGGGAAACTCGGGACGGCTAGCCAAGGCTTGTCCGATGTCTCTCAGGTTTCGGGGGGCCACAGACATCCACAACAGGGCCTGAGAGCGGATCCCAAAGGCGTCGCTGGCGACGTCCAAGTCGAAGAAGAGGACGCTCGAGGCAATGAGTTCTTCGACTCGCCGTCGGACGGTCGTCTCGTGCCAGTGCGTGCGCGCTGCCAGCTGCCGATAGGGAGCACGGCCGTCGTCCGCAAGGGCTTGGACGAGCGGCCAGTCGGAGTCCTGCAGCTTGGCCTTCGGACGATCGATTGACGGCCTGTCGCGTGCCGAAGAGAGTAGTTGGGCAATCTCCCCAGAGCTGAGGTCGCTCGCCCAAGGCGGGGCCGACAATCCGGTGGCGAACAGGTGGAGGAGACAGTAGGCCTCGTAGTCGACGACCTGTCGACCGACCGAGAGCTGGCTGAGTAGCACTGGGGTTCGCTGTTCGCCATCGCGGGAGTGAACCATGCTGAAGATCTCGGTTCCCCCCGAGGTCAGCTGCACCCAGGAGGTATCCGGCTGCTGCGCAAGTTTGGTGGCGACCGTCGGTGCAGAACCCGGCCCGCAACGGATGCGGACG
>Ga0182018_10003227_pt1 | contig 14940 bp, 14 predicted proteins | sample 812P2MmetaG_FD_120490 | JGI IMG/M metagenome (GOLD analysis project Ga0182018, IMG submission 120490) | Permafrost microbial communities from Stordalen Mire, Sweden - 812P2M metaG | ecosystem: Environmental > Terrestrial > Soil > Wetlands > Permafrost | place: Sweden: Stordalen | collected...
GTAGGGGAACGAGGAGCCGATGGCGTGCTTGACCGCCTCCGCCGTGCGCTCGCCGATGGCCACCCCGTGCACGTGGCGCACGTAGGCCTGAATGGAGGCGTCGAAGTCGAAGCCGCCGCAGCGCAGGGCCCGCACCGCCACGACCCCGCCCAGCGAGATGACCGCCATCTCCGAGGTGCCACCCCCGATGTCGACCACCATGTTGCCCACCGGCTCGTGGATGGCCAGGCCGGCCCCGATTGCTGCCGCCATGGGCTGCTCAATGAGGAAGCTGGCCGACGCGCCGGCGCGGCGGGCGGCCTCCTTGACGGCCCGGCGCTCGACCGCCGTGATGGCCGACGGGACGCAGATCAGGACCTTGGGCCGGTTCAGCCGGCCGACCCCGACGCGGTGCAACAGCACGCTCAGCATGCGTTCGGTGACCTCGAAATCGGTGATGGCCCCGCCGCGCAAAGGGCGCTCCGCCACGATGTAGCCCGGGGTCCGGCCGATCATCTGCCAGGCGTCGGTGCCGATGGCGAGGACTTCGCGGGTCCGCGAGTCGAGCGCCACCACCGTCGGCTCGTTGAGCACGAGGCCCTTGCCCTTCGCGTACACGAGGGTGTTGGCCGTGCCGAGGTCAATGGCCAGGTCGCGTGACATCGGGCCTCATGGTACGGCCCTATGGCGCCGCGACCGCATTCCTGCCTTTGTCGTCGGTAGCCTCGTGCTGTGACCCCTAGACCCGAGGAGCCACCCGAAGAGGGACCGGGCGAGGAAAATCCGGGCGGTCCACCCGAGCGCGCCGACGCCGCACTGCGTGGCTGGATCGACCCCGACGACCGCCTCTGGCGGCACCCGAGCGAGTTGGCGGCCGGCGCGCTACCCAGCGTGCAGGTGCGCCCCCACGGGGGGCGCCACCCGCGCATCATGATCCTGATCGGGGCGGCTGCCGCGCTGGCGGCCGTGGCGTGGACCATCGTTTTGCTCTCTCCCGCCTCCGATCAGCCGGTCCAGACTCCCGGCAGCGACAGCGGGCCCGACATCCCCCTGACCACGGTGGCCGTGCACGGGCGGGCCATCCCGGTGGCGGCCGTGGCCGCCGGCCACTCCATGGTCCAGCTGCGGGCCGTCACCACGCACGGGGTGGTTTCCCTGATCGGGGTGGCCGTGGCTGAAGGTGGCCTGGTGGCGACCACCGCCGATGGCCTGGCCGGCCTGCGCAGCATCCTCATGGTCGGGCCCAACGGACGGACCCACCCGGCCACGGTGGTCGGCGTCGACGGCTCCTCCGACCTGGCGCTGGTGAGCGTGCCCGACGACGTCCCGGTGGCGCCGTTCGCCGACGACGGGGGGCTCACGGACGGCAGCACCGACATGACCCTGAGCATGGTGGCGTCGGGCAACGGAGTGCTGACCCTGCACTGCACGCCGGGCTCGGTGACGACCATCGGTGCCGTCCTCGCCAGTGGATGGGCCAAGGGGATGCCCGGCATCACCTCGTCGGCCCCGACGGCCGGCTCCGAGCCAGGTGACCCGCTGCTGAACCAGGCGGGCGACGTGGTCGGCATCCTCTACGGCGCGGCGCCCACGCCCGCGTTCCTCCCCTCCCAGCTGGTGCTGGGGGTGACCGACGATCTGCGCTCCACCGGCCGGGTCTCCCACGGGTGGCTCGGGGTGCAGGGCGCCACGGCGCCGGGATCCGGGGGGGCCCTGGTGGCGACCCTGATGTCCGGCAGCCCGGCGGACGGCCTCCTCCACCCGGGCGACGTGGTCGTCGCCGTTGACTCGGAGCCCGTCCGGTCCATGGCGGACCTGCGGGCCCGGCTCTACGTCCTCTCCCCCAACGTGACCGTCGGCCTCTCGGTCGTCGAGGGGTCCACCACGCGGGTCGTCGATGTGAAGCTGGGGGCGTCCCCCTAGCATGTTGACGTGAGCATGTTCGGATCCGACGACCCCGAGGGCCCGATGGGCGGGATCCTGGGCGACCTGCTCAAGGTGATCGGATCGGCCCCGGGGGCCGGCGAGACATGGTTCGACGCCGCCCGCACCCTGGCCCACGGCGTGGCCACCGACGGCCAGGACGACGAGAACGCCGACCCCCTGGTGCGCATCGCGTTCGAGGAGCTGGCCCGGGTAGCCGAGCTGCACGTGGCCGCCGCCACCGGGATCTCGCTGACCTCTGGGGGCACGAACATCGCATTCGACGCCGTCGGCCCTGGTCAGTGGTCGTTCCGCGCCCTCAGCGCCTACCGGCCCACACTCCAGCTGATGGTCGAGGCCCAAAAGCAGGGTGCCGCCGCCGTCCCGCCGTCGATGGAACTTGACCCGCTCGGCGACCCGTCAGGGATCGGGGGGCTCTTGAGCCAGTTCGCCCTCACGCTCGGCCCCGTCCTTTTGGGGATGCAGTTCGGCTCGGCCGCCGGCCACCTGGCCCGGCGCGCCTTCGGCCAATACGCCCTCCCGCTCCCGTGGCCCGAGTCCAACACCCTCTTGGTGGTGCCGGACAACGTGGCCCGGTTCGCCGAGGACTGGAGCCTGCCCCTCCAAGAGGTGCAGCTCTGGGTCTGCCTGCGGGAGCTGGCCATGCACGCGGTCATGACCCGCCCCGGCGTGCGCGCGTCCCTGACCACGCTGCTCGGCGATGCGGCGGCGCACGCCGCGGCCTCGCAGCGCTCCATGGTCGAGCGTCTCGGCGACGGCCTGGGCGACCCGAGCGCCCTCGAGGGAGTGTTGAGCGACCCCGAGTCGCTGCTGGCCGACCTCATCAGTCCCGAGCAGCGCCACATCTCCAATGCCCTCACGGCGTTGACCACCAGCATCGGCGCCTACGTCGACCATGTCACGGCCGGCATCGCCGCCACGCTAACCTCGGTGCCCGCCGCGCTGGGCGAGGCCTGGTACCGCTACCGGGCCGAGGAAGCGAAGGGCGAGCAGGCCTTCGCCGGTCTCTTCGGCCTCAGGGTGGGGCAGGAAGAAGTCGACCGGGGCGCCAACTTCATCGATGGCGTGGTCGAGCGGTCCGGCGAAGATGCGTTGGCCCGCCTCTGGGCCGACGAGCGTGACCTGCCCACCCCGGCGGAAGTGGACGCGCCGGGCCTGTGGCTGGCCCGCATCGGCCTGCTGGACTGACCTACTCGGCAACCTCTTCGGGGAAGCCGAGGTCCCACTCAAGGGCCAGGTTCTCCCGTTCGGCGTCGCGGACGACGCGCTCGCGGTTGCGGCGGAATTGCGGGTCGTGCGGGGGGAGAAGCACCAGGCGGGCCAACACCCGCTCGCGGAAGGCGTCGACCACCTCGGGCGGCCCGAAATCGGATTGGACGTCCCAGTGGGGCGCCACGGGGCCGAGGTAGACCACACGCACGTGCCCGATCGGGTCGGTCAATTCCGTGGTCTCGGCTACGTCGTCCTCGTTGTCCGGGGACATGGCACCTCCTGGCCGTTAGGCATGGGCGAACGAACGGCGTCAGCGTACTGGAGCCCTGGCCGGCCGGGTTCCGCCGTGCCTGGAGTGGCACATTCTTACGAAGTTCCTATGCGCCAGATATTCAAGTGGGAGACCCTTTTCCTTACAATGGTGCCTGAAAAGGGAGTTGAAAAGTGAACACGGAATGGATGGCCCGGGGGAAATGCCAAGAGGTTGCGCCCGACGTCTTCTTTCCCAGTGACGGGATGGGAGTGCTGGTCGCGCAGAAGATCTGCGCGGAGTGCCCCGTTGCCCAGGCCTGCCTGGAGTACGCCCTCGAGAACCACATCGATCACGGTGTGTGGGGCGGCTGCTCCGAGCGCGAGCGTCGTCGGATCCTACGCCGCCGGCGCATATCGCAGTCCGTCACCGTCGCCTGACCGACCTCCCCGTCCCGGGCCGCCACGCCGGGACCCCCCCACGCCGCCCCTGGCCACGGGCAGACTGGCGGAGTGATCTTCGAGTGCGTGGCCAACGTGAGCGAGGGCCGCGACCAGGCTTTCCTCTCCGAGCTGGCCACGGCCACCGCGCCGGTCCTGCTCGACCTGCACCGCGACCCTGACCACCACCGGTCGGTCCTCACCCTGGCCGGAGCGGCGGACCAGGTCGCCGAGGCCGCCAAGGCGCTCGCCACGCTGAGCGTGGCCCGGCTCGACCTGCGCACCCACGACGGGGCACACCCACGCTTGGGCGTGCTCGACGTGATGCCGTTCGTCCCCTACGAACCCGGCCCGCTCCCGCACCTGGACCCCGCCCTCGCCGTGCCCCTCCGGGACAACTTCGCCCGCTGGTTGGGCGACACCTTGGGCGTGCCGAGCTTTCTCTACGGACCCCTTGCCGGCGGCCGGGACCGTACATTACCCCAGCTCAGAACGGGTGCGTTCACCGCCATCGCGCCGGACTTCGGCCCCGACCGACCTCACGAGACCGCGGGGGCGACGGCGGTGGGCGCCCGGGGACCACTGGTGGCCTACAACGTGTGGGTCTCGTCGGCCGAGGTCGCCCGGCTCGTGGCACCCCTGGTCCGCGGCCCTCTAGTGCGGGCATTGGGACTGGCTGTCGGCGACCGCGCCCAGGTGTCGTGCAACCTGGTCGACCCGTTCCGCTTCGGTCCCGCGCAGCTCTACGACGTCGTGACCGCCCAGGTGGTCGGTATCGGCGCCACCGTCGAGGGCGCCGAGCTCGTGGGCCTCCTCCCCCAGGCGGTGCTGGAGGCGGTGCCGCCCGCCCGTTGGTCCGCGCTCGGACTAACGGGCGACGCGACCATCGAGGCCAGGTTGGTACCCCGCTGAGCCGGGCACCTGTGGAGCGGACCGCTTGCTGGCGCGACCCCTACGAGGCGTGCCCGACCGAGTCGCGGCGCTGCAGCGCCCGGGCCCGACGCACGCGCCGACGCTCCCGCTCGCTCATCCCGCCCCAGATACCGAACTTCTCGCCGTTGGCCAGCGCGTACTCGAGACAGTCCTCGCGCACGACGCAGCCCCGGCACACTTCTTTCGCCTCGCGGGTCGATGCTCCCCGCTCCGGAAAGAACAGGTCTGGATCAACACCCATGCAGTTGGCCTGAATCTGCCAGCTGCGCTCCTGGCGACCATAGAGCGTGGTGACAATGTCCACGTGTTCGCCTCCCCGCCACCTAGATGGCATTCGTGTAGTTACAGCGTTGTTATCTTTCACCACGCTGTCACGGAACGCAAGAGGGGAATGGCAAAGATTCGTGCCTGGCCGTGCCCGCGCCAACCTGCAATGGGAGTTGGACTCGGCACCCACGGTGCAGCGCCCCGCTGTGCGGCGACGCAGCCGGCCGGCTGCTCGTGGCGGCGGCTCAGCCGGCCGGACGCAGGATGCGGCGATGCTGGAGGAAGTCGACCAGGACGTAGCCGCCGAGGTTGTCAGGGGTGGTGTAGAAGGTCCGTCCCCCGTTGACCCGGGCGATCTGCTCGACGAAGGGGTAGTGCGTGCGCTGGAGGTCGAGGGCGAAGCAGTTGATGACGATCCCGGCCCGGGTGCAGCGGATGACCTCGGCCATGGTGCGCTGCAGCGTCTCGGGGATGGGCGGGTAGTTGAACCAGACCTCGCCGTGGTCGTCGATGTGCGCCGTCGGCTCCCCGTCGGTCACCACGATCACCTGCTTGGTGCCGTGCTGGTGGGCCAGCATCCGGCGCGCCAGGGCCAGCGCATGCTGGAGGTTGGTGCCGTAGACGTAGTCCCACATCGCGGTCGGCAACTCGTCGGGGCGGATCTCGCGTGCCACTTCGGAGAAGCCGACGATGCCCAGGTAGTCACGGGGGAACTTGCTGCTGATCAGGGTCTGGAGCGCCATGGCCATCTTCTTGGCCGGCACGAAGTTGTCCCGCATGGGCATGGACATGGACAGGTCGACCGCCAGCACGGTGGCCGAGCGGGCCAGCGCCTCGGTCTCGACCACCTCGAAGTCCTCCGGGGAGAGGCGCACGGGCACGCCCGAGCCGCCCCGACGCACGGCGTTGTGGACCGTCCTGGACAGATGCAAGTTGAGCGGGTCGCCGTACTCGTAGGCCTTGGTGGTCTCTTCGCGGTCGTGGCCCGACCCGGTCGAGATCGTGCTGTGGTCGCCGATGCGGTCCTTGTTGATCTGGCCGAAGAGGTCGCTCAACGCCTTTTGGCCCAGGCGCCGGGCCCCCCGGGGGGTGAGCTCCGTGCGGCCCCCGTGCTGCTCTATCAGTCCCTGGTCGGTCAGTAATTTGGTCAGCTTGGCCAGTCGGTCGAGGGCACGCGCCGCGTCCTCGCCCATGTGGGCGCGGACCTGGTCGAGATCGATCTCGCTCAGCGCCGACGGCGAGGACGCCGATTGGAGGAGCTCCTCGATGCTGTCGAGCTGTCCGAGCGACGAAGCGAGATCGGTGGCCCGCGACAGGCTCATCGGGCCCTGACCCTCGAAGTCGTAGGAGCGCTGCCAGCCAGCGCCGGGAACCGCCCGCTGCAGGTTCTGAGCCAGGCGCTCCACCTGCCAGCGCAGGTCCATGTCCTCGAGCACGGCGTCCATCAGGCCGCGCAGCTGCGCCTGCTGCTCGGGTGAGAGCGAGTTCCACACCGCCTGCGCCGCCGCCATCCGCTCGGCCAGCTGCTCGAGCAGCTCGTCGAGCGTGGACGGGTTGCCCGGGAACATGTCGCCGAACTGCTCCATGAACTGCTCGAAGCTGGGATCGAGGTCCTCCCCCCGCTCTCGTTGCTCGAGCATCTGGTTCAGCGCGTCGTAGGCGTCGCGCATGCGGGCCATCTGCTCGGGGTCCATGGACGAGAGGGCTTCGGACGCCCCTTCGAAGAAGGTGTCCGCCATCTCCCGGCGCAGCTCTTCGATCAGCTCCTCGAAGCGCTGGCGCGCCTCGGAGGACACGAAGTCGTAGTGCTGGAGGGCCTGGAGCCGTCCACCGGGCTCGTCGGGCTGCAGGTCGAGCGCCATGCGGCGCTCGGTGGCCACATCGTTGGTGACTTCGGTGCGGCGCTCGTCGCCCGAGGCCGCGGCGTCCTCGACCAGCTCGTCAATGGCGGCCCGCTCGTCCGCCTCTATCTCGTCGAGCTGCGCCGTGATCTGCGCCATCCGCCCGTCGGGGTCGCCCTCGGCGAGCATCTCGGCCCGCCGGCGGCGCAGCTGCTCGAGCAGGTCGCGCAACCCGGGGATCTGCTCCCCGTCGGCCGTGCGCATGCCGGAGCGCAACAGCTTGCGGAGTACCTCGTCGAGGTCGCCCCCGGCCAGGAGGTCATCGGTGAGGCTCGCGAGCAATTCGTCGACGTCGAGATCGGCGAACTCCTGGCTGCCGTCCCACTCCGAATAGTCGTAACGGGCCGTCACGGCTACCTACTTGCGCCCCCGGTAGAGGGCGCGCGCGCCCGAGGAGTCCTTGTTGAGGCGCTTGGTCAGGTGCAGTCCTTCGAGCAGGAACTCGAGAGCACTGGCCATCAGGGCAGGGGACTCCGCCGCGTCCGGCCCGGCCAGGGCCCGCGTGGGGGGCTCGAGTTCGGGGATGTCGGCCAGCGCAGCCAGGTAGGCGGCCGAGGGCAGGTCGTCCCCGGCATGGACCACGACCTGCTCGCTGAAGGCGGCCACGATGGCGCCGGGGTCGTCCAAAGTGACCCGGCGCCGGAACACCGACAGCGTGGCGGCGGCCACCAACTGGGCCACCACGTCCTGTTCGTGCCCCTCTTCCATCGCCTCGACCTCGATCTTGCCCTGGGTCGAGGGGACCAGCGCGGACAGGTCGCTGATGCGGGGCACCGCCACCGGCTCGCCCGTGCGCAGGGCTCGCCGCACCGAGTTGGCCACCAGGGTCTCGTAGTTGGCGATGGAGAGGCGGACCGAGACGCCGCTGCGCTGGTTGAGGTGCGAGCTGCGCCGGGCCAGCTGGGAGACCTCGGCCACCACCTCTTTGAGGTAGACGGGCACCGTCACCGGGATGCCGCCCGTCGGCAGTTCGGCTTCGGACTCCATGATCTTGACCTCGGTCATGGTGTCGTAGGGATAGTGGGTGCGGATCTGGGCCCCGAATCGGTCCTTGAGCGGTGTGATGATGCGGCCGCGGTTGGTGTAGTCCTCGGGGTTGGCCGTGGCCACCAGCGCGACGTCGAGAGGCAGCCGGATGCGATGCCCGCGGATCTGGACGTCGCGCTCTTCGAGCACATTGAGCAGGCCGACCTGGATGCGCTCGGAGAGGTCCGGCAACTCGTTGATGGCGAAGATGCCCCGGTTGACCCGCGGGATCAGCCCGTAGTGGAGCGCCAGCTCGTCGCTGAGATAGCGGCCCTCGGCGATCTTGATGGGGTCGACCTCCCCGATCAGGTCGGCGATGGAGGTATCGGGAGTGGCCAACTTCTCGCCGTAGCGCTGGGACCGGTGCACCCACGTGACCGGCGTGTCGTCCCCGCGTTCATCGACGATGTTGATGGCGGCCCGCGACACCGGGTTGTAGGGATCGTCGTTTATCTCCGAGCCCTCCACAATCGGGAGCCACTCGTCCAACAGGCCGACCAGGGCCCGGATGACCCGGGTCTTGGCCTGGCCGCGCTCACCGAGGAGGATCATGTCGTGACCGGCCAAAAGGGCGTTCTCCAGTTGGGGGATCACCGTGTCGTCAAAGCCCAGCACGCCGGGCACGAGCGACGTGCCGGCCGCGATGCGCGCCATGGCATTGCGCCGCATCTCCTGGGCCACCGGCACCGACTCCCAGCCCGAGGCCCGCAAGTCGCCCAGCGTGCGGGCCAGCTCGGGCGGGACGCGAAGGGCCGCCGGGCCCGGAGTCGTGGAAGGGTCAGTGTACGCGGGGCCGGCCATACGCGGAGTGTAGTGACTTCTCCATCGACCGAACCCGTCAGCTCCGTCGACCAAACGGGTCAGTTCCGGCTCGCCGCGCCAGCCTCACCTGCCGCCATCACCGTTGCCAACGCGGCCAACTGGGCCATCAACGCCTGCGCCGGGCGCGGCACCGGCCGGTCCTCCCGGTGCGCCAGGGCAACGGTCCTGCTCAGCCCCGGGCGCTTGAAGGGGATGGCGCTCAAGGTGCTCCCGGCCGGCATGGCGATGGCCGGGACGACCGCCGCGCCGAGGCCGGCGGCCACGAAGGCCAGGACGCCGTCCATCTCGCCCCCCTGGCTGACCAGGCGCGGCGTCACGCCGGCGTCACGGCACGCCGCCAGGGTGACGGCGCGCAGGTCGTAACCCTCGCGGAACATCACCAGGGCGAGCCCGTCCAGCTCGGTCACGCCCACCCGGTGCCGCCCGGCCAACGGATGGTCGGGCGCGACGGCGAGGACCAGGGGATCGTCGAAGAGCGCCACCGTGGCGACCAGCGGATCGGTGATGGGCAGCACGACCAGGGCCAGGTCGACCTCCCCGCTCGCGAGCTGCCGCACCAGCTCGCGGGAGCCGGCCTCCACCACGAGCAGATCGATCCCTGGGTGGCTGGCGTGGAACTCGACCAGGGCCGGGGCGAGGACCCGGGTGATCAGGCTGGGAGTGGCGCCGATGGACAGCCGGCCGCGGGCCATCCCGCGCAGCGCCCGGGCCTCCGCGCTGGTGGCCTCGACGTCGGCCACCACGCGCCGGACGAAGGGCATGAGCGCCTCCCCGTCCGAGGTGAGCGTCACCAGGCCTTGCCCGGGCCCGCGGTGAAAGAGAAGGACGCCCAGCTCCCGCTCGAGCAGCCGGACCTGGCGACTCAGGGACGGTTGAGCCAGGTGCAGGCGCTCGGCGGCCCGGGTGAAGTGGCGTTCTTCGGCCACGGCGAGCACGTAGGTGAGTTGGTGGAGCTGCACAATGAGAGCCTACGGCTATCAATCTCATGTTGTCTATGTTCTGGACGTCCGGTTGCCAGCTGTCTATCGTCGTAAACCGGCCGGTCGACCACGAGTTGCGTGACGACGGGCCGACGGTGGAATGATTGGCCCGCCACGACCCGCGGCGCAGGCACTGAGGAGGTTCGAAGGTGACGACGACGCTGGACAACCCACCGGGGACGCCGGTTGCCATCGGTGGGGCCAGGGGTGGCCCGGACAAGCCCACCCTGCGCCAGGACAGATGGTGGGTAGAGCCGGTCGTCACGGTCAGCATCCTGACCGCCTTCGTGGTGTACTCGACCTTCGCCGCCTTCATGAACAGGGACTACTTCGCCGGCCCCGCCCTCCACCGCAATCTCATCGCCCCTCTCGACTCTCCCTGCCTCACCGCCAGCTGCGTGACCGGAAGCCATCCCTTCGGGGTGTGGATCAGCGCGTGGCACATCACCCCCGCGCTGTTGATCCTGATCTTCCCGCTCGGTTTCCGCCTCACCTGCTACTACTACCGCAAGGCCTACTACCGCTCCTTCTGGTGGTCGCCGCCGGCCTGCGCGGTGGCCGACGCGCACGGCAGCTACAGCGGGGAGACAAGGATCCCGCTGGTCCTCCAGAACATCCACCGCTACTTCTTCTGGCTCCTGCTCATCTTCAACTCCATCTTGACCTACGACGCCGTCGAGGCCTTCCGCCAGCCCGGGTACGGCATCGGCATCAGCGTGGGCACCGTGATCCTCTGCCTCAACGCGTCGTTCCTGTGGCTCTACAGCCTGAGCTGCCACGCCTGCCGCCACTTCTGCGGAGGGCAGGTGCGCTCCTTCGCCAAGCACCCCATCCGCCACAAGCTTTGGAAGCTGGTGACACCGCTCAACGCCCACCACATGAAGTTCGCCTGGATCAGCCTCTTCGGCGTGGCCTTGTGCGACCTCTACGTCCGCCTGGTGGCCAGCGGGACCATCACCGATCCCGGCTTCCACTTCTAAAGGACCGCGCACATGGCCGACTACCAGACGCACGACTACGACGTCATCATCATCGGGGCGGGTGGTGCCGGGCTGCGCGCCGCCATCGAATCCCATGCACGAGGCCTGCGCACCGCCCTCGTCTGCAAGTCCCTCCTCGGCAAGGCCCATACCGTCATGGCGGAGGGCGGCTGCGCCGCCGCCATGGGCAACGTCTACCCCGAGGACAACTGGAAGGTGCACTTCCGCGACACCATGCGCGGCGGCAAGATGCTGAACAACTGGCGCATGGCGGAACTCCACGCGCAAGAGGCGCCCGACCGGGTCTATGAGCTCGAGCGCTGGGGCGCACTGTTCGACCGCACCAAGGACGGGCGCATCCTCCAGCGCGACTTCGGCGGCCACCGCTTCGCCCGGCTGGCGCACGTGGGCGACCGGACCGGGCTCGAGATGATCCGCACCCTGCAGCAGAAGGCGGTCTCGGCCGGCATCGATGTCTTCATGGAGTGCAAGATCCTCAAGCTCCTCCCCGACCGCGACGGCCGGATCTCGGGCGCCGTGGGCTACATGCGCCCGACTGGCGACATGGTGGTGTTCACCGCCAAATCCGTCGTGCTGGCCACCGGTTCGATCGGCAAGTCGTGGAAGTACACGTCGAACAGTTGGGAATCGGTGGGCGACGGCCATGCCATGGCCGTCTGGGCCGGGGCCGACGTCATCGACATGGAGTGCGTGCAGTTCCACCCGACCGGCATGGTGTGGCCGCTCAGCGTGCGCGGCATCCTGGTCACCGAGGGGGTGCGCGGCGACGGCGGTGTCCTGCGCAACTCCGAAGGCAAGCGCTTCATGTTCGACTACATCGCCGACATGTTCAAAGCCGAGACGGCCAAGACCGAAGAAGAGGCCGATCGCTGGTACGACGACCACACCAACAACGGCCGCACGCCCGACCTCTTGCCCCGCGACGAAGTGGCGCGCGCCATCAACTCGGAGGTCAAGGCGGGCCGGGGCACTCCGCACGGTGGCGTCTACCTCGACATCGCCTCGCGCCGCCCCGCTGAGTACATCCGGCGCCGGCTCCCGTCCATGTACCACCAGTTCATGGAGCTGGCCGGTGTGGATATCACGGCAGGCCCCATGGAGGTCGGCCCGACGTGTCACTACATGATGGGCGGTGTGCGGGTCAACGCCGACTCGCAGGCGGCCACGGTGCCCGGCCTGTTCGCCGCCGGCGAGGTGGCGGGTGGCATGCACGGCGCCAACCGGCTCGGCGGCAACTCACTATCCGACCTGCTCGTCTTCGGGCGCCGGGCCGGGATCGGTGCCGCGGACTTCGCCGAGGGGCGCACAGGCACGCCGCACGTCGACCCGGCGGAGATCCAGTCGGTGATCGACGAGGCCTTCGCTCCCTTCGGGCGCGAGGGCGGCCACAGTCCCTATGACATCCAGCACGAGCTGCAAGAGACCATGCAATCCTTGGTCGGGATCATCCGCACCGGCCCCGAGCTCGAAGAGGCGCTGGGCAAGCTCGAAGAGTTCAAGGGGCAGGTCTCCAAGCTCACCGTGAAGGGCGGCAAGGCCTACAACCCGGGCTGGAACCTGGCCACCGACCTGCCTTCCATGGTCACCACCTCCATCGCCGTGGCCCAGGGCGCGCTCAACCGCAAGGAGTCACGCGGCGGGCACACCCGGGAGGACTATCCGGGTCCCGACGCCGAACTGGGCAAGGTCAACTTCGTGCAGCGTCAAGTGGGCGAGCACGGGTACCTCGCACCCATCACCGTCAATCCCGAGCCGCTGCCCGAGATGCCGGCCGAGTTACGGGCACTGCTCGAGGAGGAGGCACACTGATGGCCACGACCGACACGACCGGCGCCACGGGAGCCACTGCAGCAACGGGCACGACCGGCACGGCGGGGGCGACAACCACTGCCGGCGCCACCGAACCGCACGGCGACGTCACCATGCGGCTGTGGCGCGGCGATGCCGGCGGGGGCCAGTTCACCGATTACGTCATGCCCGCTGTCGAGGGCGAAGTCGTCCTCGACGTGATCCACCGTATCCAGGCCGGCCCCGCGCCCGACCTGGCCTGCCGCTGGAACTGCAAGGCGGGCAAGTGCGGCTCATGCTCGGCCGAGATCAACGGGCTGCCGCGCCTCATGTGCATGACCCGTATGGACACGCTGCCTGAGGGGGCCCCGGTCACGGTGGCGCCGATGAAGACGTTCCCCATCATTCGCGACCTCGTCACCGACGTCAGCTTCAACTACGAAGTGGCCAAGACAGTACCGGCCTTCAAGCCCGGGCCCGAACCCGAGGGCGGCTACCGGATGCAGCAGATCGACGTCGAGCGGGGCCAGGAGTTCCGCAAGTGCATCGAGTGCTTCATGTGCCAGGACGTCTGCCACGTCATCCGCGACCATGAGGAGAACAAGCCCAAGTACGCCGGTCCCCGCTTCTTCATCCGCTTCGCCGAGCTCGAGATGCATCCGCTGGACATCAACGACCGTCGCGAGCTGGCGCGTTCGGGGGCGGGACTGGGCATGTGCAACATCACCAAGTGCTGCACCGAGGTGTGTCCCGAGCACATCAAGATCACCGACAATGCCATCATCCCCATGAAAGAGCGCGTCGTCGATGCCCACTACGACCCAGTGGCGTGGCTCGGGCGCAAAATCCTGAAGCGCACCAAGAAGACCGCCGAAGAGGCGTCCGCCGGCTGAGCCGGAGGACGACCGCGCGGTCCCGCCATGCCCCGCTACCTCTCGCCGGAATGGGTGCGGGCATTCAACGCCGCGCTGGCAGAGCTCGATCTCACCGACGCGATCGCCGCGGCCGGCACCGGCTCAGTCACGGCAGCCAGCGGCACCTTCACCGTCGCGCAGGTCATCACTGATGATGCGGCGGCGAGCGTGCGCACCGTGCTCACGGTGGATCAGGGACGGATCAGCCTCGAAGTGGACCCCACCGGGTCACGACCCGCCGACGTCACCATGGTGCTGCGCCACGCCGATGCGCTGGCCATGGCGCGCGGAGATTTGGACCCGGCCCGCGCCCTGTCCACCGGGCGCGTTCGGGTCCGCGGGGAGCTCGCCGTCCTCGTGGCCGGGCAGGCCGTGCTCAACGCGGCAGCGGCCGCCCTCGGCGGAGCGTGGGCTGACCTGACCGATCGCGACGACACTGACGATCTCGACGGCTCGGCAGACTTGCACGAATGACCCACGCCTCACGCCGGCCACCGACCTACGGCGACCGCTACGTGGACCAGGTGGCGGTCGTGACCGGCGCCTCGGCGGGCCTCGGCGCGCAACTCTGCCTGGACCTCGCCCGCGCCGGCGCCATCGTGATCGGCCTGGCCCGCAACGAGGAGCGGCTCGACGCGCTACGCGCCAAACTGCAGGACGCGTCACCACCATCGCAGACCGTGGTGTGCGATGTGGCCGACACCGACGCGCTGCGCGCTGCGCTGGCCGCTGTCGTCACCGCGCACGGACGGATCGACATCCTCGTCAACAACGCGGCACAAGATCCCGGCATCCGGTTGGCAGAGATCACTGAGGCCGATTTCCGCCGGACACTCGACGTGAATTTCTTCGCCCCCGTCGCCGCCACCTTGTCGGTGCTGCCCTCCATGCTGGCGCGTGGCGCAGGCATCATCGTCAACGTCTCCTCCGATGGCGGCCGCCTCCCTGGGCCGGGACCCGGCGCCTATCCCTCCTCCAAGGCCGCGTTGAGCGCCTTCAGCGAATCGACCTCGTTCCGCCTGCGACCCCGCGGCGTGCGCATCTACGTGGTCTATCCCGCCTTCATGCCGACGGCGCTCGGCGTAGGCGCCCTGCAGCGCGGGCTGCGCAAGCCTCCACGGCTGATGGTCCGGAGCGTGAAGTCGGTATCGCGCACCATTCTCGCGGGCATCGGGGGTTCCTCGCTCGAGATCAGCGCCTCGAAGCTGATCGATGCGGCCATGGTGTTCCGGTTCCTTATGCCCCGGCTGTTCGCGCGGGGCCGCAAATACTGGTGAGACAGCGCCCGAGCGCGCGGCACAAGGCGGCAGTATCGTGGGCACACCGGCTCGTACAGAGCGGGCCGCAGTAGGGAGGACGACGTGCATCAGCCGATCAGCGACCACTTCCTGTCCAGGTACCGCAGTTTGCTCGACGCCGAGGATGAAGCATTCGACGAGCTCGAGCACGCGTGCGAGGAGGGCGACCGCGCCCGGTTCGACAA
>Ga0182018_10003228_pt1 | contig 14939 bp, 10 predicted proteins | sample 812P2MmetaG_FD_120490 | JGI IMG/M metagenome (GOLD analysis project Ga0182018, IMG submission 120490) | Permafrost microbial communities from Stordalen Mire, Sweden - 812P2M metaG | ecosystem: Environmental > Terrestrial > Soil > Wetlands > Permafrost | place: Sweden: Stordalen | collected...
GGCTGTCCATCGAGCCAGCTCGACCGCCTTGCCCGTCTAAACCGGCAATCCTCTTCTCCCCAGGGTTCCTTAGTTCTTTCCCCAACGCTGCTCGATAAAAACGGGAATCTTGCATTGTTTATAATCTCCCTCTCCATCGAAGGAAACTAAAGGGACTCCATTGGCACTCGACGACAAAATTTATGAGCTGCGGCGCGAGAAGTTGAAGCAGATTGAGGCGCTGGGGCAAGCTACGTACCGCAGCAAATACGAGTTCACGCATACGTTAGAGCAGATCCTCGCCAAGTACACGGAGAAGACTGGTGAGGAACTCGAGCGGGATCGGGTCCATGTGCGCGTGGCGGGGCGCATCATGGCCATTCGATTGATGGGCAAGGCAGGTTTCGCGCACCTGCAGCAGGGTGGGAAGAGGTTGCAGATTTATGTGAAGAAGGATGCGGTAGGGGAAAAGGGCTTCGAGCTGTATAAGCTGCTCGATCTGGGTGACCACGTCGGGGTCAGCGGATATTTGTTTCGTACACGCACGGGCGAACTGAGCGTGCACGTGGAGGAGATCACCTTTCTGAGTAAGGATCTGCTGCCGCTGCCCGAGAAGTGGCATGGGCTCACCGATGTGGAACTGCGCTATCGGCAGCGATATTTGGATTTGGTGATGAATCCGGAGGTGCGCGAGGTTTTCGTGAAGCGAACGCAGCTGGTGCAGTCGATGCGGCGGACTTTGGATGCGCACGGCTTCCTTGAAGTGGAGACGCCGATGATGCAGCCGATTGCGGGCGGGGCGGTGGCGCGGCCGTTCGTGACGCATCACAACACGCTCGATATGGATCTCTATCTGCGCATCGCGCCGGAACTTTATCTGAAGCGGCTGGTGGTGGGGGGATTGGATCGCGTCTATGAGATCAACCGGAATTTTCGTAATGAAGGCCTGGGATGGCGATGGAATCCTGAGTTCACGATGCTGGAGTTTTATCAGGCTTATACCGACTACCAGGGCGTGATGGATTTGACGCAGGAGATTATTACCGAGGCGGCTAAGGATGTGACGGGCGGGACCGTGACCAAGTGGGGCGAGCAGGAAATTGATTGGGGCAACTGGCGGCGCATGACGATGCGGGAGGCGATTGTTCATTATTGGCCGGAGGCGGCGGGTGCGAAGCCCCAGATGACCGAGTTTGCCGGTGGGGAGGGCGTGAAGAAACTGGTGGAGCGGTTCAACTCGGGGCACGCCCATGCTGGGTACGATCCGAATGCCCCTGCGGGAACGAATATTGCGGCGTTGTTCGAGGCCGTAGCGGAGGAGCATCTGACGCAACCAACGATTATCTATGAATTTCCGACGGCGGTGTCGCCGCTGTCGAAGCAGAAGCCGGACGAGCCGGAGTGGACCGAGCGCTGGGAGATTTTTGTGGGGGGAATGGAAATTTCCAACGGCTTCAGTGAACTGAATGATCCGGAAGACCAGCGGCGGCGATTTGAAGGACAATTGCAGGCGCGCGAGCGCGGGGACGATGAGGCGCACCAGATGGATGAGGATTACATTCGCGCGCTTTCCTACGGGATGCCGCCCGCGGGGGGAGTCGGCGTAGGCGTGGATCGGTTGTGCATGCTTTTGACGGATTCGCACACCATTCGGGATGTCATTTTGTTTCCTCTACTTCGGCCGGAAAAGAACGGAACCACAGACGACACAGCGGGCACGGCGGAAAAGCGGGAAGGAGAAGGATAGGTTTTCCTCTCTTATGCTCTTAGCCAGGAGGGATCTGGGCCAGGAGGTATCTGGTTATGTACTGTGATTAGGGTATGGACGGTCTTTATAATTTTGCGTCTAATGGTTTACGAGTTTGGGCTCTGGCAGCGCTACCGTAGTGTCCGGAAGTCCTTTGGGACACTGGGTCGGTAGCGCTTTGCTTTTTGGCCCGCAGCTTCCGATACTCCCGGAAATCCTCGCCGGGAAATTACAGTCCCCAAATTCGATTTGCGCCTAAGACCAAACCCAAGGTGAGAGCTGCAATCAGCACCTCGCCTAACGCGCCTACGACGAACGGCCGCAGACCTTGCTTGGACAGTTGGCGGAAGTTCGTGCGCAAGCCCACTCCCGCGAACGTCAGCAGAAACGCCCATCGCGACAGGTTTCCGAGGGATGTTACTTGGTCTTTGGTGAAGGTGTGAAGGCTGACGAGCAGGGAGATCGCGAGAAATCCGAGCACGAACTTAGGGAACTTTTTCCACAAGAACCCAGCTTTATTGCCGACCGCCCCGGCTTGTCCGCGCTTTGCCCAGTAGATGGCATAGGCCAGAACCACGAACCCGATCATGGCGTTGCGAGCGGTCTTGGCCAGGACCGCGACTTTGCCGGCGGCGTCCGAATAGAGGGCGCCGGTGGCAGTGGCTTCGGCGGTATTATCGACTCCTAAGCCGGCCCACAGACCGAAGGCCCCGTCGCTCAGATGGAGGCTGTGACCGATTAAGGGGAAGCTAAACAGGGCCAGCGCTCCGAGGGCAAGAACGGCGGAGATGGCGAAGGTGGAGTCTTCCTCATCGGCATCGATTGCGCCCTGGGCGGCAATGATAGCGGAGACGCCGCAGATCGCGGAGCCGACGGCCAGCAGGCTGGTGAGTTTGGGAGTCAAATGGAAGGCGCGGCCGAGGGCATGCATCAGGACTAGAGAAAGCGAAATCTCAATGACGACCAGCGCCAGGCTGATGCCTCCGAGCTTCAGCACATCGGCCAGGATGAATCGGGAACCGAGCAGCACGATTCCGACTTTAAGCCAGAACTCGTAGGTGGCGATTCCGGGCTGAAATATCTTGGGGACAGCGAGAACGTTGGAGATGACCAAACCAATCAAGATTGCCCAGAGCACGTATTCAATGTTGGGAAACGTCCATTGATGGGTCTTCGCGTACGTGTTCAGAAATTTTTCCAGAGATTTTCCGGCGTAGCCGACAACGGCGAGTAACAGGATTCCTGGAGCGAGATCGAAGATTTTCGCTGGTGTCTTTTCCGATTCGATGTGCGAAACCGCGATTGAAGCCGCCATGATCTGCCTCCGATAGCAGCCATCTGTTACTGAAAAAGTGTTTGCTGCGGCCTGCTGCGAGCCTGGTGCCTGGAACGGAACTACCAAGGTATTTTCTTGAAAACATCGGCGCGAACCAGCAGGGCCAGCGCCAGAGCCAAAATTACCGCCCAGGTATCGAGGGAAAGTTTCAAACCCTTGCGACCGCCAGAGACTTCGCCTGACATGTGTACTCCTCAAGAAACGGTTTGTGATGCGACTCACGCGAGGCCGCCCGTAGTGTCGCTTAGCCGCGATGAGTCGAGTCAGCACCGCCGGCCCGGAAAAGGAGAGTGGCCAAAACCGGGCCGACGGTGATTCTGAGGGGAAGCGCCCTCAGAAAGTTGGACTGTTGAACCCATGAGGTCCCGCATCAAAGGCGGACGCGGGACCACGTTTTGGTTACGGCAGGTAGTAACGGAACGACGTCATAACCATGTTGTCGAGTCCCTCCGGCGACACACCGACTCCTTTGATAAAGCCCGTCCCCGACCAGGTTTGACGCCTGATGTAGGAGTACTGTGTGCCGAACTGGAAGCGGCCCCTGGGCCCGTTGTAAAAGCGATACCAGAAGCCGCCCGTGTACTCGGTGAGAGCCCGGGTGTCGGCTGTGCAGTTGGCGAGCGCGGTTGGAGTGAAGCCGGTGTTTACTGTCGGCGGCAACTCCGTGTAGCAACCGAAATTGTTGAACAGCGGCGCTCCATAACCGACTTCCTTGCCGATTACGGGATCGAAATCCGCAGCGCGCGCAGCATACTCGACTCCGCCATAAGTGTACAGATCGAGTTTCTTGATGTGCCACTCGAGGGTAGCCAGACCCTGGAAGCTCCTGATCGGGTCAACCGTTCCATTCGCATGGATCGAAACATCGGATAGCTGCCCCACAGAGTAACGCCCGATGCCGCTGCCGCCGAAGCCGTGCAAACCAAAGACGATGTGATTGTCGAAGAGGTGCCAGCGAGCGCTGGCACCAAAACCGCCAGCATTCTTGGAAGCGTTAAACGCCCCTGCAGCGCTGGGACCGGTTCCCACCCCGTTCGGGCAAGGACCGGTGGTCGCCGTCCCCGTGACTACCACCTGTCCGCAGGGAAATATGCGATCGGTGAACCGCGTAAACAGACCCACGATCTCATAGTGTCCGAAGCCCGGTTCGAAGGCGATTTTGGCGATGACGTCAGGTGAAGAATTGAAGGTGTACGTCGAACCTGTGTTGTTGCTGTTGCTCGCGCCGGCTTGGCCGAGCAGGAAATTGGTTTCGTTCCCGTGCGTGGTCAGCGTGCCCTCGGAGTTTTCCACGGCTGCCGCGAACCACACTTTGTCTGCGAGATCCTTAGTGACGCGGATTCCCAGTTGGCGGCCAGAAGTGAAGCCCACGTTGTAAACCGAATCAATCGTCTTGGGACGAGCGTCGTTGGTTCTACCCAGGTCATCATCAGGTGAAATTCCCTTTCCGTTCTCGGTCACCAGACTCCACATCTGGCCGCCGACGAAGCTCCAGCCGTTATCGAACTTGGCCTGTCCCCAAGCCTGGCGAAGACGAAGAGTGTAGCCGTTGGTTTGAACCGAGGTCGAGGTCACGCCCGAAGAGAGAAAGTCGGCCGAGACGTAGCTGGACAGATCTACATTCTTCATGCGCCCATCGGCAAACAGAGTGATCTTGGATTGCCGAGCAGATCCAAAAAGTTCCGATACCTTGCTCTGAGACGCCCCCGGCATCGTGAGAGAGTTAAAGGGAGTGGACATATCGGCTCCCAGCGCTCGCGACCGGCGCACAAATTCGCCAGCGGCATAACCGCCGGGAGTAATGTTGATACCCCTGAAGTGGATGGTAAGCGGGCCCTCCATTGGACCTGAGTTGGGCTGGGTCTCCTGCTCGCTGGGCGCGGCCTGGGCGCCGTTTTGTGGGGCCACATCACTGGCCGCGGCCTGCGCCAACTGTTGCGGAGCCGGTTGCGAAGCCCAATCGCTCTTGTCCGCCGCTGCTTGCTGCGCCTGTTGCAAAGACTGCTGACGCTGCAGTTGCTCGGTAAGCCGCTCGATCTGTAGTTGCTGGGCGGCCAGCGCATCTTTCAGAGCTTGCAGATCGGCGGCTGTGACGGTGGGCGGAGCCGGCGCGGCAACGGCCGCGGCCGGAGATTCTTTCTCCGGAGTGGCGTTCGACGCCGTCTCGGTTTGCGCCCAGACGCCCGCCGGCAATGCCAACAAGGTCAGGGCCGTAAACAACAGGTTCTTGTGGAATTTCATGGAAATTTAGTTCCTCTCCTTTTGAGTTCGCTCTTGTGCTGCGATTGCAACGGAAGACCATCGAAAGCCGGTTGCGGGCGGTTCGGCGTCCTCTTTTTCTCTTTTTTTCTTTCTTTACTTCACTTCTTTTTTTTCGCTTCAGGGTACTTTTCGCTTCCGGCCAACCTTGGTTGTAAGTTGCTCCGCACTCAATTTGCGATAAATATAATAAACTTAGTAGGGATAGCAACAAAAGGGGTCGGACTCAACAGCTTGGAGAATTTCGCTTAGGACATCTCACCTGGCCCGTCTCGCTCGGCTTGGTCTCAAATTCAGTTCCCAGTGCTTTCACTCGATGCCATCCATCCCGACGGTTTGAGTTCCCGGGGGAACGAAGTTCGCTGGAAAGCAGGGCTGAGTTCCCCCCCGGATCTTTATCGGTGAATATTTTCATCAAGTCAAGTGAAATAATAGACTTTATTAACATGGATGACAATGCAAGTCAGATTCCATCGCCGGGAAAAACCTAGCGCTCTTTGGACTTGTTAATTCAGGATGTTAGGCCGGGCGGCGCAATGCGAGAAAAGTGCAGTGTGCAGCGGATTGCAGCTTTAGGCAAAGTTCCATGCGAAGCCATCGCATCAAAGGACCCAAGGGCGGATTCCTCAAGGGCTAAAGCCCGCATCATGGCGACAGCCAGCGGCGCGGCTCGAAGCCGCGTCCTTTCAAGACTGAGCCGAGCTCCGCTCCTCGAAAACTGACCCGGGATCGACAAGCGAGGGCGAGTCAGGCAGAAACTCGCAGAACCGACACGGTGATATTGTCCGGACCACCGCGTTCCAGCGCCATTTTTACCAAGCGGAAGCACGCTTCGTTGGGGGGAGCGGATTTTACAATGCTGGCCAGTTCCTGATCGCCGACCAGACCCCAGAGCCCGTCGGTACAAAGGACAAGCCTGTCGCCCGCTTCCAAGAGGAACGGACCATCTGGGGCGTGAGGCACGACATTCCGACCGGAGCCCAGGGCGGCGGTGAGGATGTGGCGCTGAGGGTGAGACTCGGCGTCTTCGGAGCGCACGATGCCGCTCTCGACCAGCCGGCCGACGTAGGAATGATCGCGGGTTAGCCGGGAAACGGTTTCGCCGCGAATATGGTAGAGGCGACTGTCGCCCACGTGGGCGAAGTGGAGCTGGCGACCGACGATGGCGAGAGCGGTGCAGGTGGTGCCCATTCCGTAGAATTGCGGATGCTCGACCGCGTAACGCTGAATGTTCTGGTGAGCCGATTCGAGGGCTTCGACGAGAGTCGCTTGCGGGTCGGCGTTAAAGGCGTGATCGTAGACCTGGCGCACGGTCTCGACGGCGAGGCGGCTGGCTTCCTGTCCCCCCTCGTATCCCCCCATACCGTCGGCAATGACGGCAAGGCGGCCCTTGCGCAGGAATTCCTCGTCGGAGTCGGGCTCCCAGTAGAGATAGGAATCTTCGTTATTGCTACGCTGGCGGCCGAGGTCGGTCAGGCTCGCGGTTTCGATTCCGGGCTTTAAAGGTTTGCAGTCAACTGCCATAAACGGAAAAACGTCAATGGGTTTGGTGGACCGTCAATGCGACGAATCTGGCTGCGACAAATCTTTTTACATCGAGAAATTGGTTTGAACTCCGGGCATTTTATAGGGAGGTCGAAGTTTCATTTCTCTGCGGCCTTCCGCTCCGGACGTAAGTTTGGGATAAGGTATCACTGAAGCTGCCCAACTGAACATGGTGTTCACTTTTGTTCGTGAAACGGAACGAGCCGCGACGGTGCGGAGATCGCCACCCATTGGAGCGAGGATTTGGCAAGCCGCTCAGGGGCGAGTTACTATTTTGCCACCTCGGCGCAGATGAAAACGGCAAATTTGGCACCGGCTTCCTACAACTTCATGCAAAAAATATTGCCGGTCGCGAGTGCTCTGGTGCTGCTCACCACGCCGCTGCTGGGGCAAGGGAAGCGGCTATGGGTGCTGCGCGCGCCGGGGGAGATGGCCGAATACGATGCCTCCACATTTGCGGCGAAGCAGACGGTCAAGGTTCCGTCCGAAGCGGTGCAATCACCGGAGAGCGTTTCGGTCAACCGCATGGGGCAAATTCTGTATGCGGCGGCGGTATCACTGCCGCTAGCGGACGAAGATATTGGGTCGGCGCACCAGGCATGGTTTTGGAACGGGCACAGCGCGACCACGATCGATCTGGGCGTGAAGCGGGAGGTCCGTGCCACCGGATCGAATCAGGCGGTTACGGAGTCGGCGCCGCTGGTGTATTTGTCGGCGGATGGCGGACATTTGTTCTGGTTCGCCGATCAGATGCGGCGCTTGCAGCGGGAGGGAGTGGATCTGGCGACGACTACGATGTGGCAGGCCTGGCAAACGGATCTGAATGGCGCCAGGCGGGAAGAGTTAGTCGAGGCCAAGTTTCCGGAATGCCGCTGCGAGACAGGAACTTGCGAGGAGAGTTGTCCTGTGGGTGTGGTGTGGACGCCGGAAGGGGGCGTCGAGAAATTCTTCGTGATGACCCAGTTTGTTGCGGGGAAGACTACGCCTGAATACCGGGCGAGCACGCGCTATCACGAAGAAGGCGGGAAATGGACGGGCGATGCGCTGGCGGAGCCTTTGCAGCGCGTGCTGGACGCGGCGTCTGTGGGGAGCGTGCTGGTCGAGGCGATTCCGGATACGGGCTGCTGTGGGTGGTCAAACCAAAGTGACGATCAAACGCTGGCGCTGCGTAGTGGCAAAAAGAGCACGGTGTTTGATGAGCAGGCGACCTACAAGAATCCCGACTACGATGTGAGTTTTTACACCGCGAACGCGCGTTTGTCGCCCGAACTGGAGTACGTGGCGATGACGATTGTTTCGACGGCGCAATTGAACAAACCGATCCAACTGGCGGAGGATGGAGACGCGAATCCGGAGGAGTCGCAGCGGATTCGCAAGGGGCTGGCGGAGTTGCCGGCGGTGGAAGTCAAGAGCATGGAAGATAGTCCGCGGCGAGTTGCTTTCGTGCCGCATGCGACGTTGGTGGGGTGGATGAGCGAGAGGGAATTGCTGATGGTGGAAGATCATCTGCTCGTGGTTTACAACGTGCAGACTGGGACCCGGCGGAAGTCGAGCGTGCGGGTGGAGAATGCGACGCGGGTGTTTCTGCGGTGAAAGATGAAAGATGCGAAGATACTTTGGCTGCACGTCATGCACTCTGGAACGGAGTAAACACCCTTAATACTCGACCCCAACCAGATACAATCCGCTGGCCGGCGCGGTCGCTCCGGCCGCCGACCGGTTCCGCGCAGCGAGAATGCGGGATATATCCTGAACCTGTAATGTCCCTTTGCCCACGAGAACAAATGTGCCCACCAGATTCCTCACCATATGGTGCAGAAACCCCGAGCCGCGAACCGTATAGACCAGTTCTTCGCCGAGGCGCGCCCACGACGAGGAAAATATATTCCGAACATTGGAGACCGCCCGAACGCCGGCCTCGTGACTGCTCGTCTGGGACCGCTTCGGAGCCTCGCCTGAGTCGAGTCGAACCGATGCGGGCGCGAGCCGCAGCCCCGACGGGTCCCCGCGTCGCCGCTCCGGGTCGAGCGCCGCGAACGAAGTGAAATCGTGCTCCCCGGTCACCAGAATCGCCGACCGTTCCATCTCCTGTTCCGCCAGCGGATACGGATAATGCCATACATACCTTGCCAAAAACGGCGGGCAGATTGCTTCTCGATAAATTCGATAGCGATAGGTCTTCGCCCGCGCCGAATGCCGCGCGTGAAAGTCGGCCGGCGCCTCCTCCACTTCCAGCACGCGCACCGACGGCGGCAAAATGTCGTTCAATGTCTTCACAAAATTTGCCGTGGGGATCGAAGACTCCGTGACAAATGTCATCACTTGCGCCAGTGCATGCACACCGGCGTCGGTTCGACCCGACCCTTGCGGCAATACCTTTTCCCCGGTGATCCGTCCAATGGCTGAGGCCAGTGTGCCTTGCACGGTGGATGCATCCGGTTGCACCTGCCAGCCGGAGAACTCTGCGCCGTCATAGGAGAGAATCACTTTGAGATTGCGCATGCGATCTTTAATGCTTCGATGTTTCGAGTCTCAGCTCTCGGTTCAATCATCGAAGCAGTTTCGAGCTTTGCCAGCAATTTACCAGTTCCACGGGGGACGCGGCGTAACTTCGGCCGCATTCCGGTCAGATATACTGAATGGTTTCCGCAGGATTCCGGTCTCCAGGGTGGACATCTTCTCCATCGCTAGCTCCTAGGAAATACCGGGATCAGGAAACCGGGACGAAAACAAATAGACGCGGCCCCCGGGCTTAGGGGTTTTTCCTCCCAGTTTCCGGAACCTTCCGGCGGTCCTTTGCGTACCACTGCTTGGTAGAGCGTTATTTTTGGTAGAGCGTTATTTTAAGTAGCTTGGCTGGCTCAAGAATCTTTCGCAACCAGGTCTTAATCAATTGGTCTTTAAACCAACGGAGATGAGTAGATGCCATTTGCACGTTTAGCCACATGTGTAGCTTCGACCACCCGGCTCGCCGCCGCTGCAGGCCTATTCGCGATGCTGACCCTGGCGGGCTGGGGCCAGGAGCCGCCCGCAACTCCCACCCCTGCCGCCGCGCAGAATGCGCCGGAAGCGCGGCCCGTGCCGGTGATGAATTATGCCAAACCCGTGTCGCATTTTCCCAATCCCATTGGCCCCTATCTCCCCAGACACGTGGGAGAGCCCAATCTCGCGAACACGGCCCGCATCGACCAGCTCATGCACGATGGCAAGCTCTATCTGTCGCTCAATGACGCGATCGCTCTGGCACTCGAAAATAACCTGGATATCGCAATCGCGCGCTACAACCTCAACATTGCTGACACCGACGTGCTGCGAGCCCGGGCGGGTGCTCAAATCCTCGGCGTGCCACTCGGCATTGTGCAGAATACGCCGGGGGGCGGCGTGGGTGGCGTCGGAGCCCAGGTCGGTTCGGGCACGGGTGGAACCACCCTTGGTGCGGGCGGTGCGGGCGCAGGCGCAGGTGGTTTGGTGGGCTCGACCGCAGGAGGTCTCTACGGGCCGCTGATCAACAGCTTCGACCCCATCCTCACCGGCACTCTTCAAGAAGATCATTTCAGCCAACAAGCCACCAGCATTTTTCAGGGCGTGCTCCCGGGCTCCAGTTTGGCTCAAAACACGGGCACGGTTAATTTCTCCTACCAGCAGGCTTTCCATTGGGGAACCAACCTGGTGTTGGGCTTCAACAATACGCGCGGCACCACGAACAGCTTCTTTTCCAGTCTCAGCCCTGCCCTGAACTCGGGCTTCAAGGCCACTTTGACTCAGCATCTTCTGCAAGGGTATGGGTTTGCACCCAACACCCGCTTCATACGCATCGCCAAAAACAACCGTGAACTCTCTGATGTAGCGTTCCGCTTGCAGATCATCACCAGCGTCGATCAGATCGAGAACATGTATTGGGATCTCGTCTTCGCCTATGAGAATCAGCGCGTGAAAGAAGAATCGTTGACGTTTTCCCAAAAGACGCTTTCCGACACCAAGAAACAGGTCGAAATCGGCAGCCTTGCCCCCATTGAATCGGTACGCGCTCAAAGCACCGTGGCCGCGGACCAGCAGGCTCTGACGGTGGCCAAAACCAACCTTCAGTTGGAGCAGTTGCTCATGAAGAACGCGCTCAGCCGCACGCTTCATGATCCCGTGCTTGCGCAAGCGGAAGTCATTCCAACTTCCACCATGGAAGTTCCGGAAAATGAGCAAATCCAGCCCACCGAAGACCTGGTGAACGACGCCCTTCGCCACCGGCCCGAGCTCGTCGAGTCCCGCATCCAGCTGAACAGTCAGGAGATTAGCGACAAAGCTCTTCGCAGCGCGGTTTTACCCACGCTCGATCTTTATGGGTACTATGGCGGTACAGGCGTCGGCGGCGCGCAGAATCCATCTAACCTGTGCTCCAATCTGGGCCCCGACCTTCAAGGCTTCGGCTGTGCCACGACTACCACGCCGGCGGTGGGTTACGGCAGCACTCTGAACCAACTCGTCAACTCCACCGCCCCTGACAAAGGTGTCGGTTTGCAGCTCAACATTCCGCTGCGCAACCGCGCCGCGCAAGCGCTCCAGATCCGCTCGGAACTGGAATACCGGCAGATTCAGATGGCTCTGCAGCAAACCGAGAACCGGGTCAGCATCGAAGTCCGCCAGGCTCAGTTTGCCGTGGAGCAAAATCAAGCCAGCGTCGCCTCGGCGAAGGCTGCCCAGGATTACGCGCAACAGTCTCTCGATGCCGAACAGAAAAAGTATCAGTTCGGCACTTCCACCACGACCGCCGTGCTGCAAACCCGAAGCGCCCTGGCCAGCGCGGAATCCACCTTGATGTCGGCGATGGCGGCTTACGAGAAGTCGCGAGTCGAACTCGATCGCGCCGTCGGCACCCTGCTCGATCACAACGGCATCAGCATCGACGATGCCGCTCGCGGGCAGGTCACACGCCTGCCTAACGTTCCTTACGTGGCGCCGCGCAAAGAACTGCCGCCAATCGCGCAACCCGCGCCGCAGACAACACCGCCGCCGCAGCCGTAGTTCACACCGCATGGCCTGTCGCCGCGGTGGCTCGCGAACAGCGGCGACAGGCCATGTTTTTTCTAACAATTCTTTACAATCCCCTGCCGTTTTCCTGAAACTTCTCCCGCTAAGATGAAGTGACGTATTGTTTTCTTCCGCATCCAACACTGGCATCATCAGAAATTGGGACGTGGACGGATACGACCTCCGCTCTTATGCAACGCCGTTTTTTCGCAGGGAACCATCTACGCAAGACGATTGGTGCAAGGACGATATGCAAGAACGATTGATGCAAGAACGATTGGTGCAAGGACGATTTGCAAGGAGAAGACCGATGTTTTTAGTGCCTTTGATTTCCCGTGTACAGAGAGCGCTGCTGCGGCCGATGTACATCGCTTCCGCCATGTTTCTTGGAATAATTCCGACTGCGCTCTGGGCACAAGAACCACCCCCCGCACCTGCGGTGCAGTCGACCGCTCCCGCGGCGCAGCAGCCCGCGCTTCCACCCCTTCAGGTGCAGCCGTTTCATCTGAAGGACTATTCGATTGCACCCTCGGCATTTCCCCACATCCTACGGCCCTACACTGCGCAGGAAGTTGCGCAGCCTAGCCTGGGCAACTCGCCGCGCATCGATTCGCTGATGAAGGATGGCAAGATTTATCTTTCCATCGATGACGCCGTCGCCCTCGCGCTCGAGAACAATCTCGATCTCGATATCGCCCGCTATAACCTCAACATCGCCGATGCCGATCTTCTCCGCGCAAAATCGGGAGCCAGCATTCTCGGAGTCAATACCGGCGTCGTGCAGAACACTCCGGGCGGCGGCGTAGGCGGCCTGGGCGGCACTGTCGGCTCGGGCTCCGGAGGAACTACCGTCGCGGCTGGCGGCGCGGGCACGGGAACCAACGGCCTGGTCAGTTCGACTCTCGGCATCGGCGCGCCTATCACCAGCTTCGATCCCGCGCTTACCGGCACGCTGCAACTCGACAAGAATGACACTGAGTCCGTCAGCGTCTTCAGCCCCGTCCCGGTGGTTGCCCAGAACACTTACACCTCGAACTTTGGCTACACCCAGGGATTCGAGTGGGGCGGCGCGCTCACCGGCTCTTTCAACAATACCCACCTCACCACCAACAATCCCACCAGCCTGCTCACACCGCAATTAGGCTCGAGCTTTCAGTTCCGCTTCACGCAGAATCTCTTGCAGGGTTGGGGATTTCTACCCAACACGCGCTTCATTCGCATCGCCAAGAACAACCGCGAAATTTCCGATGTAGCTTTCCGTTTGCAGATCATTACCACCGTCGACCAGATCGAAAACATGTATTGGGACCTGGTTTACGCTTACGAAAATGTTCGCGTGCAGGAAGAATCTCTGACCTACGCGCAGAAAGCTCTCGAAGACTCCAAGCGCCAGGCGCAGGTCGGCACCGCGCCCCCCATTCAGGTCGTGAGCTCGCAGAGCACCGTGGCCACCGGCCAGCAGAACCTGATCGTGGCGCAGAACAATCTGCAATTGCAGCAACTGCTCATGAAGAATGCGCTCAGCCGCAGCATTGAGGACCCCGTGCTGGCCGAGGCGGATGTGGTTCCCACATCGACCATGGAACTCCCGCAACAAGAGCCGGTCACTCCCATACAGGATCTAATCACCGATGCTCTGCGTCACCGCGCCGAGTTAGTAGAGTCGCGAATTGATCTGCAGTCGCGGGACATCAACAGCAAGGCCGTGCGCAACACCCTGCTGCCTACCTTGCAGGCGTTTGCCTATTACGGCGGATCCGGCGTAGGCGGGGATGTGAATGCGCTGGTGCCCAACTGCTCCACCACCACGAGCAGCCTGTGTTTCAATCCCACCAGCGCCCCACCACCGTTTCAAAAATCCACGACTGTCGGCTACGGAGGCACGCTGAACCAGCTGGTGAATTCAACCTCGCCCGATAAAGGCCTGGGCCTGTCACTCACGATTCCCCTTCGCAACCGCCTGGCCCAATCGAATCAGGTCCGCGCCGAACTTGAATATCGGCAAGCCCAAGTGCGTGAGTTGCAGCTTGAAAATCAGGTGCGGGTCGAGGTTCGCAACGCGCAATTTGACGTCCGCCAGAACCGCGTTTCGGTCCAGGCCGCGCAATCCGCCGTTGATCTGGCGCGCCAGACGCTGGATGCCGATCAGCAGAAACTGAAAGTCGGCCTCACGACTCAGACCGCGATCCTGCAGGATGCCGCAACCTTGACCACCGGCGAGTCGAATCTGGTATCGGCAAAAGCGGCCTATGAGAAGTCAGTCATCGAGCTCGATCGCGCCACCGGATTGCTGCTCGATCACTCCGGCATTGACATCGCCGATGCCACCCGCGGCCAAGTAACGCACCTGCCCAGCGTTCCCTACGTCGCTCCGCGTCAGGACGCTGCGCCTGCAGCCCAGCCGTCGTCCGCACCGCAAGCGACTGCTCCGCCGGGAAAAATGTAACGCCCTGGTCTCGGCGGCAGTGGTGGCGGCGTCCCGCCGCCACTGCGCGGGCGAGAGACGCCCTCGCGCCAATCGACAAGATGCCGGCAGCTACCAGGATCTGCATGCCCTCGACAGCGCTCCATCCCTGATAAACTACGCCCGATGGCGACATCTCCCCGCCCGGCATTGCCCAGGTTCTTGCTCTGGCTCTTACCTCTATCGTTTGTGCTGCAGCTGGCAACCATCGCAGCCTTCCATCAATATCGCACCCGCCCCGGCGACGACCACTTCGAATTCGGCTGGGAGATGGGCCGGGTCGGCCGCTCCATCGCTTTAGGCCAAGGCTTCAGCAGTCCTTACGAAGGCAACACCGGCCCCACCGCCTGGGAACCACCGCTCTATCCGTATTTAATCGGCGGAGTATTCAAGATTTTCGGTATCTACACCCACGCGTCGGCCTGGGTATTGCTCAGCGTCAACAGTCTGTTCGCCACGCTCACTTGCATCCCGATTTTTTTCATCGCTCACAGAACTTTCGGAGAACGCATCGCCCTGTGGTCCGCGGCGTCGTGGGCGCTGTGTCCCTACGTTTGGTATTGGTCGGTCCACTGGATCTGGGATAC
>Ga0182018_10003229_pt1 | contig 14937 bp, 15 predicted proteins | sample 812P2MmetaG_FD_120490 | JGI IMG/M metagenome (GOLD analysis project Ga0182018, IMG submission 120490) | Permafrost microbial communities from Stordalen Mire, Sweden - 812P2M metaG | ecosystem: Environmental > Terrestrial > Soil > Wetlands > Permafrost | place: Sweden: Stordalen | collected...
AGCGTCGGCACTGCGCGCCAGTTCGGAGAGCTCTAGCTCGTCGGGTGTCGTTGGCTCCACGATGGTAGCGCCGGCTATGCCCAGTATGGCCGCTTCAATTCCGACATCCGGCCAGGAATGGTCCGTTATTAGGACGTTATACGCGGGAGGGCCCACTAGAGGATCATCTGACCAAGCGGTCCACTCGCAGCTCGTCGGCAACTTCGTCCAGACGGGCAAGAGTTGGTCGCGATAACGGTATCCCGTCGCGCAAGCGGCCCGCCCTAGTTCGAGTTTCGACTTGGCCAGGAAGGAGCACCTCCGTTCCACCCTCAACGGGCGGGCAAGAGCTCACGGCGGTGCAGAGGCCCTCAATCTCGTCCAGGAAGGCCTCCATGTCGGCGAACGCCTCAATATCAAACGCCACGGCGAGGTGCCCGCAACGCCACGAGTCGAGCACGCGCGCCCCTTCCTGAAGGAACGCTCTCGGCATATCCACCGCCAGGGACGCTCCGGCCAAAACGGACGCCAAGATTTCGTTGACAAAGGCGAGGCCGGAACCGCGGTGCTCTCCCGCAGGTAGCACAACTCCCCGCAAAGCGGCGCTGGCGTCTTGGGTGGGCTGACCGTTGTCGTCAAGGGCCCACCCGGGCGGCAATGTCGCTCCGGTCTCGGCAAAAAGTCGGATCCGGCCGCGATTGGTTGCAGAGCATGCCATGTCCAGCACAATCGGTTCGCGGCCCCGTCGCGGGATGGCATAGGCAACCGGCCCGTTGCCCAAGCGGGGCTCGCGCCCGCCAAAGGGCGCCATAATGGCGGGGCCATTACTGGTGAAGAAGCTGATAACCCCTGCAGGAGGGCCGCTGAGCACGTGCGCCGCAAGCATCCCACTGTGGTTGCTGTTGCGTACCGAGACCGATCCGATGCCGAAGGTCTTGGCGAGCCTTATGGCATGTTCCATTGCCTGTTGGCCAACGATGACGCCCAGGCCGTTGTCCGCGTCTAATAGTTCTATTGCTCCCTTGGACCGAACGACATGGAGGTCGGGAGCAGGGTTTACCACCCCGGTAGCCAAGGCCCGCAAGTATGTAGGCAGCCTGGACACACCGTGGGATGCAATACCCCGAAGGTCAGCTTCTACCACGCCATAGACAAATCGGTCAGAGTCCTCTGGGTTGAGGCCAACCTCCGTGGCGCAGCGGTTTACGAAAAATCGAAGCGAGTCCGCAGAGACTAAGGCACTTGGGTTCATCGCCATCCTTTTAGATAACGGTCGACGGTTCTCTGTAGTCTAGTCTCATGAAAGCAACCTCCGCCACCTATGTGAGCTTCCTGGAGGGCCCCACTGCTTCGCTCGACGGGACCGTCTACTTCTCGGACATACGTGCCGACCGGATCTACCGCCTACGGCCAGACGGCACTCTCGAGGTGTTCCGCGAGCCGAGCGGACGAGCAAACGGCAATACTTTCGACCTCGAAGGCCGGCTTGTAACCTGCGAAGGGGCGGAGCACGGCCTAAATGGCGGGAGGCGCCTCAGCCGCACTGATCTAAGTTCCGGGGCGGTAACGGTGCTGGCGTCTCATTTCGATGGGCACCGCCTCAACAGCCCTAACGACGTAACATGCGACGAGTTGGGCAGGTTGTACTTCACCGACCCTCGGTACGGCGACCGTTCCGACATGGAGCTAAGCATTGAGGGGGTATATCGAGTTGACCCTGACGGTTCTCTGCACCTCGTCGCGGACCAGCACACCCTCGAGCGACCAAATGGACTTGCCATAACGCCCGACGCGAGTGAGCTGTATGTAATCGACTCAAATCACTCGCCGGGCGGCAACCGCAAGGTCTGGTCGTACCAGCTTGACCCCAACGGCAACGCCGTCCGGCAACGCCTCGTGTACGATTTTGCTCCTGGCCGGGGAGGCGACGGAATGGAGCTGGACAGCGAAGGGACTCTATATGTGTGCGCTGGTATCAATCAGCCGCGCACACCTGGCGAAACTACACAAAATCCCCCCGCTGTCTACTTGATCAGTCCCGCAGGCAAGCTTTTGGATACGATACCGATCCCAGACGACGTTATAAGCAACTGTTGTTTCGGGGGGGATGACCTGACTACCCTATATGTTACAGCTGGACATACGCTGTTTTCCGCGCCAGTAACCACCCGCGGTTACCATGCTGGCCGCTAGCGGCGGCAAGGTGCTTCCCCGAGGACTCCATCGTAATCATCGGTAACCGTGGGTGAAAAAACGTGCCTTCAGGTCCTCGAGGGGCAGCGGATCCTCCCTTAGGAGCGCGAACACCTGCTCCTCGGTGGTCAGCACAGTCGCGGCATTATCGCATACAGCGCCTGCCTTCGTCAGCGGGAGGCGGAGCACGCCGTTGGGGTCACCGTGGATGATGTCGCCCGTGACGACCTTCAGACCTCCGACAGAGACCTCTGCACCGACATCTACGATGCTAGGCAGGCCATGCGACGGCACGCACCCGGCGGCGAAGACCTGAAACCCCGGTGACCGCCGACGGATCCCGTTTAGATCCCTCACCCCGGTATCGGTCACGACGCCCGCGCCACCGAGGCGCTGGAGCAAGGTAGCAAACATGTCACCCAGGAAGCAGCCACGGTCGCGTTCCGAGCCGACGTATTGGCAAACAACGACAACTGGGCCCCGCACTGCCGTGGCTTGGACTGCGTCTATTAGGTCGTGCAGTCGGCTAGGGCGTCGTTCGCGGCTTGTACTGTCGTGCGTACACGTTACGGCGAGACCGACCATAGGCGGCAGGTCGGGAAACTGGCATCGTAATTCGAATGACCCAAACCCTTGGGTGGGGTCATTAGTCCCGGTCTGCTCGATCGCATTGGCGACGGTCGCCGTATCAAAGCTACGCAATCTATCTATCGTATCGGCAACAGTTGGCATTATCCCTCTTTGGTCATTGCAGGTCGACCTCAGGAGCCGACGGCTGCACTGTTATATTTGAATGCTCTCGCAAAGGCGCGCCTCTGACGGTCGGGACCGACTGCCGGCAGTCGATTGTTCCCGCCTGAAAGTCCTTACTGTCGGGCCCTTGGCGACCGCTTCTGGCGCGGACATGATTGGAGGGGCGCGTCATGTTGCCGAGGGTCGCGGTTCGGCCGCTAGTCGGTCCGCCTCGAGCGCGACCATTTCGGCGAGCGCCACAGACCGCCGCTGACGTGCGTTACGCTCCTTGGTCAATTGTTCGAGGCCAACGCTGACGACCAGCGCGGCGCCGCTGATCGCGTCCGAGTAATACGGGTTGATGCCCAGGGCGATGATGCCGCTCTGGATTACGTTGAGGAAGATGACCCCCATCATGACGCCACCGATCGTTCCTTCTCCTCCGGTAAACGCAACACCACCGAGAAGAACGGCTGTGATGACGTCCAAGTTGTAGTTAGTGCCGAACGTGATGTCGGCGACTGCAAACCGTGCAGTGGTCATAATGCCGGCGAGTCCCGCGGTCATGCCGGCGAAGACAAACAACCCCAGCACAAGTCGGCGAACCCGCACGCCGGCGAGCTCGCTCGCCTCGCGGTTGCCGCCGATCGCGTAAATATGCGCGCCGATGGTCGTCTTTGAGAGCACGAGGCCGCCCCCTACAGCGAGGACGACGGCAGCCCATACGAGGGTCGGTATGCCCAACGGGCTTGATTGGCCAAAGTTTAGAAATGTCTGCACGTTGGTGATCACGTCTTCACCCTGCGTCACAACTTCCACGACCCCCGCGATAAGTGTGAGCGCTCCTAGGGTCACGATCAGTGGTGACACTTTGATGCGCCAGACAAGCAATCCGTTGATTGCTCCGATGGCCGCGGAGAAGCAAAGCGCGCCTATAATTGCGACCGGAGCTGGAGAATGGTTCGCAAGGCCAGCAGAAACGAAGCCAGCCGCAAGAAAGATCGAACTGATCGACAGGTCAATACCGCCGGCGATCATGAGGAAACCTGTCCCTACCGCGCCAATCCCCTCCGCTGATGCGTTCAGCGCGACAACCCTGATGTTGTTTATGTGGTAATAGCCGGGATCCTTGACAAGTATCAGTAGCCCGAACGCGGCCAGTGCGATGAACAGGTGTGAGCTGCGTGTCCTTAGCGCGCTGGCGGCGACTGCGCTAACACCGCGCTGCGCGTTCCGGGTCACTGTCGCAGGCCCAACATGTGCGCTTCGACCTCGTCCCGATCGACAGCATCCGCACGGGCATCGAGCGTCACCCGACCGTGGCGGAGAGCGACCACCCGGTCGGCAAGCTCGAGCACTTCGTGTACGTTGTGACTGACTAGGAGTACGGCGACTCCTTGTCCTGCTATCCGCCGGATGAGCTCCCAGGTCGATTTTGTCTGGGCAAGTCCGAGGGCGGCTGTCGGCTCGTCGAAGGTCATTAGCCGGTGCCCACGCATCATGGCGCGGGCAATAGCTACCGCTTGCCTTTGGCCTCCGGACAGGAGGCGCACGGATACGCTCGGATCGGGGAGGGCGGTCCCGAACGTCCCGAGCCGCTCCTCGGCGATGGCCTCCATCGCCAGCCTATCCACGATCTTCAGGGGACCGAACGAGAACCGTACCGGCTCCTGGCCCAGCACTACGTTCGCGGGCGCGCTGAGATTGTCGCAGAGCTCCAGCGTCTGGTACACGGTCTCCACGCCGAGCGCACGGGCTCGGCGTGGTGTCGGGCGCAGGACGCGTTCGTTACCAATCCAAAGCTCGCCGCGGTCCGGGTTGATCAGCCCGCTAATGACCTTGGTGAGGGTGCTCTTGCCGGCACCGTTCTCTCCGACCAGCCCAACTATCTCACCTGCGAAGAGATCCAGCGTGACATCCGCAAGACTGCATACCCCACCGAAAAACTTCGTGATCCCTACACATCGGACGACCGGTGTGCGTTCCACTGGCTCACCACCTCCCCTTGCATCGCAGCGGGCGCCGGGCTCCGCGGAGCCCGGCGCCCGGGTGTGCTTCGTCGGGCCTATCCGTTGTCACCCCCTTCTGGACGAGGGTCGTTTGCAGGCCCGTTCCACCGGCTATAGGGACCAGCCGGTCTAACTCGGTGCGGAGTACAAGCTTGGATCGGGCTTGCATTCCGATGCCGGTGGGTACGGATCCGGGGTTGTCTCCACAATGTTGCAGTATTGCATGGCCTGCGGGAAAAACGCCATGTCTGGATGCGAGATCACCTCGCTATCGATCTTCACTAGCTGTCCCGCAGTGGACGAGTTGACCACGATTGGCAAGGCCAGCGCTGTGGGCGGTACTTTCCTGCCCAGCATCAAGTTCTCGATGGCAAAGTTCCACGACACCCCAGAGTAATCGTAATCGAACACCGTGCCTGCCTGGAGAACACTTTTGCCTGTGGCGAGCGCGGCCAACGAGGGCGCGTACAGGTCCATCGCACCGACGAAGAACTTGTTCGGGTTCGTGAAGCCGGCCTCGTTCACAGCGCGGGGGATCCCTACGCTCGTGTCCGAACCCCAGCCGAAGATCAGGTCGATCTTGGGGTGCGCCTCGAGCAGGCTGGCGGCGGCAGCCGCCGAGTCCGTCACTCCACCTACGTTGTCTGCCGCGGTCCAGAACGTGACGGGCTTGCCGACCAGCTTCAAGAAAGTCTGTTCGAAGCATGTTGTCCTACTGAGAAGCTCTGCGTCGTACGGAGCGGTGAGCATCCCGACCTGGCCGCCACTGCCGTGGGCTTTGTACCAGGAAGCTGCCGGAACTGCGGCCAATTGGCCCCCTGGACAATGCGGGTTGCTCACGTTGAGCGCAGCGTCGGTGATCCAGTTAGCGCTGAAGTTAGCGAAGACGACGTGTTCCTTAGCCGCTTTCTGGGCAAGGTTGGCCCACGTCGGTGCGGAAGCCGGCGAGACGCCGGTAACCACTCCGATGGCGTTGCACTGGCCACTCGCCAGGAATTGCTGCGCCTGCTGGAGCCCCATCGCAGTACTGCCGTTGGCGTTGACAACCTCGACTTTGACGTGGCTCTCGGCAGCCGCTTTGGTAATGTTATTGAACATTTCGTTCATCACGTCGATGTTTGCGGGACTGGTGTAACAGATCTCTTTCCCGGCAAGGGTGGCTGCGGCGGACGTGCTAGCTGAAGCAACGCTTGAACCGTTTAGGCCGCCGTCTACTAGCATCAGAGCTAAAACGGCAACGGCGGCACCAGAACTAGTGATCCGATTGCGATGGATTGGTTGTTTCATATTGTCCCCTTCTGGTCTGTCCTGTTGATATTCTTTGAGATAGATCATCGAGAAATCTGGCTGCCGTGACGCCGTCGACCGCGCGATGGTCCGATACGAGCGTCAACGTCAGCTGGTCGCGGATACAGATCTGCCCATCGAGCACCATAGGGAGTTGCCTCAAAGAGCCGACCGCCAGGATTGCGACCTCGGGAGGGTTAATGATGGCGGTGAACTCGTCGACGCCTAGCATCCCGAGATTGGAGATGGTGAAAGTCGCGCCTCCCATCTGACCATCGGATAGATGGCCGCTACGGGCCGCGTCGACTAAGTGGTCGAGCCGGCCAGCCAGCTCGACCTGGGTGAGCTTGTCAGCTCCCCGGAGGACCGGTACGACCAAGCCATCAGGCAGCCCAACTGCGATGCCGAGGTTTATGTCGTCGTGGAGGCGAAGCTCGCCGTCCACGATGTGGGCATTGAGATCCCTGTGATCGCGTAGCGTACAGGCGACGGCGAACGCCAGCAACGCAGTGAGCGATACGTGCCGCCCATCGGCCCTGTGGGACGCCACGTCCTTGAGCGGTTCGGTCATGTCGACCGTCCGGCTTACGGCAAAGGCTGGGACATCGCGGTGGCTTGCTTGCAAGCGCTCGCCAGCTCGTCGCCGAGCCGCCGTTAGTGTGGCGACAGTATATGAGCCGTTACCGCTCCGAAGATGTGCAACGCCGTCGGCAACAGGCAAGGTACGCGGGCCACTTCGTTGAGTGCCTGGATCAGTCCGCTTGGAGTCATCTCCGTCGTGCGCGCCAACGTCTGGTTCGTTGTCGGCATTGCCCGATGTAGCGCGCTCGCTCTGCGACGAGCCCGCGAAGGCTCCGTGGCTGTGTTCTTCGTGACGTCCAATCAGCAACGCGACCACTTGGCCTACCGGGACGACGTCCCCCTCCGCTGCGCGGATATCCACAAGGACCCCGGCGGCCGAGGCCTCCACTTCAACGGTCGCCTTGTCCGTCTCGATCTCCATTACGGCCTCGCCCTGCTCGACCCAGTCATTCGGCGCTTTGAGCCAACGCACAAGGATCGCAGAGTCCTGTGCCATTTCGAGCGCGGGCATGATGATCTCGGTGGCCATCACCCGATCACCACTAGGGCGGCTCGCACCACCTTGTCGGCGTCGGGCACTGCGACGTCCTCAAGCGCCGGGCTGAACGGCACTGGGACGTCGAGCGACGCTACACGCTCGATTGGAGCCCGCAACTGAGTGAAAGCCTCGTGACCTACGATTGCTGCTATCTCTGCAGTGGCCCCGAACGACAAATGACCTTCGTCGACGATCACGCACCTACCAGTCTTCTGCACCGAAGTCACTAAGGTCCGCACGTCTAAAGGCGCGAGCGTACGAAGGTCGATAACTTCGGCGTCAATGTTGCGCTCCGCGAGACGCGTGGCGGCTTCAACGGCGACGCTTACCATCCGAGCTAGCGCCAAGATGGTGAGGTCAGCACCCGGGCGTACCACATTTGCCACTCCCAGCGGCACCAAGTAGTCGCCGAGGGGGACGATGGCACGCTCCCTGTACAACAATTTATGCTCAAAGACCAGCACCGGGTCCGGGTCTCTTATCGCGGACTTCAACATGCCTTTCGCGTCGTACGCGTTCGATGGCAGGACTACTTTTAGCCCCGGAAAGTGCGCGAGCATGGCGTGGAGGCTTTGCGAATGCTGAGCAGCGGTACGGCGGCCGGCTCCCAGGGTGGTCCGGACCACGAGAGGCACCCCCCACGCCCCTCCAGACATATAACGGACCTTCGCGGCCTGGTTAACTAGCTGGTCCATCGCCAGGAACAGGAAGTCTCCGAACATGATCTCGATAACCGGTCGTGAGCCAGCCATCGCGGCACCAACGCCCAGGCCTGCGATGCCGGCCTCCGAGATCGGCGCATCCATGACCCTGTCGGCGCCAAACTCGGCCTGAAGGCCTTCGGTCACTTTGAACACCCCGCCGAACGCACCAATGTCCTCGCCCATCAACAACACAGTCTGGTCGCGACGCATCTCCTCTCGAAGAGCTTCGTTGATGGCCGTCGCGTAGTTGATAGACCTGCTTTCAACCGTAGACATGCTCGCTCACGTCGGCGTCAGATGGGAGCGGACTGTCCTGCGCGAACTTGACGCCAGCATCTATTTCCTCTCGGACCGAGGTGTCGAGCTCGGCCAGGAGTTCTGGGTCTACGCCGTCAGCCTCAAGCTCCCGGCCCAGGTTTTGGATCGGGTCTCGCTCCCGCCACTCATCTTCTTCTTGGCGTGTACGGTAGGGCCGGTTCGGGTCGCTCATTCCGTGCCCTAGGTACCGGTAGGTGTCGCAGACGAGGAGGCTCGGCCCTTGGCCCGCTCGAGCTTTGGTCACAGCGACCTTTGCTGCCTCGCGGACGCTTAGGACGTTCATGCCGTCGCACCTTGCCGAGCTCATCCCGAACGCTCGGCCGCGCTCCACCATGTCACCCGCTGTCACATGCTTGGAGGCGGTGTACTCCCCGTATTGATTGTTCTCGCAGATGAAGACCACCGGCAAGTCCCAAAGCGCGGACATGTTAGCGGTCTCGGCAAATAGCCCTTCGTTGATCGCCCCGTCTCCGAAGAAGCAGACGCTCACTTTACCGTTAGCTAATCGCTTCGCTGTCAATGCGGCACCGGCTGCAATCGCCAGGCTTCCGCCGACGATCGCGTTCGCCCCAAGGTTCCCTGTGGCCGGGTCGGCGATGTGCATTGAGCCGCCCCGGCCGCGGCAGTACCCTTCGCTCTTTCCGAGCAGCTCGGCAAACATTCGGTCTGGGCGGCCCCCTTTGGCCAGGCAGTGGCCGTGCCCTCTATGTGTGCTTGTAATGTAATCATCGGTCTTCAAGACGCTGCACACACCCACAGCAACTGCCTCCTGGCCGATAGATACATGAGCAATGCCCGGGATCACTGCTCGGCTGTAAAGGTCTACCACTCGCTCCTCGAACCGCCGTACGAGCAACATCGTCCGGTAGAGCTCCAGGCGCAAAGCCAGGTCGGTGCCTGCGGATCCGGACGAATCGCTTGGGCCGTCCGGCAATAGATCGGTTCCCCCGAGGCTGCCCACACAAGCAGCCTAAAGCACGGCGGCGGCCACTGTCAACTGTCACCAGGCGACCGCTCGCCTTGAAGTCAGTGAGGGCCGCGAGCGACGGGATCGCGTTGCCCATAGGTGCCCCATCGGGCCCAAGTGCCAGGTTTGGCCTTCGTGCCTCGGGACGCGTAAGCACCGATACGGGCTGACTGGAACGTGTGGGTGGTAGTCAGAAAGGTCGGGGCGCTACCAATGCACTGGGGCCGGCAAGGCACCGAAGCGCAGGGGGTGGTGCATTGGGATGACCGGAGAACTGGATGAGGACGGTGGGATATTGGCTCTCAGACTAGAGCCGACAGACGTGTCCAGAGGTCGTCGTCCAACGGTATTCCCTCTCGAGTACGGGACTCACGTGCGTGTATTTCTGGGTCCCCGGGCACGAGAACGGCGCTGTTCCCAGCCCGGGGCTCTATGCCATGCAAGCGAGTTACCAGCTCGGTCGCTACGTCGTCGAAGTGGGACCGTGAGGTGAAAAGATCTGCACGGAGGAGCAAGAGGGTGACGCCTTGATGATCGAAGAGGGGCCCGCCGCGACCCTCGGTGACGTACTGGTCCGTACCCAGGAACACTCTGGACAATATCTCTGATGCCACCGAAATCGCATAGCCCTTGTGTCCTCCGAAGGGCAGGTGGCCGCCACCGTTGAAAAATTCCTCTGGGTCGGTGGTGGGCATACCGTGGCGGTCCACGATGGCTCCCGCGGGCAGCTTCTCACCGAGGCGTCGGGCCTCATCGACCTTGACTCCTGAGAGCACCGTGGTAGCGAAGTCGAACATGACCCTTGTCGTAGCGCTGCAGGGCGCCCCGAAGGCGATCGGATTAGTGTGCAGAACCGGAGCCGCTCCACCATACGGAAATGTTGCCGGTCGGTTTTCGGAGTACCCACCTGTGAATGCCAGTGAAATAACGCCGCCGCCGGCCGCCCGCTCGGCGTAGTGGCCCATGCGCCCTGTGTGGTGGCACTGGACCACTCCCACGACGGCAACGCCACGCTCTCGGGCAAGCGCCATGCCGCGTTCCAGCGCAAAATTAACCGCGACTTGACCGAACGTCCAGTTCCCGCTTACAAGCACATGTGCCGGCCCGTCGGCGAGTACTGATGGCTCAGCGGCGCCGTCTATCAAGCCCCGGCGTAGCTGGTCCACGTAACCCGGCAGCTGCCAAAGGCCATGAGTGTCAACGCCGCTGAGGTTCGCTGTCACCAAGTGTTCGGCGACCTGCTCGGCGTTCCGGGCGCTCGCCCCGGCGGAAACGAGCACCTTGACGGTGAGCGCTCTTAGCTCCTCTTCTGGCTTTACCACTACCACTGCTCGCCCTCCCTGATGGCGTTGTGCACGTACTTTAGCATCGCCGGCCTAGATCGGTGTACTGGTAACCGTCTACCGTTACCGTGGTCCGTCGAGGCCGTCGCGCGCTTCGTTGCAGAACGGTACCGGGGGGTAGATCCTAGCCGGCCGGCCAGCTTCAGACCACAGCGTAACGGCGTGACCAGGAACAACGGCACGGGAACGCTATGCTGGATGCCCCACGTCGCGGTGTCAACCGTTGACAGGGGTACCCGTCGGGGTTAACGTATGAGCTATGGGTACCCACAGTCGAACGTGGGAACTCTGACCGCAGGTCCAGAGTGTTCTGACGCCCTGGGCGGCGAGGAGGCGAGCAGAATGCAGATGCAAGGGTGACCGAGGATGAGGTCGTGGCTCTGTTCTCAGAATGCTCGAACGCCGGGCGTTGGGGTGAGTCGGACGAGCAAGGTACGCTCAACCTTATTACCCCGGAAAAGCGGATCTCCGCGATTAGCCTCGTGAAGTCTGGCGAGGCCTACTCGCTGTCCGTTGACCTGAACAAGGTCTCCTCTCCCAAAAACCCCCACCCGCTTGTGCACACCATGCATTATCTTGGCTTTAGCGCTCCCATGTCGGCAGTCGATTCTGTTGCACTCGAGATCCACGGCCTCGAGGCCACCCACCTCGATGCCATAGCCCACGTCAACTTCGATGGAGAGGTTTACAACGGGAAGAAGGCTGCTGAGGCGTTTACGTCCGACGGTCTTTCATTTGGGTCCATCTTGGCAATGAAGCGAGGCATCGTGACCCGGGGTGTGCTATTAGACGTCGCAGGCGCCCGTCAGCTGGAGTGGCTCGAAGCCTCCGAAGGCGTGACACCAGACGACCTCGAGGAGGCGGAGAAACGCTCTGGCTGCCGTGTGGAGCCTGGCGACGCCATCTTCGTTCGGGTCGGATTGGCTCGCCGGGAGGCAGCCAAAGGGGTCGGGGATCCCCTTGTCCGCGCCGGCCTGGTTCCCGAATCGGTCCGCTGGCTGCACCAACGCGGTGTCGCCGTGTTCAGCGGCGATTGCGGTGAGCAGATGCCCTCGCCGTTCCCGCGTGTGCCATTGCCTCTTCATCAGATCGGCCTGGTCGCAATGGGTTTGACCATACTGGATAATCCCGATGTAGAGACACTGGATGCTGCCGCGCGGCGGCATGGGCGCAATGAGTTCCTCCTGGTTTGCTCCCCGCTCCGCATTCCCGGTGGGACGGGGTCACCAGCAAACCCTCTTGCCATCTTCTGATCGGGGCGCCATGGTAAGCAGTAGTAATCTTCAGCGCATGTCAGGATTGAGTCCGCAGCAGGTTGATCAGCTTTTTGAGGACGGTTACCTGCTTGTGGAGAACGCGCTGGACAGCCGACTAGACCTCGACCCGGTGGAAGAAGAGTACGCGGCGATCCTTGATCGACTGGCAACCCAGTTACATCAGAAAGGGCAGATCGCGGAAACCTTCGCCGCCCTGCCGTTTGGCAAACGGTTCATCGCGATTGCGAGCGCCTGTGAGGAGCCGATATTCCAACAGTTCGAAATCTCATTTCCCTTTAAGAACCTGAGGTCTACGACGCCAATCAACTTAGGAAGCGCCACCTTCAACCTCCTTAGGAGCCCCAGGATCCTCGACCTGATTGAACCGGTCCTCGGTGGCGAGATCTACTCGAACCCTGTTCAGCATGCCAGACTGAAGGTGCCGAGCGACGCCGTTGCAGCGCGGCACAACGGCGTCCTCACCGAGGCGACGTTGTGGCACCAAGACCTTGGCGCAGTCCTGCCTGAGGCCGATCGGACGCTAACCCTAACAGTGTGGGTTGCCATGACGGACGCCACCGAACAGAACGGGTGTCTTGTTTACGAACATAAAGGTCACCGGCATGGTCTGGCTCTGCATTGTCCGACTACTTCGGAAACCCGGCTTGCGGGCAGCATCCCGGACGAGTGGATCCCGGTAGATTCGATGCGACCCGTGCCTGCGCGACGAGGCAGCGTCCTAATCCACCTGCCAACCACCAAGCATCGGTCCTTCGATAACTACACCGACGATGTTCGTTGGAGCTTCGATCTTCGTTATCACCGGACAGGCGAACCCACCGGAAGACCCATCTTCCCGGGCTTTGTTGCGCGGAGCCGTTTGGTTCCGGGGAACGAGCTGACAGATGCTGGGGAATGGCGCCGTTTGTGGGAGGAGGCTCGCAGCCAACTCGTTGGGCTGCCGCCCCCCACCGTCCACCGCTGGACGACTGAGGCGGCAGCCTGCGCTTAGGTCCGGAACACGGCCCGAGCACTGAGGCTATTGGCGCTGCTCGCGTCTAGTGGAGCCCGCCTAGGATGCCGCGCACTTCTCCCAGGCGTTGGATCGACTCGTGGTCGAAAGGGCTGCGGAAGCTGCAGACTATGTGCTTGAACCCCGCCGCTATCGTGGGAGCCAGCTGTTCGGCTACCTCTTCTGGCGGGCCCAGAGCTAGGATCCCATCGTCGTAATCGGTTATGCCATGCCGACTAAGGGAGCGCTCCAGGGAGAGCAGCGCCTCGGCGCGCGACGATCGAACCGTCACCCACCGATTGGTCAGACGCTCGATATCCTGGCTGGGTCGCCCTAACTTCTCGCAATGCGATCGCAGGACCTGGTCGCTCGACCTAAGTTTCTCTACGCTCCCTCGCGCGTTCCACATATCTGCAAACTGCGCGACGACCCGTAGTGTCTTGTTGCCTTCCCCGCCTATTAGGAGCGGCATCTTGTTCTGAACCGGACGAGGTGAATGCTTGGCCTCCTCCATCTGGTAGTAGCTGCCGTGGTAGGTGACGGGCTCCCCCGCCAGCAGCTTCACGATTATCTCGGCACCCTCCTCGAGGCGTTGAGCTCGCGCTGCGGCATCGTGTGCCCAAGCGATGCCGTGGGCATCGTATTCACGCTCGAGCCATCCGCTACCGAGCCCGAGGATTGCCCGCCCATTTGTGATGTGATCAAGGGTCGCCGCCGACTTTGCTATCACCCCAGGGTTTCTCAGCCCGATCGCGGCCACAAGCAGGCCCACGTGGATGTTCGAGGTCAAGGCGCCGATCGCGGCCAGAGTCGTCCACACCTCGAAGCACGGATCCGCTTCGGGGCCACTAGCGGCGAAAAGGTGGTCCGAACACCACAGCGAATCCAGCCCGGTCTCTTCCGCCGATAATGCGGCGTCCCGCAGTTCGACCCATGTTGCCCTCTCCGTCCACAACAACACTCCGAACCGGATCCCGGGCCCTGCGCTGGGTGTTCCTGTCTCCGTCAGTAACGCCTTATTGCCAAGCTCGGTCATCGACCCGAGATGACGCCTCTTGCGGCTTGTAGCATTGAAAGCGAACCCTCGTGCAACGTAGCGCTGTCCGATCCGATGCCAATGAAGCGGAAACCTCGGTCTAGCCACTGCTCCACGTCCTCGACCCTGCGGACCAGCACCCCTAAGGCTTTGCCGGCGTTCACCGTCTCCTTAACGACTCGGTCCACCTGGTCTGTGAACCTCGGGTCACCAAACGCTCCCGGAACTCCCAGGGAGTGGCTCAGATCGCTCGGACCGACGAAGATCACGTCTACTCCAGGAACGGACGCGATCGCCTTGACATCTTCAACGGCGCTGCGCGTCTCGACCTGGACGACAGTCAACACGCCCTCGTTCATCAACGGCACCTCTGCATGTGAAAGCCGCCCATAGCGGCCGGCCCGTGCCATCAGAGAGACGCCTCTCTCCCCGGCAGGAGGGTACCGGGTCCACCCAAACAGAGCTCGGGCCTCTGCCTCTGAGTCCACTCTTGGCACCATGACCCCCGCTGCTCCGAGATCGAGGACGCGGCCCACCCTTAGGCGTGCCCCGACCTCGACCCTTACTATCGGGGCGGTCGTTCCCCCGGTTGCCAACCCGTGCAGTTGCCCTAGCAGTCCATCCTCGCCGACCGAACCGTGCTCGAGGTCGATGACCACCCAATCCCAACCCGCCAGGCCTGCAATCTCGGCACTAACGGGAGAACCCATATTTAGGAACGTACCCAGGACACATTCTCCCGACATGACCCGATCACGAAAGCTCTTAGCGGCGTCGTTCAGCACTACGTCCCACTCCTCTCAAAGCTTGACCGTCCTTCATTAGCTCAACCTCGCCCGAAGCGAGTCCCCCAGAAACCGCTCATATGCACGTGTAGCCACCGTCCACACATAGGACGGACCCCGTAACGTAGCTCGCTGCGTCCCCCGCCAGATAGACAGCGGCGCCCTGCATCTCATGTGTCTCCGCCGCACGAGACAT
>Ga0182018_10003230_pt1 | contig 14936 bp, 9 predicted proteins | sample 812P2MmetaG_FD_120490 | JGI IMG/M metagenome (GOLD analysis project Ga0182018, IMG submission 120490) | Permafrost microbial communities from Stordalen Mire, Sweden - 812P2M metaG | ecosystem: Environmental > Terrestrial > Soil > Wetlands > Permafrost | place: Sweden: Stordalen | collected...
CATCGTGGCCAGCCAACGGGGCGCCGAAGGCGGGTATCGCCTGGCCCGGGGGGCGAACGAGATCTCGATGGCCGACGTCATCCGCGCCCTGGACGGCCCGCTGGCCGAGGTGCGGGGCTACCGGCCTGAGCTCACCAGCTACGAGGGGGCGGCGGAGAACCTCCAACTGGTATGGGTGGCCGTGCGGGCCAGCCTCCGCTCGGTCCTCGAGAAGGTCTCCCTGGCCGACGTGATCGCGGGCAACCTCCCGGCCCACGTGAAGCGGATGACGGCCGACCCCGATGCCTGGATCGCCCACTGAGCGAGCCCGCAGAGCGAACGGGTGCCGGTGCGATGACCGGTGCGATGAGTGGCGGCCCGGTGACGGTCTCGGTCGCCGACTTCATGTGGTTCGTGGACCGGGCCATGGACTCGATGGTCGCCATCTTGCGCCAGCTGGGAGACGAACGGGCCAACCAGCGGCCGGCGCTCGAGGGGGCCAACTCGCCCTTCGCCATCCTGGCGCACTGTATGGGCGTCATGGAGTTCTGGGCCGGCTTCATGGTGGCCGGCCGCGCCATCCAACGGGACCGGGCCGCGGAGTTCGAAGCGCGCGGCAAGGTCGAAGACCTGGCACAGCGGGCGCGGACCGCACGCGGCCAGCTGGCCGATGACATCGCTCGGCTCGACTCGGCCTCTGTCCCGCCCGACGTCCTCGGCCCTGAGGATGCCGGCAGGCCCTACGGCGCGTCCCACGGCGCCGTGCTCGTACACATCCTCGAGGAGCTGTTCCAGCATCTGGGCCAGATGGAGGTGACCCGCGATGTCCTTCTGGCGGCCGGGTGAGAAGAGCGGAAGATCCGCTCGGGTGAGATCGCTCGGCTCAGATGAGGAACGGCGCCGCCCGCGCCGCATCGATGCCGAGTGTGGCGATGGCGCTCTGAACCACCGCCGTGTCCAGCTGCCCGGCCCGGGCCAGCTCGCTCAGCACCGCCACGGCGAGGTGCGCCGCATCGACCTCGAAGTGCTCGCGTAGCGCGGCGCGGGCGTCGGAGCGCCCGAACCCGTCGGTTCCCAATGAGGTGTAACGGCGGTCGATGAAGCGGGCTACCTGGTCGGGCACGGCGCGCATGTAGTCGGTGATGGCGACGACGGGATCAGGGCCGGCACCCAGCACCTCGGTCACGAGCGCATGCCGGGGCCCTTCCTCAGGATGGAGACGGTTCCAACGCTCCACCTCCAGGGCGTTTCTCCGGAGTTGACTCCAGGAGGTGACCGCCCAGGTGTCGGCCGACACCCCCCAACGATCGGCCAGCAGCTGCTGGGCTTCTTGGGCGACGCGCCACATCGGGCCGGAGAAGCACAACGAGGCGCGCAGATCGGTGTCGGTTTCGGGGCCGGCGGAGAAGCGGTAGATGCCCTCGACGATGCCCCGGCTGATGGCTGCACCCTCCTCGCCTTCGGGCAGTGCCAGCATCGGATAGGTCTCGTTGTAGAGGGTGAGGTACCAGAAGCGATCCTCGGGATGGGCCCCCAGCATCCGCGTGATGGCGTCCTGCATGATCACCGCCACCTCGTACGCGAAGGATGCGTCATAAATCATCGCAGCAGGGTTCACTGACGCCAGGAGGGGCGAGTGTCCGTCATCGTGCTGCAGTCCCTCGCCCTGGAGCGTGGTGCGGCCGGCGGTGCACCCGGCCAGGATCCCCCGGCCTCGGATGTCGCCCAGGGCCCAGGTGAGGTCGCCTACGCGCTGGAAGCCGAACATGGAATAGAAGAGGAACACCGGCAGCATCGGATGGCCCCAGGTGGCGTAGGCGGTGGCCAGCGCGGTGAACGACGCCAGCGCGCCGGCCTCGGTGATCCCCTCCTGGAGGACCTGGCCCGACGTGCTCTCGGCGTAGTGCAGGGGCAGGTCGGCGTCGACCGGCACGTAGTGCTGCCCCTCGGGTGCGTAGATCTTCGCCTCGGCGATGATCGACTCGAGCCCGAACGTGCGAGCCTCGTCCGACACGATGGGCGCCACCAACGGGCCGATGGCCGGGTCACGGACCAGGTTGCGGAGCAGACGGGCGAAAACCATGGTGGTGGAGACCGACTGCGTGCCCGAACCCGAGGCGAACTCCTCGAAGACCTTGGCGTCGGGCAGCACGTTCCGAGCCGGGCGGACGACGCGCGACGGGACCGGGCCCGCCAGCACCCTTCCCCGTGCCCGCAGGTACTCCATGGCGTCGGAGTCCTCGGGCGGCCGCACGTAGGGGGGGTCCCCGGCCAACGCCGAGTCGGGGATGTCGTCGGTGAGGTAGAGCCGATCGCGCAGGGTCTTCAGTTGGGCGCGTGTCATCTTCTTGATCTGATGGGTGGCGTTGCGCGCCTCGATCTCGGGCCCGAGTGTCCAACCCTTGATGGTCTTGGCCAGGATCACCGTGGGCGCGCCACGTTGCTCGGTGGCCAGCTTGTAGGCGGCATAGAGCTTGCGGTAGTCGTGCCCCCCGCGCGGCAAGGAGACGAGATCGTCATCGCTCAGGTCCTCCACCATCTTGCGCAGGCGGGGGTCCGGACCGAAGAAGTGCTCCCTGATGTAGGCCCCCGACTCGACGGCCAGCTTTTGGTACTCGCCGTCGAGCGTGGTGTTCATGCGGTCCAGCAGGACCCCGTCGACGTCGCGGGCCAGGAGGGCATCCCAGCGGGAGCCCCAGATCACCTTGATGACGTTCCACCCGGCGCCGCGGTAGACGGCCTCGAGCTCCTGGATGATCTTCCCGTTACCCCGCACCGGGCCGTCGAGCCGTTGCAGGTTGCAGTTGACGACGAAGATGAGATTGTCGAGGTGTTCGCGGCCGGCGACCCCCAGGGCACCGATCGACTCGGGCTCGTCCATCTCGCCATCGCCCACGAAGCACCAGACGCGGCTGGCGCTGGTGTCGACCAGGTGGCGGAGGTGAAGGTAGCGGTTGATGTGAGCCTGGTAGATGGCGGTTATCGGGCCCAGCCCCATCGAGACCGTCGGGAACTCCCAGAACTCGGGCATGGCGCGCGGGTGGGGATAGCTGGGCAGCCCGTTCCCGCCGACCTCATGGCGGAAATTGTCGAGCTGGGCCTCGGTCAACCTTCCCTCGAGGAAGGCGCGGGCATAGATGCCGGGCGATGCATGCCCCTGAATGAAGACCTGGTCGCCGTGGCCCCCGTCGCTCTTGCCCCGGAAGAAGTGGTTGAACCCGACCTCGTAGAGCGCGGCCGAGCTGGCGTAGGTCGAGAGATGGCCGCCGATCCCTTCGGTGCGGGTATTGGCGCGCACCACCATGGCGGCGGCGTTCCAGCGGATGTAGGCCCGTATCCGGCGTTCCTGGTACTCGTCGCCGGGGAACCAGGGCTCGGCGTCGGCGGGGATGGTGTTGACGTAGGGGGTCGACACGGCGGCGGGGAAGTCCACCTGCTTGGTGCGCGCCCGCTCGAGGAGTTTCATGAGTAGGTACCGCGCCCGGGCGCGGCCCCGGGCATCGACAATGGCGTCGAACGAGTCAAGCCACTCCTGTGTTTCGACCGGATCCGTGTCCGGCACCTGGTGACTGATCCCGTCGAACAGCATGACTCCACGGTACCGGTCACACCGGGGGTCCGGTGTTACACATAGGGGATGGACAGCCCTGAGGCCACCGACGGCGAAGTGAGAACCGAGGCCGGGGTGCGGGTCTACACCGACGGGGCCTGCCGGGGGAACCCGGGCCGTGGGGGGTGGGCTTGGGCGCTCGCCGTGCCAGGCGGGCTCTATGCCAGTGGCGCGGACGGGGCCACTACGAACCAGCGCATGGAGATCACGGCGGCGCTGGAGGCATTGCGGTTCTGGACGGAGCGCGCCGCGGACATTCAGGTGGTGAGCGACTCGACCTATGTCGTGAACTGCTTCAAGGACCGATGGTGGCAGGGCTGGCAGCGCAGGAACTGGCGCAATTCCCAGAACAAGCCGGTGGCCAACCGCGACCTGTGGGAGCCCCTGATAGAGCTGGCGGTGGCGTCGGACGCCCGCGTCGGCTTCCGGTGGGTCAAGGGGCATTCAGGCGACCACTGGAACGATCGGGTCGACGAGTTGGCAACGGTGGCCGCTGACAGCGGCGTGGGGCAGAGCTATCTCGGGGACTGGTCCGCCGGCCGTGAGGATGCACCCTGAACGGTAGGCTGGGCAGAGGCACGCACAAGGTGTGTTGTGCCGACTGACGGCGCGCACGGGGCAGTTCGGGGAGGGACCGGCCGCGCGGCAGACGAAGACGAAGAAGGGACGACGATGAGCGTTGAGGACGAGTTCGACATCGTCGTCATCGGAGGCGGGCCGGGCGGGTACGCCACTGCGCTCTACGGTGCCGCAGCCGGCCTCTCCGTCGCCATCGTCGAGCGCGACAAGGTGGGCGGCACCTGCCTCCACCGGGGCTGCGTCCCAGCCAAGGAGTTCCTCGAGACCGCGGCAGTGCAGCGGACCGTCAGCGGCGCCGGCGCATTCGGCGTCAACGTGGCGAAGTCCACCCTCGATTTTTCGGTCAGCCAGGATAGGAAGAACGGTGTGGTCGACAAGCTCTTCAAGGGCCTGGCCGGGCTGCTCAGAGGACGCAAGGTCACCATCGTGTCGGGGACGGGCACGCTCGAGGCCGATCGCCGGGTCCGCGTGCTCGACGGCGAGGACGCCGGGCGCGTGCTGATCGGGCGCAACGTGGTCCTGGCGGCCGGTTCGGTGCCCCGCACCTTGCCCGGCCTCGACGTGGACGGCCGCTGGGTGATGACATCGGATGAGTTCTTGGACCTCAAGGAGGTTCCGGCTTCGGTCGCCGTCATCGGTGGCGGCGCCATCGGGTGCGAGTTCGCCTCCCTCCTGGCCGATCTCGGGGCCAAGGTGACGGTGCTCGAGGCCCTGGACTCCATCCTCACCGGATGTGACGAGGACATCGTGCGCCTGATCGGCCGCTCCTTCAAGAAGCGGGGTATCGAGGTCGTCACCGGGGTCCAGGTCGAAGGGCACACGCCGAGCGCCGACGGGAGCTCGACCGCGGTCAAAGCGGGAGAGCAGTCCTTCGACGTCGAAGCGATCGTGGTGTCGGTGGGCCGGCGGCCTCGCACGGAGGGACTGGTGGCGCCGGGCGTGGCCGTCGAGGTCAACGATCGTGGGTTCGTCGTGGCCGACGAATACCAGCGCACCGCGGTGCCCGGCGTTTGGGCCGTGGGGGACGTGGTGGCCGGGACGCCGCAGCTCGCCCATGTGGGCTTCGCCGAGGCCATCGTGGCCGTCAAGGGCATGCTGGGCGAGCCGGTGCTGCCGGTGGACTACGGCCGCGTGCCGTGGGCGATCTACTGCCATCCAGAGGTGGCCTTCTGCGGGATGACCGAAGCCCAGGCCAAGGCCAAGGGCATCGCGGTGGTGACCAAGAAGGACCCGTTCGGCGGCAACAGCCGGGCCCAGATCATCGGCGACACCGAGGGTGTGGTGAAGATCGTGGCCGAGCAGCAGCCCGACGGTTCGGCGGGAAGGATCCTCGGGGTGCACATGGCGGGGCCGTGGGTCACCGAGCAACTGGGGGCCGGGTACCTCGCCGTCAACTGGGAGGCCCTGCCCGAAGAGGTGGCGTACTTCATTCAGCCGCACCCTTCACTCTCCGAGTCGTTCGGCGAGACGGTGTTGGCATTGACCGGAAGGGGATTGCACGTTGGCTGACGTCACGATGCCGCAGTTGGGCGAGACGGTGACCGAGGGAACGGTCACTCGCTGGATGAAAGCGATAGGTGACACCGTCGCCCGCGACGAGCCGCTCTTCGAGGTCTCGACCGACAAGGTGGACTCCGAGGTCCCGTCGCCGGCCGCCGGCGTCCTCACCGAGATCCTCGTTCCCGAAGGGGAGACGGTCGAAGTTGGTGTCCGCCTGGCCGTCATCGGCGACGACTCTTCGGCCGGGGCGCCGGCTCCCGAGGCCAGCCCTGCTCCGCCCCCTGCTGCCGCCGAGCCGCCCCCAGCAGCGGCATCAGCGCCGCCTGCAGTCGCGGCACCCGTCCCGCCCGCCGCCGCGGCACCGCCTGCGCCACCCGCGCCACCCGCGCCCGAACCTGCGCCGGAGCCCGCCCCCCCGGCGGAGACCCCAGTGGAGGCGGTCGCAGAGGCGGCCGCGCCGGCTGCCAACGATGGGGCCAGCGGCGGAGTCGACAACCTTGTGCTCTCGCCCGTGGTCCGCAAGCTGCTGGGGGACAACGGCATCAGCGCCAACGAAGTAACCGGTACCGGAGTGGGCGGCCGGATCACCCGCGAGGACGTGCTCAAGGTGGTCGACGCCCAGCATGCGCCGGCGACCGCCGCGGCTTCGCCCCCGCCACCCGCGCCCGCAGCTCCTTCCGCGCCCGAGCCGGCAGCTTCAACGACAGTCGCTCCGACCACACAGCCGACCGCGGCTCCGGTGGTGCACGCCGGGTCGGCGCCCGTGACGTCGATGGCTGCGTTCCGGCGCGCCGGCGACCAGGTGATCCCCTTCTCCAACATGCGGCGCCGGACGGCCGAGCACATGGTGCGCTCCAAGGCGACGTCGCCGCATGCCTTCATCGCCAACGAAGTTGACTTCGAGAGCGTGGAGCGGGTTCGCAAGGCCTGGGGCACCCGCTTCAAGGAGGAGGAGGGCTTCTCGCTGACCTACCTGCCCTTCATCGCCCGGGCGACCGTGGAGGCCCTGCGAGACTTCCCGCTCCTCAACGCCTCGGTGGTCGATGACTCATTGGTGGTCCACTCCGAGATCAACCTGGGGATCGCCGTCGACCTGGCGCATCAGGGCCTGATCGTTCCAGTGATCCATCAAGCAGAGGAGGTCACCCTGCGCGGTGTGGCCCGCCGGATCAGGGACCTGGCCGAGCGGGCCCGGGGGCGTCAGCTCAACGCCGACGACATCGCCGGCGGTACGTTCTCCATCACCAACGACGGTCCGTTCGGCACCTACTTCACCGTGCCGATCATCAATCAGCCCCAGGTGGCGATCCTCGCGACCGACGGGATCGCCCGCCGCCCCGTGGTGGTGACGCAGGCCGACGGCTCGGAGTCCATCGCCATTCATTCGACCGGCATCATCGGGGTCAGCTGGGACCATCGGGCGGTCGACGGTGCGTACGTCTCATCGTTCCTGGGCCGGGTGTCCGATCTTCTGGGCAGCCGCGACTGGGCCGCCGAGCTTTAGGGCCGACGACGTTGCTTCGGGTTCGGGCGCTGGGGACCGTCCCCTATCACGAGGCCTTCGCGCTGCAGCATGCGCTGGCGACAGGCACCGACGACGATTACCTACTGGTCCTGTCGCACCCTCACGTCTACACCCTGGGTCCCAATGCGGACCGTGCCCATATCCTGCGCGATCCGGCCTCGGTGGGCGCCACGCTCGAGGAGACTGACCGCGGCGGCGACGTCACCTACCACGGTCCGGGTCAGCTGGTGGCCTACCCGATCCTTTCAGTCGACGACGATCCTTCGGCGGGGCCGGCCCATGTCCATCGCCTCGAGCAGTTGGTCATCGCAACGCTGCGTGATGTCGGGTTGCCGGGTGCCTCGGTGGTCGACGAGTACCCCGGGGTGTGGATCGACAGCACCGGGTCGTCCCCCCGCAAGATCGCAGCCATCGGTGTGCGGACCGTCCGTCGGACCAACGGCCGGCGGCGCACGCTCCACGGCGTCGCGCTCAACGTCGACTGTGACCTCGCCATGTTCGGTCACATCGTGCCGTGCGGTATCGCCGACCGGGCCGTGACCTCCCTGCGGGCGGAAGGAATCGCGGCGCCGTTCCTGACCGTGATGGAGGCTTTCATCGCGCGGGCCGCCGAGGTGTGGGGCGAGGGTGAGGTGGACCGACACGACGTGATCACCGGCGCGGCCACGCCGGCCCAGAGTGAGGATCACCCAGGGGAACGACCCCTCATCCGCCGTTTGCGCCAGGCCGGTGTGGCACCAGAAGCCGGTCTCCAGATCTCGCAGCGCAAGCCTGAGTGGCTGCGCGTGCCGGTGCACATGGGGAAGGAATACCTGACCCTCGGCAAGACCGTGCACGACCTCGGGCTCGCGACCGTGTGCGAGGAGGCCGGCTGCCCGAACATTTACGAGTGCTGGTCGGAGGGCACCGCCACCTTCATGATCAACGGCGAGCGTTGTACCCGGGCCTGTGGCTTCTGCCAGGTCGACACTCGGCATCCGCTCCCTCTCGCGCCCGATGAGCCTGAGCGGGTCGCCCAGGCGGTGCAGAGAATGGGTCTCGCGCACGCCGTGGTGACCTGTGTCGCGCGCGACGACCTGCCCGACGGGGGAGCCGGCGCCATGGCGGAGACCATTGGAGCGATCCGGGCCCGGCAGCCCGACACCACCGTCGAGGTGCTCATCTCTGACTGCCGGGGCGATGCGCCGTCGCTGGAGACGATCTTCGCGGCCCGGCCCGACGTGCTCAATCACAACATCGAGACGGTGGCACGCTTGCAGCGGGCCGTCCGTCCGTCGGCCGGCTATGCCCGCAGCCTGGCCGTACTGGCCCGGGCCGCGGCGGCGGGGCTGGTGACCAAGTCCGGTCTCATGGTCGGTCTCGGCGAGGTCGAGGACGAGGTGATCGCCACCATGGCCGATCTGCGGGCCGTCGGCGTGTCGATCATCACGATCGGCCAGTATCTGCGCCCGAGCAGCGCGCATCTGCCGGTCTCCCGCTACTGGACGCCTGACGAGTTCGACCGACTCCGGCAGATCGGTGCCGCGCTGGGCGTACCCCACGTGGAGGCATCGCCCCTCACGCGGTCCAGTTATCACGCCCGCGATGCCGCCGCGGCAGCCGGGGGTCCGAGGACGCAGGAGCCAGTGACGCTGGAGCGAGTAGCACCGACGCCAGTAACGCGGACGCTGACGCGCGCGTAGTCGATGTGGCCGGTCAGGCCAAGAAGTACTTGGCCTCGGGGTGGTGACAGATGATGGCGTCGGTCGTTTGCTCCGGCTCCATCTGGAACCCTTCGCTCACCGTCACCCCGATGCGGTCCCCACCCAGGAGCTCGACCACCTTGGCGTTGTCCGTGAGGTCCGGGCAGGCCGGGTAGCCCCACGAGTAGCGCCCGCCGCGGTAGGTCTGGCGGAACAGTCCCGCCAAAGACGGGCCATCCTCGTCGACGAAGCCGAGCTCCTCGCGGATGCGATGGTGCCAGTACTCCGCCGTGGCTTCGGCCATCTCGACGCTCAGGCCGTGCAAGAACAGGTAGTTCGTGTACTGGTTCTCGTCTTTGAGGCGGGCCGCCTCAGCCGAGGCCCGGTCCCCGATGGTGCACAGCATGAAGCTGGCGAAGTCTTCGTCTCCCGAGTCGGTGGAGCGGAAGAAGTCGGCGATACAGAGCCAGGGCTCCTTGCGCTGCCGGGGGAAGGTGAACCGCATCCACTCGGCGTTCCGCGCCTCGTCCTTCCAGATGATCAGGTCGTTCCCCTCGGCGTTGGCGGCGAAGTGGCCGTAGGCGACCTGGGGGACGAGGATGTCGCCCTCCTTGGCCTTGGCCAGCTCGTCGCGGAGGGTGGCCCGCACCCGGTCCTTGAAGGCCGCGTCGCCCTCGCCGTCTTCGCCGTCTTCGCCTTTCTCCGGCCGGAACCCCCACTGGGTGCGGAAGAGCGCCGTGAGGTTCAGGTACTCCGCGATGTCGTCGAGCGGGATACCCTTGGCGACCCGGGTTCCCACGAAGGGGGGAACGAAGAGCTTGTTGTCAGCGGCCACGTCGGAGCGGGCCGGTTGTCCCTCCACCGGCGTGGTGTCCTGCGGATCGAGCCGGCTGCGCTTCGGGACGTTTTTGGCGGAGATCTCCCGGCCGAACAGGGGATCGTCCTCGCCGGACTTCTTGAGCTCGATCAGCCGGTCCATCGTGCGCAATCCCTCGAAGGCGTCGCGGCCATAGAACAGGCGGCCGTCATAGATTTCGCGCAGGTCGCGCTCGACGTAGGTCCGGGTCAGGGCCGCCCCGCCCAAGAGGATGGGGAGGTCGGCCAGGTCGCGCTGGTTGAGTTCGACCAGGTTCTCGCGCATGATCAGGGTGGACTTGACCAGCAGCCCGCTCATGCCGATGGCGTCGGCCTTGTGTTCCTCGGCCGCCACGATCATCTCGTTGATGCCGATCTTTATGCCGAGGTTGATGACCTCGTACCCGTTGTTGGTCAGGATGATGTCGACCAGGTTCTTCCCGATGTCGTGCACATCACCCTTGACGGTGGCCAGCACCACGGTGCCCTTGCCGCCCTGGTCGGCCTTCTCCATGAACGGCTCGAGGAAGGCGACGGCGGCCTTCATGGTCTCGGCTGACTGCAAGACGAAGGGAAGCTGCATCTCACCGGACGCGAAGCGCTCGCCGACGACCTTCATGCCTTCGAGGAGGACGTCGTTGACGATGGCCAGGGCACCCATCCCCGTGTCGAGCGCTTCGGTCAGGTCGCCGTCGAGCCCGTTGCGGTTGCCGTCGATGATGCGCTGCGCCAGTCGCCGGTCGACCGGCCAGTCGAGGTGCTCGTCCGCCGCGCCGGCGTTGACCGTGACCCCATCGAAGAGGGCGAGCAACTCCTGGAGGGGGTCGTACTTGTCGGTGCGCCGGTTGTAGACCAGATCGAGGCTGATCTCCTTGGCGCGCTCGTCAATACGCGCGAGCGGGAGGATCTTCGAGGCGTGCACGATGGCGGAGTCGAGCCCGGCTTCCACGCACTCGTGCAGGAACACAGAGTTGAGGACCTGGCGGGCCGCCGGGTTGAGACCGAAGGAGACGTTGGAGAGCCCGAGGATCGTGGAGACGCCCGGCAGCTCGGCCTTGATGGCGCGGATGCCCTCGATGGTCTCGATTCCGTCGTTACGACTCTCCTCCATGCCGGTCGAGAGGGGCAGGGCCAACGGGTCGAAGAGCAGGTCCTCGGGTGCCAAGCCGTAGCGCTCGACCGCGATGTCGCGGATATTGCGGGCGGCACGCAGCTTCCACTCGGCGGTGCGGGCCTGTCCCTCCTCATCGATGCAGGTGCACACCACGGCGGCGCCGAACTCCCGGGCCAGGCGCAGGAACGTGTCGAGCCGGGTGCCGGGTTCGTCGCCCTCTTCGAGGTTGACCGAGTTCAGGATGGGCCGCCCACCGATCCACTCCAGGGCAGCCCGGGCGACCGGCCCTTCGGTCGAGTCGACCATCAGCGGCACGCTGGCTTGGGTGGCGAACCGGCTCGCCACCTCGGTCATGTCGGACACGCCGTCAGCACCGGTGTAGTCGACGCACACGTCGATCACGTGGGCGCCTTCCTTGACCTGGTCCCGCGCCATGGCGACGCAGGTGTCCCAATCCGCCTCGAGCATGGCCTCCCGGAAGCGCTTCGAGCCGTTGGCATTGGTGCGCTCGCCCACCACGAGGAACGAGGTGTCCTGGCGGAAGGGGACCGCGGTGTAGATGGAGGCGGCCGACGGTTCCTCGACCGGCGTGCGGGCGGCGGGCACCGCGTTGGCGCAACGCTCGACCACGGCGGCGAGGTGCGCCGGGGTGGTGCCGCAGCACCCACCCACGGCCGAGACGCCGAATTCGGTGATGAAGCGATGGAGGTGATCAGCCAGCTGGGCGGGTGTGAGGTCGTAGTGCATCTTGCCGTCGACCACCGAGGGGAGGCCCGCATTGGGGACGCAGGCGATGGGGACGAGGCTGGCCGAAGAGAGATGCCGCAACGCCTCGCTCATCTCCACCGGTCCGGTGGCGCAGTTGAGGCCGACCACGTCGACCTGCATGGCGCTCAGCACCGTCAGGGCGGCGCCGATCTCGGTGCCGGGCAGCATGCGACCGGTCAGCTCGATCGTCACCTGCACCTGCAGTGGCACGTTCCGGTCCAGCGCCACCATGGCCCGCCGGGCCCCGTTGATGGCCGACTTGGCCGACAGCAGGTCGAAGACGGTCTCGATCAGCAGGAAGTCGACCCCGCCTTCGAGCAGGCCGAGCGCCTGCTCCTCGTAGGCGTCCCGGAGGTCGGCATATGGGATCTGGCCGAGCGTGGGGAACTTGGTCCCCGGGCCCATGCTCCCGGCCACCCAGCGGGGTCGCTCGGGGGTGGAGAACTCGGCGGCGACCGCTTTGGCGATCTCCGCGCCGCTGCGGCTGATCTCGCGGGCCCGCTCGGCCAGGCCGTATTCGATGAGGACGACCGGAGAGGAGCCGAACGTCCCGGTCTCGACCACGTCACAGCCGACTTCCAAGAAAGAACGATGGACCTGGGCGATGGCGTCGGGCCGGGTGCTGATGAGGATCTCGTTGCAACCTTCGAGCTCGGGCCCCCCGAAATCGTCGGCGGTCAACCCCATGAGCTGGAGGTTGGTGCCCATGGCCCCGTCGAAGATCAGCACCCTCTCCCGCAGCGCCTGGAGGTAGCTCGATGCGGCCGGGTCGAGACGACCGAGCAGTTCGGGGGAGTGCGCCATGATGCGGACCAGGATACCGGCGACGACCGGGCGCCCCGGACGGCCGCCACTAGCATCCGCCCGGTGCCACCGAGGATCTATACGAAGACGGGCGACGACGGCACCACCGGTCTCTACTACGGGGGGCGTGTCCGGAAGGACTCGACGCCTATCGAGATCAACGGGGCCGTCGACGAGGCTCAGGCGGCCATCGGTCTGGCCCGGGCCGAATCAGCGCAGGGTTCCGAGCTCAACGAGCGCCTGACCGCCCTGGAACGGGATCTCTACATCCTGATGGCCGAGGTGGCCACCGCTCCGCAGAACCGTCACAAGCTCAAGGCCGGAGCGTCCATGGTGACCGAGCAGATGGTGCTGGGACTCGAGCAGCAGATCGACGAACTCCGTGAACGGCCCGACATACCGAGCGACTTCACCGTCCCCGGAGAGAACCGGGTCGCTGCCGCCCTCGACTTCGCCCGGACCATCGTGCGCCGGGCCGAACGCCTGGCCGTGACCGACCCGACAGAGGGCTCGTTCGTCATCACCTACCTCAACCGGCTCTCCGACCTTCTGTGGGCGATGGCACGCTGGCAGGAGGGGCCGGATCACAAGCTTTCTCGCCGGCACTGACCATTGCACGATGCGCCTCCCGCAGAAAGATGGGGAGGCCGTCCAGGTGATGTTGGGAAAGTGGCCCGACGACGCGCCGAACGGACAGATGTCCCGCAGCCGGCCGCTTGGCCAATCCGCATCGCACGAGACGGGAGATGGCGCGGAGGAGTGGTGCATGTTTGCTCTCCGACGTCCCGAGTCCTAGCTCAAGGCCCAGCACGTTCAGGTCCACGATCAAGCCCTGCGGTTGGATGCCGACTTGCAGGCGAGGCGCTGGAGCAGGACGGTCGCCGATGGCCCGAGTACGGGCAGCCAGAAGACTTCCACGTACGAGCTATAGATGGCGTACCCGCGCCCGTCGACCACGGGGTCGATCCAGGGTGTCACGCGAAGGTGCGTCGACGTCATCCGGGCATGGTTGTACGCCCACCTTGCTCGAAACCTTGCTCAGAGCGTTTCCGCTCAGATCAATTCCGCATGGGAAGCGAGCGGCGCCAGACTGGCGACGGGCTCGAAGTGGACTGTCGCCCGTGCGGGCCGGTGAACGTGACGAGGCCATTGGCATCACCGCTCATCTTCCAGCCAAGTTCATGGACCCGGCTGTGGTGAGGCGCACACAGGGTGATCAGGTTGGAGAGGACGGTGGGGCCGCCCTTGACCCAGTGGTGCATGTGATGCACGTTGGTGATCAGGGAGTAGCCGCATCCGGGGAAACGGCACCCTCCGTCGCGCCGGGCGACCTCAATCCGCTGCGCAGTCGTCGGATAGCGCCGCAAGGGGAACTGATCAAGGATGGTGCCGTCGGCCGCTTCTAGGGAGAGAGTGGGCTTGGCGTCACACGAGAGGCGACGGGCTACTTCGGCCGAAATCGGACCAAGGCCTTGAAGGGAAGCAGAGCCCTCACCATCGCCTCCCGTGAGGAGCGACAGATCGGCGTGCACGATGAGGGTGGCTGGCGCGCCGCCGAAGAGCGGCCGACCATCGTCGGAACTACCCACTCGGCTGCCGTCGCTCCTACCGCCGTCGCTCCTGCCCCGCTCGATACAGACCTCGACCAGCGCGTCGGCCAGACGCCGCTCGAGCGGCTCGTAGTCGGGATCGCTCGTGCTCGGATGGTCGTGCCGCGAGGCCCGCGCGACCAGGCTGGATTTGACCACGGCGTAGGCATCTTTGGTGAGCTGGGCCCACAGCGCGCAACGCGCATCGTCGAAGCGCAGGAAGCGCCCGGAGAAGCTCTTGGCGGCTTGGGCGTCGGTTGCTCCCCGGGCGGCGCGGGCCAGCTCCTTGGGTTGGGGCACCGTCCAGTGCGCCGAGGCCTCGGCCAGCGCGGCGTCGGTCTCGCGGGTGGCGACGGCAGCCAAGGGGGCGAGCACATCAAGGGTGAGGCGTCCGGCCGAAAGGGCATCGGAGAGGCAGGGGAGCCCACCCAGCTTCTCGGCGGCGGCCACGAGAGTGCGAGCGTGGGCAGAGCTGACGTGGCAGCGGTCGGTCAGCCAGGCTTCCATGGAGAGGGCTCCGTCGCCCCGGAAAGCCTCGGTGAGGGAGAACTCGGCGATGTCGGCCAACATCGCGTGGTGATGGGCGGAGATGGCGCGCTGATGGGCCACCATGCTCTCCGCCAGGGCGGCCGAGCGGGCGTCACCGCCCCGGTCGCGACTCAGGGGGCGCGTGCGGAGGCGGGGAGTGGCCGCGTCAGGACTGGCGGGAGCGGTGGTGGCAGCGAGAGCCATGAGGCGAGTGTGAAGGAGCGGTGTATCAAGCGGTGTATCAAGCGGTGCATCAGATGGCTCAGAGGCGGGTGGCCCGGAGGCGGGTCAGGCCCCCCAGGAGCCACGGTGGATGCGCTCTTCGGGGGTGGGGAGGGGCCGGGCCAGCGACGATGAGGGATGGTCGCTGCCATCGGGGTGCCCGAGGGCGACGGCGCAGAAC
>Ga0182018_10003231_pt1 | contig 14932 bp, 14 predicted proteins | sample 812P2MmetaG_FD_120490 | JGI IMG/M metagenome (GOLD analysis project Ga0182018, IMG submission 120490) | Permafrost microbial communities from Stordalen Mire, Sweden - 812P2M metaG | ecosystem: Environmental > Terrestrial > Soil > Wetlands > Permafrost | place: Sweden: Stordalen | collected...
GCGCCCCGTTCCGTGCAGACGCACGATGCGGGGCGGCCCCTCGAACGCGCAGAACATCACGACGATGCGGCCGTTCTCGCGGAGGTGGGCGATGGTCTCGATGCCGCTCCCCGTCTGGTCGACGTACGCCACCGTTCGCTCTCCGAGGACGGCGAACTCCCGCCGGTTGCCCTTCGGAGAGCAATTCACCAGGCCGTCCGCGGCAAGGGGCGCCGTCGATACGAAGAAGACTGGTTGCGCCGCCAGCCACTCGGTCATGCGGTCATCGATGACCTCGAACGTCTTTCCCATCCCTCCATTGTCGCGCCTGGCGACCGCACCCCGATTCCGGAGAGCGGGCCGGGATGTACATCTCGGGCCGGGACTCAGCAGCAGGGAACTCGGCGTCTCAGGGCACACGACACCGAACCGCTGGCCCGGCGCCCGATGTGGCACGGTCCCCGGCCGTGGGGACGCGCCAGTACAGTCGACCGGCATGGAGGGCCTGAGGAGATGGCGAGAACTGATGGGGCGCCCTGAATCGGAGATTGCCCTCGACGAGGCCGCGCTGTTGATCGCGGCCCACGCCGATCCCGGCCTCGACGTCTCCGCCCAGCTGGAGCGCCTCGACGCGCTGGCCACCCAAGTCGTGACGGCGAACACCGAGGGGGTGTGCCGGTTGGTGTTCGAGACACTGGGCGTGCGGGGCGACGACCAGACCTACGACGACCCGCGCAACTCGTACCTCAACCAGGTACTGGATCGCCGGCTGGGCATCCCGATCACGCTGTCGGTCCTCCTCATTGAGATCGGGCGTCGCTGCGGCGTGGCGCTCGAAGGGGTCGGCATGCCCGGCCACTTCCTGGTGAGGGATCCCCGCCATCCCGAACTTCTGATCGATGCCTTTTCCGGCGGATCGCGTCTCGATCACACGTCCTGTGCACGACTACTCGGCGAGACGGAGATCACCCTCGCGCCGGGCATGCTGGACTCGGTCGGACCACGTGCCATCGTGTCGCGGATGCTGGCCAACCTGAACCACAGCTTCGCCCGCCGACGTGACCAAGAAGGCCTGCGTTGGGTGAGCCGGCTGCGTGCCGCCATTCCCGGGCTCCCGCCGGGCGAGCGGATCTCGTTGGCCGAGAGCCTCGCCGGGCTGGGCTGCCACGACGAGGCCGCAGCCCTCTTCGAGGAGTTGGCGCGCACGCCCGGGGTGTCACGAGAGGCGGCCCTGCCGTTGCAGGTGCGGGCGCGCGCCCTGTTGGCGCGCTTCAACTGACGGGCCGACCACCGCGCCCGCCCCGGCGTCGGCGACCTGGGATCAGGCTCGCGGCGGGCGCTCCTGGGCGGTGGAGCCCTTCACCACGCGGGTGAGAACGGGCTGGATGTCATCGCCGGACGGGCGATTGGCACGGTCCGCACCCTTGCGCCGGGCCTGCTGGAGCCGCTCGCGCACGCGGGCCAGGCCGGCCGGGGTTTCCTCCGCGCCCGCCGAGGACCAGTGGAGCTTGGCCGAGCAGGCGGCGGCACCTTCGCACTGGCAGGATTCTCGCGCCACCTCGGCGGCAGGGAGGCCGAAGAGCTCGGGCACCGTCGAGGCCAGTCCAAATCCGAATGCACAGAGCTCAGGGAACGGGGCATAGGGGGTGCGCATACGGATCTCGATGCGGCACTCGTCGGCTGCGAGCACTTCTGTTCGCATTTCGAAGGCCAGGCGGAGCTGCTGGATGATCTGCGGCAGAGCCTCGTACACCGCAGCCGGGGAGCCGAGCGACTGCAGCAGTTCCACCCGCTCGGGGTTGCGGATGGAGTCGAAGAAGCTCTGACCGACCTTGATCAGGGTGTCGGGCCCGCCCAACATCGCGCTGACCGCTTCGAGCAGGTCACGGCGCTGTGCGTAGGGGCTGACCGACCCACCCTTCTTGTGGGTGGCGGCACTGCGTGACTTGTCGGCCACGAGGAGGACGTCGTCCAGCGTCGCCTCCCGGGGGGGCTCCTGGAACGAGCCGATGAGGTAGTCCTGGAGGCAGTCGACGAGGAACAGGGTCAGGGCGTCATCGAGGCCGACTCCGGGGTCAGCCGGGACCGACCGATCCCTCAAGTTCACGACCTCACGTCGCGGTCCGCCGGGCGCCGGGCGATCGATTGTCGACCGGGGTCGGAGTGCAATGGGCATTGGCAGCTTTCGCCCCGGACGTCTCCCCGCCCTGTCGGTGGGGAAGCAGAGTGGGTGCTTTCGCTTGCATGCGCCAAGTATCGAACTTTCAAGTTGCAGTGGAGTGGCCCCAGGGTTGCCGAAAGGCGGTAGTGCCGCCGCCCGATGTCGTAGCGTCAGGGCCCCATGAAGCGCCCGGACAGATCCGCTCTCGAGGAAGCCGCCACCGGCCCTCTCACTGAAGCCGGATTCGAGACGTTCGACCGCGGACAGTGGGCCGCGCTGGCCGGCGCCGACGGGCGCTCGCTGTCGGAGGCGGAGGCGAAACTTCTGGCGGCGACCGGCGAGCAGATCTCCGCCGACGAGATCGCCCAGATCTACCTCCCGCTCGCACAATTCGTCGCCCTGTTGGCGCTGACCAAGCGCGCCGCACACCAAAGGATGGCTGCGTTTTTGGTTCGGCAAACCGCCACCGGCCCGTTCATCATCGCTATCGCAGGGGGTGTCGCTGTCGGCAAGAGCACCACGGCCCGGGTGCTCCAAGCCCTCCTGCGCAGAGGTGACGATCACCCGTCCGTCGATCTCCTCACCACCGATGGGTTCTTGTACCCCAACGCCACCCTCGAGGCCCGCGGGCTCATGGGCCGCAAGGGCTTCCCCGAGAGCTACGATCAACGCCGGCTGGTCGGCGCCCTGGCGGCGCTGCGTGCCGGTGTGGGCGAGGTGGCGACCCCCGTCTACTCACACCTGGCCTACGACATCGTCCCCGATGAGATGCAGGTCCTGCGCCGTCCCGACATCGTCATCGTCGAAGGGCTCAACGTCTTGCAGGTGCACTCCAAGGGTGCGCCCGCGCACCACACGGCGGTCTCGGATTTCTTCGACTTCTCCATCTATGTGGACGCGGCCGAAGACGATGTCGCCCGCTGGTATCACCAGCGGCTGGTGGCGTTACGCCGCACCGTGCTCTTGGAGCCCGATTCGTATTTTCATCGCTTTGCCTCCCTCTCCGACGAGGAGTTCTCGATCCTGGCACAACGGGTGTGGGCCGAGGTCAATCTGGTCAACCTCCATGAGAACGTGGCGCCCACACGGGGCCGTGCCCATCTGGTGTTGGAGAAGGACGGCGCGCACCGCGTGGAGCGGATCTTGCTCCGGAGGCCCTGAGCCCCGAGGCGACTACTCGCGGGGTGCGCGCATCCCGCGACCAGGGAAGAAAGTTGGGTTGCCGTTGGGTTGCGGTGGAGAGCCTGGAGTGGCTCGACCGTCACCCTTGTAGAGATGCAATCGCGTACGAAGCCAGCTGCCACCCCGAGGGCATCATGAGGCTTCGTCGGGCCACCATGCTCGTGGTCCTGGTCGGCTTCGGTGCGAGCTTCGGCGGGTTCTTCGCGGCCAGCTTTCCCTGGATCTCCCTCCTGGGCGGGCTCCTGGGCACGTTGGTCGCTGCCGGGCTGCTCGGCCTTGCCGTCGGCCTGCGTGACGAGACCCTCGGACTGGCGGCGGAGCTCGAAGCGAAGAGCACCGAGGTCGACGAGGTGCTCACGCGCCAGGCGCAGATTGCGCAGGGCCTCCGGCAGGCGCAGCGTCTGGAGGCAGTCACGCAGCTCGCCGGTGGCATCGCCCACGACTTCAACAATCTCTTGCAGACCATCCTCAGCTATTCCGAATTCCTCTCCGACGGGCTTGATCCCGAAAGCGAGATGCAACAGGACGTCGCCGAGGTGCAAAAGGCGGCACACCGAGCGGCCGGACTGACCCATCAGCTCCTCATCTTCAGCCGCCAGAACGTGACGGCACCGAGCGTGGTGGACCTCAACAATGCTGCGGGCGACGCTGAGCACCTCCTGCGCTCCACCCTTGACGCGGACACGCACCTGCGCCTCCACGCGGCCACCGCCCCCTGTCCCGTGCTGGCCGACCGCGGGGAACTCGAGCTCATACTGGTGAACCTGGCCACCAACGCGCGCGATGCCATGCCCTGTGGCGGGAACATTCGCGTGACGATCGACACCACCGAGCTCGACGACGAACACGCTCGGGCGCTGGGCGTGCTCCCGGGATCGTTCGCCAGGATCGAAGTGGCGGACGACGGGGAGGGAATGACCCCCGAGGTGGCGACCAAGGCCTTCCAACCGTTCTTCACGACCAAGGAGACCGGCCGCGGCGCCGGCCTCGGTCTGTCCATGGTCCACGGGATCGCCAAACGATCCGGGGGCGTCGCCACGCTCGCAACCGACAAAGGGCTGGGGACCACGGTGACCGTGCTGTTCCCGCTCTCGCGGCACGCTCCACCGGCATACGCCCGACCCGACGTTGCACACTCCGAGGAAGAGACTTCGTCCGTGCATGCGGGAACGGTCCCGGTCTTCCCATGAGCTCGACGGTCACGTTCCCCCGCAGCGGCCCCGCGGCCCGGCTCCTCATCGTCGACGACGAGGAACCGATACGTCGATCACTGGTCCGAGTCCTCGGCAACGCGGGCTATCACTGTGTCGCCGCGGGCGACCCGATGGAGGCGCGTCAACTGCTCGCGTCCGCACCGTTCGATCTGATGCTGTGCGACGTAACGATGCCGGGCGAGAGCGGGTTCTCACTGCTTGCCCATGCCCATGCCACCTACCCCGAGCTGGCGGTGCTCATGGTCACCGCCGTCGCGGCGCCCGAGGCCGCCGAAGCCGCGGCGCGCTATGGCGCCTACGGCTACGTGCTCAAGCCGTTCGACACGAACGTGATCCTGATCAACGTCGTCGGGGCGCTGCGCCAAAGAGCGGAGGGGCTGGCGGAAGAGGCGAAGGGTACGCGCGCAGACTCCGACTTCGAGCGCCCGATCGCCGCCGTGGGTGCGGCTCTGAAGGAGCTCGCCGCGCAGGACCGCGTGCAGTCCCCAGCTCGAGAGGAGACCCTTGGGCGAGCGGCGGTGGCGGCAGAGTGGCGAGAGCCCGATGTCGCCTGTCACCTGCATCGGATGAGTACCCACTCCGCCCGCCTGGCCACCCTGGCGGGCCTGGCGCACCACGAGGTCGAGCTCCTCCGGATGGCCAGCCAGCTGCACGACATCGGAAAAGTGAGCATCCCGGACGCCGTCTTGGGGAAGACCACACCCTTGAGCCGTGACGAACTGCGCATCATGCAGGGGCACACCGAATCCGGCTTCAAGATGCTCGAAGGTTTCGATTCGCCGCTACTGCAGCTCGGTGCGGTGATCGCGCTCTCCCACCATGAACGCTTCGACGGGAACGGCTACCCGCACGGGTTGGTGGGAACATCCATCCCACTCGAGGGCAGAATTGTCGCCATCGCCGATGTCTATGACGCGTTGCGCAGCCCGAGGCCCTATAAGCGGCCGTACACGAAGAAGGAATCACTCGAGATTCTGCGGAGCCGCCGCCGCGCCCAACTCGATCCGGAGCTTCTGGACCTTTTCATTCACGATATCGGTTGAGCGCGCGCCGCTCGCGCCCATGACCGAAATGATGGATTGGCAAAGGTAGCGTACGACGCCATGGACGACGGGCGGAGGCAGCCGGGCGGTGCCGGGTGTTAGGCCTCCTGATCGTCTATTGCGCGTTGTTCGGGCTCGTCGTCGGTTCGTTCCTGAACGTGGTGATCTACCGCGTTCCCCGCAAGGAGTCCGTGGTGTCTCCCCGATCGGCCTGCCCCAACTGCGGGGAGCCCATCGCGTCCAAGGACAACGTGCCGATCTTCTCGTGGCTGCTGCTGCGAGGCCGGTGCCGCAAGTGCCGCGTGCCCATCTCGGTGCGCTATCCGCTCATTGAGGCGGCGACCGCCGGCCTCTTCGCCGGTCTGGCCGCCCGTACGGGGTTCTCGTGGAGCCTCCCGGCGTTTCTCGTCCTAGCGGCGGGACTGCTGGCGCTGGCCTGCATCGACGTGGAGCACCTGCTGCTCCCGAAGAGGATCGTCTATCCGGTACTCGGCCTGGTCACCCTCCTCCTCGTGGTGGCGGCCGCGGCCACCCACCACTGGCACGACCTCTTGGTGGCCGGCATCTGCGCCGTCGCCTGGTTCGCCATCTTCTTCGCCCTGAACGCCATCAGCCCTCGGCTCCTCGGCTTCGGCGACGTGCGGCTGGCCCCCGTGCTGGGCCTGGCGCTCGGATGGCTCGGGGTGCGATACGTGCTCCTGGGATTCTTTGCCGCCAACCTGATCGGGGCCGTGGTCGGCCTCACACTCATCGCCACCAACCGGATGAGTCGCCAGCAGCAGATCCCCTACGGGGTCTTCCTGGCCCTGGGCACGCTCTTGGCGATATTTGCGGGGCCGGAACTGCTCCGGCCGTTTCAAAATCTCAGGGGCTGAGGCGCCGCGAGAATCTAAATTTAGCTCTCGGTGAGGTGCCCGCGGCGCTCAAAGCGGTAGCCGACACCGCGCACGGTAGTGATCCAGCGAGGGTGATCGGGGTCCTCCTCGATCTTGCGGCGCACGCGGCGGATGTGCTCGGTGACCGTCGCCTCGTCCTGCCACTCGCTCGACGATGCCCACACGTTCTGGAGGAGCTGCTGGCGTGAGAACACCTGGCGGGGCGACGAGGCGAGGAAGGCCAGGAGGTTGAACTCCATGGCCGTCAACTCGATGAGCTCGCCCTCACGCACGACCTCCCTGGTGGTGAGGTCGATGCGCAGCTGGCCGAAGGTCAGGGCCGACCCCGACGAGCGTCGCTCGGCCACCGAAGGGCGCGAGCGCCGCAAGACGGTCTCGATGCGGGCAGTCAGCTCGCCCCGCGAGAACGGCTTGACGATGTAGTCGTCGGCCCCCATCCGCAACCCGGCGATGCGGTCCATCTCCAGCCCTCGCCCGGTGAGGAAGACCGCCGGCACGTCGCTCTGCTGGCGCAGCTTGACCAGGAGGTCACGGCCGTCCTCGCCCCCGAGCACTACGTCAAGAAGTACCAGGTCAGGGGCGCCTTCTGCCACGGCCTTCAGCGCCCCCGCCGAATCCGTCGCCGTCTCGACCGCGTAGCCGTCCGACTCGAGCACCCGCCTGAGCAGGTCACTAATGTCGGGGTCGTCCTCGACGATCAAGATTTTCACCCCAACCTCCGCGCTCACCCCCATCCTGACCAGCGTAATCGTATTTACCCATTAAACGTGGAACTGCGGCAAGGATTGCGATTTCAAGGCTCGGGGTGGTGGGGGAATCCGTACTTACCGGTCCGAATGTGGAGTGAGCGCAGGGGCAGATCAGGGCAGCGGCGCACCGCGCTTATCGCACCATTGCCGCGGCCCCGAATCGGGATTCGGCCCGCGGTTGGTCATGCAATGTGGCGCGAAGCGGACCGGACGCCAGCACGAGGGCGCCACTCACGAGGACGATCTGCCACAGCCACAGCGGGATCGCATGGCTCAAGGGGTCGCTGCCCCAGGGCAGTGGGTCAAAGGCCAGGGTCACCAGGGCCAACCACGCCACCAGCTCCATGCGGAATCGCCCACCCGAAACGTCGGCCACGAGCAGCAACACGGCAACCGCCATGAAGTAGTACCCGTAGAGGTTGACCTCGAAGACGAGGCGAAACCCAAGCGTGAGAGCCATGAGCGACGCGAGCGGGACGGGATCGAGCACTCTCGGCCCCATCCGGCCGATCGCCCACCACGCCAGCGCCATGGCGAGCACGAGGGGCAGAAGTCGGCTGGGTATGAACAGAAGGCTCCCGTGGAGATGCAGCGCCGAAAGAACGGTCTTCTCGGTGGTGGCCTGATAACCGGGCCCGGTGACCGCCCTGACGACACGCCCGGATGTGGCCGCAATCAGAGGGAGGAGCACGACTGCCGCAGCGACAACGGCAGCACCGGCAAATCTGAGCCGGCGGTGCTTTGGAGCAACCACCAGAAGTGGAGCCGCAACCAGCAGCGCAAACTGTTGCGACGTAACGGCCAGCCCGATCAAGATGCCGGCCCAGACCCACCATCCCTGGCGAACGCAGGCCAAGGCTCCCAAGATCAAGCCCATGGCAAGGAGATCTTCTGGGTGAAAGAACCGTTGGACCGACATGAAGACCGGCGGAACGCACGCAGCGAGCACGAGAGTCGCCGGTTCCCAGCCACAACGCCCACGGCCGGATGCCCGCAGCAGGGCAACAAGCCCAGCAAGGAGCACGAACCAGCTGAGATACCCCAGCTCGACCGTCGGCGACATGACCCCGGCTCGTTCACTCCACTGCACCATTGAGGCGACAGCTCCCGAGCAATGGGGACCGAGTGCAGCTTGGGAGGGGAACGGGACACTGTGGCCAATCCGGGTCAGCGCTGCGATCGCGCCGGACAGCAGGGGGTACAGCGGTGCACCGAACGGGAATCCTTCTGCACTCCCCCCTGGGTACGCGCACGCTAGGTGCCCGTGGGCGATGGCCCACGTGGAGAACACGGACTCGTAGGCGTCATCTTGGCTGGGACCACCGAGAATCTGGGTCAGCCCGACAAAAACAAGAGACGCCACCAGCCAGCCGAGACCGCACCACCATCCTGACAGTGGGCGATCCAACCAGGGCACCTGCGTCGATTTGGTCACTCGCGATGCCTGCGCTGAACGCCGCGCCGCCAGCATCACACGCCGACGAGCTGCTGTGGGACGAGGCGGCCCGTCCGATCACGCACCGACCGCAGGAGTGGCCCGAGTGGATATGCGCACGCAAGTTGTCCGTGTGCGATGGCCCACGTCGAGTGCACCGACTCCTCGACGTCTACATGCGCCGGGCCACCAAAGAGCCTGACGACTCCGATGAAGACGACCGTCGTCGCCAACCATCCGAGTGCGCACCACCATCCCGATAGCGGGTGGTCCAGCCAGGGCCCCGACGACGAAACTCGTATGCCCGATCGGGAAATCGAATCGCGTGCCAGCCTCCAATGAGAGGAATTCTCAACCGCGACGGTCTCCGGACAATAAACGCTCCTCCCCTCGGCTTCCTTCGATTGGAACTCATCTCGGACCTGTGTCATGCGACACCCACCGTCAGTTCGCGCAGTGGCGTCGGCTCAGTGTGGTCCTTCGCAGACGAAAGAAGCGGACCAATGGCGAGTGCGACGCCAGTGCCGACGAGAACAACCTGCCAGAACCAAACCGGGAAGGAGTGTCGCAGTGGGGGATTTTCCCAGGGCAACCGGCCAAATGCGACGCCCACGACGACGAGCCACGCCACCAAATATGCACGGACGCGGGCACGTCTCGCATCGTGCACGATGAAGACAAGCACGATCGCGCCAAAAACGAAGGGCAGGAACTCTCGCTCCTGCAGCCCCCACGTGACGCTGTTGGTGACAAAACCCCAGGGTACTGGGCTAAAGGCCAGGGCACATAGAGCCAGCCACGCCAGGAGTCGGCCGCGCAAGCGGCCGCCGACCACGTCGAGCAGTACCAGCGCTGCGGCAAGAGCCATGAAGTAATACCCGAAGAGGTTCTGCTCGAACACGAGTCGCAAACTGAGTGAGCTGGCCACCAAGGAGAGCAGCGGCAACGGTTCGAACACTCGCGCGCCGAGCCGCCGAACGGCCCACGCGGCGAGCGCCATGGAGATGACGATCGGGACGATCCGGGACGCAATCACGAGCAATGAGCCGTGAAGGTGCAATTCCCAGAGGATCGTCCCTCCGAGTGAAGCCGAGTTGCCGGAGCCGAGAAACACCGATCGGATGGCCCGACCGGAACTTGCGATGATCACAGGGACGAGCACGAGTAGCGCGGCACCGATGGTCGCGCCCAAGTACCGGATTCGATGCTTGGCGGGTGCGATTACCGCGAGTAGGGCGACGACCAACAGGGCAAACTGTTGCGACGTGACGGCCAACCCCATCAGCGCGCCAGCCCACATCCACGCTCCTCGCCGAGCGCAGGCGACGCCGGCAAGAACCAAGCCCATGGCCACTACGTCTTGGGGGTGGAAGTACTGGGTGGTGGCCATCCAGATGGGAGGGGTACAGGCCAGGAAGAGGAGCGTCGCCGGCTCCCAACCGCAGCGACCGCGTCCACAGGCACGCAAGACAGCGACCACGCCGCCCACGAAGACAGGCCAACTCAGGTAGGCCAACCTCGTTGTTGTCGCAGCGGCGTTGGAGCGAACCGACCACTTGTAGATAGCGGTCAACGCGTTCGAGCAGTGCGGACCAAGGGTGCCCCGTGAGGGAAACGGCACATGGTGACCGATCGAGAGCAGTGCCGCGAGGCCGCCGGACAAGAGTGGCCAGAGCGGCGCGATAAATGGTCCTGGATATGCGATTGATGGGATGTGAGATGTGGTCGCAGGAGCATACGCACAAGACAGGTAGCCATGGGCGATAGCCCACGTGGAGTACGCCGACTCCCCCAAATCGCCCTCGTTCGGTCCGCCGATGAGCCGAACCACTCCAACGAACACCACGGTCGCGGCGAACCATCCGAACACACAACGGCCGTCCGACAGGGGTCGATATAACCAATCCGTCCACGCCGACTTGCGACTTCCCTTCGCGCCGCTGAGCGAATCAGATCGGAACGCTTCGTGCCCCGAAGCGCGGAGGCCGCCCGAACTCTCGTCGTCAATTGTGGGGAGCACCGGGGTTTCCTTTGTAAGAGGTAGACACCGCGATCCTGTGGATCCGGTCGAATCCGCAAGACCTAGCGGACGAGCTCCATCCGCAAGCCCTGTTCGTCCCACTCGGGATCTTTCGGGATGCGGGTGCCCGCCCGAGCGAAGATGCGCCGCGCCGTCCACAAAAGTGCGGCCGAGTCTATAAGGTGGGTTTCGGGCACCTCGTCGATCTCCGCCTCGAGAACACGCTCGATACCGGGTACTCGATGTCTCAGAATCTCGCCGCGCTCGGCCCGGCCGGCTTCGCTTTTCTTGGACCAGCGCAGTGGCTCGTCGGCGTTGATCTGATAGAAACTCAGTTCCGGATGGACTTCGAACACGGTGCGTTGGCGGTAGGGCGCCATCTCCGCGGCGACCTCACGGTAGCGGCGCAGAAGAACTTGGGTGATCGCGTCCAGACGATCGTCAACGTCCACCACATCATCTTGGAGACTGGCGCGGGTCGGAGCATTGTGCACCGTCGAACCGCGACGACCGAGAAGGGCTCGAGCCATGCGGTCACAGGTCCTTCCCCCCAGCTGAGACTCCTCCGCATAACCCACCGGAGCGTTGAGTGCGATCACAGCGAACGTCGGGCGCTCATCAAGCACTTCGGTGAACTTACCGAGCACGCGGGGAGCCTCGGGAGCGAAGGTGGACCCATGCAGTTTTGCACTCGCCACCAGCCAACCGGGTGCGCATGGAGTCACGCCGGCGACGATTGAGTACGGCAGGTCGGGCCCGCCTCGAGTCCGCATCAGCCCTCAGATCCTTTCGGGATTCAGGCCGACGGAGGTCATGGCGCGGGCCAGCTCCTTGGGGTGGGCAGAGACTTCGAGGGCGTCTTGGTAGGTGACGGTGTCCGAAGCTATGAGCTCTGCCAAGCTGGTCTCTAGGGTGCGCATCCCTTCCTTTTGATTCGTGGTCATCACGTTGAGAAGCTGATTGGATCGTCCCTCCCGGATGAGGTTGCGGACCGGGTTGGTGGCAATCAGGACTTCGAACGCAGCCACCATGCCGCCGCCGATCCTTGGAACCAGGCGCTGAGCCACGATCGCCCCGAGCGAGGCCGAGAGCTGCACCCTGGTCTGCTCCTGGCGCCAGGCCGGGAAGACGTCGATGATGCGGTCGATGGCCTGGGGGGCGTCGTTGGTGTGCAAGGTGGCGAAGACCAGGTGGCCGGTTTCGGCCATCGTCAGAGCGATCTGGATCGACTCGATGTCGCGCATCTCACCCACCAGTAGGACGTCTGGGTCCTCTCGCAGGGCCGAACGGAGGGCCCGGTCGAACGAGGGGCTGTCGAGTCCGACCTCACGCTGGGTGACCGCAGACAGCTTGTGGTGGTGCACATACTCGACCGGGTCCTCAATGGTCAAGATGTGGCAGGCACGTGACTCGTTGATACGGTCGATGACCGAAGCCAGCGTCGTCGATTTCCCCGACCCGGTAGGACCCGTCACCAGGACAAAGCCCCGGGGTAGGTTGGCCAGCCATTCGGCGGTCGAGGGCAGGCCGAGCTCGGCAAAGCTCGGGATGGCCGAGGGGATCATCCGCAGGGCCAGAGCCGTCTCGCCCCGCTGGGTGAACGCACTGCCGCGGAGCCGGGCTCGGTCCAGCCACGAGAAAGCAAAGTCGACGTCCTGCTCGACGTTCAACACTTCCTGCTGCTCGCGAGTGAGGAGCGTCCGGACCATGGTGTCAATCTGGTCACCTAAAAGGATCGGCACGCCTTCGATGGGCCGCAGCTTGCCGTCGACGCGGATGCGGGGGGCCGAACCGCCGGCGAGCAGCAGGTCGGAACCTTTTTGGTCCCACATAATCTCCAACCATGGGGTGATCGCCTCAGTATCGATGTTTTGCACGAGATCGCTTCCTTCTTTGGGATGAGAACGCCGAAGAGCCCGGCCCGAAGGCCGGGCTCTTCGGATCGTTTTGAAGAGGTACTGCTAGATACTGGCTCAGGTGGCCGAGTAGCAACCGGTCTTGGGGGATGCGGTCTCGACGCTGTAGTTAACTGTCGCGCCGCTCACCGTCACAGTTACGTTGCCGGCCGCCGTTCCATCGAGGCCGATGGTGTAGTTGGCACCCGAGTTGGCGGGCCAGGACTGCAGGAACGGTCCACTGTCGGTGGTGCCGGTCAGCAAGGCCGAAGTCGGGGTGACACCGGGATTGTCGGCTTGGAACGCGGCGACCGCCGTGGCGACCGTCTTGGCGTCCGCCTGACAGGCGGCCACTGCACTCTGGCCGGTCACTCCGCCCAGGGCGAAGACAACGACCGCGGCCAGAATACCGAGGACCACGATGACGATGAGAAGTTCGATCAGGGTGAAACCCGATGCGTCCAGCTCACCGGCAGCGCGCCGCCGTTGGATCTTGCGATACCGCTCTATCATATTTCTGCCTTTCATTTAGGGGCTCGCCGGGAATCGGTGCTGCCCGCTCTCGCTTCCGATGAGGTGCCGGCGGGTGCCTGCCCCCTTCACCTACAAGGATGAGCTACCCACATCACATCCCCGGCTACGCCATCTCAACGCTCTCCCAACTCAGCCGCCGGTATGGCCAGGTCGACAGGGCAAAAAGGGATTCTGGAACACGCGTTGAGGTACCTGGAGATTTCACGGCTTCTCGAAACCATCGTCTCCAACCATCCTCTTTGGTGCTAGGTGGTCGCCATGGGCCACCAAAAATGCCCACCGAGGTGGCCCGTCAGTGCAACGACTAAGGGGCCAACACCCAACTATTTACAGTCATGCTGGTACCGCAATAGACATAGCATTGCCCGTTGTTCGGCGCGCTGTACCCAGGCTGATAATCGCCGAACGTGACGACGGCGCTGAGTGCGGGGTTCGCCGCGCACAAACTCGCCAACGTGGAAGCGGAGTCACCCGACTCAGACGACGTGACCGGGCACGCCGAAAATGAGACGACGCGCGTGGCCGCACTGGTGGGAGTCCATACGGTGCTGCACCACACGGCCACGGCCGTGTTGTCAAGGGTAAGTTCTGAGGTGGGACCGTTCCCCCAGCAATAACTCGGGGAGGGTCTCGGTACCTGGTCCGTCGACAACAGGGGTGCGTAGCGGATGTTCTGGATCGCTGTCTCGGCTGCGCTACTCAGCGCGTACTGCTGAGTGCGAGCGGACGTGAAGTGCGCGGTGTTGTTGAGGTCGTTCGTGGCCCAATCGGCCAGTGAACCGACGACGCTGCCGACCACGATGAGGAAGATCAATGCCAGAACGATGACGGCTCCTGATTCGTCCCGCGCTCCCTTCAGACCAGTTCCGCTCTCACCCTGGAGCGAGCGCGTGCCACTACCCAGCCAACAAGCCCGCCATTTGACTCCTGTCACATTTTTACTGGTCATATCCGGTTCACCTGTCCGTGATCTGTGCTTCATTTCCGATCCCGCTCACGGACGACGTAATGACGCCCGCACCGCTGTTTGTGTTCAGGCTCTCCTTGAAGGTGGACGTGGATGTCGAAGAGCCATTGGGGATGGTCACCGAGGTCGGCGTGATGGATCCTCCGGTAGCGCTCAGGTTCACCGTGATCGTCGTACCGAAGCTATTGACCACGGGATTCTGGAACTGGTCGATTATCACGACACTCGCCGTAATCGAATTACCCACGCCGTTCGCACTGTTGGGCGAGATGGTGCACGCGAACGACGATGTGCCCACCGTGCCGGTACACGACACGGCGGCCGCTGTCCCCGAATCGATGGTGACGTTGGTGAAGCTGAGACCCGCCGCTGTCCCCGCGGTGACGGTGAGCGCCGAGGTCGTGCCCCACGTCGTACCGCCGCTGTTCTTGGCCGTGATGGTGGGAGTCTCCGCCTTCTCGTCGCCGTAATAGGTGGTGGCGGTGCCCACGCCGTTGGCAAACGTCACGTTGATGGTGTTGTTGAGGGAGCCCGTCCCGCCGAGTGTGGAGGCGAAGAAGTCGGTCGTGCTCGGTGAGCTCAAGGTGAGCGTGGTCGTGCCGCTGCTGGTGGTGGTGTTGCCGAAGGCGTCCTCGATTTGCAGGCTCAAGGTGACATTGGTGGTGCTCGACGCCGTCGCCGAGGTGGGGCTCGGGGTAATGGCCACCGTGGAGGCCGGGCCTACTGTTATCGAGAGGTTCGACGAGGACCCGGTGGTCAACCCGCTGCGGGCGGCGTTAAAGGAGTAGGTCCCGGCTCCGGCCGTCCCGGTGATCTGGCAGTTGGCGAAGGTGGCCACACCGGCCACGGCGCTGACC
>Ga0182018_10003233_pt1 | contig 14930 bp, 11 predicted proteins | sample 812P2MmetaG_FD_120490 | JGI IMG/M metagenome (GOLD analysis project Ga0182018, IMG submission 120490) | Permafrost microbial communities from Stordalen Mire, Sweden - 812P2M metaG | ecosystem: Environmental > Terrestrial > Soil > Wetlands > Permafrost | place: Sweden: Stordalen | collected...
GACGGAGAGGATCACCCGGTGACGCTTCGCAATCTCGCTCAATCTCCTGGTGTGTGGCCCGGGGATTTGGACAGCGTTGTCGAACAGCTGGCGGAAGAAGGCGTGCTGGTCCATGGGAGCATAGATTAAATTCCAGACCGGGAAGGCGGGGATAAAGGACTCTCCAAACACCACGAGTTCGGCGCCGGCAGCCACGGCCTTCTGGACCAGGGTGTCCAGCTTGTCGATGGTTGCATCGCGGTCCAGGAACACGGGAGCGGCCTGCACCGCTGCCGCACGAAACCTAGGATACACATCGCCTGGCATGGATGATTCCTCCGGTGAATGGCGTTATGACAACTCCACCTGATTGGTTTCCGGTCCGGTCAGCGCACCGAGCAACAAGAGAAATCCTCCCGCCGCGAGAATAACAATTTGGGTGTACTCGTAAGGCATTCCCACTCTCTTGAGACCCAACATGTAGAAGGAGGAAAATGCCGGAATGATCGTGGCCGCGCTGTATCCGACGCCATAGCCGGTAGCCCTTATTCCGGTGGGGAAGCGCTCATTAATATATGAGGTCACGATCGCCCATACCGGAGTAGCGCACAAATTGATCAAGGTGACCAGCAGGATCAGTTGCCATACGCTCCGGTAGCCGGACCTCACGAGCACGTAGTAGAGGATAGGACCCACGGCAAGCCCCGCGAGGCCGATCAGAGCCAACATGGTCCGGCGGCCGATCTTCTGGCCCAACATGCCGACGGGAACAAAGATAAGAGCCAGCAGGCAATACGCAACCAATAGCGCATTGGTGACGACAACGCTGTTCACGTGTAGCACAGTCAACAGAACCCCAGGAAGAATAGCCGTAACAGCGTTGAGCGTGAACCAGGCTCCGCTCATGACCAGGAACACTTGCAACAGACAGCGAAAATTGCTTCCCAGGAACAACTCCTTCAGCGGAGACTTCGTTTTCTCGGCCTTAGCCCAAACGGTGGATTCCGGAACCTTCTTGATGTAGTAAAGGAAAACCCCGCCGGCAAACAGAGCTCCAAGGAAGAAGGGAATGCGCCAGCCCCATTGCACGTAGGGTGAATGCGGCGACCCGGCCGGCAGCACGCGCAACAAACTGGTGGTGATTAGGGACATGGCGGCCAGAGAAAGGGGAAAACCTGTATGGATGAACGCCGCCCATTTTCCTCGCTTCTCCTTGGGGGCATATTCCATGGCCAGCGGATTTGCGCCGGTGTACTCTCCTCCAAGAAAAATACCGTCGACGAAACGAAGGAGTGTAAGGATCACGACGCTGGCGATGCCCCAGCTTTCATATCCCGGCAACAAAGCAATGAGCAGGGTCACGAACGCGAAACCACCCATGGAAATAACCGCGACCTTGCGCCGGCCGAGCTTGTCGCCGTAATGACCAAAGAGTGTTGCTCCCACCGGGCGACCTACCAAGGACAAGGCAAAAACGATATAGAACAATGTTGATTTGAGAGCCGGACTCAGGGTTGCGGGCTCGAAGTAGGACATGGCCGGTCCCAGAGCCACAACGGGCAGATACATGTCGAACATGTCCACGAAGAATCCGATGAAGGCGGCGCGCAACGCCCGCTGCCCGTCATCGTGTATAGCAGCAGCTAATCGCAAACCCTGATTCAAAGAGATTGCGCTTTGGGCCACATCGGCCTCCCGGAGGTGCTGACCAGCGGAGTGAGCTTTGGGCAGATATATACACCAAATCCAGGTAAGCTGGGATTTTCTTTTTTGGTTTAAAAAAAGCGGCGCCAGAGTAAGCAAGTCTCGCCTGTTCTAGATACTGTAAAGCGATTTTTATGCACTCCCAAAGGGGTGCCGTCCACACCGGCACAGCTCGCGATGCTCCAAATTCCCTAGACAGAAACGGCATCCGAAAAGTTTTCGTCCCGCAGCGATTACGCCGATTCTGGGCGGATGGTCAGCAATCGGGAAGTTATCTAGAACGTGCCGCGAGAGTGGCAACCTAGCACTGAATGGCCCGTGATTCAGGAACAACCGCCAACGATATCGGAAATGCCATATCTCGGGCATACGCAGACAACCGCCGTCCTTATGTGGCCTTGACTGGGAGATTCCGCATTGTGTAATTTGCTTCCCGGCTCCCAAGACCAAGAATGGTCACTACGCCAACACCGGGGAGGACAGAATGATAGCCGATAAGTGGGTGGTTTCCCATTCTGCAGCACTCCTGCTTCTCATCGAGTGTGCCGCCTTAATATCCGCCGCTCCAATGGCAAGCGCTGCCCCTGGCAATGCGCAGATCACTGTTCTCTATGACGCATTCGGCAAAACATCCGCGATGCAGAAAGACTGGGGCTATGCTGCGCTTGTCGAATACGGCGGAAAACGGATTCTATTCGACACTGGCAACAACCCTGAGATCCTTGCGCAGAACGTGAAAGCGAAGGGCGTCGACTTGACGAAGCTGGACTTCGTTGTGATGTCGCACCGACACGGCGATCACATGGGAGGACTGACCTACCTATTAAAGGTGAACCCCACGGTGAAGATTTACGCACCTAAGGAGGGGTTCGGGGTTTATGGTGCCGACTTACCGAGCAGTTTTTATCGCAAGGACATATCTCTGCCCCCGGAACAGCGCTACTACGACGGCGGGCCGCCAGAAGTCATGCGATTTGGATCGGCCTGGCCCGGAGCTAACTTTCAACTTGTCGACAAGAACGCCGAGATTACTCCCGATATCCATCTAATCGCGCTGGTTTCCGATAAGCCGGGAACGCTGGAATTGCATGAGCTGTCGCTCGCCATCAATACGCCAGATGGTATGGTGATCGTGGTAGGCTGTTCGCATCCCGGAATTGACAAGATCGTCGAAGCGGCCGGCACAATCAACCCGCGAATCCACTTGATCGCGGGCGGCTTTCATCTCGTAGTGGCGAGCGATTCGGACATTGAGAAGATCGTTACGGCGCTGCGCGATAGATTAAAAGTAGAGTATGTCGCGCCTGGCCACTGCACCGGCGAGCCCGCCTTTACGGCGCTGAAGAAGGCGTTCGGTGATCGGTATCTTTATGCTGGACTCGGTACAACATTGGAGCTGACTGCTTCGCAGAAGCGTTAAGCACCGCTAGTTCGATTCCAGGGCTGGATCGGGCGGCTATTCGACGCGGAGGGCACGCATGGGGTCGATGGTGGCGGCGCGCCATGAGGGAACGATGCACGCGACCGCGGCGACGAACACGAGGACGGAGGCCGAGGCCAGCAGGGTCATCGGGTCGCGCGAGCTGCCTCCTGCCCAGGACGTCAGCACGGAATCAAGCAGAACGCTGAGTGTTACGCCGACCGCGATCCCAATCGCCAGCATCACACCTGTGGAAGAAAGTACGAGCCGCACAATGCTGGCCCGCGGAGCACCGAGAGCCATTCGAATGCCAACTTCCTGAGTGCGTTGCGTGACCGCGTAGGATACAACGCTGTACAGTCCGGTCGCAGCAAGCACCAAGGCGAGAATCGCAAACAACGAAAAGAGCGTGGCGATGAAGCGCTCCTTACCCCAGCCTTGCGTGTCGAGCCACCACGTCAGAGTGTGATCGTTGCCGACCACTAGTTCAGGGTTGATTTGGCGCAGACGTTCCTTAATCGCGCGTGTCACGAGTTCGGGCTTACCCGTCGTGCGAATGAAGAGAGCCTCATCGGTGGGGAGCACAAAGCTGTAAGGCAAGAACACCGCAGGCTTCACCGGGTGATCGAGCCCGTCATTACGCGCGTCGCCGACGATGCCTATGATTTGCAGCCAGTCGTCCGGCGCCTGCGCGACGAGTAGATTGGGTTGCTCGACCTTGAGACTGGAGCTGCGGACGCTCTGGCCAATGGGGTCTCGGTCGGGAAGAAATTGCCTTACAAAAGCCTGATTGACCACGGCGACGTGGGCAGCGCGCATTACTTCGCTCTCGTCAAAGACGCGGCCCTTCAACAGAGGAATGCCCAGGGTGAGAAATTCGTGTGGGCTTGAAAGAGCGAGGATTGCTTGCGCGTCGGTCAGGCCGGGTTTGCCTTGGATCTCGACCTTGGCGCGAAAGCCCCCGAAGGGAGGAAACCAGCTGGTAGAAACGGTCGCGGTATCCACGCCGGGCACTTCCGTGATGGTTTTGCGCACCAACTCCTTAGCATTCAGCCGGCCTTGCCAGGTGGGATTGGAACCCTTGGGGAAACCAACATTGATGGCCAGAACGTGGTCGGGTTTGAAACCGAGGAACGTGTGAGTTCGCTCGACAAAAGCTTTCATCGCGGCGCCCGCGCCGGCCATGAGGAGAAGCGTGAGAGCGACCTGTCCAGCGATCAGCAGGCGATGGACATTGCGGCTGTGACCGCTGCCAGAGTGCTTGCTGGAGCTGGCTTGAATCAGATGGCTCACCTGAGGTCGAGAAAGTTTCCAAGCCGGCGAAATGCCGAAGAGAACGCCGGTGACCAGAGCCACGGCGGCGCTAAAGACCAGCACGACGGCGTTGACGTGAATGGCGGCTTCGTGAGGGAAAGAGTATAGGGGCAGTATCGCGACGATGGCGTCCACGCCTTTGTACGCCGCCAAAACACCGAGTGCCGCACCGGTGACCGAAAGCAGCAGGGATTCAGTGAGCAGTTGGCGAATCAAACGGCTGCGGCTCGCGCCGACGGAAACACGAACGGTCAGCTCCTGCTGACGCGCAGTGCCGCGCGCCAGAAGCAGGATGGAGACGTTGGAGCAACCGATGATCAGTAGCGCGAGGACCGCTCCGAAGAGCAACACCAAGGTACCCGCGAATTTGCCGAGGACTTCTTCATTGAGACTGACGACCTTGGCGTGGCGCTCCTGGGGATAGTTCTTGTCCAGCCTGGCGAAGCTGTCCGCAAGAACCTGGAACTCCCCTTCGGCCTTCTTATAAGGGGTGCCGGGCTTCAGCTTGACGAAGGACATCCAGTAGTCATGGGGATCGGCGTTCGGTACGCCCGGGAGATAGACATCGGAATCACCCCAGGTGAATCGCGGGGGAACGACGCCAATAATGTTGTAAATCTTGTGATCGAGTTCCAACGATTTCCCGACGATGTCACGGCTGCCGCCAAACTGACGCTGCCAGAACAAGTAACTGAGCACCGCGACCGGTGCTGGGTTGCCTTTGGGTGCATCGCTGGAACTGAATTCGCGGCCGAGGAGTGGAGGAACGCCCATGTACTCGAAGACATTCGGCGAGTAGATACCCACGTTGACGGAAACGGGAATCTCGGCGCCGGTCAAGTTCTGCGTCCCGTCCTGCTGTAAGAACACGTCATCTACGGAGGAGACTTGCCGAAGCTGCTGGTAGCCGGTGCCCGAAACGAAGAGGAGAGGACCACGGTCAGACTTGTCGCGCAGCTGGATATGGACCATGCGGTCGTTATCCTTGTAAGGATACGGGGCTACGAGAACGCCGTAGACCACGCTGAAGATGGCGGTGGTTGCACCGATGCCGAGCATTAGAGAGACAACGCTGGTAGCCACGAAGCCGGGTGACTTCCGAAACTGACGGAAAGCGAAGCGGAGGTCTTGGGTGAAGGTATTCATGAAACGTTCCCTCTAGAGACGGCAGTGTTCACTTGTATAGACGTAGAAAAAGCTTCTCGGATAGATACGAGTTTAGCGGGGTGAAGGTTCCAGCTGCGGCGGCGTCGGAACAAGTGCCCGGAAAATGGAGATTCGCCGGAAATGGATCATATCGACGAAATAAATGCCGGGCCAACCTAGAAGAGTCAGGCCGGGAATGTCCACAGCGGAGTATCGCAAGCTGGCCAAACCGGGGTGACGAAAATGCCCTCTTGCGGGTCCAGCGCTAACGCGGACACATTGATCTTAGTCTGTCGCTTTCTCGTCAACTTCTGTTTAGAGTCGGCAAACCGGAAGTCATCCAGAAACGGAGTTCGGGGAGATGAAAACGCACGGAGTCTACGGCAAGACGTCACGCTTCCCCCAACCGGACTTTAGGGCTTCTAGCCCGGAATTACTGTCGCGGTAGGGACGACCATCGCTGATGGCCCCCCCGCACAGATCCGTGTGACCGCACTAGCTTCACGGGAGCGCTCGAGCGACGCGGAAACCCATGATGGCATCGCGGTAGTCGGCAGGATTGCGTTCTCGGGTGGCCGAGCGCAGCAGCAACGCCGGAAACATCCACGAGCTGCCGCGATCAACTCGGAGGCAATTGCCTTGGCCGTCCTTCGCCTTGGGGTCGCTCGAAGGGGCCTCGTTCGCGCGCCCGTCGGCGGGAATGCCAGCGTAGCTGTTGTCGTACCAGTCTTCGGTCCACTGCCAAACGTTGCCGGCCATGTCGTAAAGGCCGAATGCGTTCGCCGGCTTCGCGCCCACCGGATGCGTCTGGCCTCCTGCGCAAAAAAGCCCCAGAAGCCCCTCACATGCGGTGGCGCCGGAGTTGACTCCGAACCAGGCGTGGCTGGCCGCGTCGTTCACATCATCGCCCCACCAGAATTTGCTCGTGGTGCCGGCGCGCGCGGCGTACTCCCATTCGGATTCGCTGGGCAGGCGGTACGCGCCCGCGTGACCGGTTTTCTCATTCAGCCATGCGACAACTTCAGGGTTGCCCGTCATCCACTCCGCAAGACGTTCCAAAATAGCGGTTCAATCCGCATGAGCTTTCGCCAACTTCGCCTCGCTACCGAGCGGCCTAAGTGCGTCCTGAAAAATGGGAGCTCCAAACGGGGTGCCCGTGGCTCCGCCGTCCACCATCAGCTCGACCGCGTTGACGTACGAGGAATCGTCCGACGCGAGGAAGAGCACGGCTTTGGCAACCTCTTCCGGCTCGCCCCAACGGCCCTGTGGAACCGCAGAAGAGAAGAACTGCGCCAACTTAGCGGAATCTTCTGCGGAAGCAGAGGCGCGGGGCCCGCGCTTCCAAATGGGAGTTTTGATCGCGCCTGGTGCGACGACGTTCACGCGAATGTTGCGCGGTGCAAGGTCGGCGGCGATGGAACGCGCCATCGAGACGAGACCACCCTTGGTGGCTGCATATGCGGCGACGCCAGGTTGGCCGAGATAGTTATGTACCGACCCACTAAAGATGATGCTGCCGTTGTCGTTCAGCAGAGGGGCCGCTGAATTCACCGTAAAGAAAGCGGCATTAAGGTTGGTGTGGATCACGTTCTCAAAAATGGCCTCGTCGGTCGAGCCGGTAGGAGTTCGGCCGGAGATGCCGGCATTGGCGAAGACAATGTCGAGCTTCCCGAAATCTTTGGCCAGGGCTGCGAAGAGCCGCTTGCGATCTCCCGCAATGGTGACGTCAACGCGGTAGCCACGCGCGCTCGATCCAAGTTCGGCGACCGCTTCATCGAGCGTCTTCTGGTCGCGACCAGTAATGGCGACCTGCGCGCCCTCCGCAATGAAAAGTCGGGCTGTGGCAAGACCGATGCCACTGTTGCCGCCGGTAATAAGAGCCTTCTTGCCTGTGAGCTTCATAATGCCTCCTTTTCGCAGGACCGGCATCAGATATGATGCCCGTCATACATATGGTTTAACCATCATAAATGGAGGGTGCAAGAAAAATTATACGCTATCCCGTCGAACAGACCGCCGCAAAACATGAACGGATTGTGAAGGAGGCTTTTCCCCTGTTCCGTGAACGGGGATTTGAGAACGTAAGCGTGGCCGAAGTGATGAAGGCCGTCGGCTTGACGCACGGCGCTTTCTATGTTCATTTCGATTCGAAGGAAAAGCTGCAGGCGGCTGCCGTTGCCTACGGCATAGAGGTTTCGCTAGGGGCGCAACCAAGTTCGTGGCTGGTCGGCAAAACCGGAAGTTGAGCTACCGCACCCGCGGCGATGTGGGATTGCACGGACCCATCACCAGCAGCATTTTCGACCATTGGCAGCTGCCGCGATTCCAGAATTGTTTTTTTAATGCGAATGAAGCAGATCACACCAGGCTGACCGGACGGGACGTCTCGGAAGCAAAGCGGATCCCCGATTCGTGCCGACCCAATGGAAGCCCTCGCGGCGGACGGTTTAGGTGGGGTCACATCCTCAGCCCTCCGAGTTTCTCAAACCTCCTTAGTCGTTTAACGGCGGACGATATTGCTCGAGGTAGCTTCAGGGATCGATGGTTTTTGCGATCTATGGTCCGGCGCATGGTCAGATGCGTGGCGCACGTCAAATCGACCATCCTCCGGTTGGCCAGCATGATGCCTCGGCGCTAGCTTCACCAACAGGTCGCGAGAATAGAGCTACCCCACGACACCCTCAACTTTGTACCGCCAAGTCCCCGCAAATCCGGACGTCGTCCGATTGCGCCGGTATCCTTATATATGTATCCTTTATATATCCGTATGCATTACGTCGACCCCGCGATTCCTTTTAAATTGCTAAGCCTTTAAGAGTCAAGCGATTAGCGCTCCTTACCCGACGGAGGGAGTGGTCTAAGTTCCCTTGCACCGGTATCCGCCGCGATCCCTCTGCGCGGGACCTTGAACGGTGTGCCTCGGTCACCTATTCTGCTTCCACCAGACGCATGGTAACGGAGATGACCCGGCCCACAATTTCTGCCTCCCGCGGGTATGCAAAACGGCGAACCTCGCATTTCGAGAGTGGATGAGGAACGGCAGATAAGTAGCCATCACGCAGCTCGCACCAGCTGCAAAGAAATTCTCCGCGAAGCTCCACGAAATAGATAGGACGGTCATGCTCACTTTCCCACCCAGATGGTACGATCTTGCGCTGATTCTGATCAATTTCGACGATCGAACCAGGCCGAATAATGGGAAACATAGTCCGGTCATCCATGCCCACGAAACCATACACACCATTTCGCAGGTCCAGATGCTGGATCAGGCGAATGGGAACTTCTCCCCAGATTTCCACCAGTCGTGACAAAAGATTCGTTTTGTCGAGGCGCAACTCTTCGCGCGACTGTAGGGGAACCGTGACCGTTTGTTCCGACTCGCCCACGCCGGACGCAAGCTGGGTTTTCAGCGGTGCGAACATGGCCTGGTCCTTATCGAAGTCGCTCAAATTACATCCGAAGAGCGCAAAAATGCTCGACCAGTGAATCCGGTAGATGGTCCCCAGGGCGTAGAGCTTGAACAGGCTCAGTTTGTGGAAACCATTCTCGATGTTGTTCAGCCAGCCACGGGAGATAAAGAAATCCTGGTTTTGTTTTCGCTTCGCAAGGCGCTTGCTGCGCGCTTCGACTTCCCGCAAGCTCAAGCCGCACTGCTCGCGCAGCTGCTTTAACTTCGTGCCCGCCTGTGCGGTTGGCGCCCCTGGGTCCATTGCTGTATTCGGACTGATACCATACCCGTTACTACCATGAACGTCTATTCTGTAAATTCATTAGCACGACCACTTGTGATTTTGCGGCGTCGCCTCATTCGTGTCTTGGATTCCGGACACCGATACGTGTCCGCAAAAGCAGCCAGCGTTTTCTTTCTTTACCCAATTGGCAAGTTTTGTCTTGCACTGTGCGGACCATGCCTTCCTCCTCGCGGCGCAAGCAGTATGAGCTTATTGACATAACGCGCTCGATCCTTGCTGCGCGCGGACTTTCACTCGCCGAATTATCCAGGCAGTCTCGTATTCGGTTTCCGCGCAGTCCGCTGTTCCGGATTCCTGCGAACTTCTACGACGCTTTGAGGCGCGCTTCGTTTAGCCCCAGTCTGCATCAGCTGTACGCCTTGAGCGCACTGACCGGCTACAGGTTTGTCGACTGGATGTCCGTCTTCGGGTTTTCGTTCGATGACGCTGCCGCGTTTCAAGCCTCTTGGCCCAGGTATTGGACGACCGAATTGGACGCGCGCGTGTATGACCCGAGCGCCGAAGTCTCCTGGTTTGAAGAGACCCAAACAGCTCTCGGAGAGGTCTTGACTCCCCTGAGTCACTGGCTCTCCGGTAAAACGATACGGCCGCTTGAATCACTCACCCGCAAAACGAATACTTCCTTTCGCTACCTGAAAATTGGTTCGCGCGATGCCTATGCGTTCCCAGACCTGTTGCCTGGCAGCATCGCCCGCATTGACAGCCGCCTTCCCTCCGACCAGTTGCTCGCTCCGGAGAATGCAAACCGCATTCTAGCTATCGAACACGATCGTGGCATTCTCTGTGGCAGGTTGCGACCGCTGCGTTACGGTCGAGTTGTCCTGTGCTCCAGACAGATTCCGTACGCTCCGATCGAGTTGAAGCTGAGAACCGAAGCGAAAATTCTCGGATACGTCGACATGGAAATTCGCGCGACGGAATCCCGGCAAACTCCGGAAGTCCAAGCCAGCTGGAGACAGCTGGGGAGGCGACCCGTCCCGCAGGCACCGGAATCTTCAGGACGCTTGGGGGAGTTGGCCCGCCAGGCCCGCATCCGCTCAGACTTATCGTTCCGCGAAGCCTCCAAACGCACCGCAGAGATCGCTCGAGTGCTCCAGAATCCGAACTATTTCTGCGCGCCGGGCGCTCTATCCGACCTGGAAGCGCGCGACTTGCTCCCGCGTCACGTCCATAAACTCATTTCCCTGAGCGCAGTCTATTGTGTTTCGATCACCCAGTTGACCGAACGCGCGGGATTGCACCTGGAGGATGCAAGGCTAGAACCGCTGCCCCCACAATGGAAGTACGCACCACGTCGGGAGCCTTCGCCGATGCCGTACCGCCCTTCGCCATTTCTGAACGCCATAGAACATGAATTGGAAGAGATCCCGTATTTCCTCAGAAAAGCCCTTCCGCCGTTTCTCGCACTGCCGAATGTGTCCGTCCGCGATCTGTTTTGGGCCGGCGCAACCGCGGAGCTAGTGCACCCCTATCTGAAGGGCGCCGTCTTTCTCGCGGTCAATCGCAAGAGCAAGGCACCCGCCCCCTCCCTGTCTTCGCCCGTTTGGGCGCAACCCCTCTACGTTCTGGAACTGAGGGACGGAAAGAGGTTGTGCGCCGCCTGCAGCCTGCAGGAAGGAACTCTGCTTGTGCGGCCGTGCGCGACGGCGTCGGGCGATCTTCTCCGGCTGCGCCATCGGGCCGAAGCGGAGGTTCTGGGGAAAGTCGTTGCCATTGTCCGGCGACTGCAACGGTAAACAAAAAGAGCTTCGACAGCTTGTGTTCGCTGGGTCGTTTTTGCATGTAAGGAGGGCCAAGTCACAAAGGCGAACAGCTAGCAACGGCAGGGGCTCCTCGAAAATCGCGGAAATGCCTGCCATCGCGCAGTTTCGCCCGTCACTTCACATTCGCGAACATTTTCGAGAGCTTCTGGAAAGTCGCACCCGGGTCTGGCAATTTGCAATCCGCGGATGCGGCAATCGCCGCCCTGGCAGAGGGTACCCTATGCGTCTCGTACTGGAGCAGCTGCGCTGTGTCGATACTCCGGACGGCACCGTTGTACTTGATGTCGAGACTGGCAAGATGTTTCGACTCAATCCAGTTGGCGCCCAGATCCTGCGCCTTCTAAAACAGGGCACTCCCATCGGCCAGGTTGAGGAAGTAATCAGCCGGGAATACCACGTCGAAATCGAAGCCGTACGGAAAGATGTACGCCATTTCTTCACTGCTCTCGCTGCGTGTGGACTTGCGGATCGGAACGCGGCGGATTCCGGTCTTTGACGCTGGAGGTCAACCATGCCCAACGATCCACCGATTCCGCCTGAAACGCGGCGCGTGATTCTATGCCGGCCATCCCGCTCCGAATTCTTTCTTGTATCTACCACCAAGGGTTTTTCTCTTCCTGAAGTATCCATTCCTGGCCGTCAGCGTATCTCCGCAAACCTGAATGCCGCCATCAAGAGCCGATGGAACGTGGACGTCGTATCGATCGGCGAAGTCGCAACCGCGGGACGGAGCGAGGCGGCAGTAAGCAAGTATGAAATCGTCGAAGTTCTCGAAGCGGATGGATTGTCGCTGCCGGGCTTGGTCGCAAAATCCCACACAGAACTCGACAACACTTCATTTTTAGAACCCGAGGACCACTCAACCTTGAAAACAGTTACGACCAATGACGGCCAACTACCCCTGTGCGGCCAGGCCGGTCCGTTTGCGCGATTCGGTTGGTTTACTGATCTGAAGAGCTGGGTGAGACAAGAGTTGGAACGTTTTGACCTCCATCTTACGGGTCGTTTCGAACAGTTCAATGCCGGTGCGTCGTTTTCCCTGATCCGGTTTGAAACCAACCGTGACGCAGTCTGGTTCAAAGCCGTCGGGGAACCCAACCTACGGGAATTCGCGATCACCGTGGAATTGGCCGCTGCACTGCCGAGATACGTACCCACCCTACTTGCCGCCGACCAGAAATGGCACGCATGGCTCTCGGTAGAGGCACCGGGCGAACTCCTATCCGAGCGCGGGTGCCTCAAGAAGTGGCAGGCGGCAGCGACAGCGCTGGCCGAGTTGCAGATCGCGTCCATCCCTCACGCCACCCGTATTCTTGCGGCCGGCGCCTGTGATATGCGCATTCCCGCGTTGCGCGCCCAATCCGATCGTCTGTTTGAGATCCTGCACCGTTTGATGGGTCAGCAAACCAAGACTCATCCGTCTCCGCTCACCCCCGATGAAGTCCGCTCCCTGCACGAGGAGCTTGAGGAAGTTCTTCTCCAACTGGAACAACTGGAAATCCCGGACGCTCTGGGGCATCTCGACCTGAATCCAGGCAATGTCGTTGTGTCACCGACAGGGTGCACTTTCCTGGACTGGGCGGAAGCGGCCGTAGGTCCACCCTTCTTCACACTGCAGTATCTGATCGAGCACCTCGGCGGAGCTCTCCCAACCGAATCCGACATGGAACCGAAGATGATCGCCGCGTACGGGGAGCGGTGGGAGTCGTTGGTTGGAAAGCGGAGACTGAAGGCCGCCATGCCATTGGTTCCAGCCGCAACGGTATTTGCCTACACCGCAATGGCGATCGCCGGACGAGACATGAACTTCATCGAGCAATCGAATACGGCTTCATCCTTGCGCAGCCTAGGGCGCAGACTGCACCGAGAAATCGCAGCCTTGCGCAAGAGGTCCGCAGCTAGCTGAGAAGCGCACCCGGAAAAAGGACGTCGGGAATGTTCTGGTTACCAGGAAGGGCCTACTTGGAAATTTTACGATTCGAATGGTACTTGCGCCACGGCCAGTTCAACAAGATCTATGAACGGGTGCGCACCTGCCCCGTGGCCGAGGCTCGCCCCTGCCGCGAGACACAACACGACATTTGCCGTGCCGTCAATCTCGCTTGCGTCTTCTATTTCAAACCGATTCTCTGTTTGCAGCGTGCCGCCTCGACAACCTGTCTTCTTCGCAAAGCGGGCATCCCTGCACAGATGGTGATCGGTGTACAGTCTGTTCCCTTCAAGGCACATGCCTGGGTTGAAGTCGAGGGCGCTATCGTGAACGAGAAATCCTATACGCCGGAAATGTACTGCGTTCTTTCGCGCTCGTGAGCCAGAAGAAACGGGGGGCGGTCATGCATATCCAGTTCGGCTTGTGGAATTTCGACGGGCAGCCTATCGCGCCCGAGCACATCGCACGAGTGAAATCCATCGTTACCGAGGCCTCGACCCAGGGCCGCGGGGAATTTGCCGACCGAGAAATTTACCTGCTGCATCTCCACGAAAAAGACGAATCCAACGCGGATCAGCCCTTCCGCACTGGTTCGGGTTCCCTCATTCTTTGGGATGGACGCCTCGACAACAAGGCAGAGCTTGTTGACGCGCTGGGCGGAGACCTCTCGCGCGATGCCGCGGATGTGCAAATCGTGGCGGCAGCGTACCAGTTCTGGGGAACGAAATCCTTTTCGAAACTTGTCGGCGATTGGGCATTGAGTGTCTGGAATCCCACCGAACACACGCTCGTCCTCGCGAAAGATTTCCTGGGAGCAAGGCACCTCTATTACTCCATCAAGTACAATTCTGTGTGTTGGAGCAATCTTCTCGATCCCCTTGTACTTGGCAGAGGGCAGTCTTCGGCTTTAAGCGAAGAATACATTGCAGGCTGGTTTTGTCGCTTCCCCGCTTCCCATTTGACTCCCTATTGCGACATTCAGGCAGTGCCTCCGTCCTCCTATGTATTGTTTTGTGACGGCAGAGTGACGGCCCAAACTCATTGGACCTTCCATCGCGCGAACACCGTGTTCTACAAGAACGCAGTCGAGTACGAAGAACACTTCCGCGAACTGTTCGAGAAATCCGTAACGCGACGGCTTCGATCGAGCGCGCCTGTTTTGGCCGAGCTCAGCGGAGGCATGGACTCGAGCTCGATCGTGTGCATGGCCGACCGTGTAATTTCCCGCGGGACGGCCCAGACACCGAGGCTCGACACCGTTTCTTACTACGACGACGCCGAGCCAAACTGGGATGAGAGCGCCTATTTCAAGATCGTGGAACGACGCCGCGGCCGCACGGGTCTCCATCTTCCCATGAACTTCCGAAAGAACCTGCGCCCCACCTTTGCGACCGACTGCTTTGCTGCGACTCCCGGATCAGGGAGCGGCTTTGAAGAAAACGATCTGTACCTTGCCTACCTTCGGTCTGGTCAATACAGGGTTTTGTTGCAAGGTTTCGGGGGAGACGAGGTCCTTGGAGGAATTCCGGCCCCTGCACTGGATCTGGCCGACCTGCTCGTTTCCGGTCGTCTTCTCTCGTTTAGCAGAAGTCTGCTGGCCTGGGCTCTGGCTGGACGGACCTCCGTAATCCGTTTGTTGGCGGATACGGCGCGCGAGCTTTTTCCAATTTCCCGAGCAAGCGGTTTGTCCAATTCTGTTCCCTGGCTCCGGCCTGACTTTGTTCAGCGCAATCGCAACGCACTGCAGGGTCATGAACGGAGCAGCAGTCTTGCTACTCATCCATGCTTACGAGCCAACTTATTCGCGCTCGACGGCCTGCGCCGGCACCTCAGTTGCCTGACTCCGGCAGGGAATCGAGGTCTTGAAAGACGTTATGTCTATCTCGACAGGGACTTGCTCGAGTTCCTTTATGCAATTCCGC
>Ga0182018_10003234_pt1 | contig 14923 bp, 12 predicted proteins | sample 812P2MmetaG_FD_120490 | JGI IMG/M metagenome (GOLD analysis project Ga0182018, IMG submission 120490) | Permafrost microbial communities from Stordalen Mire, Sweden - 812P2M metaG | ecosystem: Environmental > Terrestrial > Soil > Wetlands > Permafrost | place: Sweden: Stordalen | collected...
AATGCGCCGTCGCATTAGCTCAATTTCCGTAGAGACGGGGCTAGTCCCGTCTCTGCCGCAACAGCAACTTTAAATGAAGAACGTAACGCCCCCTGCGATCGTATCTGCGATATGAGAAAAATCTTTTTCAACGCGCGCGGCTTGCGTTCCGGTTGTCGCCTGCTCATTTTCGTCGGCGTCTTCGCCGGACTCTCATTCTTCCTCGAGAACTGGATCATCCCGAAGATCTTCCATCCCCAGCAGCGTTCGTTCCTTGATCCCGTGGGCACTATTTACGGCGAACTGACGTCGCTCATCGAGGTGCTGGTTGCCACCTGGATTATGGCCCGCATCGAGCGTCGCCGCTTTCCCGATTACGGCATTCCAATCCGCAACGCTTTCGGAGGCGACTTCTGGGTTGGACTTGCCTGGGGCATGGCTTCCACTTCTTTGCTCGTGGGATTGATTGCAGCCTTCGGCGGCTATCGCATCCTCGGACTCGCAATTCATGGCGGCACGCTCTGGTATTTCTCAGGCGTCTGGATCATCGCCAACTTGCTCATCGGATTCGCCGAGGAGATTCAATTCCGCGCCTACCTCCTCACCACGCTCGCCGATGGCATCGGCTTCTGGACAGCGGCGATTCTGCTCTCGATCGGCTTCGGCGCGCTGCACTATTTCTTCAAGCCGCACGAGCGCTGGGAAGACTTCGCCTCCACCGGACTGCTTGGCCTGTTCGTCTGCCTCACGCTGCGCCGCACCGGCTCACTGGCATTCGCCATCGGTTTCCACGCTGCCTTTGATTTTGCCAACCTCTTCGTATGGTCGGGACAAAACGCCGGCGAGTATGCCGTCGGCCATCTTCTTGCAACCCGCTGGCAAGGCCCGCAATGGCTAACCGGCGGTCCGCTCGGTCCCGAAGCCAGCTGGATGGTGTTTGTGGTGATCGCGCTTATGTTCGGGATCTTCGATCGCTGCTATCGGCAGAAGAAATTTCCCAGCTGAGTGAGTAGCGCGCGAACTGCATTCTTACGAGTGGAGAGACGGGCGCCCCGCCCGTCCCTACACCGACACGCCGCCAACCTCAGGCTGAGTGGCGAAATTCCCTACCGGGCCGAGAAGCTGTACACCGTGACCGTGTGATAAGTCGCACCCGGCTTCAACTCGGTCGTCGGGAAATCAGGATGATTCGGCGAGTCCGGGAAATGCTGTGTTTCGAGGCACAGCGCCGCATGCAGCGGTTCCGGTTTTCCACCCTTGCCCTTGATCGAGCCGTCCAGGAAGTTTCCGCTGTAGAACTGAATTCCCGGTTGGTCTGTCAGAACTTTCATCACGCGGCCGCTGCCTGGGTCATACAGTTCGGCGGCTTCCGTCAGTTTCCCGCCACTGTTATCGAGCACCCAGTTGTGATCGTAGCCGTGGCCAAGAACGAGCTGTTTATCATCCGCACTGATCCGCGCTCCGATCGCAGTCGGTTTGCGGAAATCAAAGGGAGTCGAGGCTACGGATTTCAGCTCACCGGTCGGAATCAGACCGGCATCCACCGGAGTGAAGCGGGATGCGTGGAGAGTGAGTTGATGATTCAGGATGTCACCCTGCGCGGCAAGATTGAAATAGGAGTGATTCGTCAGATTGACCACGGTGTCTTTGTCCGTCGTGGCCCGATACTCAATCCGCAAATCGCCTTTCACCAGGGTGTACCGAACCACAGCCGACACGTTGCCCGGATAACCCGCCTCGCCATCTTTGCTCTGATAACTCAGTTCCACACCATTCTCGACCGCCTTTGCCTTCCACACCACGTTGTTGAAGCCGTGCGGTCCACCGTGAAGCGTGTTCTCTCCGTTATTCAGAGGCAGGGAGTACTTCTTGCCATCCAGCGTAAAGCTGCCGTGCGCGATGCGATTCGCATAGCGGCCAATGATCGCCCCGAAGAACGCAACGGAAATCGAGTTGAAATTGGTTACGTATCCATCGAGATCGTCGAAACCAAGCACCACGTCCGCCGGCTTGCCGTTGCGGTCTGGAGCTTTGAAGGAAACTACAATTCCACCGTACGATGCGATTCGAGCTTCGTAGGCGCCGTCGCTCAGCGTAAAAATTTCTACCGGAGTTCCATCCGGCATCTTTCCAAATGGCTGGCTTGTCACCGTCGTCTTAGCCTCCGCGCTCATGGAAAACAGCCCTAACCCCAACGCCCCGATTGCAATCGTCCACATGACTTTCTGAACGTTCATTGCTGCTCCTCGCTTTGCCTCTAGCGCTCACGATTTTGTACCGGCGGTCAGGAGAAATATGCCACTGGCCACCATCTGACGTTATTCTGTCGAGCGCTATTCTATCGAGAAACATCAGTACGAGCGAGCGCCTGAATGAATTGCGCGTGCTCACCGCAAGCCCACCAGCTCGGTAACGGATTGAATCAGCTTTGCGGAATCGAAACCCACGCCATCCTTCAAGACAAGCCGGGGCCCATTCTAACGTCGCGTTCTTTGCGACGTTAGAGTGGGGATTCCCCCATCACTCTACTGAAAAACTCCCGCTCCGCATCAGATGTATTGCATTTCGTACGATGGTATCGTTCGTGACGTCCGAAGGACTGGGCGGTAAAAAGCTCTAAGCAACAGGTCACTGATATGATGGGCGGTCTCCGACGACGTGCTGGAGACAAAGTTTGTGAAATAAATCTGGGAGCACTGAAAGCAAAGGCATGGATCAGAATCAAACGAAAGTCCACGATCAATCGCAGAATCCCCATTTTCGCGCGCCGGGCGCCGACATCTACCTTTACGTAATTTCACTCATTGCCGCCGTTGGTGGCTTTCTTTTTGGTTACGACCTTTCGATTATTACGGGAGCCGTGTTAGTGCTCAAGGGCCAATTTACACTCACTCTCGGGCAAGAGGCATGGGCCCTCGGCAGCGCGTCGGTGGGCTGCATCCTTGGACCTTTTCTTGGCCCCGCCTTGTCTGACAGCGCATTGGGACGAAAATGGACCCTCATGGTTGCGGCTGGCTTATTTCTGGCCGGTACGGTCGGAACCGCACTGGCCAACGCAATGTTTGATTTCAATCTTTACCGCATCCTGGGTGGAGTTGGGGTTGGGCTGGCTTCGGTGGTCTCACCCATGTACATAGCAGAAACATCGCCCGCCCGCCTCCGCGGTCGTCTCGTAACCCTGAATCAGCTCGCGATTGTAGTCGGTTCGACCGCTTCTATTATTGTCGCGTACTTCCTTCTGAAGAGTGGCATCCCGGACGCATGGCGCTGGATGTTCGCTTCCGCCTGCGTCCCCGGCCTCGTCCTGATCGTGGGGCTGTTTTTTGTTCCCCACAGTCCACGCTGGCTGGTCGAAAAAAATCGCCTGCCGGAAGCACGAACCGTATTAACCAAAACCGATGGGGCGGAGAATGCCGATCTGGAAATCAAAGACATTCTCGCCAGTATTCAGGAGGAAAAGGGAAACATCTGGGAACTTTTTAGCCCCGGAGTGCGTGTGGCGCTGCTCATTGCGGTTGGACTCGCATTCTTTCAGCAATGGACAGGTGTCAGCACCCTGACGTTTTATGCTCCGATCATCTACCAGAAAGCTGGTTTCACGCAGGTGAGCGGCGCCATCGGTCAGACCGTGATCATGAACATCTTCAACATCATCGTCACTGTCATTTCCATGTTAATTGTCGATCGTCTCGGCCGAAGACCGCTCCTGCTCTGGGGAGTTGCCGGCATGGGCCTCGCCCAACTGTTGATGGGCACATTTTTCTATTTCGGGCTGCATGGTTTCTTCATCGTGGGAGCCATGTACTTCTGCATGGCAACTTATATCGTCAGCTTAGCCCCGCTGACCTGGCTCATTATGTCCGAGGTTTTCCCCACCCGTGTTCGTGCCAAAGGAATGGCCACGGGTTCGGTGGTAGTTTGGGTTTCAACCGCAACCTCAATCTTTTTCCTGGGCAATGTGATGAGCGTTTTAGAGAGAACCTTCGGCACGGCGGCGGGAGTCTTCTGGGCCTATGCAGTGATATGCCTGGTTTGTTGGATATTTTCTTACAAATTGGTTCCAGAAACCAAAGGCCAGACTCTCGAAGACGTTACCCGAGACTTCCTGCAGCGAGCCAAGACGTAGCTATGTCAGGATAAGGCTTTGGAACTACCTTTACCGGCCCCGAAGCATCCAAAGCAAGCTTGCGTCAATCCGACCTCAATTCCGTGGAGGTAACGCCTGTCCATACCGATTGAAGATTACGCGATGATTGGCGACTGCCACACAGCGGCTCTCGTCTCAAGAGAGGGTTCGATCGACTGGCTCTGTCTTCCGCACTTTGATTCCGGTGCCTGTTTTGCGGCGCTGCTCGGAACCTCTGAAAACGGTCATTGGTCCATCTCGCCCTCCGAGCCGATCCGCGCCATACGCCGCCGCTATCGTGACGGAACGCTGATCCTCGAGACTGAATTTGAAACCGAAAGCGGATCGGCCACCCTCATCGACTGCATGATTCCTCGCAATGACATGCCAGAGAATGAAATGCCCGAGCTTGTGCGCACCGTCGTCGGCACCAGAGGGAAGGTCCGTATGAACCTGGAGCTCGTAATTCGATTCGACTACGGGTCGGTGGTGCCCTGGGTTCGGCAGACCGGGAGTGGGATTTCCGCCATCGCCGGTCCCGACATGATCCGGCTGCGCACGGATGTGCCGCTTCGCGGTGAAAACATGCAGACTAAGGCGGAGTTTACCGTTGCTGAAGGACAAAAGGTTTCTTTTAACCTGACCTGGTATCCCTCAAACCAGCATGAACCTGAGCCGCTGAACAGTGACGCGGCGGTCGAGAAAACAGAAAAATGGTGGCGGGAATGGTCGGATCGCTGTTCTTATCAGGGTCAATGGCGCGATGCCGTGCTGCGTTCGCTGATCACACTGAAGGCCCTGACATTTCTGCCCACCGGCGGGATCGTAGCCGCGGCAACCACTTCTCTCCCAGAACAGCTAGGCGGCGTCCGCAACTGGGACTATCGCTTTTGTTGGGTGCGGGATGCGACCTTCACGCTGCAATCTCTGCTCAATGCCGGCTATCTGGATGAGGCGCGCGAGTGGCGGGAATGGCTTCTGCGAGCCGTCGCCGGCAGCCCCGCCGAATTCAACATTCTCTATGGGCTTCGCGGCGAACGCAGGCTCACTGAACTGGAGCTGCCGTGGCTGCAGGGATATGAGAAATCCGCCCCGGTCCGCACCGGCAATGCCGCCTACAAGCAATTTCAATTGGATATCTTTGGAGAAGTAGCCAACACGCTTTTTCAGGCGCGCCAGGCAGGACTGGGACCGCCGCGGCACGAACGCGGGGAGATGGCTCTGGCGCTGATGGAATTTCTGGAAACGGGATGGGAGCAGCCCGATGATGGCATCTGGGAGGTGCGCGGCCCGCGCCGCCATTTCGTTCACTCCAAGATGATGGCGTGGGTCGCTGTCGATCGCCAGATAAAGAGGGCAGAACAGGGCCGGCTCTCGCTGGATATACCTCGATGGGAAAGACTTCGGGAGGCCATCCATGAGCAGGTTTGCCGGCAGGGTTTCGACGCGGACGTGAATTCTTTTGTGCAATTTTACGGATCCCAACACCTGGATGCGAGCATCCTGATGATGCCGCTGGTCGGCTTTCTGCCGGCGAATGATCCGCGCGTAATCGGCACGGTTAAAGCCATCGAAACCCATCTCATGCAGAACGGCTTTATCCAACGGTATACCGAGGACCCAGCCGTCGACGGTATGCCCCATGGAGAGGGAGCGTTTCTGGCCTGCTCATTCTGGTTGTCGGATAATTACGCCTTGCAGGGTCGCCATGACGACGCAGTGCGGTTATTCGAGCGTCTGCTGAACATCCGAAATGATGTTGGTCTTCTGTCCGAACAATATGATCCAGTCGCAAAACGTCAGCTGGGTAATTTTCCTCAGGCCTTCTCTCACGTCGGCCTGGTGAACACAGCTTTCAATCTGACCGGCGGCGCGAATCCATAACGCGTCGTCTCGGTGTTGCACCAGTTTGAATTTGCTTTGAAGGGGCGCGGCTTTGCGCCGCGCCGTAAGTGCCGTCAAATCAATCGCGGCTTTAGTCGCGAAGGGACGGTAATTTTCAAAATGTAACAGTACCGCCATCTCGCCATAAGGCACGCGCGACCGGAACGTATGGCATGATTGAGGCGTGTGTGGGGACGGCAGCCCTCGAACGCCACCGAGCACAGCAGAGTTGAATCGGAGAAGATCATGGCCGTGCATCCCGGTCGTAGCGCCCTCATTCCGCTGACGCTCGGCCTCCTCTTCTGTATCACTGCCTGCAGCCGCCCGCCCGCCGCCGACTCCTCGAACTCGGATTCGCAAAAACTGCCATTCGATCGCCAGCCCCACTCCACCGGAATGTCACCCAGCCAGTCTCTGATTCCATCCACTACGAAATTGCCCGAGGGAACGCCCATCCTGATTCGCCTGCAGAGCGGGCTTTCCAGCGCGACGGCGCATCCCGGAGACACCTTCAGCGCAACCGTCGATGAGCCGGTCGTGGTCGACGGCCAGACGCGGATTCCCCGCGACACACCCGCAACCGGCCGCGTCCTCGAAGCCAAGCCCTCTGCGGGCGCGCGTGAACCCGGCTATTTGCGGATCGTGCTGGTGAGCTTGAATAAAGGCGGCCGCCAGATCATGATCTACACCTCCAGCATCTTCGCGAAAGGTGGCCCCCGCGAGGAACGAAATTCCGCATCCGCCAGTCAAAGAGATAGTGACAAAGACAAAAATAAAGACCGCGACATTTCTTTCGGCACCGATCGCCGCTTAAATTTCCGCCTGGCCCAGACCGTGGACTTACAACCACCCGCAACAATCCCGGCAACAAACGAGCACTAAGCCGGGTGCCCCCTTGCAAGCTCCGCTGGGGCGGTCTCGCGTCGCCCGAGACCGTCGTGTCCATCATGCTGAAACCGCGGCGCGAATACCCGCGCTTTCCAAAACTCTCTTAGGATAACCGTCCTTAGCGACGATCAACATAGCGCGGCCAATCTCTTTTGTGGTCAACACGTGATTAGGAACGTTCTTCGCAACAGCGGAAGCAACGGTTTACCGATTTTGTAAAAAACGCGAGAGGATTTTGTCTTCGATTGGATTCCATCGAGCGCCTGGATCATTCCCGGACGAAAAATGTACGCGCTAAAAGGCATTTTCAATAGCGCATTTTCAGTCTTCCCCTTGATGCGCGCCCACATGATGGGTCCGCGCTCGGAACTTGCGGCGCCCGCGCCTGAGAGGCTAGCCTCAATCGTCTCGTAGTGCCACAGGTCCGAATGTACAATCTCACGCAATTTCCGGTGAGGCGCCTCAGTGGCCGTCCGTCCGACCGTCTGCACGAGTTCGACATTCGGGTCCAGAAGGGATTCGCGCAGCATCCCTTCCCAACCATTCCGGTAGCGCCGAAGATTATGACATTCATAGAAGGCCTGACCGACACAAGGGTGGGAACCGCGACGCTCCGATCTTAAGGCTCCTGCGTTCTGCCGCGGGAAGGATCGCGAGACGCAGCAACGTCGAGGTCCACATCCATTCGTTGGGTGCGATCTTCTGAGGAAACGATGCCGGGCGCGTAACAATTCTCATCCTTATTATAGGTAGCCCCGCAGCCTCGGGCGAAATCAGGCCGTTTTGGTGATTGCGCAAATTGCCAGACGTCCGCGAAGGAGATTCCGCTGGTTCCTGGTGAAAGATCTTTCCGTACCGTGCATCCAGGAGATGGCGGACAGGAATCATCGACGACCCAGTATTTTATTTTTCTTCCACCCGCATTTTGCTGAATGTCTTCCGCCGTAACAACCGAGACGCCGGCGGATTCTCGCCCCGCAATTCCCGAACAGTAGACACCCGCCGCGTATTGTGCGGAATTTACTCGGTCGACCCAGGCATGAAGATAGGCGCGTTGTTCTTGGAGCAGCCGGCCGCCTTGTTCTTGGTCAAGAAAGATGACGGTCTGCAACGGAAATCCTTCCGCGCGCGCCGTTCGAACCGCTGCCTCAGCATCGGACCTGCCCAATCGAGCCGCATCCCCGACCGCTTTGATCTCCGCATAAGTGCGCCCGTTGAAAAGAACGAGGAACCCGTAACCGGCAGCCTCCAGGATTTTCCGTTTTCCCGTCCACGAATTCGTCTTCGCCCCCGGCGGAATATTCAGCCAATATCCCGAATAAGAGAACGTCTGTCGGAGCATCTTCAAGTTCGCATCCCCGGGATAGTCGTTGCGATCGAACCCGATGTATTGCGTTACTGCCTGTGGACTGGAATTTGGCATGATCTGCGAACCCGCCGTCAGCAACGTAATGATCACCGTAATTGGCAGAAAGGCTTTCATTGTGTTCGTCCAGCAAGCAGGAATGGCCAACGACTAACGACAAACGACAAACGACTAGCGACTGATTGCCCGTCCTACCAATGCACCATCCCCTCGGGGTCTTCCACCAGCACGACGTCGTATTTTTCCAGCATCGGCATCAGCACGCTCTCCAGTTCGCGCTTCCACAATTCTCCCTCATAAAACTTAGCCTTCATCGGCTCGCGCGTGGTTCGATCCGGAAAGCCGCGCATAAAAAAGAATGTGTTGGGATCCTCCACAGAAAGAAATGGCCCCAATATTTTCATCCCGATTTCTTTGTGCGCGGGGACGCTTTTCGACCGGAATATCTCCAGGAATTCGGCGCGCTTGCCGGGCTTGGTCTTGTAGGTGCGCATTTCGATGATCATCTACTGTCTCCGCCAGCATGCTTGTGCGCCATCACGGGGGCTCAGACCGTCATCTCTTCGTCTTTTTGACGCTCCGCTTTCGATGCCGCCGGCAAGCGCAGGCGAAAGGTGGTGCCGGCGCCGACTATGGAATCGAATTCCACCGAGCCGTAGTGCCATTGCATGATCTGGTAGGTTTGGGCGAGGCCGATTCCGCTTCCCCCTTTGTCGCCCTTGGTGGTGAAGTAGAGTTCGAAAATTTTCTCCTGCGCTGCCGAAGGAATGCCGCAGCCCTGGTCGAGCACTTCCGCGAGAATCATTTCGTCATCACGCCGCGCCTTCAGTGTAAGCATTCCCTCTCCGGTCATCGACTGCAAGCCGTTCAGCACCAGGTTCAGAATCGCTTGCCGCATCAGATCGGAATCCACCCGCACCATCAGCGGCTCATCTTCCTTCGGGAAGTCCAGCACCACACGCACGCGCTGGCGCGCGGTATCGGGCGCGGCCAGCTGCGATACGTTCTCCAGGATCTTGCGCAAGTCCAATTCTTCCAGCCGCAAATCGCGGGGACGGGTGAAATCCACCAGGATTTGCACCACGCGGTCGAGCCGGTGAATTTCGCTGCCGATGATGTCCATGTGGCGCCGCGTTTCGGGATCGTCCTGACGCAGTTTATTTTGCAGCAACTGCAGATGAAGCACGATAGCGTTGATCGGGTTCTTTACTTCGTGAGCTACACCTCGCGTGAGGCGGCCGCTGGCGGAGAGACGCCTTGAAATTTCAATCTCGTCCTCGATGCGGCGCACCGATTCGGTATCGCGCATGGTGAGCAATGCCCCGATGGACGTGCCTTTCTCCTGAATGAAATCAAGCGACACCTGAACCCGGCGGCCATCGGCAGCGTCGAATTCGTATTGCACCAGCGGGCGCTGCTTCTGGAATGCGGGGAGAACCACCGCGCCCAGGACCGTTCCGTCGGAAAAAATCTCGGCGGCGGTGCGGCCAAGAATTTCGCGGCGCGGCCGTCCCAGAAATTTTTCCGCCGAAGCGCTCACCAGGACTACTCGCGAATCTCGGGTGAAAAGCATAAGTCCGTCCTGCAGCTTGGTCATCACCTGCTCGACATTGTCTTTCAGGGCGGAAAAAATCTGGTTGGTATCGCGAATCTGGCGCCCGAGGTGCGCGATCTTGAGCGACACCAGGCCGACCTCGTCGTCCGAGCCCGACTCCTCGGCGGGCAGCACGTCTCCGGCGCTCGCGCTGTCGAGATTGCGGCTGATGGCTTTCAGCGGGCCGAGTGCGACATTGGACACCACCGCCGCCAGCACCAGCGAACAAAAAATCGCGACTACCGAAAAGAAAGCTGCCTGCTGCAGTCTCGGCGTCAATTCGCTGCGCAAAAAAACCGTGTTCACTCCCACCCGCACGCTGCCGAAGATTTGGCCATCCAGTTCCAGACCAATGCTTACGTCATAAACCGTGCCCGGGCCGTAGAGCATGTGCAGCTGGCGCCGGAAGCCGGCGTCGCGCAGCGCGCTTAAGGGAGACCGCTCCGGTACCGGCTTGCCGTTCAACGCTGGATTGGTGTCGAGAATCGCCAGCCCGCCCGGATCAATGATGGCGGCGTCATAGATGATGCGGGAATTTCCCACCACCGATTCCAGCATGTCGTTCAGGTTGGTGTCGGTCTGCAGATAATTCGTGATGGCGGTACGCATCGCCTTGGGATTATTGGTGTCAACCCGCGTGCTGGTCAGATCGGGAACTGCTTTGGAGGCGGCGTATTCGAGTTGGTTGGTGAGCTGGGAAGCGGTTTCATCCGCCCACAGCAAGCGCTGGCGCAACAGTTGCGAAAGATAAATCCAGGAAAAACCGACTACCAGCGCCGTGAACAGCGTGGTGATCACGAGTACGATGATGACTTTGCGTCTCATTTTAAAGTGTGCGCCGGGGGTGCCCCTTCTCGCGCTTTTCGAGAAGGGGCCATCACTATCCTGGCAGCAAGGGGTTCAGCCAGCAGCCCAGACCTTTACTCCTCCTCCTCAGCCACCAGCGTATCCTGCGGCCGCCCGTATTCTTTCAGTTTGTTATGCAGCGTCTTCAGGCTGATGGCTAATATCTCAGCCGCTCGAGTTTTGTTGTTATTGGTCGACTGCAGCGTTTTCAGGATGAGCAGCTTCTCCGCTTCTGCGACCGTCGTGCCCACGCCCAGGTGCACGGCGTCGGGATCGTTGACCACCTGCCGCACGCTCTGGCCAAAGCCCGGCGGCAAGTGCTTGGTTTCTATCAGGCCGCTTTCGCAGACGATTACGGCGCGTTCCAGAGTGTTGCGCAGCTCGCGCACATTCCCCGGCCAGGAGTAAGTCTGGAACATATTGAGCACCGCTTCGCTCACGTCCGCCACGTTGCGATTGTGCTTCTGATTCATGTCCGCGAGCAGGCTCTTTACTAAGTCGCGGATATCTTCTTTATGCTCGCGCAGGGCCGGCATATGTATATTGAAAACGTTGAGCCGGTAATAGAGGTCTTCCCGCAGTTCGCCATTGGCGACGGCATCGTCGGGAACCTTGTTGGTGGCGGCGAGCACGCGCACGTCCACCGAGGTCTCGACCTTGCTCCCGAGGCGCCGAAGTTTGTGGTCTTCCAGAACCCGCAGCAGTTTGGCCTGTGTGCCCACCGGCATCTCTCCGATCTCGTCCAGCAGCAGCGTGCCGCCTTCGGCGAGTTCGAAACAGCCGGTGCGGCGTTCCAGAGCCCCCGTAAACGCGCCCTTCTCGTGGCCAAAAATTTCGCTCTCGATCAGGGTCTCGGGAATCGCCGCGCAATTGATGGGGACGAACGGTTTGTTGCGCCGCGGACTTAGATCGTGGATGGTCCGCGCCACCAATTCCTTGCCGGTTCCGCTCGCCCCGGTGATCAGGATCGAGGCCGTGCTCGGCGCCACTAACTCGACCAGGCGAAAAATCTCCTGCATTTCTGCCGACGCACCGACCAGGGTTCCGAGCGCTCCCTTATCGCGCAACCGGCGACGCAGTGATTCGTTTTCGGTGCGCGTGGTCACGATTTCGCCGATGTTGGTGAGGATCGAGCGCAATCGGCGGAAGTCGATGGGCTTCTCGATATAATCCTGGACGCCCAGCCGTCCGGCATGGAATGCGGTGTCGGTCGCCTTCTGGGCGGTTACCATCACCACCGCGATCGGCTGCGCCAGGTCGGCCAGCTTCTCCACCAGTTCCATGCCGCCCATGCGTGGCATCTTGACGTCGGTAATCACGATGGAGGGAGCAAAGGCGGGAATTTTTTCCAGAGCCTCTACTCCGTCGGCGGCGGTGTCGGTCCGATAACCCCAACCCGACACCAGTTCGGCGAGGCCGGTACGCTCGTTCTCTTCGTCTTCGACAATCAGTACTCGTTCCTGTGTCATATTTCCTTTGCTGTCGCCCAAACAGCATTATTCAGGGAAGCGCGCCGCCCCGCAACCCGACCAGAAATAGGAATATCAATTTGAGATAGGGTAAGGGCACAACGTTCTACAGAAAAGCGGATTCGCGAACCACAGAAGCCTACAAAAAATATCGGTAAATAAATCTTCTTCTTTTGCAAAATAGACTGCTTGCTGTAGAATTCGGTGTTTCCCATGTGCAGCCGATCCGTGCGTGCCATAAGGCTCAATTATTCCAGTTCTATTTAATTAGCTTCTAGGTTTCATTTCGGAGGAACTCTAATGTCACTTTGTCACGAGGCTTACCGGAGGTTCGCGAGTGTCGCGCTCGTCCTGGCCATTGCTCTGATTGCGTTGCCGGCTTTGCTGACCGCACAGTCTACGCCCGCACCCGCGGCGCCAAGTCCGTCTTCGGATAGCTTCCCCTCAGTCGAGGTGTTCATTGGCTATCAATGGTTAAACCCGGGCGGAAACGTCCCCGATCAGAGCACGCCGCCCAACGCTGTGCAGATGCCGTCGCTCTCCAAGGGCTTCAGCGCCAGTGCGACCTACAACTTCACCAAGTATCTGGGTATCGAAGGCAATTACGGCGGAAGCTCGAATTCCAGCGACGCCAGTGTCAACACCTTCACCGGTGGGCCGAAGTTGACCTATCGCGGCGAGAATGGTGTCAATTTCTTCGCCCACACCCTGATCGGAGTGGAACGCCTTGAATATAACTATGACCCAAGCAGCAAAGGCGTTGTCGCCATTCTTGGCGGCGGTATGGACCTCCATATCTGGAAGTACATCTCTATACGCCTCTTTGAAGCGGACGCTCAGTTGTCGCACCAGAATTTTGGCGGCGTCGTGCCGCCCAGCGATGCCGGGTTGCGCCGTCCAGGTTTCACCGGCGAGGTCCTGCGCAGTGGTCTGGTGTTCACCTCTGGTGGCGAAGCTCCTGAAGTTCTCGTAGGCGCGGCCTGCTCGGTGCAGAATTCCGATGTGATGGTCGGCGAACCGGTTCACGTCACTGTCGCCGGCAGCAACTTCAATCCCAAGCACCCGCTCACCTACACCTGGGCGAGCAGCGGCGGCAAGATCGAAGGCAAAGACACCGGCGCCACCATCGACACCAACGGCCTCAGCGGAGGCAGCTACACCGCCACCGCCACCGTTACCGATGCCAAGGCGAAGAAGAACAACACCGCCAGTTGCACCGCTAACTTTAACGTGAAGGAACCGCCCAAGAACCCGCCGCAGGTTTCCTGCTCGGCGAGCCCGGCATCGCTCCAGGCCGGTGGTACGGCAACCATCACTTGCACCTGCACCAGTCCGGATAACGTTCCGGTAACCGTGGGTGGATGGACGGCCAGCGGCGGCAGTATTTCCGGCAGCGGAAACACCGCAACCCTGAGCACGACCGGCGCCTCACCCGGTCCCATCACCATCGGCGCTACTTGTACCGACTCGCGTGGCTTGACGGCTGCGGCTTCGAGCTCCGTGACGATTGAAGCGCCGCCACCACCGCCGCCGCCGCAGGCCACCAAGGTGAACGAGTGCGCCTATCCTAATGTCAAAAAGCCCTGGCGCGTCGACAACACCTGCAAGGCTGCGCTGGATGATGTTGCGCTCAAACTGCAGCAGGATTCAGACGCCAAGCTGGTCGTCGTCGGAAACGCTGATCCGAGCGAAAAGCGTAAAAACCTGGCAGGCGAACGCGCAGTCGACGTGAAATTCTACATCTCGGGAGGCGAAGCAAAACAGAACATCGATGCCAGCCGGATCGAGACCCGCACCGGAAACGCCGGCACGGCGACTTCGGAACAGTGGATCGTTCCCGCCGGCGCTACGTTCCCCGAGGCCGACAGCACCACGCCGGTCGATGAAACCAAGGTCCTGCCGATTCCGGATCATCCGAAACCGGCGGCCAAAAAGAAAGCGAAAAAGGCCCAATAACTGATTTGTGAAGGCACGAAAGGCCAGCACGAAAGGCCGGAGGGTTCACCCCTCCGGCCTTTCTATTTTTCTGCACCTCAGTAACCTTGAACCGGTCGTGCTAGCCTGTCTAATGTGTTAAGCAGGCGAATATCGTTCGCCGGGAGTCAAATTACGCCCATGGATTTCTTAGGGAAACGGAACGTTCTCCGCACAAGTTTGCTCGCTCTCGCTGTCACTCTCGCCGTCACTCTTATGAGCACCGCTCTGCTGGCCTCCGGGCCCTGGCAGGCATTGGGTCCGGATGGCGGCGATGCGCGCAGCCTGGCCTATGACGCACACAATCCCGATCACATCCTCCTCGGCACCAGCACCGGCCAGATGTTTACTTCCAACGATGGCGGACGCTCGTGGTCCCGCCTGGCGCGCCTCGGTGGCGACGACTACGTGCTCGACCACATCTCCATCGATCCCCAGGACTCCAACCGTATTTATGTGTCGTCGTGGAGCGCCTCGGGCCAGAAAATCGGTGAAGTCTTCCGCACCCGCGACGGCGGCACCACCTGGACCGTGCTCCCCGCGATGCACGGCAAGTCCATCCGCGCCATGGCCATGTTCAAGGGTGACTCCAGCGTCCTCGTGGCGGGCGCGCTCGATGGCGTTTACCGCACCAAAGATGGTGGCGAAAACTGGGAGCGTCTGTCGCCCGCCAACTCCACCGAGATCAAGAATATTGAGTCGATCGCGGTCGATCCCAAAGATCCCAACACCGTTTATGCCGGAACCTGGCACCTGGCCTGGAAGACGTCGGACGGCGGCGCCAACTGGCAGCACAT
>Ga0182018_10003235_pt1 | contig 14913 bp, 14 predicted proteins | sample 812P2MmetaG_FD_120490 | JGI IMG/M metagenome (GOLD analysis project Ga0182018, IMG submission 120490) | Permafrost microbial communities from Stordalen Mire, Sweden - 812P2M metaG | ecosystem: Environmental > Terrestrial > Soil > Wetlands > Permafrost | place: Sweden: Stordalen | collected...
CGAGCCTGCGCGATAAGCTGGCGCAGGAAAATTACGTCCGTGCCGACATCATTGGCGATCGCGCTGATATTCGCCGGCTCCAGCGAAAGCGAAACAGCGGAAACAGAACGGTAACCGGCCGGAGGACAAACGCAGTCGATGACCCAGTCATTCGCGTCAGTGCCCGACCCCCCATTGCCGAAGATGATGAGCTTTCCGCCACGCAATACTCTTTCATGAATCGCAACGGCCGCATTGCCGATGGTTTCGGCTTCCTCACCCGCCACCTGCGCGCGCAACCTGGAGTCGTCCTGCACTTTCATCCCGATCGATGCTGCGACTTGCGAGAGAAGCTCTTGCGTGTTTGGTTTTTCCTGGCCTAGAAATGGATAAAGAAACGAAGATTCTCCCACATCGTGGCCCAATTCCTTGTGTTCGAGAAAAACGTGAACGCTTTCCCATACTGTGTGGTAGAGAACCTCGATCATCTCCTGGTGAATGAATGCATCATCGGTGAATGCTTCCACTGCGTAGGAACCTTGGGCTCCGGGAAGAGCGAAGGTCAGCGCATGTCGCGACTCGGCAAATTTCAAGGCAGAATGAATTTCATCGTCTCCCTCAGGCGGGCCGAATCCCATCACGATATCTTGCGGATGGAGAATTGTTTCCAGCCAAGGCCGGAAAAGCATAGAAATATCCAGCGCCGGAAGCGCCCGCTTGCCCACGATTACGGGGTGAACGAATTCAACCGAGACATGCTGAGCATCAGTGGCATAGGGACCGCGCCCAAACGCGAGGAGTCGACCGCCCTCCAGAAAACGCTCGGACATCGAACGGCAAGCTTCCGCCAGGCGAAATGCTTCGCGCGAAAAAAATTGCTCAACCAGCTGGTTGCGCTTGAGCAGTCGCTCTTCCACCTGAGAGATCAACTGGGCCGATCGTTCACAAACCGCTGCCATGGTTACGTTCCTCAAGTTCTCTAACAAATGCGCGGCAGCGGATCGCCGACCAGCATATCCACAATCCTGCTACCACCGTAGCCCGTGGTCACGAGAACTGCGCCGCCGGGCTGCTCCCGCACTTCGCCGATGATCTGAGCATCCGCTCCGCCCGGCGAAAGATTCAAGGCATTAAGCGCCGCGTCCGCATACTCGGGGGCGACTACCGCCAGAAACTGCCCTTCGTTGGCGATATGCAAAGGATCCAGTCCAAGCAATTCGCAAGCGCCGCGAACAGCATCATGCATTGGGATTGCTTCTTCGGTCAGCACCATGCCAAGACCGCAGTCGCGGGCCAGTTCGTTCAGAGAGGTAGCGACGCCGCCGCGTGTAGGATCGCGCATCCAGCGAATGCCCGGACCGGCGACCCTTACCATCGCCTCCACTAAAGGGAAAACGGATCGCGTATCGGAACGGAGATCGGCTTCGAGATCAAGCTCTCCGCGCGCCAGAAGAATCGTGATGCCGTGATCCCCAATGGCACCGGAGAGAAGGATCTTGTCGCCGGCACGAACCGATCCTGGATCGATCTTCACTCCGGGCAGAGGCCGGCCGATTCCTGTCGTGGTGATATACATAAAATCAGCTTTGCCGTGCTCCACAACTTTCGTGTCGCCGCCGGCGATCGCAATTCCTGCTCTGCGAGCCGCATTGCCCATGGCTCGTACTTCGGCTTCCAGCACGGCCGTTGGCAGACCAGCTTCCAGAACATAGGTTACGACCATTGCCTCAGCCTTCGCTCCCGACACCGCCAAGTCATTCACGGTCCCATTCACCGCGAGTTCTCCGATGGAGCCTCCGGGGAAATGCAGAGGCTTGACCACGAAACTGTCGGTGGTGATCGCGATTCGAGTGCCGTTGAAATCAAGGTGAGCGGCATCCCCCAATGGCTCAGAAGAGGATGCAAAAAGCAGGGGGGCGAACAAGCCTTCGACGAGCCTGCGGCTGGCCTTGCCGCCGGCGCCGTGCGCCATTTCGATTTGCGGGTCGCGGAATCGAAGCGCGGGAGGAACAGTTTCAGAGCGCGCGTTCGAAGAGACCGTGGTTTCCGGCTGAAATTGCGGCGAGCGGGGATCCACGGCGGCGTTCACGCTGGCATTGCGATGCTCGTCACCATTTCCATTTTGCGGTGTTCGTAATTGAAGTACGCTGCGCATGATCCCTCGGATGAAACCATGAGTGCGCCAATTGGATGCTCGGGCGTGCACTCTTTGCCGAACAGTTTGCACTGATGAGGCTTGAGCACGCCTTTCAGTACCTCTCCGCATTGCGCGGCCTTGGGGTCGGTCACCCGCACTCCGGGAACTTCGAAGCGCTGCTCCGAGTCCCACTCCGCATAGCTACTCCGTATGCGCAGGGCCGACTGGGAGATGAAACCCAGCCCTCTCCATTCGAAGTAGGGCCGCAACTCAAAAACTTCCGCCATGGCCCGCAATGCGGCGCTGTTGCCTTCCCAAGGCACCACTCGCTTATATTGATTTTCGATTTTAGCTTCTTCGCCTTTTAGCTGCCGCAGAACCATCACAATGGATTGCAGAATATCGAGCGGCTCAAAGCCAGAGACCGCGACGGGTTTATTCTCCTTCTTCGCAATCCACTCATAAGGTCGGCAACCGATCACCGTGGATACGTGGCCCGGGCCGATGAACGCGTCGAGGCGCATATCCGGAGAATCCAGAATTGCCCGAATCGCCGGAATAATGGTGACGTGATTGCAGAACACAGAGAAATTGTGCGTGCCCTGACTCTGGGCTCGCATCAGCGTCAACGCGGTCGACGGAGCCGTGGTCTCGAATCCGATGGCGAAGAACATGACGTGCTTGTCTGGATTCGTTTGCGCAAGTTTCAACGCATCCGCGGGCGAATAAACAATGCGTACATCCATCCCACGCGCCTTGTGTTCGAGCGGACTTCCGTGCGTCCCTGGAACGCGCATCATGTCGCCGAATGCGGCGAAGATCACATCAGGCTGTTGAGCGATGGCCAATCCATCGTCAATCCTGCCCATGGGAAGAACGCAGACCGGGCAGCCTGGTCCATGAATCAATTCGATGTTGGAAGGGAGCAGATCCTTCAATCCAAAGCGGTAGATGGCATGCGTGTGGCCGCCGCACACTTCCATGATGCGGTAGTGCCGGTTCGGATCGGACAGCCTCTTGATCTCTTTGCAGGTCTTGGCGATGACCTCTGGCGCGCGAAACTCGTCAACAAATTTCATGGCAAATCCTTAAGGCCCGCAGTCTCACCGCCCTATGGTGCCGCTCGCAGATTGTCTCTAAGGTGCTTCATGTCGTTTTTGCGTTCTCTGCATTTTCCAGACCGTAGCCTTCCACCTCTTGCATCGCGGCTTCGGCCTCGCCCAGGACTCGGAGAATGCGCATTTGGTCCATCGCATCTTCCTCGCTGATCTTGCTCAAGGCAAAACCAACGTGAATCAGCACCCAGTCTCCCTTTCGCGGCAGGTTGTCCTGTAGAAGCCCAAGGTCAACCTTGCGCCGGACACCGACCACGTCAACCATCGCAGCGCTTGGCTGATTGGGATAAAGTTCCACTACCTGTCCGGGGATCGCTAGGCACATAGAGTATTGTTCTCCGCTTCCTTCCGCTATTATTCTTTGCGAGCCAGGATGTTGAACGAGAATTTCAGCTCATCCTTCACCTTCAAAGCGCCACCGGCGATCGTAACCAGTTTAAGTCCGTAATCAGAGTGTAGGATCGAAAAGTTTCCGAAGGCCCGCAGCGAATCTTCACCCAAGGCTACACGCGCGGAAACACTCTTAGAGCGAGTAATTCCCTGCATGGTCAGATCGCCATTGCAGGTTACCGAATACTGGCCTTCGCCGGTCTTGCTCACTGCGACGTTCGAACAGTCATACACAATCTCGGGATACGCCGAAGTCTCAAGAATCTCCTGCTTCATGGTGCGCTCGATCTCGCGCCGGTCTTTGTCGGGAACCTCATCGCGCACCGCCAAGGATTCCGGGTTGATCGTGACTTTAAGCGAGGATTTCGTCAAATCCTCCGAATTGAGCTGCACCACTGCCGAGAAATCGCGGATAACAATAGTTGGACTATGGCCGAAAGCCGACAGCACTCCTCCGGCAAACACCTGCACCGTGAACTGGCTGGTCCTCGCTTCCGCAAGGTATTTAACGCTGGTTTCGGTGGTTGCTCCCATGTCCCAGGCTCACATGCTCCGCAGTTTCAGATAGCGATCAACGTCGGGTAAGGCGGCAGTTACAAGACTTCCTACATTTCCGACTCCCAGCTGTCCCAGGTAACGGCGTATTGTCGGATTGGAAAGGATCAATCCGGATCCAAAAAGTACGAGCGCCGCTCCTCCGAGCATGTAGAGCAATTCTTTATCGCTTCCGTTGCTTCTTACTTCGGCGAATTCCGTGGCCATGACAGTCTCCTCGCTTCAGGTATTCGTTATCAATTTCACTGCTTCACTTCAGTTCGGTGTCAAACCAACTCTGTAAGACCAGCTTCCTCTCCATTCGAGATCTTGTTCGTAATCGACTCGACCAATGTCACAGCGGCATCGACCACAGCCTGAACTGTCTCGCTCAGGCCCATCTGGCCTTCTTCCGGGCCTAGCGTGGCCGGTTCACAACCGACCAACAGAATCCGCTTTAGCGGGCCGCCCAGCGACCTCGCAAGGCGAAGTACATTCAGGGGGTTCATGCTATGAGCTTCAACCGCACCTTGTTGCTCCCCAGCCCCGCCCACTTCGTTCAGATCGGGCTCAATCACATATAACGTTCCGGCCGGTTCGCCGCGCGGACATGCATCGACCAAGATGGTGGTGTCGTATTGATCGAGCAGAGCATAGGCAAGATCGTAGCCTCGTATGCCGAAGTCCTTCACCGTCACGTTAGGCGGAAAATGGCGAGCGGACAGTCGGCACGCCACTTCAACTCCGAACGCGTCGTCGCCCAGAAAAATGTTTCCGATTCCGGCAATTAGAATTCGCGGCGCGGCGGCGGAATCGAGTTCCTGCTCATCCGAAGGCAGCGGTTCAACTTCTTCCGCGGTGAAAAAGAAGCGATGGCCGGGCTGGCGCATCAAGCCGAGGTCTCTGCCGGGATCGTCGTCAAGCACAACGCCGAGGTGAAACTTGCCCTCATAATCCTGCTCGATCGATTCAACCACGGCAGTCTTACCCGCGAGGGCGATATCCATCACATCGCCGCCCGCCCGCGGATGGATTCGAACGCGGCTCCCGGGCCGCACGAGAGTATCCGCGATGCGCAGGTCACCCGCTGATTTCTTGGCTTCGAGGAGTTGGAATTCCCATTCGTTCACGGCATCCCCTCTCTCGAAGATCGCAATTCCCGCAGGGTTCCGTGAAGCTTCATCAGGTGCTCCATCGGCAGGGACTCGGTTCTCTCGAGCATCGTACGGGCGTGTTCGTCAGTCTGGCGCATCTCTTGCTTTTCTTCGTCCGTCATGGTCAGAATGCGCAGTGCGAGAATCTCGTCGATCTCTGTTCCGTCGAACAAGTCGCCGGGACTTTCCGGCGCAATCTGCGGGTAGTCGTAGAGAATAATTGGGGAGGCCAGCATGGTGTCGTGGGCGCCTTCCCTTCCTACCAGAACAGGCCATACGCCCACATTCTGGCAAGCTGCAGCGGCCTCGCGCAGATGCTCGGGCGGTTCCAACAATGACACGAACTGACCGCCATTCACGCCGAGCAGCACATGGGCGGAGACGAAGGACCGCATCAAGGCTGCGTCCCGGGTAATCTGTGCGCTGTCTTTTCCGCAAGAGGTGACGTTTTTCACGCGAATCTGCACTTTGAACCGTCGCTCGCCAAGGGAGATGGCTTGCGCCTCAACCACGCCTTCGACCAGATCCTGCTTGCGTACGATCGATCCCATCAGGCGGTTGTTCTCATCGCGCAGAATTTCCGTTTCCTGTTTTGCGGGAAACGAGAATTTCCAGTCCAGCGGAATCGCAGCAATTTCGTCCAGCTTGCAGGGGGGCAGATTCACTTCACATTCGATCGCCTCCCGCCAGGGCACGAGTACCTTGCCATCGACCTCGATCACGGAAACGGGATCGAAATGAATCGGGTCGGTAGGGAACGGTTCTGGCGATTGGCCACTCAACTGGCGCACCGAGCGATCCACCAACTTCAAGAAACGCAGTTTCAACTCGACGACCGGGACCAGATCCCCTTGCACCAGGCACTCAGTCTGCATACTCCAGGCATCGGATCCCGTCTGCGCTTCGCTATAGGATTTCTGATAGAGCACCCCGAAGTTAAACCGCTGACGATTCTTCACCGATGAGGGCCTGTAGGGATAGAGCATGTAGCCTTCATAAAGTACGGCCTTCGCGATGGCGTCGACGTGTTTGGTATTCATCGTGCCACCGGTTCCTCAAGCGCAGACAAGATTCGCTCCAGCGCCTGCTCCCACGTAGGGATCGCATGTGCCACCTTGTATTCATACAGACGTTTGAAAACATCGCGGCGGAGGCAAAGCCAAGCACTGTTGGGGTAATAAATGTCCATCATTTCCTGCCAGACCTTCACCGGGAGTCTGAAACCTGCTTCCTTTTCCCAAGGAATCGGGGCGACTTGCAATTCTCCTCCAGCGGCAGTTGCGTAAAACACCGTGCCACTGAATAAAAATTCGAGCGGCACTTCCCCATTCTCCAGCCCCTGAAAATACTTGGTCGCGGCCACGTTGAAATCGAAGGTGCAGGCCACAGGGAGATCGACCAGGGCACTTTCTTGAAACGCAGACGCCACCACGCTGGCATTGGTCCACAGCATGGTTTTCAACGTCTGTCCCCAGCGCTCCGGCAAATCAAACAAATCACGGAGTTGCTTTTGCTCTTCAGCGGTATACTGCCGCCGCGCCACCTCGATCTGAATCTGACAGCGCAATGCCACCGAATGAATAATCTCGCCGGCCACAGCATTGGTGACGCGGAGCCTAAAGAGGAGAGTAGGCGCCGCCGCAAAACGCTGTGCTTCCGCCCTTTCGATCTTGAAATTGAGATCAGGCATTCGTGCCCTCTGTTACCACACGGGCTCGCTGTTTGAGGCCATCAAAAAACTGGCCAATCTTTTGCCAAACCTCCGCTCCACCTGAAAGGCCTCGCCAACTCGCGCGAATGATCCCCGCCAGCTTGTAACATTGGTCGATCGGGAGCACATAATATTCGGGCGCAGCCGATCCCCGGACATATCCAATGCGATTGACTAGCAGCGCCTCAACATCTGCTTCCATTTCTTTTAGCACCGGATTGGCATCCTCAAGGTCAGTCCAGGTTTCGAGCGCTAATTGTGACTCCGTCGCTCCCGCCGGGCTGGGATAGAACGCGACGACCCTTGCATCCGGGGTGCTGCGGTAGAAAAAAGCCATGCTGATCGGCACCATCAGGCTCTCCCACTGCGCGTCGGAGAGATGGAAATTGTCCAAAGCTAGAACGCGCCGGGGAACCCGCTTGTATTTCGTTCCCTGCGCGCTGAATAAAATTGCGCAAGCATCGCAAGTACAGCGCAGCTTTCGAATTGCCGGTTCGATCAGGTGGGGATGCTCAGGCGGAACTTCGGCACTGCAAAGTTCACATCGTTCGACCTCGCGCCTGCGGCGAACGAACTGGCGCAGCACCCCAAACGCGTTCTCGTATCCCAGTTGAGCTTCGCGCATTATGCCTTCGTTTACTTCTCAACCCTTTCGCTACTTTAACCTCACGAAATTGCAGCGCCGGCGATCGCACCGCCCAATTTCCCCAAGGGTACGAAACCCACCGATCCGGCTTCGTCCAACCCTTCAATCAACAAGCCCGTCATGTCGGGTGCGGCTTCGAATAATGCATCTTCAACCATTCTCTTGAGAGTGTTTCCGGTGGAACCGCAACTATGCCCGGTAACACGAAGCCGTAGTCGCACCGTGCCACCCGTAAAGCTCAGTAACTCCAGTTCGCCTCCGCCCTTCTGTACAGACGCACGAACCTTGTCCAACGCCTGCTCCACGCGACTTTCCAGGTCAAGCGGATGAAGACCGTAAAGCACCAAAAGGCTGCTGACCAGAGCATCCTGCCCCAAGTTATCAATCATTTTCTGCCCGATCTCGCCGTCCTTCGCGAGGATCTCCATGGCCTGTTCCAAACCCGCGGCATTCAAATCCAATATCAATTGAACCAACGCCTTCGCGCTGGCACGTATTTCTGGCTGCGTAATGGTATCCAGTTCCGCGACTAATTCGCTGATTCGCTGGATCTTGGCCCGAAAATCTCTGTCATCCGCCATAGAATTGTGAGGTCCTTCCTGGGGACCTGAATCTGCGCCTCAATCAAATAAAGAACCGAGCAGGGCCCCTCGCAGGGACCTCCGCGACCCTCACTCCGTTGCTGGTCAGCCCAGATTAAGTTTGAACGCCGAACATCGGAGAGTGGTGGGTCTTCAGCACCTTCCCACCGCCCAAATACATGTGCACGCCGCAGGGCAGACACGGATCGAAGCTCCGCACCGCGCGCATGATGTCGATACCCTTAAACTTCTCCGGGCCGTTTTCCTCGAAGATCGGCGTATTCTGCACCGCGTCCTCGTAGGGTCCGGGCGTGCCATAAATGTCGCGCGGATTAGCGTTCCATGGGGTTGGAGGATACGGGTGATAATTCGCGATTTTACCTTTGCGGATCACCACGTGATGCGAAAGAACACCTCGAACCGCCTCGTGAAAGCCGCACCCAATCGCCTCTTCAGGCACTTTGAAATCGGACCACGTTCTGGTCCTCCCACCGTGGAGTTCTTCCATCGCCCTCTCGGCGAAGTAAAGAGCGCATGCAGCAGCATAAGCCTGGAAGTAGGTGCGAGCTCGATCGCGTTCGATGGCATTGCTCCACTGCGGAACCTTCCATTCGAACTCGACCTCAGGTTTCGACATCGTCCTGGGCAGATAGATCTTCACGCTCTGGCCCGTGGCTTTGATATAGCCGATGTCCACCAGTCCAGCGAGCGCTGTCGCCCACAAGCGGGCGATGGGACCGCCCCCCGTATCGAGAGCCAAGTGGTCGCCCGTTCTCTTGTCGAGCCAGCGCGGCGACATCACCCATGTATATTTCCCGCCGAAATCTCGCTTCTGCGGACGAGGAATCGTGGTCTGATTCCAGGGGTGATTCTTATCCACCGGATTTCCCAAAGGATCAGTTTTGACAAACGTCTCCTCATTCTTCCAGTCGTCGTAATAGGAACTGCCCAGCAGAATTCGCATGTTCAGGTTGATATCCACCAGATCGGTAGTGAGCAGTTTGCCGTCGACCACTACGCCGGGCGTGACATACATGGCGCGGCCCCATTTCGTCATGTTCTCGTACTTGTAATCGCAAACCTGGGGATCTTGGAAAGATCCCCAGCAGCCCAGCAGAATGCGACGACGCCCGACCTCTTCGTATCCCGGCAGAGCCTCATAAAAGAAGTCGAAAAGATCGTCGTGCAGCGGCACCACCTTCTTCATGAACTCGACATACTTCATGAGGCGGACCAGGTAGTCGGTGAACAACTGCACCGTCGGAACCGTTCCCACTCCTCCCGGATAAAGCGTAGAAGGATGAACGTGACGGCCCTCCATCAGGCAAAACATCTCGCGCGTCAGGCGGCTCATCTGCAGGGCTTCCAGATAAAACGAGCCGCTAAACGGATTGAGCGCGCGCATAATGTCCGCTATCGTACGGAAGCCATGTTCGTTGGAGTGCGGCGCCGCAGTGGATTCCGCTTTCGCCAAGACCTTAGGATTGGTTTCCTTGACCATTTGTTCGCAGAAATCGACGCCCACCAGGTTGTCCTGAAAAATGTTGTGATCGAACATGTATTCGGCAGCTTCGCCCAGATTCACGATCCATTCCGCAATATTCGGCGGACGAACTCCGAAGGCCATATTTTGCGCATAGGTCGCACAGGTGGCGTGGTTGTCGCCACAGATGCCGCAGATGCGGCTTGTTATGAAATGCGCATCCCGCGGATCCTTCCCTTTCATGAAAATGCTATATCCGCGAAAAATGGAAGAGGTGCTGTGGCACTCCGCCACTCGCTTGGCGTCGAAGTCTATTTTCGTAAAGATGCCGAGACTACCGACGATACGGGTGATGGGATCCCAGCTCATCTCCACCAGATTTTTCTTCTTGCTGGAAATGTCGGTCGCCGGCGCAGTAATGGTGCTCATAGATTGTGCTCCTTTTCTCTCTCGTTTGCGTTCGCTTAGGTTCTCCGCCAGCCTAATAAGCTCTCGGTTGATAGCCGGTAGTCAGCTCCGCCCGCGGATGCCGCCACTTTGGTTCTTTGTTCGCCGTGTTTTGGGTGATCGAGCGCAACGCCCGGATGGCTCGTCCGTAGACGCTAATGCCAGTGCTCGAAAGGTGAGCTCCGGGGGGTTCATCCATGAAAGGCATGAATTTGTCGGGAAAGCCCGGCATGGTGCATCCAATGCAAATGCCCCCAACATTCGGACAACCGCCAATGCCAGCCATCCATCCCCGCTTCGGGACGTTGCAGTTGACAACCGGCCCCCAGCAGCCGATCTTCACGATACATTTGGGCGACCCATATTCTTGCGCGAAGTCGCCTTGCTCGTAATAGCCCGCCCGGTCGCATCCTTCGTGAACGGTCCTGCCAAACAGCCACGTGGGCCGCAGTTGATCATCCAGCGGAATCATGGGTGCCAAGCCCGCGACTTGATACAGCAAATAAAGAACGGTCTCCATGAAATTGTCAGGCTGCACCGGACATCCAGGCACGTTCACGATGGGCAACCCCGCCTTGGAACGCCACTCCCAGCCCAGGTAATCGGCCAGCCCCATAGCCCCGGTGGGGTTCCCCTCCATCGCATGAATTCCGCCGTAAGTCGCACAGGTTCCAATCGCGACTACCGCCAGAGCATGCGGCGCCAGGCGGTCGATCCATTCATTCGTGGTGATGGGCTGTTTGGTCTCGGGATCGGTGCCCATGGCAGCCCAGTAACCTTCTCGCTTAATTTTTTCATTGGGGATCGAGCCTTCGACGACCAGCACGAACGGCTCCAGCTTGCCTTCTTCTGCGAGATAAAAAAACCTCATGAAGTCGTCGCCCACTTCATAAGCCAGGACAGGGTTATGGAGGTGAACCTTGGGCAGTCCGGGAATCGAGCCCAGCACGACATCTTCAATGCTGGGTTGCGTAGCTGCCGTGATCGAAACGGAATCACCGTCGCAGCCAAGACCGGCGGTAATCCAAAGAATGTGTACTTCTTTTACAGCAGGTGCCTTCTGCGTCGTTCGTCCGTATGGAACTGCAAGTGTTCCCATAACGTGATCCTTTCCATCGAAACATTAATCAAAATAGTGCTGCCTGGAGACACGCTCCAGTGCTGCCGACCAGCCGGCGAAACTGATTGCGGTACTTGAGAATCAACGCATTGAATCCAGCCAAGAATCGGCCTATTAGCGGATCGGGACAAGGGCAGGAGGCCTGTTTTATTTCTACGGGAATTCCCGCGAAGGGCATCGGGGAATCCCTGAGCCCGGGAAGAGAAGATCTATTTCGAGGTTATGCCGTCTTTTCTTTTACATTCCATTCCACGGCATGCTGCACCAACTCCCGCGCGCTGCGCAGGCATAATTTTTCTTTGATGTGCGCCTGGTAGGACTCGACCGTTTTTACGCTGAGGTGCAGAACCTCGGCGATCTGGCGTGTTCCGTGGCCTTCCCCGATAAGGCGAAAGACTTCCAGTTCCCGGTCAGTAAGTTCAGAGATCGAAGAATGTTCGGAGGAACTCGCACCCCGAAAGTAGTGCTGTAACATGCTGTTGGCGATGCGGCGGCTGACATAGATTTCCCCGCTGAGAATGCGCCGCAGCGCCACCAGCACCTTCTCCGTCGCCTCCTGTTTCATGATGTAACCGTTGGCGCCCGCTCGTAGAGCCCGTTCCGCATAAATCGATTCGTCGTGCATCGAGAGAATCAGCACGGGCAGGCGCGGCGACGTGAGGCGGATGTTCTTTAGCAATTCCAAGCCGTCCGGGCCGTTCAGCGAAATGTCGACGATTAGAATGTCAGGTTTCACGGCCGGTATTGCAGTCAGCGCCGCGTGCATCTCCTCGGCGTCGCCGCAGACCGCGAGGTCTGGCTCTTGATTAATGAGCAAAGTTAGTCCCTGCCGCACGATGGGATGATCATCGACCACGAAAACCGTTTTCTTTCGCGGGGTGAAGTTGCAGTGCTCCTGCTTAGTGACCATGGCCAGCCTTTGTGGACTCGTTTATCGCCGCTCTCTCTGAGCCGGTTCTCCATATTTTCCCGCTGTCATTGGAAATACACAGGTGATGCTGACTCCTTGAGTTCCGCTCTCCACGTGGATCGATCCGCCCATCATTCGAGCTCGATATTTCATGATCTGCATCCCCATGCCGGACTTGTTCTTATCCGCTTCGGGCAGACCTGAACCGTCGTTTTCTATTTTCAAAGTGCCGGATTCGCCTCGAGAAAGAAGAGTAATCACGATATTCTCTGCGTGGCCGTGTCGGATGGCGTTATTCACAGCCTCTTGAGCGATGCGGTAAAGATGAGTGGAGAGATTCGCATCGTGAATGAAGACCGGATGATTCATGACGAAGCGGCATGAAATTTGGAATAAGGCTTCCACCTCCGCCGCCCATCGCCTTAGCGCCGACATAAGCCCCTCGGAATCCGAATTCACCGGCAACAAACCATGCGCCAGTTCCCTGGTCTTATGAATCGCTTCATTCACCAATGCGACGATCCGAGCAGCGTCCTTTGCCTCGGCTAGGCCTTTCTCGGCGAGCTTCTGCGCCTGGACCTTGCTCATGAACGCGATTCCTGTCAAGTGTTGTCCCAAGCCGTCATGCAGATCCTGTCCAATGCGATGTTGCTCGCGGGCACTGATTTCCAGAACGGTCTTCTCCATACGTTTGCGCTCGGTAATGTCGCGGATGGCGCTTGATACCAAAACGCCTTCTTCCGTCTCCAACGGGCTAAGGCTGATTTCCACGGGAAATTCGTGCCCGTCTTTGTGCAGGCCGTAGAGCTGTTCGCCTGCTGCTCCCATGGGCCGCACTCGCGGCTCTGCAAAAAAACCATGACGATGTCCGGCGTGACGGTGCCGCAGTCGCGACGGCACCAATAATTCTAGTGACTGCCCCAACAGTTCTTCCCGAAGGTAGCCGAACAATTTTTCAACCTGAGCGTTGACGATGACGATCTTGCCCTCTCGATTGACCACCACGACTGCGTCCGGTGCGGCCTCCAGCAACCCGCGGAACTTGACTTCGGCTCGGCGCTGCTCGCTGATATCGATACCTGAAGCGAGGATGTAGGAACCGGTGCCGCCTGCGCTAGGAAGCAGTGTAGTCGACCAGGCGATGGTTCTTTGCTTTCCGTCCGGGCACGTCCAAGTATTCTCGTGTTCCTGAAGACGCTGCTGCGCGCAGGTCCTTTCAAACGACTGCTTGAACTTGTTCCCCTCCTCGGGGGACCCGAACAAGTCCCAAATAGACCCCTCCCGGACTTCCGCAAAAGAATAGCCGGAGATTTGCTCACATGCTCGATTGAACCGCATGATCCTCCCCTGCGGATCGAGAACCACTACTAACGTCCCCACCGTGTTCAGGATCGCGGAAACTACGTTGCGTTCTTCCTGCAAGGCTTCTTCGGTTCGCTTGAGATCGGTAATGTCGAAACCGACGCCTTGGATGAACCAGGGCCGCCCGTCAGCCTTCCGCACCATCTTGACTTCACAATGAAACCAGACGGTATGGCCGTCGCGCGCCAGCACCCGATAAGCAGAGCGCAGCGGCGTGCCCAAAAGATACGTTTGTGCCGCTTCCGCGCTCCAGCGTCGCTTGTCATCTGGATGAATTTGCCGGTACCAGCGGATAGGATCATCCAGCCATTCTTCCTGCGAAAATCCCAGACTCGCTTCGATTTGCGGACTGACGTAGGCTTCCCCGATCCCACGGTCCAAATTAAGCATGAACATTACCGCCGGAATTTGTTCGACGAGCGCCCGATAGATTGCATCGGCCTTGGGCAACTGCTCGTCGTGATCTGCCCCGACGGGTAGGCCGCTCTCGGAGGATTTCTGCGAGGAGTTGCCCAGAAATCCCGCCACCATCTCCAGGAGAAGGGCTTCTGCCTCCTCGGGGCTCACTACTTCTGGCGAGTCGGAATCCACATCGCTAGCATGCGCAACTGATTCGGCGCTGCCCATGGGAAACATACTCACCCTCGGGAAAAAGGTTTGGCACAGAGCCCGGCTCGATCTGATGCGACCGGCCGGGCTGGCTCAGGACGCCAGCCCGGCTCTTTGTCCAACGGGAAGATACCATAAAAATGAGCCGGGAAGCTGATCTGCCACGAAGTTTCCGGGCAGTTTGGCCTCGCGCACACCCCGCCTATCTTGGGTTCCCGCCAGTCATGCCCATTTGCCCCCCGCCTGCATTGCATCGGACAAATAATATTGGCACAGGAAACTTTAGAACCAATTGAATCCGGCGCGCATACGACGAGGCAAGCCCCCGAAGGCAAGGAAAGCTTCTGAGTGAGCAACTACATCGAGCTGATTCTGAGGTAACGGGCAGAATCCTTGAGTGATGCGAGAAATAAGTAGCTCGCGAAAATTAGGCCTGCGGTCCCCAGAATATTACGCATCACCTTGATCGATTTCATCGAGTCCACCTCGTAGGCGATTCAGCAGCATACGTACGATGCGACCGTTCCGCAAAGGGATGTGGTTGACGTGCAACAAACCCTGAGTATCGTTACCCCGCTCTGACCGGAGTTGCATCGGCAGTTTCAGGCGCCAGCGCCGAACTGATCGAAAGTTCGGTTGCTTCCGATCCCTGGATGACTTCACGCACCGCCCCCGGCCTCGGATTCCTGCAGCAGCGCCGCTTTTGTAATTCGGTAATCTTTGTATTCGATCGAG
>Ga0182018_10003237_pt1 | contig 14910 bp, 9 predicted proteins | sample 812P2MmetaG_FD_120490 | JGI IMG/M metagenome (GOLD analysis project Ga0182018, IMG submission 120490) | Permafrost microbial communities from Stordalen Mire, Sweden - 812P2M metaG | ecosystem: Environmental > Terrestrial > Soil > Wetlands > Permafrost | place: Sweden: Stordalen | collected...
CAGATCGACGCGAATCTGCTCGAGGCGCGGAAACGCCGAGCGCAGGGTCTGCGCCGCGGCGCGGCCGCGGCGCCAGCGGTCGCGACGCTGTTGGCGTGCGGCCTCAGGACTTAGGGACGAGAGTCTCAATCCAGTTCTCCAACTACTGCAGGACTTGGGGCACGCGCCGGCTGGCCCGGCTCATGAGTGGGCTCGGATTCCGCCGGGGCGTCTGTGCGCGGCGATCGGCGCTGCAGCTTCTCGGTCTGTTTCGTCTTCCTGGCAAGCTCTTTCTGTCGTTTTGCGTGACGATAATTCGGCTTGGCCAAAGGGCTCTCCGGAGTGAAGACTCGATGAACTAAAAGCAGCTCGTAATGCGCCGCGTCTGACACTCTACTCCCTTTACAAAGGGGGCGTACGAATCCATTGGGCAGTTTGGAATGCCGCCCGTTGGGGCCACGTAGCCGGCTTGAGGTCGGTAATCGCTCGCTTGCCGTGATCCAGGACTTGACCGTGCCGGGCGACGCTAAAGATGGTGGCTCGCGCTTGCCGCGCGAGAGCTGACCCGGTGGATCCAACTTCTGGATTTACCGCTGCGGCATGCGCGGCGGCCTTGGGGCCGCGCCACCTCGTTAACACGATGTCGGACCCGGCCAGCGGCCGGCACTTGAAAGTCAGGATAGATGCCACGGCACAGCGCTCTGATGCGTCTTTACATATTGCGACGCCGTCCAGCTTCCGAACATCCCGGAGTAGTATCGCCGCGAACCTTCGAAGCATCACGTCGCCTCGTCGGGACGCGCCATGCGACTTAGGTTCAGCTGCGCATCGCGGCACCGTCGCAATCTCCACGATCTCCATCCATTGTTTAGCTGCGCTACGAACGAAACCATAAGACGCGGGAAAGATTCGGGGGAAAGGCATTGCTTGTGTATCAGCCTGACTAAGCTAAACCTCCGTGCAGATCTCGTTTGACGGCGCCTTTGCGTGAGTGCAGGGTCGCAGCGACTGGGCATTTGTGGCATAAATTACCGGTCCTGCCGATCGTCACCCATTTGATGGCCGACTCTTGTATTAATCGTTGAAAGTTTTTGAGCCGGGAGCGTACGTGTTCATTTCCAGCCGTAGGATCCTTGCACTGGTATGCGTCAGCCTGGTGACTCTCAATGCACATTCGCAAACGCCCGCGAATGCTGGAAGCTTGCTCACCCGCACGTCCATACCCGCGGTGTCTGGCCGGTGGTGCAACACCGAATTCCCTGACCGTCGCGTTGCCGGGCGACCTGTGGCCCCCGGCCCTGGGGACGACAGTCGCGACAGTTTATTACGTGATCGATACGCAGTCTGACCCCAATGCTTCGTCGAAGATCGATACGGCGATTCAGACCTTCAATGCGGATTTTTCAGGCGTCATCCAGTGGGTTCTTTGGAATTCGTCGAGTCCGCAAAGCACTTATTACGTCGATATCAATCTGAGCGCCAGCAACACGAACGGTGTTTGTGAAGCCCTCGAAGGATTCGAGAACATCCCTGCGCAGCCCATGACAGGATCGACCGCTTGCACGATCGGCACGATTCTTCATGAAATGGGTCACATAATTGGTCTGTGGCACGAGCAATCGCGTCCGGATGCGGTCCCCACCTACATCACTGTCAACTACAACAACGTCATCAAGGGCTCCTGGTCGAACTTTCAGAGTAAACCCGCAGGATGAGCAGATTCTCGGCCCCTACGACTACGCCTCCGTCATGCAGTACATTCCCTACGCCTTCACGAGCAATGGCGGCGCCGTGATCGAATCGGTGCCCCCCGGTATTCCACTCGGCGGCTATGAAGGAGTACCCGCACAGGCCGGCCTTCCAGGAGCACCGGCAATGCCGGCCTTTGATTATTCGGCCGGCGACAAGGAGACGATCCTGCGTCTCTATGGCGCGGCGCCGACGCAAGTCACCGTCACCTCCAATCCAGTGGGTCTGAGCGTCGTTGTTGACGGTATGACGATCACGACCCCGCAGGTTTTTGCGTGGCTGCTGTACACCACCCACACGCTGGATGTGGCCGATGGAGTTCAAACCGTGTCGGGGTACATCCTGAATACGATCCCGTCGACCACGACCACAACCACGTTTTACTACACCTATGGCCGCTGGAGTGATGTCACTGAATGGACTCAAGGCGCCGGGCAGTCGCACACCATCACGGTTACGCCGGGAAACGGCAGCACGACGTTCCCGACCAAGTCGCCGCAGGTGGCAACGTATTCTGCGAATTTCGTACAGCTCGTGCCTTATGGCCTCGTGACGTATCCCGCCGCCACGGGAACGGCCACGATCTCTCCACAGCCGCAGAACCTGACGGTCGCGGATGTGCCCGGCCAATACTTCGTGGCACGTCAACAGGCGACTCTATCGGCGAGCCCTGCCACCGTCGATGGCACGCTCTGGAACTTCTATTCGTTCAACAACGGTCCGCTCTATCTGCAGGGAGGTCTAGGGGCCAATCCCAAGACATTTGATGTTCCCGACACCGGTGATCCCGTCAACACGACCGCCTATTTCTCCAATACACCGATCTACACCGTGGACGTCGTGCCGGAGACTTTCAGTTCCAATCTCCATGCCTATGTGGATGGCGAGTTCTTCTTCACTCCCCAGAATTTTTCCGAGATGTACGACTCGACCTGGACGCCGAAAAGTACGCACGCATTGAGCCTCGATGCGTTGGAATATCCCTATAGTTACTCAAGCCGCTATAGTTTCCTGCGCTGGAGCGACGGTGGGGCGCTGTCGCACAGCATCGCATCCTTACCGGCCACCGCCAAGGACTACACGGCGACAGTCGCCCCACAATTTGAGCCCGCCACCAATTTCGATTATCCGCCGTGCGGTGGCACGGCGGAAATATCGCCGGCATCGCCGACCAATGATGGCTTCTATCCCACAGGGCAGAAGCTCAGTTTCAGCGCCACTCCCAATCCCCCGACTCCTCCAACTACGGGAGATTGGTTCTTTGCGGGCTGGACGTACGATCTGACGGGGACCGCCAACCCCAAGACCCTGACGGCGAGTGACGAGACGCTGGTGTTTGCGAATTTCAATACGGTAGCGATCCCACTGACTCTCGCCAGCATCACGCCGGCTTCCGTGCCTGCTGGCTCTGCGGCATTCACGCTCACCCTGACGGGCACCGGGTTCACCCGCAAGTCATTCGTGAACCGTGTTGTGACCAGTGCGAACGGTCCCTGGTTGTCGTTAAGCCCAGTGACGTTCGTCAATTCAACGACTCTGACTGTACGAGTGGCCGCCGCCGATGTGGCGACTCCCGGTGCTTTCCAGGTCTTTGTCGAGAATTATCCGAATGGCCAGACTACTGGATGCGCGGCATTGGCCTACCAGACATTTCTCGTTCAGGGGAAGGGTCCGCCTACGGCGACGCCGGTGTTCTCTCCTAAGGCGGGTGGCTACAGCGCCGCGCAGACGGTCTCGATCAGCGATGCGGTCCCAGGGGCGACGATCTATTATACGACCGACGGAACGACGCCCACGATTTCCTCACCGGTGTACGCGAGCCCTATCACCGTCAGTAGCACCGAGACGCTGAAGGCGGACGCGGTGGCCTCGGGTTACGTACGCTCCGCGGTAGCGAGCGCGGTCTACACCATCGAGCCACTGACGGCCGCGCCGAAGTTCTCCCCCAAGGCGGGTGCCTACAGCGCGGCGCAGCCGGTCTCGATCAGCGATGCGACCTCCGGAGCGCCGATCTATTACACGACCGACGGCACGACGCCCACGATTTCCTCACCGGTGTACGCGAGCCCCATCACCGTCAGTAGCACCGAGACGCTGAAGGCATTCGCCGTGGCCACAGGGCACCTGCGCTCAGCCCTAGTGAGCGCAACGTACACCATCGAGTAGCCATTGAGACTGCATTGAACCCAGCACTTACGGGCTAACTGAATTTCAGTGACCCGCATGGGAAGTGGCAAAGGCGGATACAACAGATCCTGTTTGCGCTGAAGCACGCGGGAACAGGTCAGGCAGTCGAGGATGTCTGCAGACAAATGGGGATTAGCGAGGCGACGCTCTACGTCTCGTCGAACCTTGGGGTTTTGGAGATCTGCGGCAACTGCGTGACGAGAACTCGCGGCTCAAGCGCTGGGTGGCTGATCTGACATTTTGAATTGAGGCCACCCGAGAAAAGCTAAATGCCGAGCAGCACCTTGCGTCCCTATTTGGGCGGCAATTTCTCACCGACGGGAAAACGCTCGCGTATCCTCTTCTGCATATCGGCGAGATGCAACCGCGCCTCCAAAATGCGAGCTTGTGATTCGAGTTCACGGGCACGCATCTCGTTAAATTCAGCGCGCTTGCGCATTCCCGCAAGGCCAGGGTCGACCGCTGCCGTCTCACTTTTTTTCGCCATCCGAGATATCCGTTGCTACGATTACCGCATTAATAACCGATTTCGTCTGCAAATGACAGAGATTGTCGCCGCAGGTCATCCAAAATAATTCACGTCTAACCTGCGATAGTGCGGGGCTCGAGCATTACCCAGCGGACTGCTTGTTGTTTTTCCGCGCCTTCCAGGAGCTCCGATGACGGCACGCGGATTGCCGCGAATCAAGCTGAAGGCCAGCGACGCTCGTTTGTCTATCCCATTTGAGGCTCCATTGCCCGCACAGTGAGCTGGGACACGTCCCGAGCGCACGTTTCGCCGCTCAAGCCGCCAAAGGCCCATCGTCACGTATAAGGAGTCGCTGTTGAAGCCGCGGAGCGGTGAAACTGCGCGGAGCGGTGAAACTGCCCATCTAACGCACTCAGGCATCTGTTTGTCTGAGTCCTGATCACGGACAACCAGCGCCCGAAGTTGGTGTGGCAATTGCTCGGTTATAACAGCGTGGCCTTCACAATGCACGTGTACGCAGACCTCTGGCTCACGACGTTTGAGGGCGCTGCCGAGCGCATCGTCGCAGAGCTAGTTGCGGGCGATACTAGCAAAGTGATAGCCGTGATTGCTGCTCACGCCCCGAATGGCGAACCAACGAATGGTCGGCGTGGGCGTATAAGAAATTCATTGTGATATAGGCCTGATTGGTGCAAGCCCCTTTTTGAGGCGTCGCGCCGTGCAACACCGATCGTGAGTCCCTTTTCGTTTAATGTTGAGAACTAAAGTCGGGCGCCCGCCAGAGGATTTCTGCTCAATCGCAGCGCGCTGCAGCGTAGAGCACCAATACCATCTATTGTTTGTGCTTCATCGCGCGGCGAATATCGGCGCACGATTTGCCGTGGCGTAAGGGTTGTGCAAGTATTAGCCGTGGGCGCGCGATCGACGATATCGGCTATTGCAGAGCTCACCGTGTCAATGTCTCGATCGCGCGTGCAAGATCTACCTAATTGATATTCAATGACAATGATCCGAAGGAGGTAAGATGAAATTCCCAAAGATATTTGCCTCGACCAGTGCAGTCTCCGTGTTCATGGCGCTCACGCTCGGCAGCCCATCGATGGTGGCTTATGCGGCGCCGCCGATCACCATACAATCAGAACAGGCTGCCCATCCCAGGTTGGTCCGGGCAATACGAGACATGGTTGATGCGCTCCACGAATTGGAGGCCGCTCCCGGTGATTTCGGGGGCAACAAGGCGGCAGCAATTGCAGATGACCGGGCAGCGATCCATTCATTGAAAAAGGCACTGTATTATCGGCTGCATATGGACGATGCCGCCATCGATAACGTGCCATAGCTCGCGCGGGGGTGAGCTGATGTGATCGAATTTCGGGGTGCAACCTCGGATTACACAATCTCGGCGTGAATTGAACCAGAGTCGTTGATTTAGGCTCTAGCCTACAACGCTTCGGCTTTATGCCTCGCATTGCAGCTAGTCTCGCAGCGATGACCTCCGGCAGCGCTCTGTGTTTTGGCCCTGTCGCCGCAACCGAGCGACTTCATCGAGGCATGAGGCTTTTCATGCGCAATCGCGGCGTGGGCGAGCAAATCGGCGCCGCGGTTCCCGCTCAGATCCGTTTTACATAAATCCGCTGGCGAGCAACCGGGGGTCTGCGGCGAGGTATCTTCTGGGCTGGGAGTACACTTGCTTCTCGAGCGTGCAGACCCCGGCAATCCTACGCATGAGCATACGGTCATTTTTTTCAAAGGTTTCCCGACTTAAGCGGCAGCCGACACTCGAGCGTGCGGAGGAGGCCTATGCGCAGGATCGCAAAGCCGATGCGGCGGTGGTTTTTCGCGCGCTCGCCGAGAGTGGCTCGGTCCAGGCGCAGCTGCGCCTGGGCCAGCTGTACGAGAGTGGCGAGGGCGTGTTGCAGAGCTTTGTGGAGGCGGTGCGTTGGTACCGCAGCGCGGCTGAGCAGGGTTCCGTTCCCGCTCTGGCGCGGCTCGGAGAGATCTATCTGACTGGGATGGCGGCGCCCGACACCGCAACACCGGCGGCGCTGATGCAGCTCGCTGAAAGCGCGAGTCAGGAATCACTTCTGAAGCGCCTGTATCCGCAAGGGCTCGCGGTGTCACAGGATCTTGAGCAGGCCGCCCATTGGAATTCCCGCGCGGCGCACGCCGGCGATGCGGCGGCCCAGGCGCGCCTGGGCTATCAGTACGCGAGCGGGTTGGGGCTGGCGCGCGACCTTACTCAGGCTGAGTACTGGTTTGCCGCCGCTGCGACGCAGGATCACCCGGCGGGGCAGTTGGGACTCGGCATGCTCTTCGCCGGCAGCTATGGTGAGCGTCGCGATCATGAGGCTGCACTGCAGTGGCTGGAACCCGGCGCTGCGGCGAGTAACTCCACAGCCCAGCTGTGCCTGGCGATGTTGCTGCTATTCGGCGACGTGTCGCGGGATGAAGTGCGCGCGGCAGCGCTGCTCGAGGAAGCCGCGAAAGCCGGCCATCCGGCTGCGATGTTTCATCTAGGAGAGCTGTACAGGCGTGGGCTCGGCGTCGGGCAGAGTCCTTCGGAAGCGGAGACGTGGTTGCGTCGCGCGGCCACGCGCGGGTACTTGAAGGCGTGGCTGGCGCTCGTGCAGCTGTTCCGCTCGGGCCCCGACCCAGACCTGAATTCCGCGGCGGTGATGTGCCGCCAAGCCGCGGATCTCGGTGATGGTGAGGCACAGTATCTGCTGGGCCAATTCTACCTGGCGGGCGCGGGAGTCCCTCGCGATGCGGCGGAGGCCGCGCGCTGGCTGGCGAAGGCAGCCGATCAAAACGTGACGGCGGCTTATGACCGGCTCGGGGCGATGTATGCCGAAGGCATAGGCCTGCCGCAGGATTTTCAAGCGGCGGCAGATTGGTTTCATCGTGCCGCAGCGCTCGGCAGCATCAACGCGCTGTACCACCTCGGGACGCTGCAGCTGGGCGGCCTCGGCGTTCCGCGCGATCCGCGCGCCGCGCGCAGGTGGTACCGTCAGGCGGCGACCCAAGGAAACGCTGCCGCGAGCTTGCAGCTGGGCATCCTGTACGCCTCGGGGCAGCACGTGCGCCAGAACTATGCACGCGCCGCCGAATGGTATGCGCTGGCCGGGACCCAGGGTGCAACGGCCGGGCTTTACAATCTGGCCTTTCTCCATTTTCGCGGTCTAGGAGTGGCGCAAAGCACCGCGCGCGCCGTGCAGCTGCTGGAGCAAGCCACCGACGGTGGCAGTGTGGATGCCGCTTGGGCGCTTTATCATCAGTATTCCGGGGGCGAGTACGTGCCCCCAGATCCAGCTGAAGCTTCGGACTGGCTGGTCTGCGCCGCCGAACTGGGCAGCGCGGCCGCTGCCTGCTTGCTGGCGCAGCAACTCGATCGGCCGGATGTGCAGGGCCCCCTTGCAGAGCGTGTTGTCGAGCTCCTCCAGAGTTGTGCAGAGCAGGGGCAAGCCGACGCCCAAGCAGCGCTTGGGCTCATGTTTTTCGAGGGGAAGCACCTAAAGGAGGACCAGGCGCAGGCAATGCGCTGGTTCACGCGCGCCGCGCAAGGAGGCAACGCCTTTGCCCAAGCCTGGCTCGGGGACATCCTGGCCCAGGGCCGAGGTGTGCCAGCGGACCGGGATGCGGCCGCGAGCTGGTATGAACGCGCTGCGTTGCAGGGGCACGCGGGCGCGATCGCCGCCCTAACCGCACTGCGAGCCGCCGCCGGCAGCAGCGCGGATGAGCGGACCGCGGTTTTCCAGCTATGGCTGCAGGCCGCGAATCAGGGCGATGCGGGGGCGCAGCACATAGTCGGGGATTTCTATCTGCGGGGGGTGGGCATTGAGAAATCGGTAGAGGAGGCGCGCCGCTGGCTCACGGCCGCTGCACTGCAAGATCATGTGCCCGCGATGGTGCTGCTCGGTGGTGTCCTGTTGCAGCACTCATCCGCGAAGTCCGATCAGTCAGAGGCGGTGGATCTGTTCCGTCGCGCCGCGGAGCAGGGCAATACCGATGCGCAATACAACCTCGGCGTATGTTTGCGGCGCGGCCTCGGCGTCGCCCCCGACGACAACGAAGCTGAGCAGCTCTATAGTGCCGCCGCACAGCAGAACCATCGATCCGCCCAATTGGCGCTGGGCGGGCTTAAAGCCGAGCGCGCCCGCAGTAAGGAGGACTGGGTCGAAGTTGCTCGCTGGTATCGGCTCGCGGCCGACGCGGGCCATCCGGCCGCAATGGCGTCTCTCGCAGAGTTGTACGAAGGTGGTAGGGGTGTTGAAAGCGATCGCGCGGCTGCACTAACGCTCTATCGGCAAGCACTCAACGCCGGCCTTTCAGATGCCGCGCAAGCCGTACGGCGCATTGAGGCTGACCTAAGAAGTCCGGAATACGCGGGCTGAGGCGCTGCGAGGGGAGGAGCCCCTCGCCGGGCGCGCCTGTATCGCATCCGCCGGGCGGCGGCCGCTGATCAAGTCATCGAACAGCGCGATCCAACGCGGTAGCAGTAAGCGGTTGAGATCAAACTGCTCTACTGCGGAGGCGCGCGCCGCTTGCCTCAGGGCCTCCAACTCGCTGCCTTGATCGAGCACCGCCTCAATACGGTTCGCGAGCTGTTTGTGGGCGAAGAAGTCCACGGTTAGGCCGTTGACGCCATCGCGTAGAACCTCGAGCACTGGTGGCGTGGCGGAGCCCACTATCAGGCACCCGCAGGCCATGGCTTCAACGAAGGACCAGGACAGAACGAATGGGTAGGTCAGATAAACATGGACCGAGGAGACCTGCAGCAGATTCAGGTAAGCGTGATAGTCCATCAGCCCTAGGAAGTGCACGCGTTTGAGATCGAGCTTGGCGCCGAGTTCCTGAAGCATCATTTTGCGGAATGTGGACCTTGGCGGTGGTGGCGCGCCGTAGCTCACGCCGTCGTCACCCAGAATCACAACATGTGCGCGCTTACGCCTGCGGAGCAATTGCGGCAGAGCGCGCATGAACACGTGAAAGCCCCGATAGGGCTCTAGATTACGTGCTACGTAAGTGACTACCTCATCGCGACGAGTGAACGTGCGGCCTGATCCGGGTATTGTGAAGCTGGCGTTTGCGTTCGGCCGGATAAGATCTGTATCCACACCCTCGTGCAGAACGGTGATTCTAGACTGCAGCTCGGTTGGATATAGGCTGCGCTGCCATTGTGTTGCAGAGTGACCCCAGTCGGCAGACTGAAAGGCCAGCAGATTGATGCCGTTGCGCGCCCGCAGGCGCGAGGGGTCATTGAAGATCGACACGAACTCGGGGTCGAAGTCTGAGTCCACGCCGTGGGCGTGATAGTAAAATTCGAAATTGGCGAGCAGAGGTACGTCGGGAAACACGTCCTTGACGAACAGGGTCTCGCCCCACCCGCTGTGGCCGATGATCAGGTCCGGCCGAAACCCCTGATCGCGCAGGCCGCGGCAGGTGTCTGCCACAGTCGCCCCGGTATAGATTGCACGGTCAAGTTCAACTGCGTAGGCATGACAGTTGATGGGTCCTCGCTGATCCTTGGCGTAGGTGATCTTGCGCACGCCCGACATGGAATTCTCATTCGGCTGCGTGATGAAATAAATCTGGTTTCCGGGCTGGCTCGCCAGGTGACGCACCAGATGGCGGTACTGACCAGGAAGGTTCTGATGGATAAAAAGGTAGTTCATAGCTCAAGGGCGGTCATCAGAGCTGCACGGTCGGCGTCATCCTTCGCGGGATTCACGCGTGCGACCGCTGCGAGTTCGAAGTTTGCGCTGCGCCTGCGGACCAAAAGCTCACCGAACGGCTGCTGTTGAAAGCAGCGCGCCAGGCTGCCGGGCGTAAATCCGCAGCGATGGGCCATGGAGGTACGGCCGCCGGCAATCGCCGCTCCGAATCCAAAAAAAATGTCGTGGGGGGTGATCGGACCAGCCGCGGACTGATAGAGAGGATCATGCAGCCGATCCTCGGCGACATACTGCGCCACCAACTGCAGGTCGGGCACGATCACGCATACAAAGCCATCCTCGCCGAGCACCCGCCGAAACTCCGCAAGCGCGAGTGCGACCTGGTGCTCGTATAGATGTTCGACGCAGTGCGCCGCCCAGACGGCATCCGCAGTGCCATCGGGAATCGGCGATAGATCAGTCAGATCGGCGAGGATGTCCGGCTCTACTGACGCATCGACGTCCACGCGCAGCTGTCGCCAGCTGTCGAAGTAGGCCGGCAAGGTGCTGGCATGGCGCGGACCGCAGCCGACATTGACGAGCACGCGCTCCCGCTGCGGCCCGCTCACGGACGGCGCGTGGAGGGCCGACGGTTCGAATGCGCTCCGCTCAGGTCGCTACGAGGTCGAATGCCGCGTTCAGCAGGCTTCGTCTCTTTCGCGGCGGCGGCGCTTGGTGAAGTCCCCGACGGCAGCGTTGCGGACGCTCGTTTCATCAATCTGACCTGGATGCCTTCGAGTGGATCATTCGCTACCGTGGAGCGGCACGGAGCACCGTTACGCAATGGCCCAACGGTAACTCCGGACTGAAAATACCCGCTATATTCGCAGTCATAGGCGGCCGTGGCCGCGCTGGGCTTGAGGCGTACCGCAAATCCGACCAGCGGCACCGCCATGCCTTTAGTACCGCACATCTTCTCGTCACTGAGCCAGGGAGTCTCGAAGCCGCTGCCAGTGAGGCCTTTGTATTCGACGTCCTGAGCTGCCAGTAGCCTGAGCGGTCGTACCGCGAAGGCTTCAATCCACAGCCCCGGTGCCACGCGCCCGGCCCACGGCACATCGGCGAACGTCATGTCGCCGCGCGCGCGGACATGGACAAGTGTCTGGACAGGCAGAAGCTGGTCATTGGCTGCGGAACTGACGACCGATCTCGCCGACTCCTGGGCAAGCGCATTGCGCGGCCGCTTAGGCGCGGCCGCGGACGTTGATTGAATCACGTGCTCGGTAGTCGGGACCGTCTGGGAAGGCAGCACGTCGGTGGCGCGAGCCTCAAGCTTTTCGACCTTAATCGACAACACGTCCCCGCTCGGCGCGCGCACAGAGGTCATGATCAGTGCGGCGCCGCCGCCGTTGACCTTGGTGACGAGCAGATCCCCTTCCGCAAATAGCCAAGCGCCGTGGGTATTCGGGCCCGCGATAAATTCCACCTGGTCGGTTCGCACTCCGGGACCCAGGCCTACGTGCACGGCCGGCAGCGACAATTCGCCGTCGGCTCTGGGGGGCGCCGGACTCGCGGCCTTCACGGAGAATAGGTACAGACCCGCCGGCAGAGGCAGGATCTGAACAGAGGCACTCATCCCTTCTTCTTGCGCGACTTGTGCGGATTTTTCGTCGGAGGCCTTATCCATTCTTATCTCGTCGAAGTGCGTCGCCACCATATTAGCGTCATTAGGCGCAGGCAACAGCTGCGATTGAACAGAACGTCGTGCCGCCCGATTGGATAGTTGCGTACCCCCAACGAGTTGCATAAGGCGATCGTTAACTCGTCGTGGTTTCAGTTCCAGAGGCATTAAAGCCCCCACGCCAGCAGCGCGCAATCGATCCGCAATGGCGCCTAGGTCGAAGGCCAGGACCGGTAGGGCCGCCTCTAATGCATAATCTAGCGTATAGCACCAGGTTTCGGGCCACACCGAAGGCAACCAGACGAGATCAGGTTGTTCGCGTCGCAGCAAATAAGGTGCCTCGGCATCCGTATATCGGCCGGTGATGAAGACTTTGCCCGTCGCGATGAGCGGCGCATCGTTCGCGGTGTAACCGATCACGATGAATTCGATGGGCAGCCGGCGTGCGCGTGCATCACGCGCGCAGGCGAGCAGTATCTGGTAGCCCTTGTGGTCACCGATAGCACCGATGAGGGCGACGCGAATCGCTTTGCTCTGCGCATCCCGCGGCGGAACCGACGTTGGCACGACGGGCGCCGTGTGCGGCTGCACGTCCACCTCCAGTCCATTGAAGTGACGCCGCAGTCGTGTGGCCGTGTCGGCCGAGGGCGCGATGATGCGCCGTGCTGCCCGGAGCCAGCGGTCGCTGCGCGCTCGCAGTGCCGGTACCGAAATCGTTTCGCCGAGGCTTGAGCCATTGCGTCGCACGCAGCGTTGGCAGACGGACACGGCGGGCTCGCCACAATAGCGGCCACTGCCGTCGATCAGCGTTACACGCGGACAGATCCAGGCATAGTCATGGATGAACACGTCGTACGGGATTGATAGTGTGCGCACCGCATCGATGACGCGCGCGTCGAGATGCAGGAAATGCTGAATCTCGATCGCCTCGAGACGCAGGGCGCCGAGCAGTGCGGTGAGGGCTTCCAAGTCCTTTGGGATATCGTAGCGGAGGTTCGGAACCTCCATTGCGTCGGTCCACAACTCGCAGCGGTGCGAGTTACCGGCTTCGACGGGCCTCAGCAGTAGGGGAAAAAATCCTTGGGCGCGCAAGCTACGACAACGCTCATCGACAAAACGCACCACGCCTCCGGTCATCGCCAGCGTTACCATTAACACGAAGCGCCCTTGGAACGCGGATAATCGATGCTCGTCGAGTCGGCGCCGCACAAAGTGCAAGGGATCCTTCGCTAGAAAGTTTGCAATGAAGCTGTCGTACCCCGGATGACGCAGATTAAGAAGACGCTGGCTGCGATCCAGCGCCGCTGCCCGCCGGCCGCCGAAAGACATCCCTCCGGCGTGGTAGACGAAAACATCAGCCGCAAGTTGGTGCGACCAGCCGCGGCGCCGCCCGCGCATACAAAAGTCGGCCTCTTCCCCATAGCCCTTGCCGAACACCGCGGCATCCAGATTGCCGACATCGCGCAAACAGTCGCGGCGTACATAGAGACAGAAGCCAACGCCTACCGGAATCTCGACACGGACACCGGGATGCGTGGAGGTGGCCAGACCGTGCAAGGCAGCCGCGTATTCAGGGGAGACGGCCGCGCCCTGAGCGTGCGGGTAGCTCGCGATCGAGCCGCTGTTGCTCAATGGCGTGACGGTTCCCACCGCCAGCCCGCTGTAGGCCGCGCCCCGCAGGCGCTCGAGCCAATCATCGAAGACCAGCGTGTCGGAGTTCAAGAGCACGGCATCGTGCGTCGGGTGCACCGCCAAGGCCCGGTTCGCCGATGTCACGAATCCTTGATTCTCCGTGTTGCGTAGCAACGTGATGCGTTGCTCGGCGGCGAGCACATCAAGCGCAGCGGCAAGCGCTGGATCGTCGGTTGCGTCGTCCACCGCAATGACGCATACGTCATGATCGACGGTTGCCAACACGCTATCGATACAGGCAAGAGTTTCCTCTCTGCCCCGATAAACCGGGATGATGACGTCGATCGACCTCGAACGCTTCATTACGCCACGTCTAGGGCGCGCGCGCCGTGGGTTGACGCCCCACTTGCGCAATCGAAGCGCGGGGCCGACCTCGCGCTCAAGTAGCAATGGAGTGTCGGGTAACGATTGCCAGCGCCCATCCGGCAAATGCGCCGAAATCCGAATGCGGCTTCCTTGCAGCCCTGCGGCGCGCATGTCAGCCGTGAATGGCCACCGGCCGCCCGGCAGTGCCACCTGCTTAGTCGCGGCGGTCGCACGAAAGCCATTTTCATCCTCGATCCGCACGCGAGATGGCCGCTTCGGCAGCCAACCGATGCGCACCCAGCCGTTGATGTGGCTGCCGCTACTTACAGCACGGCCGTCGAGGGCAAAATCCGAAGGGATTCGGGCACCGCTGCCAATAAGGGGCATGCCACAACTGCTCACTTCAAGGGGCGTATGAAGGCTCAGCTTCGCAGAGGGAAAGCTGAAATTGGCCCCGCTTTCGCGACGCGTGCTACGGCGGAGAAGTTGCGTAAAGGCACGCTGGCCATCAATTGCGATGTCCAATACGTTCGAAGGTTCATCCGGAGCAAGCTCGCCAAGCAGCTCAAGGCTTGGGCCATATCCGATCCACCCGGGAGCCCGTATCGCAGGATGACGCATGACAGCTCCAGCGACGTGGAACAGTAGCCCGCCAGGGACGACGCAGAATTCCGCAATGGCTTCCTCCACGTGGCGCCGAGCGTCCTCGGGACGCTGCAAGCACAGTAGCGATAACGCGATCAGCGCGGCAACGTCCGGGTGGGGTGCTAAATCGGCGGCTCGCTGCAGCAAGCCCAGGGCAGCACTGTAGTCGCGTCCTTCCAGGGCCAGCAGACGGCCGTAGATTGGCGCCAGTGCCGCGGCGTCCTGGGGCAGGCAACGCCAAGCTCTATCAAGGTTGCGCAGGGCAATATCGAGTGACCCGTCATACAGGGCGTCGCGCGCCTTTTCGAGGTCGCGCCATGCTGCCGGCCCCGCGACGCCACGCAGACCCTCGTTCAACACCTGGAAGAGGGAACGGCGCAGCTGATAGCGGAACGACGTGCAGCAAAGCAACACGTCGTTTGCTGTGAAGGTCTCAGGCAGGATCAATCGCGGTCCATGCCCTGACTCTAGAGGGGCCTAGGCCCCTCTAGAGTGATCAGTGCCTCAGTGCTTGCCCAGTTCGGAGGCCTTCAGCGTGGTCACACCCTGCA
>Ga0182018_10003238_pt1 | contig 14908 bp, 14 predicted proteins | sample 812P2MmetaG_FD_120490 | JGI IMG/M metagenome (GOLD analysis project Ga0182018, IMG submission 120490) | Permafrost microbial communities from Stordalen Mire, Sweden - 812P2M metaG | ecosystem: Environmental > Terrestrial > Soil > Wetlands > Permafrost | place: Sweden: Stordalen | collected...
AACCCGCTTCGTCTTTCCGGTCGCTCCCGTCGACCTCGGGCGCCAGTTCATGGGCGGGCGGGCGTGGTGGCGGATCGATCTCGAGGAGCGGATGCGACGTCAGGCCCTCGGCGAGAAGGGCGACCTTTCCGAAGTCCCCGAAGGTCTCGACGGCGCACGCGGCCAGGTCGACGCGATGCTCGACGACGTCGAGCGGACGCTGCGGCCCCCACCCGGCAAGATCGTTCTCGGCGGCTTCTCGCAAGGGGCGATGCTAGCGCTCGATACGGCGCTGCGATCGACGCGCGCTCTCGCCGGGGTCGTGCTCCTGTCGGGCACGCACGTCGCCGCGGACGAATGGGCCGCCTGCTACCCGGCACGCCGCGGGTTGCCTGTCTTCATGAGCCACGGGCAGGCGGACGAGATCCTCCCCTTTGCCGTCTCGGAGGGACTTCGCGACGTCCTGATCGCTCATGGGTTGCCAGTCGACTGGGTGCCGTTCCGCGGCGGCCACGCCATCCCGCCGGCCGTCATCGACGGCGTCGGCACGTTCCTGCGAAAGACCATCGGGTAGGTCTACGTCCCGAGAATTTCCATCGCCCGTTCGACGTCCTTCGGTTCGACCTGGACGCGCACGCGGCCGCTCGTGCCCGCGAGGAAGGGCATGACGCCGGCGCTCTGGGCGTCGATCGCGAACGCGCGGATCCCCTCGAGCTCGAGGCGCTCCTTTGCGAGTTGGGCTTCCGGGACATCCGAGAACGACGCCACTGTGATGAGTTCGTCCATGCGCCGGGAGACTAGGCCACCTGGCGGCCGGTCGCGAACTCCGCGCCTTCCGCCGTCGAGTCCGTTGCCTCGATCACTTGCAGCCAGCCATCGTCTGCACCGTACCGAGATCGACCACGTCGAAGTCGTCCCACGTCAGCGTCCCCAGCTGCTCGATGTCGGTCTGGTTCCACCCCTGGTTGTTGCCGAGGCCCCCGAGGCGGAACGACGACCGCGTCTCGCCGCTGATGTCCGTGTTGAACATGCCGTACTTCTGCAGCGCGCGAAGGACGACGAGCGCCTGCGTGCCGGTGACCTTCGACGTGTCGTAGGTCGCTTTCAGGCGCAGCCTTCCCCCGTAGGGAAACGTGCCGGTCGCGCTCCATGCGCCATCGGAGGCGGGATGCACATAGTTGCACTTCGAGATGGCGGCGGCCGGCATGACGATGTCGACCGCGTGCTGGATCAGGCCCGCCGCGACTTCATCCATCCAGATGACCCCCGGCAAGAGGGGCGTCCCCGCGGCCGTGGTGCTCCCGACTTCCAGATTGCCTGGGATCTGCACGTTGGTGCCGTTGAGATCCCACTCCACGAGGACCGACCAGCCGGTCGTCGCGCTCGTGGGATTCCAGGCGTAGAGCTCGAAGAGCTGACAGGTGCCCTGCTGCAGGATCATCATGTGATGATCGGCATTCGGAGTGTTCATGTTCTCGTATTGCACGTTCGAAGGAATGGGCGCCGTCGCCCCACCCGCGTCAGCGTCGTAGAAGAAGGTGTCGGTCGGGTCGAAGCCGTAGAAACTCGACGTCTGGACGGGAACGGCCGGCTGCGAGGCGGGGACGATGTTGTAGGCCTCACCGCCGGGGTAATCGAGCCCGATGACCGGCGCGCTGCTCTTGAGGGCCGCGAGGTACGTCGCCGACCCGGTGTCGACCGCGGACTGCGAGATGTCCTCGTTGTACGCGAAGCCGGGCTGGAAGAGAGGGCACCCGCCGAGGGTGGGACCGGTCGACGCGTCGCCCAATGCCTGGCCGTCGTGCCCCCCGTCGTTCGCCGGCGGGTTGCCTGGACCGGTGCCCGAATCGCTGGCCGTGCCGCCGTCGGCCGCGGCCTCGCCCGGCCCCGGTCCGCCGCCTCCCATCGTCGTGACGTCCGTACCGCCGTCGGAGCCGCCCATCGCGTGGCTGCCGGTGCCTCCGCTGGAGCAGTGCGCAAGCAGCGACCCCGCTGCGACCGAACAGAGCGAAGCGCATGCAATCGAGGCTCGGCTCATGAATACGCCCTCCTCGAAGAGGCTCGCACGGGCTACGTGTCGCCGGCAAACCAGTCCAGCTCGCGCCCGACCGCGCCAACGTACTAGCGGGGACGCCTACTGAAAGGTCGCAGACCAGGTTCCGTTGGCCCCTAGCGTCGAATACATAGGCGAGCTCACGGTTATCTGCCCCATCGTCAGTGCGGGGGGCGTCGTCCCGTCGTACGTACCGGACAGGGTGCCTTGCATCACGATGCTCCCCGCGTCACCGGGGTACTCGTACACGCCAGCGGTGAGCGTCCCCGTGAGCGCCTTGGTCGGGCAGTCGAGCTGCCCCGAGAGGCCGGCATTAAAGTGGCCGCCAAAGTTGTCCGCTCCCGACAGCATCGCCCCGGGCGCGATGGTGAGGACCGGCGCCGCCACCGTGAAGTTCTCGCCGTTCGCCGATTGGCTCTGGGTCACGTGACCGACGAGCGAGATGGACAGCGTGCCCGTCCAGTTGAAGGAAAGGAGCGACGGGAAGAGCCCGGCGTCGGTCGTTACCGTGGTCGTGAACATGCCGGAATACGTCCCCGGCTCGCACGCGAACGTGACCGAGGCGGGCGCTCCATCGCCACCCGTGAGAACGGTGGTGAACTGGCCCGCGTCCAGAAAGAACGCCGACGAGTCGTCGCTCGACGCGCCCCCTCCATCGTCCGGTGCCGCCGCACCTGACCCACCCTCGGAGAAGCCGGACTGAACGCCAGACCCCCCGCACCCCAGCGCCAGAACCGATGCCGCAAGCGTGCCTGCGAAGTGCGGCCGAGTCGCAATCCAGTCAATGCCCATACCGGTTATTGGGAACGCTACCGCGGTCCGTCATCCGGCCCCCCGGACGGATCCGTTCGAGACGCAAGGGGGACCGCCTGCGTCCTTCCCGACCTTTACGACGTCTTTTTGCGCTCTACACGGATTAATGACCCGTTATTGCGGAACTGTGTCCCCTCCTCGTGGGCGCGGAAGCGCAAGAGTGCTCAGCGGCCGCGGCGGAGGTTAGTGGCGCGAGCGACGATGGCGGCGCAAGCGGTAGCGGCAGCGCGATTGCACCGGGCTGGACCGGTGATGTCGGAGAACGAGAAGCCCTGCCACTAGCCGCCCATGTCCGTGAGGCAGTACGGTGTTCTCGTGTCGTCACCGCCGAAGATCTCGCTGAAGAAGCAGCTCATCGACGCACTCTCGGCCGACTTGGCCATGCGCGAGCGGGCCTACCGAGCGGCACGAGACGCCGCAACCGACGACGAGGCCAAACCGGAGAACGACAAGGACACGCGCGCGCTCGAACAATCGTACCTCGCGCGCGGCGAGTCACGCCGCATCGAAGAGCTGAGAACCGCGCTCGCGGAGGTGCAGGCCATGCCTCTCTGCGACCTGGCCGACGACGAGCCCGCGGCTCTCGGCGCGGTCGTGACGGTGCGTGACCAGAACGAGGCAACTGGGCGTGCGGCTTCGTTATTCTGGCTCGCCCCCCACGGAGGGGGGAGCCGACTCGGCGGCGCGGTGCAGGTCCTGACACCGAAGTCGCCCATGGGTCGGGCGCTCCTCGGCAAGCACGTCGGAGACGAGTGCGAAGTGGTCGTTGCGGGCGCGACCCGAACGTTCGCCATCGTCGCGATGCGATAGGTTGTTCATCGACGTTGACGTCGGCGGTGAAGACCCCGCGGCCACGACGAATCCCCTGAGCGCTCCCGTGCTGCTGGTCGGACTGTCACCCACACAATATGCCCTCCGGCTCGGAGTCGCCGCGACGTGCCGGTGGGACCGGGACAGGCGTCGCGAGCGCGCCCAAGAAATATTTGACCCGTGATCGGGCAAGCCGGCGCCTACCCGACGATGAGATTCAACGCCATTCTGCCCGCCACGTTTCTCGTAGTCGCGGGCTGCACCTCGAATTCCACGAATTCCAACGAGAACGACGGCGGCACCGGTACTGGGACATACAGCGGAAGCGGGTCCGGTGGCGCCGATGACACTGGACCCGGGAGCAGCGGTAGTGGCAGCGGTGGAGGGACAGCCACCGGAAGCGGGTCCGGGAGTGGAACGACTAGCGGCAGTGGATCAGGCGTTGGAACCGCAAGCGGCAGCGGATCAAGTGGCGGATCGGCCAGCGGCAGCGGGTCCGGTGGTGCCGCCGAAGACGGTGGAACCAGCAGCAGCAGCGGTGGGGCCACGACCTCGTGCGCGATGGCCAACGCCACGTGCGTCTCCGACAATCAGGCCTGCAATGTAGGCAACGTCTACGATCTCTACGACAACCAATGGAACTGCGGAGGAAACAACTGCGGCCCGGAGTCGGCCTATGGCTGCCTCAACAGCGACGGAACCGTCGACTTTGTCGTCAACTCGAGCCAGCCGACGGGAAACACCGCCGTCCTGACGTACCCGGCTATGCAGCTCAACGTTTCCGGCAGTCCGACGCTCAGCTCGCTCAAGAGCGTCACGAGCACGTTTACGGTGACCCCCCCGACTGGCGAGAACAACGACTGGGAAGTCGCCTATGACCTCTGGTTCAACGCGAACAACGCGAATGAATTCATGGTCTGGGTGTACAACAACGGACAAACGCCCGGCGGGAATCAGGTCGCGACGAACGTATCGCTGGGAGGGAGGACGTACGACATATGGTGGGCCGACAATGGCGGCACGAACGGCACCGTGTATTTCGTACTGACGACCAATATCAAGAGCGGCACCTTGGATCTGCTCCAGCTCTTTCAGTATGCAAGCCAGCACGGCTGGCTCCCGGCAGACTCCACGGTCGACCAGCTCAATTTGGGGGTCGAGGTCTGCTCCACGAACGGGAAAAACACGACATGGACCTTTACGGACTACTCCATGACGGTGACGACGATGTGATGCTCCAGGTGATACTCTAACTGGTCGCAATGAGGCGTCGCCGGCGCTTCCTGCTCGCTTGACGAATCCCCTCCGCCATCCGCGTTGTCGTTGAGATGTTGAGGGCGCCGGTGCTCGGAGCGCTCCCCCGCGTTGGCCTATGGTACCCTGGTGGGCTTGGGTGGCGTGCATGCGGACCGTGGAGCCCGCGGCGGATCGACGCGAGAGTCCCCGGTGAAGTCCGACGAGAGCCGGCCATTCGTCGATCCTCCGTGGGACGCTCCTCTCGACATAGAGCGCGCTCTCTCGACATTCCGGCAAACTCGAAGATTTTGGGCATGTTCTTCGTCGCCGTAGCGGACGGGGCCAAGTCGCGCGGGATTACGCTTGCCTCGGCGCGCAAGCGATATGTGCGATTCACCTTCTATCCGCTGGCCGAGTTCGCGCGCCTTCTCGTCGAAGCCAGCCAGCGATTCTTTCCGGAGCCAACGCTGCGGCACGCGCTACGCACGCTCGGCAGATCTTCTCCCGACGCGTTTCTCGCGTCGACGCTCGGCTGAGTGACGCTGGGCTCGACCCAAGGCGTCCACCCCGCGGTTGCGGCGATGGCGAACGGGTACGAGCTCAATGTGCGACCGAGCCGCGTGTCGATCCTCGACAGCGACGCGCATTGGACCGTCGTTCGTCTGGACAACGTCGTCGGCCGATCTCCTCCTGACATGGGACGCGATGCCGAGCCCGCCAATGCGAGAGCCTTGAGTCCGGTGAGCGCCCGCATCCTCATCAATTGACGTCTCGCGGCGTCGACCGCTAGGGCTTATCCATGCAACGTTCTCGTGCCATGCTGCCTGCGCTTGCCTTCTTGCAGGCGGCTGTTGCCTGCTCATCGAGCACCCACTCGACCTCCGTGCCATCGGACGGTGGAACCACCCTTGACACGGCCACCGACGGAGCCGGCAATAGCTCCGGGGGTTCTGGGACCTCGGCGAGCAGCTCAGGGAGCGGCTCCGGTGGTTTTTCGGGTGGCAGCTCCGGTGGCTCCTCGGGTAGCAGCACCTCGGGCGGTAGCTCGGACGGCAGCTCCGGCTCCAGCGACGGTATGCCGGGAAAGGTGTCGCGCCCCATATACAGCACCGGCAACGGCTTCTTCACGCTCAACGGCGACATCTACGACGCGAACGGCAACCAGTTCATCCCCATGGGCGTGGACACCGCGCACTGGGATCAGAGCTGGGCAGGTTGCACCTCGAACTGCGGTATCTCGAACTCGGGAGCGAACATCAACCGCGACTTCATGTACGAGCTCGAGAGCAGCTACACGTCGCGCATCCAGGGCGACATCACCGAGATGGTGAACCAGAAGATCGTGCCCCTCGAGACCGGGGCCTTCTACACGACCGGGAGCAGCCCCACGGGGACGTCCTGCTGCACCGACACCACCTGCCTCGACGACGTGGTCGCGCTGTGGGTCAGCATGTACTCGGTCTTCGCCCCCTACCAGCAGTACATCTGGATCAACATCGCCAACGAGTGGGGGCCCGCGAACAGCAGCACCTGGGCTACCGCCTACGAGAGCGCCATCACCATGCTGCGCAATGCCGGGTACACCTGCCCGCTCGTCATCGATTCGGGCGGATGCGGCCAGGACCCTTACGACTTTATCGAGTACGGAAAGGAAGTCTTCGACAGCGACCCCCAGAAGAACGTCATCTTCAGCATCCATATCTACGGAAACTGGACGCCCACCGGCACGTGGAGCCCAACCTATACGGGGTCGCCCGTGCCCCTCGCCGGTGGGCTGCAGGCGCTCGCCACGGCGGGCGCGTCGGGCGGCTTCCCGGTGATGGCGGGCGAGTTCGGCCCGGGCCTCGGCGAGGGGCCCTCGCCCACGTCCATCACTCCCCTCTCGATCATGCAGGAAGCCGACGCGCTCGGCATGGGGTGGCTTGCGTGGGCCTGGGACGACGGCTCGCCGTTCAACCTCACATCGACGGCGGGCGACGGCCAGTTTCTGCTGACCAACGGTCAGCCCACGAACGGCGCCTACCCCAACAATACCGACCTTTCCGCCTACGGCAACACCGTGGTCCTGGCGCCGACGTACGGGCTCTTCTACTCGGCGAAGCCGGCGAGCGTCTTCCCATAGCGGGAGGACGGGCCCTTCCCAGTTGCAGGTCGCCTATTCTGGAGTATTCCTCGATGAGGATCGGGATGTTACAATCGCTGGCGAGCCGACGCGCTTTACTGCTCCTCGTGGCCGCTGGCGCGACGCTGACAGCCGGTTGCGGTACAAGTGGCAAGAGCGGCGCTGGCGGTTCCGACGCAAGCGTGGACGCTGGCGTGGGCGGCGCGCAATTCGACTCGGCACCTTCGTCCGACGCTGCTATTGCAGTGGACGCTGGCGACGGTGGCCTTCTCGCTGCTGCACGAGCGAAGATCAAGCATGTCATCATCGTCAACCAGGAGAACCGGTCGTTCGACCACTACTTCGGGACGTTTCCCGGCGCGGATGGCATCCCGATGGACGGAGGCACGCCGACCGTCTGCTCCGTCGTCCCCGATGATGGCGGCTGCGAGCCGCCCTATCATGATCTCAACGACAAGAACTCCGGCGGTCCGCACGGCACGGCGGCGTACACGGCTTGCGTGGCCGACGGCGGAATGAACGGATTCATCGCCAGTGCGACCGGAGGCAAAGGAATACCTCAGGGTGACGGAGGGTGCACCCCCCCTGGCAGCCCGACGTGCTTGCCGAGCACGATCGACGTCATGGGATATCACAATGACGGCGAGATCCCGAACTACTGGGCGTACGCGAAAGCGTTTGCACTGCAAGACCACATGTTCGAGGCGGTCGCCTCGTACAGTTTGCCCTCCCACCTCTATATGGTGTCGGGCTGGTCTGCGACCTGCACGCCCGCCGACGACCCCGAGGCTTGCGTCAGCGACAACGACAACCCCGGAAACGGTTCCCACGTCGGCACGCAAGGCAGCGCACCAGAGCTACCGGCTCCTGAGTACGCGTGGACCGACGTCACCTATTTGCTTCACAAGAGCGGCGTATCTTGGAGGTCGTTCATCGCCGGTGGGACGACGCCGGACTGCGACGACGGGGAGATGACCTGCGATGCGTCCGCGCAGCACTACCTGAATCCCAGCTACTGGAACGTGTTGCCATGGTTCGATGACGTGAAGGAAGACGGCGAAATCGGCAACGTCGTCGACATGAACGATTTCTTCACCGATATCAGCGCGGGGAACCTGGCGGCCGTCAACTGGCTCACCCCCAGCGACGAGTTGAGCGAACATCCACCGAACCTGGTGTCGACCGGCCAAGCGTACGTTACGCGCATCATCAACGCCGTCATGCAGAGCACGTTCTGGGACAGTACGGTGATATTCCTCACCTGGGACGACTGGGGTGGATTCTACGACCACGTCCTCCCCGTCTCCGTCGACGAGAACGGCTACGGTCTGCGAGTCCCAGGGCTCACGATCAGCCCCTGGGTAAAACCGCATGCTGTCGATCACACGGTCTACAGCCACGATGCGTATCGGCGTTTTATCGAGAACGTCTTCCTTGACGGCGCGGAGCTCGACCCTGCGAGCGACGGCAGGCCGGACAACCGTCCCACGGTGCGCGATAGCTTGCCGCAGCTCGGTGATCTACTCACCGAGTTCGATTTCAACCAGACACCGAACGCAACACTCGTGCTTGCGCCCTGCCCCGCGGGCGTCGACACCGTCGGCGCTGCCCCCACGGGTCCCTGCGGGCTGTAGCAACGCCTGCGTCGTTTGCTTTTCCTAGCACCAACGATCACTTCCCCCGGAAGGTGGGCTTTCTCTTCTCGACGAAGGCCGCCATCGCCTCCCTGAGGTCGTGCGAAGGGAGGAAGGCGGCATTCCACAGAGCGACCGTGCGCAGGCTCTCGGCCGCGACCCGCTCGGAGCTCGCGGATAGCACCTCCTTGACCCCCTGGACGACGAGCGGCGGGTTGGCGGCGATACGAACCGCCAGGGCACGCGCTGCGGAAAAGAGAGTCTCGCGGTTCTCGTAGACGTCCTCCACGAGGCCGATGCGGAGCGCGCGCGGTGCGTCGATGTCGTCCCCCGTGAAGGCGAGCGAGCGCGCATGCCCCTGCCCCACGATGCCCGGCAGCCGGGCGAGCGTGCCCACGTCCGCCACCATGGCGAGCTTGACCTCGCGCACGCTGAACCGAGCGTCCGCCGAGCAGAGGCGCACGTCGCACGCCGTCGCCAGGTCGACCCCCCCGCCGATGCACCACCCGTCGATCGCGGCGATGACCGGCTTGCGGCACCTGGCCACGCTGGAGATCGCGCGCTGCAGTCGCTCGATGGTGGCGAGGAAGTCCGTGCGCTCCTTGGCGAGCGCCCCCTCACCGAGGAGCTGGGCGATAGCCCCGCCCATCGTTGCCAGATCCAGGCCGTACGAGAAGTGACCCCCCTCCCCGTGCAGCACCACCGCGCGCACCTCCGATTCGGCATCGAGCCACCCGAAGGCCTCGGGCAACTCTCGCCAGAAGTCGGGACCCATGCGGTTCGCCTTCCCGGTGGCGCGCAGGGCGACGGTCGCGATGTGATCTTCGACAGCGAGGTTCAGGGACGTCCAGGTCGGGGCAGCGGCAGCCATGAGGGCAGCATACGGTCGCCGAGGTGGCGAAGCACCTGTGGGAGGCGGAGCCGTGACGCGAGCTGAGCGCCTATCGGGCCACCTGTCGACGGGGACGAAGCCGATTGTTGGAGAGGCGCCGGATCGTCAGTAGATTCGACAGAGATGACGAGCGATGACGCGGGAGATGCGAACGGCTCGCAAACCAGGGTCGTCCGGCTGAAGCTGCGCTACAAGAGCGCCACGGTCGACGAGTTCATCGAGAAGTACGCGCTCGATGTCAGTCCGCGCGGAATCTACGTCAATATTGCAAAACCGCTGGCGCTGGGCACGCTGGTCAAGCTCGAGATCCGGCTCGCGAGCGAGCAGGTGGTCATCAAGGGGGCCGGGACCGTCGTCTGGACCCGCAAACGGGAGCACGCGAGCGGCACGCGACCCTCGGGCTTGTGGATCAAATTCCTTCAGATCGATGATCCTTCCAAGGCGTTCATCGAAACGCTGGCAAGCGCCAGGGCCGACGCAGGCATGGCGTACGAGGAGCACGCCGAGAAGGAGGATTGGGACGCCCCCGTCGCAGCGAGCCCCGCGCAATCGCACCAGGCAGCCGCGCCGCTGCCCGTCGCGGCCGCGCCCAGGCTCAGAGCGACGCTTGTGGGGATCACGGCCCCGGCGACGCTCCCCGCCCGGCCCCGGTTGTCATCGCTGCCTCCGCTTCCCACGCCGCCTCCGCCGAAGGCTGCGCCTTTGCCGGTCGCGCCGGTGACGTTGCCCCCCCGCCCCCGCCTGGCGTCGCTCCCTCCCCTTCCCTTGCCGCCACCGCCCGTCACTGCCCCGGCGGTGCTCCTTGCCGCGCCCCGCCCGGCGTCGCTGCCCCCGATTCCCACACCGCCACCGCCCAAGGCTCGATCGGCGCCGCCCGTGCCTGCCCTGGCGTACGAGGAGCCATCGGAGAAGGACGCCGAGGACGAGACCGTCATTTGGGACCACGAGCCATCCCGCCGGGAAGCATCGGTCTCGCCGGTCCCGGTCGCGTCCGCGCCTCCGGCGGTCGCAACCGCCCAGCAGCGGTCCGCGCACGAGGCCAGCATGAAGACGATCGTGACGAGGAGGCGGTCACCCTCGCCGTACGAGCTGCCGCGGTGGGCCCGGTCGGGGGCATGGGTGGCCTTGGGCTTCTTCGCGACGGTTGGGCTCGCGCTCGGGGTGCGTTCCACGCGCTGGTTCCGTTCGTTGACCACGGCGGAGACCGCCCCGGTGAGCGCCGGGGTAGCGGCGACCTCGGCGGCGGCGGCCACGACCTCCGCCGAGACCGCGATGGTACTGGCCCGCCCCGCGGAGGAGGCTCCCCCGGACGCGGCAGCGGCGGAGACGCCGCCCGCAGACGTGCTGGGAGCGCCGATGAGCACTTCGCCACAAGCGATCATCACCCCCACTCCAGCGCCGAGTCCGAAGGCTGCGCCGGCCCCTCGCGCAACTAACCCCGTACCGATGGGCTTCTCGACGGTGCGAGCCAAACCGAAACCCAAGCCCGCGGCGACGATCGACGACGGGTTCTGAGGCAGACGTCGAACGAGCTAAGGTCGCACCTGATAGACCGAATTGGCCCAGAAGCCGCCGCACGTCTGGCTCGGGTTGCCGCCGCACTTGTAGTTGCATGCGCCGGAGGGGCCGGATCGGCCGTAGCCGCTGCCGCAGAAGCACTGCGTCGAGTCCTGCGTGCCGGCGTACGCGAAGCCCCGGCTCGCGCATATCGAGGCACACGATTCGGTGGTCATGTCCGACTCGGTCACCATCACACCGTCGAGGTCGCGACCGCGGGTCCCTCCGGGGTCTCCCTGATCCTTGAAGCAGCCGAGGGCGACGATGTTGACGCGCACGGGGGGTGCGGGCGCAGGAGGCGCAAGAGGAGGGGGAGGCGCGGGTCTGGGTGGTGGGGGCGGCGGAGGGCGGGCGACGACGACGTAAGCGCGCGGGGGCGGCGGCTCCGGCTCGACCACGCAGGCCGCGGTCGTCGCGGCCAGAGCAAGAAACACCAGTCGTGTGCAGTTCATGTCGATAAGCTCCTTTGGTGGATCACGCTCTTGAATACCACTAACTTCGTCCGCTACTGCTGCGCCTGTGCTCTCGGGGAGACGTGAGCGCCCCGCGCTTGTGCGCGAATGGCAAAGCGCGCATCGTTGAAGGGCCGGAGGTTCTTCATGAGGCGCGGACTCGAGATTGGACGCCCGGTTTCCTCAGCGCTGGCTGTGTCGATCGCTCTCCTGGGAGCCTGCGGGGGCGCCTCGAGCTCGCGCCCGGCGCCCTTCGACGCCGGCACGGGCGGGAGCGGATCTACGGGGGGCACCGATGGCGGATGTCTTCAGGAGGGCCAACCCGGGTGCACCAGCGCGTCCGAGGACGGTGGTACAAGCCCGGCGTCCGACGCGGGGACGAGCGCGGATTCCGGCGGGCGAGTCGACGGAAGCGCCGATGGCAGCACGGGCGGGCCGCCGCTGGGGGTGACGGGAAATAGCTGGTACGTCGCCAAGGGCGCGCCAGGCACCCGCACGAGCTCCTGCGCCTCCGCAGGGATCACCTGGACCAACGCGTGGGGCGACCTGAACCAGATCAATTGGTCGTGCGTCCAGCCCGGCGACACCGTCTGGCTCGCCGGCGGTACGTACACGAACGGCTTCGCCGTCGGGGCCAGCGGTACGGCCAGCAAGCCTATCTATGTCGCCCGCGTCCTCTCGACGGACACCATAGCGACGAGCGCGGCCGGCTGGAGCGCCGCCTTCGACAGCCAGGTCCTCGTCACCAACACGACAGCCAACAACACCAACTCGAACTGCAATGCCGGCGACGTGCTCTGCTTCAACGGCACAGATCGGGGCAACTACACATATTGGGACGGGCGGGTCGACAGCGGAATCACTCTGCAGACCTCCAACGTCGCCGGGCTCAGCCCGACCAACAACACCACGATCGGCCAGTCGGCCGCCGATATCGGGACGGCTTCGGGCGCCCCCGGCACGGGAAGCAACCACGACATCACGTTCAACGACATCGACTTCTCGGGCCCTGCGAGCTCTACCGAGTACACGCACCTGTCATACGATGCCGCGATCCAGGTCTTGAACGTGACCGGGAACGTCCTCTTTACGAACTGCCGGTTCCACGGCGGGAACGAGAATGTGAACATCTCTGGCTCCACCGGGGTGACCTTCGATCATTGCCAGTTCTACGACAACGTTGCGGGCAGCGGCAGCGCAGGCCACGGCAACCAGGTCCAGTACGCCGGCAACGACGACATCACTTTCCGCTACAGCGAGTGGTGGAACTGGAGTGTCGAGGGCATCATGGTCTGGACACAGAGCGGCGCCCTCTACGTCTACGGAAACGTTTTCCGCGACGCCGACAATTCCGGGTATCCCAGCGTCATCCAGGCGAACAACACGACCGCAGGGCCTCTCTACTTCTACAACAACACGATCGCCAACATCAGCGGATACTGCGTGTTCCGTCCGGCAAGCTCTGGAGGCTGGACCTCCGGAAGCCAGGCCCGGAACAATCTCTACTGGAACAGCGACGTCTGCGTGCAGATCGCCCCCAGTCCAGGCTACGACGCGTACTACGATGATTTGGCCTCGAGCAACCAATCCACGCTGGGCATCTCGGAGACGACGACGGTCGCCCAGGCCGAAGCCAATTCTTGCACCATTTCGTCGATGCCGTTCGTCAGTCCGTCGACGGATGACTTCCACCTCACGTCCAACACTGCAAGCGGAGAGGACCTGGGCGCGCCTTACAACCTGGACGGGGACGGCAACGTGAGGACGACCTGGACGCGGGGCGCGTACGAGTACCCATAGAGTCTGCTCACGTCAGGCGCTGGTCTTCTTCCACCCGTCCATCTCGCTGACGCGCGAAAACCACGCCTGGACGTTCGGGAACTCCGCCAGCGGGACCTCGAGCTGCTTCGCGTACATCAGCGACGACGCGAGCGTCAGATCGGCGACCGTGAGCGCGCTGCCGACGATGTACGCCTTCCCTTCCAGGCGCTTGTTCAGCACTGCGGCGAACCGGCGAAAGTTGGCGAGAGCTTCTTGGATCTTGCCGGTATCGGGTTCGCCGAGGCCCATCATCGCCTTGAAGACTTTCTCGAATCCTAGCGTGCCCATTTGCGGCGAGAAGTGCGCGGCGTCCCAGAACTGCCAGCGCGTGACGTCGGCACGGGCCGCTTCATCGCGAGGAAGCAGCCCCGCCTCCGGCTTCTTGGAGGCAAGGTACTGCATGATGGCCCGCGACTCCGTGAGCACGAAGTCGCCGTCCACGAGCGTCGGCACCGCGCCGTTCGGGTTGAGAGCCAGGTACTCGGCGCTCTTGTGTTCCCCCTTGGCGAAGTCGAGCTTCTTCTCCTCGAGCTCGATACCGAGAACCGCCGCGGTCAGTCGAACCCGGCGAACGTTGGGGGACAACGGATTGTAATAGAGCTTCATCTTCGACCTCCAAGCTGGCCCATACTTAGGTGCCGGGACGCGGCCGGCGTCAAGCCTCGGGGGACGACCCCCGTTCGGCGGATAGAGACGGCAAGAATCCAGAGCGCTCACACCTTAAGCGGCGTCCGGCCTATGCTCTCCGTGCGATATGGGGACTAACGGGCTGGTCGTGTTCGATTGCGACGGCGTGCTCGTGGAGAGCGAGGAGCTGTCGAACCGGGCACTGCGAGAGTCGCTGACCGCGTGCGATATTCGATGCGCCCTGGTGGACGACCTGTCGCCTTTCCGCGGCGCCAAGCTGGCCATCGTGCTGGCCGCGATCGAGGCCGAGAGCGGCGTGAAGCTTCCCGACGACTTCGTGCCCGCGTTTCGCGCACGGATGGCGGCGCTCTTCGAGACCGATCTCCGGGCGGTCGACGGGATCGCCGAGGTGCTGCGTGATCTCCGAATACCTTATTGCGTCGCGTCGAGCGGGCCGATCGAGAAGATGAAGTGTTCTCTGCGATGCTGCGGTCTTCTGGAGCAATTCGAAAACCGGATGTTCAGCTCCTACGACCTCGGCAGCTGGAAACCGGCTCCTGATCTCTTCTTGCACGCCGCCAGAACCATGGGCGCTGAGCCCGCGTGCACCGTCGTCGTGGAGGACAGCCCGGTCGGCGTCCAGGCCGCCGTGGCAGCGGGAATGCGGGTCTTCGGGTATGCGCCACCCGAGCGCGCCGCGGAGCTCGCTACGATCGGGGCGCGCGTCTTCTGGCCCATGCGGGCGCTCTCGGAGCTTCTATCGTGCGACGCGTCAACGCGTCCTGAAATCTAGAGCGCATCCGACAACCTCGTCTCAATGATCTTCGGGCGCGACGAGGCTCGCTGTCGTGGTCGAGCAGTGCGGGCGAGGATCACGATGCAGGCGAGCTTGGTGAATGCGTAGAAGTTGCG
>Ga0182018_10003239_pt1 | contig 14907 bp, 28 predicted proteins | sample 812P2MmetaG_FD_120490 | JGI IMG/M metagenome (GOLD analysis project Ga0182018, IMG submission 120490) | Permafrost microbial communities from Stordalen Mire, Sweden - 812P2M metaG | ecosystem: Environmental > Terrestrial > Soil > Wetlands > Permafrost | place: Sweden: Stordalen | collected...
CCGGAGTCAGCGGGCCTGCCGGTCGAGCCGTTCCACCACCGCGGTCAGCCGGTCGACGGAATCAAGGCATGCGGCGTAGATACCAAACCGAGCGAACGAACAGTGGCACATAGACAAAGAGAAGGAGACCACTGGCGAGAACTCGACCGAGCCAACCCTGCGTCACTACGGCAGCGACGAATCCAACAATGAATACGAGGGAAACCGCAAGGGCGAACCCGAGTTCGCCCCGACTGCTGTCGCTGCCTGGCCTGACGGTCCTTGCTAACTGCGAACGTGGTACGCCAGGCGTCGTCTTCCGAAGTCCTAAATAGGTGGCAGCTCTTTCCTTGAAATCGTCCGCCATAGTGCCCACCGTACCGGCCTCAGAACAGCCTGGTCGTCGGCATCGGTCAGGTCGGCCACGACCTGACGATCCGACCTACCCGCAGCCAGAGAGCACCACCTTGCCGATGACCGACGAGATCAGGATGGGTCCGAAGTCCCGGCTGTCATCCGAGTCGCCTCGGTTATCCCCCATCACGAAGATGTGACCGTCTGGGATCATCTGCGTGCGAATCGGTGGCCCCGGATCGGAGCGGGCGCTCGCTGTCAACCACGGCTGGTTGATCGCCTTCCCGTTGATGAGGACTTCCCCGAGCGGACCGGACGAGATCGCCTCGCCCGGTAGGCCGACGATGCGCTTCACGATGTGCGTGACCTGCAGGATGGGAATCTCGTTCGGTGGGATGGTGAACAGGACTATGTCGCCTCGCTTCGGTAGGGCCACCTTGTACGCACCCAGGTCGACCGTGAAGGACTGCCCGGCTGTGATCGTAGGTGCCATCGAGTTGGCCGCTGACGTAAAGGACTCGGTGGGTCCGACGCATGATCGGCTGCCGCCGGTGGTAGTCGTGGTGTTCGACCCGACGACGACCCTGGTAGTCGAACAGGCAGGCGTGATCACAGCCACGCCAACCAAGACTGTTGTGCTGACTCGTCGCACAGAGATGATTCTGTCATGCGACGCTAAAGCACCATTGACACGCCTACCGGCCACGGGCTCCTCACAGTCCGTGTGTCTGCAAGTAGGAGCCATGGCAACAAGGCTAGAGCCTGGCGGTTTCCGGGGAGTCGGCTGAATCTGTTGACCACCCTCCGGCTCAGGGATCGGTCAAGTCGACCACCACGTGCCACCCAAGGCCTAACGTTGGAACGTTGAACCTGGACTCCGTTCAACTGCAACCGACCCATAGGAAGGAACCGTTGACTCGTGGATCTGAGCCATGAGCAATACCAGGGTGGCCGCTGGCCGACTAACGCGATGATCGAGGCGGCTAGTCGCTACAAGGAGGTGTTCAACGCAACGATGACCAGGGCCACACACGGGCACGTCTCAACCCCTGCTGGCATCATCGAGATACATCAGGCGACTCTTGGGCTGATGTGGGCGACACACACGACGACTTTCCAGGAAGCGCTCAGCGTTCTGAACGGCGTCGAAACCACGCACGGCCGCCACACCGACTGAGCAGCGTGAGATCACCGGGTCTGCATGCTGAGCCGATCCGTACCCCAGTCAGACGGGGGTGTTGCCGACGATTAGTAATGGATCACCAGTTTGCGCACCCTGGGAAGGGTACGCTGAGACACACCCAGGGTCGACCCAGGAGCACTGATGGAACCGACCGAACTCAGCGACAGAGAACTCAAGGACTCATACAACGAGGGAATGGCGAAGCTGGCGCAGCTTCGCAGGAACCCGGTCGAGCGCTGGAAGGTGCAGCGGGATCTTCGAGGTCTGACGGTCGAGCGGAACAGACGGTACCCACTGATTCTCTAGCCCAACGCCTCACGACCACGGACAGCCGATCAACCTCGTCGGCCATAAGCAGCAGGACGGGCCCGGTCCGCTGATCCAGTCGTCCGGCTCGACCAGCCGGTCCGGGCAGTCGCTCTTGACACGATCTGGTTGCCCCATGTTTCTACTGGTGCAACTGTTGTGAAGGTGAACCGGCGCCTTTGGGTCCTGGCCCTGGCTGTGGCCCTTGTCCCTGCGATGCTTTCGGGCTGTACCGCTAAACAGGTTGCCGTTGCTTGCGCCCTTGGCACCCACCATCCATCAGGGCAGGAGGGTACTTGCGTGACCAACGCCACCCCGGCCATCCGAGCGAAGCTCCTGGCCACGGCTCGGCAGACGGCACGAGACAATGATGGCGTCGCACAACGAGTTGTTGCCGTCGAAAGCGCTGATGCTGATGTGAACGCTTTTCTGAACGTTCGTGGCTTATCTGAAGGCGTTCAAGTCGAATGGGTCGTTCAAGTCTCGGGCCATTTCAAGTGCGGATCCGACTGCTTCAGTGCACCGACATCGGGACAACGTCCTGAAAGGGTCCTGACCGTTGTCATCGATTCCACGACGCTTCGTGTGACCGGTTTCGGGTACAGCAACGACTGGGTCAATCTCTCCAAGATTGGAACAGTGGTCGTGTTGCAAGCGTGACCGAGCCACCCGTCAGCGGGCCTGCCGGGTGAGCCGGTCGACCACCCCGGCCAGTCGGTGACCCCAGGACCGGCGCTGGGCAGGGAGCCATCCGTAGGCGAGGGCGAACGTCCGGCCCCCTGCGACTGCGCCGAAGCACCTGGGGGACGAGGAGCACGACCCCCTGGGTTATTCAGGGAACATACTCCATTAACCCTATAGATACACAATAGTTGTCTATTGCTGACATCCCGACGGGCCAGACGGCCACACCGGCGCCAGTAGGACTTCACCGGACCTGTCGGGACAACCTGTCGACCACTGCAGCCAGATGGCCACCGAACCGCTCGGACCCGTCGTCCGGGCTCGACCAGCCGTCCGGGCAGTCGCCGTCGCCCACTTTCGACTGACGATTCCTGAATCAATCCTTGATGGGCTCCTGGCGAAGGCCACATCGACACGAGAGACAAGTACTGATCCGTTCTCTCGGCATCGGTGCGGACCCGTCCCGTTGATGCAAGAAGGACGTCAACCTGCCGCGCCTGACGATCAGCTTGTGTCCCCCAATCGCACAAACTGGCCTCATCCGTCTGAACCTGAACTTCGCCCAGTTGGTGGATCGCCCCCACGCCGAGGTGTTCGTCACATGACCATTGTGCATCGCCGTCCGAGTGGGTGGCACTCAGCGACCCGCTCAGCCCGTCGTCCGGCCCGATCAGCCGTCCGGTCCGCTCCGACCTTCACGATTCGGCCTGGCTATCCCGCCGGTGTCAACGGGTGCGTCGCCGTCGTCTACTTTCCTTGAGCCAACCCGCACAAGCGCATTCCTCGTCCCACTGTTTCTCTGAAACCCACCCGCTTCCTGCGAGCGGACAAGAGGAGTGACAGTTACACGAACAAAGTGCAACGTTCTGCTCTTTTGGCCGAAAGAAGTTGCGCCCCGTGCCCGTCAGATGTGGACACCGTTCGTGTAGACCCTCGGCACAAAGTGAGCCGATACCCTTGGGCATGTATCCAGCATCGCACACGGAATCCGTCGTCCGACTGGACCAACCGTCCGATCTGTGCCACTCGGTACGCTCGTAACATGCGGCGGTCGGTGGTCCTGGTGGCACTCCTGGCGGTAGTGGCTTGCGGATGCGGCAAGATCAACCAGGGTGCCTCACCGCAAGGGCTAGAGCTGACCTCCACAACGACCACCTCGTCGCCCTCAGGGGAGATGGACCCGCCGGTTCCGACGACCATCATCGACCCGAGTACTTACCATCCGAGCTACGACACAATCGCAAGCCTTGCCGCCGACTCGACCGAAGTGTTCATCGGCACCGCCAGGCCACTCTCCCAAGATCCGACGGACGGTGGAACAGTCGCATCATTCAGTGTGGACCGGAGCCTCCGCGGTTATCCCCTCGATACTCTTCCCTATCCCGAGATTCCCGAAGGCCAGCCAGGCGACCTGCCAATCGTCGTCGGCCAGAAGTACCTGGTGTTCTGGTCCGGGGGCAACGGACAAGGCGAAACGTCGTGCATCGTTGGGGGTGCCAGAGGACTGTTTAACTACAACGCTGCGACACAGACAGTGAGGCGGGTAGCTACCAGCCCGTCGCAGATTCCGACTTCGCTCACCCTCTCGCAGGTCATTGCACAACTTCCTGACCCGAATGTGCCCCTCCCAGAGGTAGAACCGCCTCCACCGATCTGCTCGCCATCAGTAACCGGTAGCTGACTTCACCACGGCTGAGCAGAGTGGCCACCGACCTGCTCACCCGTCGTCCGGTTCGACCTGTTCTGGCCAAGGGGCTGGGCCTTCCGACCTAATCAGCGAGATCGCTCAAGGGCGATAGGTGGTTGTCCGACGGCACCGGCGCTTGTCGGATGGGCTGTCGATGCGCAACCATTTGGGCGTGAACAGACCGAAGGGCCGCAAGGGGCGAGAGTTGGTCGGCTATCGACCCGTCGACGACGTCACCGACTTCGTTCCAGGACTTCAAGACGAATCTCCGCCAACAGTGACCTTCTCCCCCGGATTACAGCGCACCATCCCCGCTCTGGCCACTTTCCGATGCCACTGATGCGCTGGTTCCACCGGCTCTCCTGGTAAATCTGATTGCTTGGCAGGAAGAGTTCGATTCCAACTTCGGATGGGAGAAGGGCTGGAGTTCGGACGAGGCCAAATCCAAGTGGGCCGAGGAGGCCGTCAAACTGGAAGCGGAGTTACGGGAGGCGCTTGCCGGGATAGCCGAGTTGGTTGTGGACCTCTGGCCACCTGATGGAGCCAGACGACGGCGAACGGAGTCGAGGGGCTGGAATGAAGAACGCGCTCGTCAGCTTGCTCAACCGGCTCACACGACCAGCCCGCTGACGGCTCTGATGCCGGCGATATCCAGGCTACGAAGAGCAACCACAGGAGCCACGTTGGCATCGAGCCACTGCGTTGTCGCGGGATGGCCAGAAGCACCACCGTGATTGACGAAGGACAAAAGAATGCTATCGCCAAGGTCATACATGCCCTGGGAGTAGGACGATGACGCTTCTCACTGCGCTCTCGGAATCCGGTAACCCGTCCCATTCCCTCATCCTCCTACCGTTTCTATTGACGTGACCGCAGGAAGCGATAGACGGCGTACAGCGCACCGGCTGCTACCGCCCATATGGCAAGTTCGATCCAGCCGCTGCCGGTGTTTGGAAACAGAGGGGTAGCGAGGATGATGGCGACTATGTCGGTCATGGCTGTTGTACTTGCTCATCAAGGGCTATGTCTTCGCCGACGGTGCGGGCGTCGCCATTGCCAAGCGATGGTGGATGGACACAAACCTGGTCAGCTCGTCGGGCGTCGTTGAATAGTCCAGAGCAGGGTGTTGACCAACGCGGGTACAGCTATCAAGATGTCGATTCCCCCGATCACGTACCAGATCCAAGGACCGTGGATGATCAGCGCAACAGCACTACCGATCAAGAACATCCAGAGAATGGCACCACACCACCTGTCTCGCTGGGATGAGGCGAACCTCGGGGGACTAATTCGGGTGACCCACGGCCGTTGAGACGGCATTGAATCGTCAACAAATCCCATGTAGCGAAACAGTCGTTGCATGGGCGAGGGCCCACCGCTCACTGCTGGTTGTGCAGTTGGCCGTGGACTCGACGCAGGCCAACGACGATGGCTCCGTAAAGCGCTATGAGTGACACGGCGAAACCCAAGAAGAAACCAGCGGGGAAGCCCATCCACCAGTACTTGTGAGTCACGACAACACACAAGATCCCGACCACAAGTGTTGGCAAGACACTCAATCCTGACATAGTGATCGCCGTACCCGTACCTGTGTCAAGCGAGACCCGGTCGGGGTTGCTCTTCAGGCTCCTGTCTAGGTACGGAACCAAGAGCCCGAAACAAAGAGTGCCGATGAGCGCCAGACCAACTGCGACCGCCCAGGCTCCTGTCGCAAAGCCAAGTCCGATCCCGACGACGAGCACCACGGTGGCTACAGGCCGCACCTTGTGCAGAGCCGATGACACGGGTTGGAGGGAAGCACTTTCCGTCTCGCTCTCCCTGTTCCCCATCACGGCGACATCCAGTCTTTCAGAGTCGCCAAGGTCTGGGGCCAGGGCTCAACGGCGCTCGACCGTCGATTTCATCAACGTACAAAGTCTACTGCCAACTCCCTTAGCCTTTCGACGGGTTCGTTCGGGCGCTGACAGGGTCCGCGTGGGATCATGGAATTTGTGCGCCGGCTGGCAGAGATCCAGGAGCGCAGCGAGAAGCGTCATCGCCCTTATCCCAGAGCGAGCACGACCTTGGCGATTGCCTTCTTGGTCCTCGCCGGAATCGCGGTGGTGCTTCTGGCCATCCCGCAACACCGCGGTGGCTCGACGCCAACGTGGCTCCTGTGGTTGTTGTTACTAGCCTGGATATCGCAGGCTCCCCGGTTGGTTCTGGCGTGCGAGACGTGATTGCCGCAGGCTGCGGACTTGGGTGGAACCCGACTGGTGAGAAGGCCCCCCCTTTTTTCGAGTTGTTTTGCGACTGCGTCGCCTCGGACCGAGCCGCCAATTCTATATTTATGGTGTCGCGGACGGATGTTGCGGAATGTCCCCTCGGATCCAATGGACTACCCGTCCACCGAGTGGGATCTCCGTCTTGTCGTAGCCGAACATTCGATCCGCAAGACGGCGCGCCTCATCCTGGGTCATCAGCATCTCGACATCATCCATGGCGCTGTGCGCGATTGTTACCCTCCCAGGTCCATCTCCGGCCTGCCCGGGCGCCTCCCATTCGATGTCAGTAACATCGACGCGTTTGGGCGACCCCGAAAACGATCCCTCACTGAAAATTCCTCCGAGGCTCATCGCAACGAGCCGAACGCACGAGTGCGTTGTATCGTTCCTGTGTCGACAAGAGGCGGATCGAGAAGATCAGTGAGGCCACACAAGCCGAGAATGCGTCGCGCAAACGTCGAAGGGGACCGGAGCGTCAGAGACAGGAGTTGAGGTCGGAGTTCGTCGCGGGTCCGGATGATGGCGCCGATCGTCGACGCATCCATGAATTGGATCCCGCTCAAGTCGACCACGAGATCGTCTCCATCGATGGCCACGATCTGAGCCATGGTCTGCGACAGAGCGGTCACGTGGAGATGTCGTGTTCGCCTTGCAGCCAGATGACAATGCAGTCGGCGTCGCATCCCGCGACGTCGACAGGCTCACTTTCAGGGGAAGCGATTACGGATGAAGCCTCGGTAAGAGTCATTGCACCCCTTCTGGCAAAAGACTGCGAAAAGGCGCTACCAAGGTCTGGAGCATCGCACCCTGGCCAGCCGACGCTGGCTCGACACGTCAGGGCTGTTTCCGTGTCATTTGGAGCGTACACCCGTGGACGGGGCGTCTCTTTTGGGCTGCCTGCCCAAGGTATGTCCCATGCCGAGGTACGACATGACTGCAGAGCATCGAGTTCGTGCCTACGAACCCCGAATGGTTTCGTGGGAGCGCGTCACACGTGCCGCAGAGGACCCGGCGAGTCGAATGCTTCGGGCTTCAGAGTGCCCTCAACGACGGCGTGAGCGGTGTCAACGAGACGTTGATTGTGGTTGCGAGCGTGACTGCGAAGCCGCGCGAAGGCCTGGTCCATGTCGAGTCCGGTCCTCTCCGCCACCACACCTTTGGCCTGCTCTATGACGATGCGACTGTTGAGTGCATGACTCAGCTGCTCGTTCACGAGTTGGGCCTCACTGGCGGCCCGGTGATGAATGATGGCAACGGTGGCGACATCGGCCAGCGCTTGGGCGGCTGCGACGTCACCCTCTTCCATGGCACCCTCGTGGGCTCGGAAGAGGCTCAAGGCACCGATGGTGACGCCACGCAGACGCATGGGTAAAGCGTGCACGGACCTGAATTCGCATTCGATTGCCTTGGCCGCGAAGCGGGGCCAGCGGCCGTTGACACTCTCCAGGTCCTGATTCACCACGGGCAGGCCGGTGCGGAAGGCGTCCAGGGAGGGCCCTTCCTCGGACTGCAACTCGAACAGCTCGACGGCATGCACTGCTTCGCTCGAATAGGCGACCACCCGCAGGTCGCCCTCGGGGGACACCAGCATCAGCCCCGCAGCGGAGACCTCCAGGACCTCGACGCATCGGTCGGCCACCATCGTCAGGAGATCGACGACGTCGAAATCGTCCACCAGGGTGTCGACGATCTCCACGAAGGTCCGGGCCAGTAGGACTTCTCTTTCAGATCCCCGCATAGGGGCCTCCCCGCAACCAAGGGCCTCCGACCTGCCCAAGGGGTTGAAGGCGGCTCTTCTGGGCGAATTCTACCCTCGATGTTCGCGACAACGGTGGCCAGGCCGATCGCGGCACTGGCGGGCTACGACGAATCGAAGCGCAGCTGCCTGGCCACCACCGCTTCAGCCACCTCGTTGAGTCCCAGGTCATGGCTGAAGGCATAGGCCCGAAGTCGAACGAGAGCTTCTCCGACGCTGATGCCGAGCTGAGTGGCCACCATGCCCGAGGCCTGGTGCTCGACAAGATGGAAGTTGGCACCGGCTTCAAGCTCAATGGCCACGGTGTCCACGGGTGCGTTGGCCTGCATGGCGAGGACGACCTGGGCCGCCACATCGGCCATGACCAGCGCATCGGCGTGCTGGTCGTCGCTGAGCTTTCCCGGACGGTCGCGGTAGAGGTTCATCGCTCCGAGACGGGCCGCTCCCACCCGAAGAGGGAAGCCGAACACGGCCCGGGTGCCCGCCGCCAACGCCTGGGGCGAAAAGGCCAACCAGCGGGGCGTGGCAGGGTCGGCCAGGTCGGGCTCGAGCACGGGCCGGCCCTCCCTGTGAGCGTCGACGCAAGGCCCCTCACCGAGCGTGTATTGCAAATCCTCGATCAGATTGCTCACCTCGTTGGTGGTGCACACCGAACCGACCGGCACGTCATCAGACATGAGCATGATCCCGGCACCGCTCATCGCCGAGACTTCTGCGCACACACCGCACAGGCGGGCGGTCCCCGGTTCAGTCTCGCCCCCGGCGGACAGCAGAGAAAGGACGCGCATCAGTCGCTCTCCGGCCACCGGTTCAGCCCCGTCCGCAACGAATTCTGCGGACGATCCTCCGGCGTGCACCTACCTGAGTACCCATCGACTGCCTCCTTTGCACAAGGCGCTGCCAACAGGGACTGGATTGCACGCGCACCACAGGCTCATCCGAAGACCGAGCCCTTCAATCATAAACTCTACTGGATCGAGCGTGTGACCGAGCGACCGCTCGACTCGCTGCCCTCTTTGCGCACTTCCGCATCACAATGTGGACGGTCGAGCCCTTCGGTGAGCGCGGTCTTTGGGACCTTGCAGAAGTCTCTGAAACATTAGGGCAGCGCGTGCGGTATGCTTTTCGCAGAGCTGAAGGGGTCTGGACCCCGCTTCCTTCGCACCTGGCTAGAGGCCAGGGCAACGTGATGGAGGCAGAGGAAATGGGTCTGACAGGAATGGTTTTCAGCACTATCGCGATCGCAGCCGGTGCCGTCATGTACTGGGCGGTGACCAATACCCAAGGTCACGGGTTCCGACTTTCCACGGTGGGGGTCATCCTCATGATCGTGGGAGCGATCGGTCTGGCCGTATCGGCGACTATCTTCGGCACGTCCCGACGGACCACGGGCCGACGCGGTCACACTTACGACCGTGAGGTAACCGACTCACAGGGTGGCGTCGCCGCGGTGCACGAAGAGGTGCACTAGCCGACCTAGGTCACGAGCCCGCGTCTTGTCCACGAGACGCGATCTCCTACTAATGCAGGGAGTCGAACAATGGGCCTAATCTTGTTGGTACTTCTGATCGCCCTCATCTTCGGCGGACTCGGATTCGCCGTTCCCCTGTTTTGGTTCGTGGCGGCCATTGTGTTTATCGCCTGGATCATCGGATTTGGCGTCGCCCGGGGCGCGGGAGCCGGTGGAAAGGCCCGCTGGTACCGCTGGTAACTCCAAACAGCGCCCCTCAAATGTTGCTTCACGCCGAGAACGAAGCGGGCAACAAAGTCGACGCAACGATTGAAGGAAGGGTCACATGAGAAACGTTTGGAAAGGGCTCGTGGTCGGCGGTTTGACGGGCGTCATAGCTGGCGTCCTCCTTGACACCATCGCCGGAGCGTCGAAGAAGGCAGTGGCCGTGGGCGATCAGGTCCGGGAGCATGCTCCCGAAGCCGGACGGTGGCTGCAGTCGGTCAGCGACAAGGCGGGAGAGTGGATCCATGACGCCGATGTCCCCGACCACGTCCGAAGCATGGCCGAGCGGGTCAAAGAATCAGATGCAACGAACCAGGTGAAACAGGCCAGCAACGGTGTGGTCTCGGCCGCCAAAGAGGCCGTTGCCCATCACGGCTGATAGTTCGGAATGACAACGGTCATTCTGACCAAAGGCGCTTGCGCCTCCTTCTATCCCAAAGCGAGGACCAGCCATGGCAACAACGGATAAGGCAAAGAACAGCGCCCAACAAGCGAAAGGCAAGGTCAAGGAAGCGGCCGGCAAGGCCACCGGCAACGACAAGCTCCAGGCCAAGGGCAAGTCCGACCAAATGAAGGGCAACCTCAAACAAGCTGGCGAGAAGGTCAAGGACGCCTTCAAGAAATGACCCGAACGCGCCACTTGATGGGGACAGATCTTCTCGACTCACCAGCCTTGGGTCGATCGGCAATGCGATGGCATCCCAGTTCAATAGGGATCGCTCCATTGCGCACGTAATAGGAGAACGTGTTCACATCTCGTCACTTCGGGTAGGACTAGGCAATGGCAACAAAGCCTGAAGAGGAGACGAAGCCGGCTGATACCGGTGCCGAGGGCTCTCCAACACGGACATCCGAACTCGATCTCACCAAGGGGAATACAGGTCCGGTCTGGCGTCAGTACCTGCGGGCCATGGGACCGGGGTTGGTCACCGGTGCGTCGGACGATGACCCTTCGGGGATCGCCACCTACGCTCAGGCCGGGGCAAAGTACGGCTTCTCGTTCTTGTGGACCGCCCTGCTGACATTGCCATTGATGGTCGGCGTCCAGGAGATCTGTGACCGCACGGCCCTAGCAACGGGCACCGGCCTCGGCGAGCTGGCCGTCAAGCGTTTCCACCGCGCCGGTCGAGCGATCCTGGCCGTGCTTCTGGTGGCCCTCATCGTGGCCAACGCCTTGAACATCGCCGCCGACCTGGTCGCCATCGGGTCTGGCATGCAACTCCTCGACGCCGGACCGACCTGGCTCTGGGCACTGGTCGCCGGCGGCCTCATCACGACGCTGCTGGTCCTCGGCTCCTTTGCACGCATCGCCCACGTCTTCAAGGTGCTGTGCGCCGCGCTTCTGGCTTATCTCGTGGTGGCTGTCATCGTCACGCATCAGTGGAGCAGTGTGCTCACCCACACAATTGTCCCCCACCTCGAGTTCAACAAGGCCTATCTGGCTCTCCTGGTCGCCGTGCTGGGCACGACCATCTCCCCCTACCTGTTCTTTTGGCAGAGCGCTCACCGCTTGGAAGAGATGCGCGACGAGCCCGAGGGCGGCGCCCAGGCCCAGTCCCTAAAGGAACAAGAGCCCGAACGGGCCAAACGCAAGGAGAGCATGAGTCGCCTCGATGTGTTCACCGGCATGACGTTCTCGAACCTGGTCATGTTCGCCATCATCGTGGCCACCGCCGAAACCCTCCATGCCCACGGCAAGACCACCGTTCAAAGCGCAGCCCAGGCCGCCGCGGCGCTGAAGCCCTTTGCCGGCCACTTCGCCAGTGCCATCTTCGCTCTCGGCTTCATCGGCAGCGGGCTCTTGGCCGTCCCCGTGCTCGCCGGTTCCGGTTCGGTCGGCATGGCCGGACTCCTGGGCAAGAAGTGGGGATTCTCGCGTTCGGTCCGCAAAGCCCCTGTCTTCTACGGCCTCGTCGCCCTGGGCACGGTCGGAGGCACGGCGCTGAGCCTCCTACACGTCAACCCGATCAAGTTGCTCATCCTGGTCGCGGTCATCAACGGCGTCGCCGCCGCCCCGTTCCTCGTCGTCGTCATGTGGGTGTCGAGCGACAGGCGCCTCATGGGCGACTACGTGAACGGCAAGGCGGCCAAGATTCTTGGGTGGGCCACGGCAGCACTCATGGGAGCGGCCGCCATCGCCCTGTTCGCTACGGGTGGTGTCAGCTTCTGATGCTTCGAAGAGCGGGCGGCGCCGACGGGGCGCATCGGCCGTGAACCCCGTCGAGCGGGTCGCCCGGCGAGTGGACGTTGCCAGCCACGGTTCAGGCCGGGTACGGTGACCTTCGGAGTGAAGAAGTTCGGCGATGACAACGCCGGCACGCTTGTCTCCAGCCTCGCATTCCCCACTTTTGTTTGCGTGTTTCCGCTCCCACTGGTGCTGATAACAGTGCTCAACCTCGTGTTGGCAGGAGATCAGGGTGCCCGGAAGTCTCCGGCCATCCCCGGAAGTGTGCTGCCTCGGGCGGAGCGGTCGGCAGTTGTCCATCCTGTTGTCCATCTACTTGCCCATATTCGGACGTACCCGATGGATCATCTGGACGGGTCGGCCTAGAGGGCTGATGGAAAGGATCTCGTCGGAACCGACTGGACACTCCTTGCCGCACTCTCAAGGTGGCGACACGGGTTCGAATCCCGTAGGGACTGCCAACTCTTCCTCTTGCGCGAACTACTTGTGGTCGACGTCCCGACCCGCCCGATGACGATAGAGAATCGGGAGAACTCGAATGTCTTTGGGCCGCCCGGCCGCTTCCTTCGAACGTATGACATCACTGAGGTCAGCGACGGGGACTTCAATTCCGTCGACGAGCACTTTGTGCGCCCGAAGGATCAGGTCGGTGTAACCATCCGCGAAACCGCTCGGATGAAAGGAGATATCGAACTCTCCGTAAGGGCAGATCAAGTTCCAGAACTCGGCTTGTCCAAGGGATCTGCCGCTGTGATCAAATGCCAAGGCTCCCTCGGCGGAGTCGGTGCGAAGCAACGCGTGCAACTCTTTTAGGGCCGCAGACAAGCGATTGAGGTTGTCGATGGTTGATTCAGGTGTCAGGTCGATGTCCCTCGTCGCTGGGATCGGAGCCTGCTGAGCGATGGCCGCGAACGCGCCGATGACCACGAAATGAACGCCGTGACGGATGAGGACTTCGACAATCGCCGTGGCATTCAGAGACGGCTCGTCGTGAGAACTCATTCGGTGTCCACCGACTGGGCGTGGCGCCATGCTGCGATCTGTCGGTCTCGGCGACTGCGCTCTCGTGGCGGGCGTCTGTCCTCAAGGTTCGAGAGCACGTCATCGTGGTCGTCGAAAGGGACAAGCTGCATGCGCAGATCGAATCCAGCCGCCTTGAGTAGTCGCAAGAGAGTCGGCAAGGTCGGTTGGCGCTTGTCGCGTTCGTAAGCCGAGATCATGGTGGCGGGCACACCGGCGAGCTCGGCCAATCGTCCCTGGCTGAGGCCACTCTTCAGCCGGGCTAGCTGCAGCAGTCCGGCGGCGGGCGAAGGTGTATCATACGAATGTGCCATAAAACAACTGTATCACAGAGACAAACAGGGATTTCCCGGCGGTCTGTCCTGGTAAGCGGCTTCGGCCGGCGCGACGATCGGCAGGTCGTGCCCGGTGGATCTTTCTAGAGCTTTCCGTGGGAGCGACGGTGGAACCGGGGATGTGCTCCGCGAGTTACCGAGTATGCAAAGCGGCGTCGGTGCGCCCGATCTTGCCGCCGTTGGTGAGCCGCAGGGTCGGCATGGCGAGCTCGTTGAGCTGGAGCCCGTTCGACGGTAGGGCTCGAACATCGGGGCCATCGACCTCAGATCCCTGCTCCACTACACATGGTCACTGCCGGTTACAGGGAAGGGTTCACGGCCCAGGCGCCAGCACCGGGCTGTTGTGATAGGCGGCGATCAGCCACTGGCCGTCCCGCTTCTCGAAAACCCAGGTCGCGTTCACCTTACCCGTGTCCCGAACCTCGGTCTTGCCGGCGAACAGGATGCCGGATTCGCTGACGACGATTGCGGCGTCCCTGCCGACGAAGCGGAGGCTGAGCTGCTTGTTGTAGGTCGCGCTGCCCTTGAGTGGCCCCTCGAAGGCCAGGGCCATATTCTCGCCGACCACGTCACGGCTGTCGCGGAGCGAACCGGTCATGATGGCGGTCGCGTCCGCGGTGTAGTTGGCGACCATGCCGTCGGCGTCGCCGGCCTCCCACGCCTTGTAGGAGTCAACCAGTACGGCCTGGATGGCGGCCTCGTCGTCCGCACGACTGTCTGACATCGGATTCTCCTTTGTGATTGGTTCGCCCGGGGTATTCCGGCGAACTCGTCAATACATACCGGCGGTGGGGCCGGAACTCATCGCGTCCGCGTAAAGAAGTGGTGAGGTGTGCTCGACAGAGAGAGCTTGTTCTAGCAGTGGCCGCGTAAGCAACGGATATGCAGGTTGCGGGGGCGGTGTCGACGATGGATCGTCGAGCCCTCCGACTGGCCCGGCATCGGTGTCTACGAGTTCGACGATTCAGGAGTTGCACTTGACCTGGACTCCGAAGCGGGGCGGGAGCCCCCCAAATCCCAGACGCTCCCTCCGCCCGCCCCCTTGTGGGCCGTCTCCCCGTATTCGGCCTTTTGTCCAGGGTTTGGTCACTTTTTGTCTCGATTCTTCCTCTCTCCCCCAGGCCTTTTGGTAACGCCTGGTAGATATCGTGATGTCTCTACTAGAATTACTAGAGTCGAATCATCCATGGCGTGAATTGCTCGGATTCGCCCAGACGGTTGCGGGGCGGGTGAGATGCACTCCTTCTGGACATGGCGGGCACCTGTGCCGGGGCAACCTGGTCCCGCCATGTTCGAAGCGGTTTGAATGGGAAGAAACAGTCGAATGTTGACACGGAGATTGGTGACGTTCGTCGTCATCGTGCTGATGGGGATGCTCGTGCTCCCCGTCCATAACGCCAATGGCAGAACGTGCACGCG
>Ga0182018_10003241_pt1 | contig 14901 bp, 12 predicted proteins | sample 812P2MmetaG_FD_120490 | JGI IMG/M metagenome (GOLD analysis project Ga0182018, IMG submission 120490) | Permafrost microbial communities from Stordalen Mire, Sweden - 812P2M metaG | ecosystem: Environmental > Terrestrial > Soil > Wetlands > Permafrost | place: Sweden: Stordalen | collected...
AAGGTCCGCGGCCTGAATTCCCCTTCCTTTCATTCGGCGAGTCCAGTCGACAGCCTCGGCAGCTCCGACGAGCACTTTCTTCGGGTCGCATCCCCGTAGAGCACAGGTACCTCCGAACGGTCTCGAATCCACGATTGCAACTTTCCATCCTGCTTCGCGACAGCGCGACGTCACCCCCGAGGCGGCTGATCCTGTTCCGATTGCGATCAAATCGAATTGTCTATTCATAGTTCCCTCGAGGAATTGTGTATTTCATTGGGCACAAACTCGTGTGTCATTTTGACCGATAAATGGCGACCTTCTTTACGCACTATTTGGCGCCACCCGTTTGCCTTGCATTCCCGTCGCAAACCCTGCGTCGCCACAATGATAAATAAAGTGGGAAATTACATTCCTCGCGATTTGCGGAATTGGATCAACGCCAACAAGATTGCTTGGCAGCACAACTCACCGTTCTTCGCAACGGCGAACGTCTTGCGGACCGTGTGGCGACCCTTGAAAACTTTGCTATCCGAGTGAGCACTATTGAACAGAACTGGAATGGCATTTGTCCGATACTCTAGCCCAAGTAGGTAGGGTCGATGATGTCAGACGACACCTTTGTAGGGCAATCGGGTACAGGCAACAGGTGTGCGGAGACGTCTTCCCGCATATTTACCTTGCCGCCTACCTACTTTAATTTCATTTTCTGATTGTGCGCGGCGTCTGAGTGTATTGGTGCGTGCGCGCACAAGACATGAGAATTCATATTTCGCTATTGCCGTTCTTTGCTAGTCCGAGCAATTTATGGTTGCCAAATATCTCACATTCCCGGGGGAAGATCATGCCACAGAGCACGCATAATCGATCGGCTGAACTTCACAATCTTGCGGAGCACATTCATGATACTGCTGGTCACGATAAAGCGGATCATTTGACGCCCCACGAACTCACCAAACAGGCCGAAGAGCATTCCAAGAAAACACATGAGCGCGAAGAAGTACTGGCCGCCAAGGTCGCGAAGCGAAGCAAGGCTTAGCGCTTAGGAGTTCAGCTTCACTATCCGTCGTCCATCAACGTTGCCGGTGTGGACGCACAACAAGGAGCCGCTTGTACTGCATTCGATTGACCAGCGCTTGAATGCGCGGGTGGGAGACTCCAGAACACGAGGCGAGAACGCTCATCGGAATATGGCGGATACAATGCCGCAAAGCAACCATGACTATGCTGTGGATATGCACATCTATGCCGCTCGCGCCCCTACGGCTGCCCCCGCAAACAACTTGGCGTTCGTGAGGCTGCGGAAGAGCTGAGTTCGAGGGCTCAAGAGTACTCCATGGAAGCCGCGAGAAAACGACGCCATCGCGAGGCAAACACAAGAGCCGGTAAGGGCTTAAATCGTCCAAACACATGCCTGGCTTGTACCGGTGTGAGAGCTTTTCACGGCTTGACCTGGTGCGAACTCGACGTCAACTGGTATGGAATTCCGGCACTCCGGATGCTCGGCCTTGCGTGGACGTGCAAGTACAGAGGCCCAACTCCGATGAAGGCAGAACAGCAACGGTTCCTCGGAGGCTTGCGGTCTGAAATAAAGAAGGATTTGTCGGTTTGGAACACGCTTGGATACTACGGCCATCTTCCACATTTTGCAGAGGCACAGGCTCGATATCTCAGTAGCCAACAAATTCATCAGTTCGAATGTCGTTCTTTTCGACCCCAGCACTAACAAGTGTCTCGCGCAAGGCCGTCACCATTGTGGGTGGCCCGGCAATGTAGTAGATGGGTCCTTGCAGGATGGCCAAATGCCTGCACAACATCTCCTTGTCTATCAGAGTCGTCTCGCCCGTCCATTCTTTCTTGGATTTCGACATTTCGGTCATCGTGCAGATCAAGCGGAAATTGGGATTTGTCGCCTCCAAAGCCTTCAGAGTGCCCAGGAAAGCTGTGTCCTCTGGTCGCCGATTGGAATAGAACAGGTATAACTTCTGCGACAGCCTGTCCCGGTCGGCCTGTTGCAAAATGCTAAAAAATGGTGTGATTCCGATTCCGCCTGCAAGGAATATGGCTGGCTTCGCCAGGTTCTTGTGCAGCGTGAAGGAGCCTGCGGCTTGGCTTATCTTAACTTCCGCGGTTACCGGCACTTTCTTCAGTGAGCGCTTGAAAGCTGTGTCACGGATCCGTGTAGTGAAAACTAGCTCGTTTGCAAAGGGAGGGCTGGCGATGGAAAACGTGCGGGTGTTCCCCTTGGCGTCAGTTTCCAGTGGGTCAGCGAGGGTCACATCGGCGAACTGGCCCGCTCTGAAACTGAATCCGGACGGTTTCTCGAAATGAAAGGCCATCGTACCTTCCGCAACTTCTTCTCGACGTATCAGCGTGGCCGTTTGATCCGCCATCAGGACCTCCTCGGTAGCCTTGCCCATTTTCCCTTGATCCTCCGATATACACTTGGCGGTCGGGGCAGCTTCCAATCGGTCAAACTGCAAAGGCCCGATCGGGATACCGTGTGCAGTCACTCCGTAATGGACGCGACCGCCAATGTAGAACCCATCCTATACACGCCGTGCCCTCTGAGTTGGTCAAAATAGCACCTCCGTTGTACACCGCGGGCGGGTTTGACGAAAAGCGCGATACGCCTAATGCGTAAATGACGAGTCTCAGGAGGATGGCTCCGTGCAGGAGCCTCGCTGCGCGCGCTCGAATGAGCAATTCCGACCAGCTTTCAGCAATCTGATCGTTGGATACTGGTCGAGAGAAGGCTCTACATCAGGCAAGGAAATCCCCCGAAGAAGTCCTTTCCAGGTCGTAGAAATTCAAGGCGCTAGGAACTCTCGATAGATCTCAACCAATTGAAACCCACCGCCAAACAGAGGAGAGAATCATGATGAAACCGAGCACCGACGATAAGACGACAGGCACGTTTCACGAAGTCAAAGGCGCAATCAAGCAGAAGGCCGGCGAGCTGACCAAGAAGCCTAACCTGGAGGCTGATGGCAGAGTTGAAAAGAATGCCGGAAAAGTTCAAAATGCTGTCGGCAAGATTGAAAAGGCCGTTGGAGAATAAGCGAACCAGCATCGAACTCCATCGAGAGATCGTGACGGGTGATTGCTTGCCCCTTCGGGTGCGCCCAAAAGACAGCCTTTGCAAGGCGCCGATAGATATCTGCGGTCTTCACAACAAACATGACAACTACCGCGACGAACATCGCTGCCGTGGTTAGGGCTAGGATGATCCAACCCATGCGGGAACTGTGTTGATCCTGTATGAGTTCATAAGTGGCCAACCGACAATGCTTTAAATCAGCCCCCTCTGGGAAGATCGTCCATGCAGTGAGCGGCGTAATTCCAGAGGTTGTCGTGCTCGAAAAAATCGAGGACGCTGCTTCCATTCACTGAGGCTGGGTGGAGGTGGTGGGCCGGTCTGCTCCTCCTTTGGGAGGCGATCCAACATCTGGCTTCTTGAAATAGATGATGAGTATCCCAATCGATACAACGAATATGACGAAACCCAGCACACTGTAGACGATGGCGCCGACGTGCTTGCGTATCGGCCTGTCGCCGATATTCTCGTCTGAACTTGTCATTCGTTTTCCTTTCGAAAGGACCTTCAGTAGCGACCGGCGTTGATGTATGCCCAGCTCAGTTGGAGGTGTCCTGGTCGTAATCGAAAGTTACCGGCGGTGGTTGCGTTCATACTACCCGGATTTCCTTTCTGCATCTCGGCTACGGACTAATATACCCCCAGTTGGCTCCGCTGGTGATTCTCTGGGCTTTTTTTTTCAGGTGTTCCTCGCCAAGATGCGATCCAAGTGCAAGAGGGCCTGCCTCTGATGCCGGGAACCGTTTTGGAGGGGAGCCTGGCTTGACGCTTTGGCAATAGCTCTCGCTGATTGACGTTCTGGCGTGGGAGATACAAGACGCAACGATCGGCGCGCTGTCCTTGACGCTCAAGGCGGTCCAATGTGATCAGACAACCGTCTCAGCCACTCTTAGGATCGAGTATAGGGAAGAAGTGGGGCAGTCGTTACAAGGGCGAGTCCGCTTCCTCTGGCGAGTGAGGCTACAAAATGTCGACAATCTTGATTGTTCTAGTGGTTCTTTTTCTGCTCGGAGGCGGGGGCTGGGGATACTCGCGGTGGCGTCGCTAACGCGGCTGCCGGATAGACGCATGCACGTTCTGTTTGATCGTATTCGCAGGATGCCTGGTGCGTGATCGGCTGCGATCTCGATACGCAATCCACTGCTCATCATTCAAAGAAGGGCCGCTGATGAAAACGAAAAGCCGGATCGAGAATGAAAAAAAGATTGTCTCCCGCGTAAAAAAGGAGATGGATCAGCCGCGACTGACCGCGTCGGTCCGCAACGGTTTCAGCGTCCAGGCGACACCAACCGCGGAGAAGCCCGCTGCTCGTTCTGCACGAGCGTGAATCGTGAGTCCTGAGTCCTCTCAGTGCCACTACGCTCAACTCCAATTTGCTCGATTCTGCTGATGCGTTAGCCGTGACGGGCCGGTTTCGACCGACTTCGTGCAGTGGCCGAACCATAAGCTCTCTCGGGGCGCCGCTCGGTGAATTGTTCGTGTAGAACCACATCGAGCAGCGACTTGTGAACCTTGATGCGTCCGTTGTATTCGATAAAGCCGAGCCTGCGAAAACGGTTCATAAAAAAGCTGAGGCGCGAGCGGGTGGTGCCGATCATCTCCGCCAAGGTCTCCTGCGAGATCTTGGGAATATATTGTTCGGGTTCGCCCGGCTTGCCGAATTCGGCCATCAACAGCAGAATCCTCGCAAGGCGCTTTTCACTGGAGTTGAAAAGTTGATCGACCAAGTCGGCTTGAATGCGCATGCTGCGCTCTAACAAAAACTTCAAGAACAGGTCGGAGAATTCATGCTCCTCGTGCATCACGCGGACCATCTCTTCTCGCCCTATTTTGAGCGCGGAGCAGGCGGTAATGGCCGTGGCCGTGGCCAAACGCAACCCAGCCACTGCCGCGAGCGCCTCTTCTCCCACAAAGTCACCGGCAGAGAAAAGCGTGATGGTGGCTTCCTTCCCGGCTGCGGAAACAACCGTCACCTTTGCGCGGCCTTTTTGAAGATAGAAGACGGAATCCGCCGGGCCTCCTTGCGCAAAAAAGGCCTCATTGGGGGCTAATTGGACTATTCTTCGCCCCAGGCCCGCGTTCGCCAGGAAGGCGGCTACATCGAATTCGGGCTTTTCAAGTTCAACCATCGAAGAGCTCACTTACGGTTGCGGCCATTACATGATGGCCGCGGGAGTAGCGCGCAGAAGAATTGCCATCAGTCTAACAAAGCTGCTGCTAAAAGTAATCAATCAGCTGCTCCAGGCAAGGCCCAGGGATGCCGGATCGTCTCCATTCGCCTAAAGCATCCGTCGCAACCTGCACGATTCCACATTTCGATCCGACTTCACATGGGTTTACTTGGGCGGCGGGTAATCTGTTCAACTTTGCCCATCTTTTCAGAGGGGTGTCAAGTATTTTCGGATCGTATGACCACAAATTGAGTACGATGAATCCCGTCGGGAATCTCACTACAGAAATAATCGCCATCAGATTCTCATTGCGATAAATGTTTCACGCTCAAGGCGAGGCGTAGCGTCTAAGGGAAGAACGGAACCGGTACTTCCTCCACAAAGACGCGTGATCAGAGCGAAACCAGAGTAGGTGCGCCCTCTTGAGTCTTGTGCAAGGTCGCCGCTCCTTGAGGTCGCGTCGACTTGAAGGCTGCGGTTTCGGGGTATAGTCACTCTGGTTTCGCTATTGGCCCGCCGCCTCGTAGCTTGCGAGGCGGCTGCAAGTGCAACCCGGCTGCATAACGAACCTGCAATTGTGCGCGTCTATGAGAGACTGCGCCGACAGCTAGGCGCACCCGTGCGAACCAACGGTTTTCAAACTTGCGCAATCAGCTTCGGCAAGTTGTTCCGGACATTGTCGACGGTCGCTCCCATCGTGCCAAGATACTGGCACATGGTCTATCGAATGGGCCTCAGTCTCTTTGGGGCCCATTCGACATCCTACCTGCCGCAGGGAGGCGATTTCAGCACGAACGTTGTGCAGCGTCTGCCTCGTCCGCCAACTGTTGCAGAGCGCGGAGGAAGCTCGGGGGCTGGCCATCAAAAAGGTTCATAGCCGTCAGGAACGCCACCACAGCTCCTGCTCCCGCGAATTGGTCAGTCAAGGGACGAATGGCCGCGCAACGAGGAAGGTTCGGGCTGATAAACTCCGCCGGAACGGGAAAGATCAGGTTTGGCTGAAAGAGAGAGCCCATGGTGAAGAAATTGGGAAACGTGAGCCCCGAGTCCGAAACGGGTGCAATCGGCGGCTGAACTCCATTGCCGGCAAAATCGACCCATTCAAGGAAGTGAGCGACCTCATCTCCTCCAATACCTATCAGGATTTGGAGTACCTCTGCGCTGCTCGCTTTTTGGGAAAGAGTCGAATAGAGACTTGAACCGCCCTGTTCGATGGTGCCGAAATGAAATGCCGCTGTATTCGCGATCACCTGAATATGATCGGCACCGTCGAAATCGGCATCGGTTACGGGAATCGCGGTGCGATTGGCGATGGTGACGGCCTGCGGATACGTGACGCCAAAGTCAGGGTTGGTGGTGCTGCGATAGCGGATGAACCAACTGGTGTCGACGTTAAGGTGCATGAGGTTGGTGAGGCGTCCGATGTTTTGAGCGCCTTTCGCCTTGCTTCCCTGAAGCGTGCGAAACACGTCCAAGTCGACCGGCTCTGCGTTCTTGGATACCAGATATGCATTCAAGAACGCCGCGTGACTGGCTTCATCCAGCGTGTTGCTGGAAATATATTGGGGACCATCGGAATCGAGGTTCATGAAAGCCGCCTGGTAGCTGTTCATCGGCGTGAAGCCGGTGTCTACCTCCACGGGCTGCTGACCGGGGGTGAGACCACCCAGTTCCGTATACTGCACCCAAAGATCGGTTTCGATGAGTTCTGCCGCAGCCACAAAACGCAGGAGCGCTTTATCGCCACTGGAAATTGGACCGCTCTCCGGTACTTGCTGGCCAAAGGCCTGTCTGCTTCCGCCTAACAATCCGGCGCCTATAGCTGCGCCGCCTGCCAGCAATCCGCTCTTCAACAAGGAACGGCGGCCTACTGAACGCTCCGTAACACTCAACGACTTTTCCATTTTTATCCTGCTCTCCGGGCAAACTAGTCGCCCAGATCACCATAGGAGTAGTCGTGGGGATGAGTTGTTACCTAGCTGTCATCCGTTTGTCATTTCATCCAAGGTGGGTTGTATTGTTCGCATGACCAACAAGAAGCGGCGGAGATTTGGGTAGAGTCAATTCATCAATGCATCCAAGTTATCCCGTGGACTGAGTTATCAATTGCCTGGTAATTGGCATTTACAAACATCAACTAACCTTGACCATGGGGTTACTCGAGCGGCGGGGTAATCTGTTCAATTTTGCTCATCTTTCCAGAGAAGATTCAAATAGAATTGGATCGCATGACCCCAAATTGAGTATGATGAATCCCGTCGGGAATCTCACTGAAGAAGCAATCGCCATCAGGTTCTCATTGCGATAAATGTTTTGTGCTCAAAGCGAGGCGCAGCGCGTAAAGAAGGAGCGGAACCGATGCTTCCTGCAAAAAAGACACATGATTTGGCCCGCAACCTTATTGCCAGTGAGGCCGGCCGGGCCTCCCTTCAAACCGAACCTGCAACTGTGCGCGTTTATGAGAGGTTACGCCGGCAACTCGGAGCACCCGTGGGAGTTAACGGTTTTCAGGCGCTCGCTTCCCGTGCCTTGGCTATGGCCAAGTCGCAATCACCCCGGCTCAGCGCGGTGCAGGTTACGGCGGATGGAGTCTTGCGCGGTCTCGACGAAGTTGAATCCCACACGGATGCGGACGAGGGCGGCGAGGCCGGGATCATTCTTATTGCGCAACTGCTGGGGCAGTTTCTTGCATTCCTCGGCGAGGCAACTACGCTGCGTTTGATGGAAGATTTGCGCCTTCAGGCTGACATCGGAACAGAGCCCGCTACGACCCAGGCGGACACCGCAGACTCGGCGACGGGTGGAACGGTCATGACCGCGGCTTTCGAGGACCTTCTCCTGGAAATTGACCGGCTTCGGAAAGTGAGCGAACGTATTGAAACCCTGGCGGACAAACATCCCGGCATGGAAGATGGACTCGCGAGTGTTGCGGGAAACATTCGGAGTCTTGCCACGGTCTTAGACGTTTTCACACTCATCAAAAGCCAGGCTGGCGGCTCGCAAGAAGACGCAACTGACCTGGAAACGAATCTCTACATGAATTGAGTCTCGCCAGCGCTCGATCCAGAGCGGCTCTGGAGGTTGAACACCGCTACCGTGGGGTCGCTTGCCATAGGGCAAAATCGTACTGCGGTTTCTCTTACGAAGGCTATGACGGCAATTGAATTCTTCTACTTTGAACGATGCTGGTTTGAATATGACGGCTGCCCCAGGAATGCGAGATTTAGCCCATCGACTTCTAGTGTATGAAGCCGGTGCGGGCAACGCCTCCGAGCCACTTGAGTCCCCGGCCGTTCGCGTCTATGAGAAGCTGCGCCAGAGTCTTGGTGAATTTGTTGGAGTCGCCGGTTTTCAATCGCTTGCTTCTCGTGCGTTGACACTCTCTAGGCCGGAAGCTCCCAGTCTTAGCGCGGCGCGGGTTGCCGCGGATGGATCTTTACATAGGCTGGGCGACATTGAAACTCACTGCGACTTTGGTAAGGATTCGGCCGGCGAGGGAGGGATTATCCTCATTGCCCGCTTACTCGGACTGCTTCGTCTCTTCCTGGGCGAAGCTTTGACACTGAGCCTGCTGCGCAACGCGTGGCCAGGTGAAGTCTTTGACGATCGCAATTCGTCACACGGGAGAAACGCGTGAGCACCCAAGACAAAGTCAAGATAAACAAACTATCGACCGGAGTTCCGGGACTCGACGAAATTGTTGGCGGCGGCCTCCCCGAATTCTCGTTTAATATCATCGCGGGCGCGCCCGGAAGCGGCAAGACGACGCTGGCTCATCAGTTCGTATTTGCCAATGCAAGCCCGGAACGTCCTGCTATCTACTTCACGGTCCTCGGCGAATCCACCATAAAAATGTTGCGATATCAGCAGCAGTACACGTTTTTCGAACCGGCCAAGCTGCCCGACTCGATCCGCTTTATTAACCTGAGCCAGGTTGTTTTGGAGAAGGACTTGGGTGCGGTCCTGGAGGAGATTACCAAAGAAGTTGAAAAATCTAACCCCGCCGTCGTGGTTGTGGACTCCTTCCGTACCATGGTGCGCAAGCCGAATAGTGACATGGACCTGCAATCCTTCATTCAACGGTTGGCTTTGTTTCTGGCCAGTTGGCAAGCTACAACTTTCCTGATCGGTGAATATGCAGAGGATGAAATGCGTGACAATCCCATCTTTACCGTCGCCGATGGGCTGCTCTGGCTCCGCCAAACGGCCGAACGAAATTCAATTGTGCGGAAGCTGCAGATCATCAAACTGCGCGGTCAGGATTCCGTACCGGGGCTGCACACATTCCGCATTACCGATGCAGGAGTGCAAGCCTTTTCGCGGACCTTTGGGTTGACCGGACACTTGAAAGATCCGCCCAGCCATAGGCGCCTTTGCTTCGGTATTCCGGAGTTGGACAAGATGCTGGGCGGTGGCGTTCGCGAAGGCGATAGCGTCCTTGTAGCAGGGTCTTCGGGAACGGGGAAATCGGTCCTGGCAACCCAATTCATTGCGGAAGGCATACGCCAGGGAGAGCCGGGAATTGTTGCCGTGTTTGAGGAGCGTCCGCAAGCCTATGCGGAGCGGGCCGCGAGTCTGGGTTTGGATTTGGAAACGCCGCAGAAAAACGGGAAACTCGCAATCCTCTATCTCCGTCCGCTCGATCTCTCCGTGGACGAAACCATGCACTCGATTCTCGACGCTGTACAGAAGATCGGCGCCAAGCGCTTGGTAATCGATTCGCTTGCGGGCTTTGAGATGGCTCTGTCGCCAGGCTTCCGCGCCGATTTTCGCGAATCCCTCTACCGCATGATCTTCGCTTTGACAGGAATCGGGGTAACCATTCTAAGCACGGTTGAAGTGGATGAGTCTTTCACCGAATTTCCATTCAGTACCTACTCAATCTCTTTCCTCACCGACGACATCATCCGGCTGCGGTACGTATCCATCGACGGCCAGCTTCGCAAGATCATGGTGGTGATTAAGATGCGGGGTGGGAACCATGCCAAAGATATCCGCGAGTATGAAATCACGTCAAAAGGTGTGGTCATTCTCGGCCAACGCCTCACAAATTATCAGGGGCTTATCAGCGGAATTCCAGTTCACTCCGTCCGGCCTGACTCGACGGAAGAGCCCTCGCTGGATACGGGAACCGAGCATAAAACTTAAGGAAGCATCTACGAACTCTAATCCGTGGCGGGTTAAGGTCTCGATTCCATGCGCGCTGGGTCGTGACCGGGTCCCCTTCATCCCTCGCGGCAAGCTACCCCTCTACAATGAGTAGCGCAGATATTTGCCCTCAGATGTCTCCTTGGAAGAACCGACAACAAACACTCCCCCTTTGTCCCGTTCTTTGTTGAAGTAAAAAGCCACGCACTTGGACAGTGCTTGACTCCATGGGAAGTTCCGAAAAAGATCCGCCCAAAAGGCCAAGGGTCCACAGGTGTTTTTCCAGCCACCTGGCCTGAACAAAAACGCACACAAGGCACATCGCAGAAACACACGGGGCCAGCACATCGTGCTGAAAAAGCAGAGCACAATAGGCGGTCTTTTTACGCCTGCGCGCTAAATCGGATGCGCCGAATTCCGGCGGGCCGCACTGGGGATCCACATACACCACACCAACTGGTGGCTGAAATTATCCAAGAGATGGATAGGTCATAACCCAAAAGCGGGCTGCTCTCAAGTAAAGTTTGGGAGCGGGGGAGATCTCCGCGACTCCCATCGAGCGGCGGAGCCGGTTCAGCTCAGTCGACCGACCAAGGCCCACACCTTCCGAGCATTCTGCACTGTCTTGAAAAACGTCTGCGTAATTTCGGCGCTGCGGCTGTAGTCAATGCTGCACTGCTCATAGATGTCCGTAATCTTCAGGTAGAAGCGGCGCTCGCTGGCGCGAATCTCCCTGATCCGCTCCAGCAACTCATCGAAGTAGTCTTTGCCGAACAGCTTGCCTTGCTTCAGGCGTTCATCGTCCAGGACAAATCCCTTCACGATGAACTCGCGCAGCGTCTTCGTCGCCCAGATGCGGAACTGTGTCGCCTGATAGCTGTTTACCCTGTAGCCAACCGCGATAATGGCATCCAGGTTGTAGAAATCCACTTCGCGGACAACTTCACGAGTGCCCTCGGTTTGAACTATTCGATTTTTTCGAATAGTTGCTATCTCATTCAATTCTTGAGAGTTGTAGATCTCTTTCAGGTGGCGATTGATGTTTGGAATGCCGACCCCAAACAGCTCTGCCATCTTCTTTTGGTTCAGCCAAAAGCTCTCATCCTCATACAGCACATCCACACGCACCGCCCCATCCGGGGTGGTGTAGAGCAGGATTTCGTTGCTCTGCGGCGTCTTGTCGTCTGTCATGGCGGCCGTCCTAGATGGTCTGAAACTTGGTTACGCCTTTGGACTTCATGATGAGCACGGCGTTGGTCTTCAACTGATCATTTCCGGCGAAGCCTTCATCCAGGCAGACCACGCGCTCCGGCTTCAGATCGGCAATCCCTTTGATGGCTTCGTGGGTGAGTTGCAGGTCAAGGCAGATGAGCATTGCGCCGTTCGATACGCTATGGACAGCCTTCCCTTCAAAGCCGAATGTCTCCACCGGAGTTGCGAGTGGGAAGCCGCTCTTCAGCAGAATCTCGTAGAGCAGGTCTTCACTGGTCCGGCCCTGCTGGATGTGATCAATGTGCAATTCAAGCTGCTGCCCAAGCGCATCGGGTGTGGTTGTCTCTGTCGCTGCGTCCCAGACGTTGAAGTTTGATGTTGCCAGCTTCAGGACACGGAAGCCCTCCTTGAGTTGAGCGCTAAGACTGAGCTTGCCCTCGGCCTCTTTCTCATGTCGCCGAATGACGCGGCGGACGCGCTCTTTGGTAATCTCTGCGATGGTCTTGTAGTCTTCGCGCCCTGTCGGTTCTGGGAGTTGCACTGGGATGAATTTTCTCAAGCCTCCGTCGCGGGCATTAGATTCGATCACCGCTTGGGCGGTAGTGCCACTGCCAGCGAAGAAGTCCAGGACGATATCGCCGGGCCGCGTCGCTTGCCCGATCAGGACGCTAATCAGGTCAACCGGTTTGCAGAATGGAAAAACCTTCTCATCAAATAGCTCTTGGAGCGAGCGAGTCCCATCCATCGTAGTTCCGACATTTAGAAGAGAAGAAAAACCCGTTTGCGTCTCTTCAACGTCGTTCAAGAACTGCTTTAATCGAGGCCTTCCTGTCGGCTTTGCGGGCCAAAGTATTCGCTTTTCGGCAACGAGTTGGCTCATTGTCCCTGGCGAATAGGCCCATCCCCTCGTTGGTGAAGGCTCATATACGTTGCCAGTGCTAGGGTCGATTAAATCGTAGTGCAGGTTCGGCCTTTGCTGCCGATTTGCAAGTCCCGTAAGGTTCCCACTTGTCCAGGGCCCCCTCGGATCATTATCTGGATTCTGATATTTGCTACGATCAATTTCAATTCCTCGCAGTGCTCCTCCGGGTTTCCTGTAACAGACTACGTACTCATGGTCTGTGGATGCTTGATCCTCGTTTCGGCTGTCTGCCACTTGCCTACGCCGCCAAACAAACGTGGCGAGAAGCGTCTCTTCCCCGAAAATCTCATTGCACACGCGCCGAATGTTTTCAAGTTCGTGGTCATCAATGCTGACGAACAGGAGGCCGTCTTCCATTAATAGGTTGCGGCTGAGATAAAGACGCGGGTAGATCATGTTCAACCACTTGGAGTGAAAACGGCCATCGGTCTCCAAATTGTTCGAAAACCTGCCGCCGTCGCTGTCCACCTGCCCGGTGTACTCCAGATAAGTATGTAGGCTTTCCGAGTAGTTGTCTGGATAAATGAAGTCGTTGCCGGTGTTGTAAGGCGGGTCAATGTAGATCATCTTGACCTTCCCCTGATACGACTTCTGCAAGAGCTTCAGCACCTCCAGGTTGTCGCCTTCGATAATCAGATTCTCTGTCTCATCGAAGTTGACACTCTCTTCCCGCACGGGCAGCAGCGTGCCAAGGCTCGGTCTCTGGATGGCCTTGAAACAATCGGCCTTGCCCGGCCAATTCATGCCGTAGCGCTCCTTGCCCACATCCACCGTTTCGCCCAAGGCCAGCCGCAGCCGCTCAAGGTCAATCTTGCCGCGCTCGGTCCGCACCTCCGGGAAGAGCCGCAGCAGCTCTGCCTCCTTTTCGGCAGCAATATCCAACGATTTCAAATCCAGCTTTTCCGGCTCCAACTTCTCAGATTCCAAGGTCTCGCTCATTCTCCTCTTCACTCCACGCGCCAGCGTATCAGGAACAGGTCCCGCCGCTCTGCCTGTTGTTGCAGCCGTTGGCTCGTCTCATCCAACAACGCATCTTTCCGCGCGTCAATGGAGGCACAGGCCTCTTTGTAGGCCAGAAGTGCCTCAGTGTGCCGCGTTTCTTGCTGGCGCACACGCTGCTGCATTTGCAGTTTCTCCGGCAGATTGGGGGCCAACCGCGCTTCACGCTTGCCAGCCCGGATGCTCTCTTCCAACTCTTCGACGGCAGCCTCTAGGGATTTTCGTTGATCGTCCGCCCATCGGTCGAGTTTCTCCGTCTCCACATCGAACCATTTGCCGTTTGTCGCAGAGAGCTGCATGGTGACGACCTCCTGCTCCGCATCCAACCGCGCCCTCAAGTCTGTCTCAGCCATCGGTAATACCGGCTGGTGGGCCGTGGCTGGCAGGTCAAACAGGCGCTTGCAAGCAGCCGCCTCCAGCGGTGCGCCGCTCTCTTGAGTTGCCGCAAAGAGCAAATGGTCTTCTGTGTCGAACGTCTTGAGGGTGAGCTGGGAACACATGAGCCACCCCTGCCGCCCCACCAGCCCGTCCAGAAGGGCTATGCGCTTCCCGCTGCCGGAGTAGTCAAAGCGAACCTCCACCGGGGGTGAATCGAGGCCTTTGCAGTGCTCAAGGATGCGTTGGGCCAGCGGATGCCCTACGCGATAGGTATTGGCATCCTCTACGCGCTTGCCCATTCGATACGGGCCGGGGTTAATCGGGCCGGAATCGCTTGGTTCATCTGCGAACGGGTTGCGAAGCAGCGTGAAGGCGTGGCCGGACGACTCAAATCGCGCGTAAGGCTCCAGAAAGAATTGCGTGGTTCGCCAGAGCAGGGCCTCAAATCGGTTGAGCGAGTCCGCGCTGGCAATGCGTACTCGTTCGATTACTTCTTGGTCAAAGTTGTTGAGCAGTTGCTCCCGCGCCTCTGTGCGCTTTTCCCCAATCTCGCTTTCGAGTTCCTGCTGGAGCTGGTCAAACTCAAAAGAGATTTGTTGTGGAGTACGGCAACGCTGATAAATGCCGATGATGCGCTTTTCAAAATCGACCCCGGACTCAATCGCCCCGAGCACCTCATCGCTGGCACCGAAGATGCCATTGAACAGCTTGAATTTCTCGTCAAGCAACTGGTAGACTCGCTGGTCCGCCGCGTTGCTCTTGTTGAGGAAGTTGACCACCACAACGTCGAACCTCTGTCCATAGCGATGGCAGCGTCCGATGCGCTGCTCAATTCGTTGCGGATTCCAAGGCAGATCGTAGTTCACCACCAGATTGCAGAATTGCAGGTTGATGCCCTCAGCTGCCGCCTCCGTTGCAATCATGATGGAGGCCTCATCGCGGAAGTAGTCCACCAGCGCAGCACGCTTGTCTGCTGTAGGGGAGCCGGTAACTCG
>Ga0182018_10003242_pt1 | contig 14898 bp, 9 predicted proteins | sample 812P2MmetaG_FD_120490 | JGI IMG/M metagenome (GOLD analysis project Ga0182018, IMG submission 120490) | Permafrost microbial communities from Stordalen Mire, Sweden - 812P2M metaG | ecosystem: Environmental > Terrestrial > Soil > Wetlands > Permafrost | place: Sweden: Stordalen | collected...
ATCGCCGCCGATCCCGCATTGGAGTCCACCTCATAATTCCCGGTCACAGTGCCCGGCGCCGCACCGCTGATCTTGAGCAGCGCATTCGCCCCGGCGGTATTGCCCGCATCCACCAGCACGGTGCCGCCCGTACCGGTGTATGTGCCGGTCACGTTCATCGTGGTGGCCGACGTCATGTAGTAGTTGCCGACCTGCAGGTACCCGCTGTTTGTTACTGAACCGCCGCTGTTCATAACGCTTCCGCCGGCGTCGCTACTACTCACCAGCAAATCCGCGCCGGAGCTCACGCTCGTAGCGCCTCCGACCGTCAGCGTATTTCCGGCTAGGACGCTCAGTGTGTTGCCGCTGAGGATGGAAACGCTGGCAGCGCTCGCGGCGCCGGCTTGACTAACGGTCACGTCGCCGCTGGATGTGTTACCGATGGTGACGGCGCTGGAGCCGGTGGGAACGCCCGCCGACCAGTCGCCTGCGGTATTCCAGGTGGCGGTGCCGCCGAGCCAGTTGTCCGTCGTTAGCGGTTGGACCGCGAGAGGCCGCGCGAGCGGCAGGTAGTCCTGGCGGACAAAGGCGACGCCATGCAGATCCGCCACGCGGCCCATGGCGTAGGGAAAGGCGAAGTAGGGCGATCCGCCCGGAACGCGGGTGTGGATATCCGCGAGCCGGACAAATGTAGCGGCAATCACTTTGCGGGACCAGTCCGGCTTCGCTTGGCCGGCACCGTCCTGTGCCCACCCTCCGCTGAGCAAAGCTCCTGGAAGCAGAAATGCAACACCAATCAAGGCAAGACAAGAACGTTTCATGAGTTCGATCCCTCCCGAGTCCACAGTAATTCTACAAGGCGAGGGGCGCTGGATCAAGCGAAAACGTAACAGCGGTACTGAAGAAAGATCCGCGGAGGCTCCAAAGTCCTATTGGTACTATGCCAAACTGAAGCCAAAGTTTGCAGCCAGGCCACTTTTTGGAACAAACTCTCGTACGCTATCGTATTCAACCCTATGAGGTGCTCCATGCGAACGCATATTCTCGTTTTGTCCGTGGCTGCCGGTCTGCTCGGATCTGTAGGGTGCGACATCGACGATCTGGATATCGGCGGCTCGGAACGCTATACCCAGGACTTCCACTACAGCTACCCGCTCCAGCCGGGCGGACGGCTCTCGGTGGACAATTCCAACGGCTCCATCGAGATCTCCGGGTGGGACCAGGACACCGTAGACATCAGCGGCACCAAGTACGCCCGCACCCCGGAGTTGCGCGACGCGCTGAAGATTGAAATCGACCACTCCACCGACACGGTGCATATCCGCACGGTGAGGCCTTCGGACCGGCGGGGCAATATGGGCGCCAAGTATATCATCAAGGTTCCCCGGCGCACGGAACTGGAGCGCATCGCCAGCTCGAATGGGTCGATTCATACCCTGGATGTGGAAGGGCCAGCGCGGCTGAAAACCTCCAACGGCGCGGTGCGCGCGGAGAATTTGCGTGGCAGCCTGGACGTGCAGACATCCAACGGCAGCATTGAGGTGCAGAACCTGGAAGGCAGCGCCTCGCTGCACACCTCCAACGGACGCGTGCACGCCGAGGAAGTGCACGGCTCACTCGAAGCCGACACCTCCAACGGCGGGATCAACGTGCGGCTGGTGAAACCCGAAGCCGGCCGTCCCGTCAAGCTGGAGACGTCCAACGGCCCCATCGAACTGACTATGGACGCAGTGAACCAGAATGAGATCCATGCGTCCACCTCCAACGGCGGGATCACCGTACACTTGCCCAGCAATATCGGCGCGAACCTGACCGCGCATGCCAGCAACTCTTCCATCTCCACCGAATTCGATGTCGCCACGCAGGGCACTATCGAGAAGCACCACTTGGACGGCAAGATTGGCGCCGGCGGCCCGGCCATCGAGCTGAACACGTCGAACGGTAGTATCCGGCTGATGAAGATGTAAGGTAGGACAGGCAGCGCATGGCGCTGCCCCACTCAGTCTGTGATGCGGCGCGCAGCCTCGTCCCAATAAACCGCCTTTTTACGGAAGTACGACTCGTTCGCCATGTGGCAGGCAATGGCGGCGTGGTTGCCAAAGACGGCATCCTCCGCCACCGGTTTGCGGCTCTTGACCGCCTGGAAATAGTTCCACAGATGGGGACGGGTGTCGTCCCAATCGTTACCCTTATAGACCGTGTCATCCATCAACGGCTCGTGGCCCGGCGTGATTTCACGCTCGGCTTGCCATTGTTTGACGTACTCCTCGCGCATCTTCGCCGGAAAGCCGCTGGAGTAATAGCTGGGCGAGGTGTCCAGGCCGGTTTGCGGCGAGTGCCGGAGTTCGCCTCCGTTGGCGTCCAGAATGCCTTTCGGTCCCATGAAACGCGCCAGTTCGGGCGTTTCTGTGCCCAGGCCCAGACGGACGTAAACGGGCGTGCCGTGATAGTCGAACAGCACCGCGTGCAGATCCGGCATGTTGCGGCCGTCTTTCCAGCGGAAAATGCCGCCCAACGCCGAAGCCGAGCGCGGCGCCTCGTTCCAGCCCAGCGTGAACAGCATGCCGCTGATCAAATGGACCATCAGGTCGCCACCTACACCCGTGCCATACTCCCTCCAACAGCGCCAGCGCGCGAAGCGGTATTTGTCGAACGGGATCTTAGGCGCATCGTTCAGCCAAGTGTCCCAATCGAGGTTGGCGGGTGAAAGGTCCAGCGGCGGCGGATATTGCCAGGCGCCGGTGGGATCGTTGCGTCCCAAGGTCAGCTCCACCATTTCTACGACGCCGATGGCGCCGGCACGATACAGCTCCCTGGCCTTGGCGCACAGTACGGAGCTGACGCGCTGCGACCCGATCTGCACGATGCGGCTGTTCTTTTGGGCCGCCTCCACCATCTCGAATCCCTGCGCGGCGGCGTGCGACATCGGCTTTTCGCAATAGATGTCCTTGCCGGCGTTGCAGGCGTCCACGACCACGCGCTGATGCCAATGGTCGGGCACCGCCGCCACGATGCAGTCGATATCCTTGCGGTCGAGCAATTCCTGGTAGCGGCGTGTAGTCGGGAGGTTGGGATTCCCGGTGATCTGTTTGGCCAGCATGTGGCGGCCATCGTACAGGTCGGCGGCCGCCACACACTCCACACCGGGCAGCGTAATGGCGGTGGCCAGCAGTCCGGATCCCTGCATGCCGATGCCGATCATGCCGAACCGGACACGATCGCCGGCGGCCAGCGCCTGCGGAGCCAGCAGAACAGTTCGGGCAGCGAGGAGGCTCCCGCTGCCGCCCAGGAACGTACGGCGGGAAAAAGGTATATTCATAAGCTATGCTTTCAGAATATCGCGCCTGTGCTCTAGCTGCTGTCCTGATTATCGGTCATATGCCCACGATGTCGGCGCGCCATCCGCAGTAGACGAAGCCATTGGACGCGTCGCGCTCGTTGCGTTGCTGAGGGAGGACAGGCTTCAGCATGTCGATTCTGCGGGGTCCCACCTACGTCGTGAAACCGAACATCCGGTCCCAAAATCGAACACCGCCGCGGGCGCAAACTCTGTGGTCTCTCCAAATACCATTGGAAGGGGAATTGCCCATGACACATCCGCACAATGAACTCATTTCGAAATGTCTTAGCCTTGCTGTGGATTGCTTCGATCTCGACCGCCTTCGCGCAATCGTCCGAAGTTTCCATTGAGTCACCGAAGCCGCCGCCGGTAATCGGCCACGTGTTGGCTCCATTTCACCTGGAGAAGCGCCAGGTGGCGCCGGCCAGGTTAAGCAACTCGCCGCGGTTGGAATCGATAGTCCGGGCGGGCAATCTTTATTTGTCCGTACGGGATGTGATCGCGCTGGTGTTGGAGAACAACCTCGACATCGCTGTGCAACGGTACAGTCCCTTTCTGGCGCGCGAGATGTTGCGCCGGACCGAAGGCGGCGGCCTTCTCCGGTCCGTGGATACGCCGATAGCCGCGGGGCCCACCAGCGTCAGCACGACCGGAATCAGCGTTAATGCCAACGGGCTGGCCGGCGGCGCCAGCTTGAGCTCGGGCGGGGGCATCGTAACTCAGATCGGTCCGGTGCCTCCCAATCTGGATCCGCAACTCTATATCGGCGAGTTCATCGGGCACAACACCATACCTGAAACGAATCTAGTGCTGGACCAGACCTCCGCTCTTACCACCGACTATCACCAAATCGTTCTTCAATATTCCCAGCAGTTCATTACGGGCACTTCCGCGCAACTTACTTTTTACGACAACCACAGTTTGCAGAATACCCCGGTCAACCTCTTCAACCCGTACATCACCGGTTTCCTCGATCTGCAGATCAATCAGCCTCTTCTGCAGGGATTCCAGATCGCCGTCAATAATCGGGACATCCGCATCGCTAAGAACAACATGAAAATCAGTAACCTGCAACTGAAGTTGCAGGTAGCCACTACCGTCTCCGCGGCATTGAACCTCTATTGGGACTTGGTTAGTTTTGTGGACTCGGTGCGCATCAAGGAAGAGGCCCTGGCCACGTCGCAAAAGCTCTATGACGACGACCAGAAGATGGTCAAGATCGGATCGCTGCCGGCAGTGGAAGTAACCCGCGCCGCCGCCCAGGTCTCCATCAGCAAAGAAGATCTCCTGTTCGCGCTGACCAACGTACAGCAGCAGGAGATCGTCCTGAAAAATGCGTTGAGCCGCAACGCCATGGCCAACGTCTGGCTGGACGACGTGCATATAGTGCCGCTCGATCCCATCGAAGTTCCTAAAACAGACGAAGTCCGCCCGTTGGCGGACCTGATCCCGGAAGCCATGACCAACCGCATCGAGATCGAGCAAAGCAAGGTGAACATCGATAGCCAAAAGATAGCGATCAGGGGGTCGCGTAACGGATTGCTGCCAACCTTGCAGTTGTTTGCGGAGCTTACCAATAACGGCTTGAGCGGTCCGGTCAATTCCATGTACAACGGTTGTTGCGGCTCTCCCGACCCATACTTTATCGGCGGAACGGGCAATGTTTTAGCGCAGGTCTTCCGCCGCGATTTTCCGAATTACTCCGCCGGACTCACCTTGAACATCCCCTTCCGAAACCGCCAGGCACAGGCTGACTATGTGACCGATCAACTGCAACTCCGGCAAGCCGAACTCAAACTGCAGCGCGCCGCTAACCAGGTTACCGTGGACGTGAAGACCGCGATGATTGGAGTACAGCAGGCCCGCGCACGCTATGAAACTGCCGTGGACACCCGCAAGCTGGCGGAACAAAGCCTCAAGGACGAGGAGAATCGGTTTCAGCACGGCGTTTCGAGCGTCACCCTGGTGATTCAGGCGCAAAGAGATCTGGCTAACGACGAAGATGCCGAAGTGCAAGCCATGGCTAACTACACACACGCTAAGATTGCGTTCGACATGGCCATGGGACGAACTCTCGACGTGAACCGTATCTCCATGCAGGAGGCCGTTGACGGGCACGTCGGTAGGGAGTCGATCATACCCGAGTCACTACCGGATGAAAAGCGGCCGGGAGTTCCCAAATGAAATTCCAAATGTTGCGGCAAAATTTGATCGCTTGTGTCTGTGCGGCCGCCGTATGTTCCGCGCAAGACTCCCAATACGCGATCGAAAAAAACCACCTGCCGATTCCGTTCCGTTCCTATGCGCCTCCGGAGGTGCCCGTCAGCCACCTGAGCAACTCGAAGCGCCTGCATGATCTGCTGCGGGCCGGCAAGCTATACCTGACCGTGCAGGATACTTTGGCGCTGGCGATCGAAAACAATCTGAATCTGGAAGTCGACCGTTACGGGCCTTTGCTGGCGCAGTCCGCGCTGGAACGGCAAAAGGCAGGTGGCCCGCTGCGGGGCGTCCCCAGCGCCGCCGCTCAGGTGGCGAGTGTCGACAGCGGCCTGGGTGTAAACGGCAGCATACAGGCTGCTGGTCTGTCCAATAGCAGCAGCGGATCGAGCGGCGGTAGCACGGGCGGAGCAACCATACAACAGGTCGGCGTTGTGACGCCGAATTTGGATCCCGTTCTGCAAAACAGCACGACTTTCGAGCACCTCAGCCAGCCGCAGTTGTTCGCGGTAGTCAGCGGAACTTCCGCCCTGATCCAGAGCATACGTACATACAGCACATTCGTGCAGGAAGGTTTCCTGACCGGCGGCTATGTACGATTCACGGACTACGAACAATTTCTGAACGAAAACGCTCCCACCGACGCCCTCGAGCCCCAAAGGGGGCCATACATGAGTGTCGCTATCCGGCATAATCTTTTGCAGGGCTTTGGCGTCAAACTCAACGACCGCTTCATCCGCATCGCCCAGATTAATGTGGTGGCCTCGCGCGAGGATTTTCGCTCGCAATTGCTCAATCTGACCGCCACCGTGCTCGATCTTTATTGGGATTTAGTAAGCGCGAACGACGAATTGAAGATAAGGCAAAGCGCCCTGGACACGACGAAGAAGTTTCTCGACGATACGCGGAAGGAGATCGCCGCGGGCGCCCTGCCGCGCGTCGAGCTGCCGCGCGCCGAAGCCGAGACCGCCAGCCGCTTGCACGATGTGGTGGTTGCGCAGTACGGCGCGCGCCAACGGGAAGGCATGTTGAAGGACGCTATAACGCGCACCATGGATCCCGAGATAGAGGCCGCCGACATCGTGACCCTCGACCGTTTCGAGGTTCCGGAAGCCGAGGATCTGCCCCCGTTGCGCCAATTGGTGGCCACGGCCATGCAGAAGCGGCCCGACGTGGCGGTCGCGAAGTTCCGGCAACAGACTCAGGAAATGTCCCTGCCTGGAACAGAGAATCCTCTATTGCCGAATCTGACCCTGCAGGCGCAAACCTATGACCGCGGCGCGTCGGGCGCGGCCCAGTACGAACCGAATTCGTATTTTGTCGGCGGTTACGGCACCGCACTCAAACAGATCCTTCAGCGCGATTTCCCCAATGAGGCCGGATCGCTGGGCCTTTCGATTCCTATGCGAAACCGGCAGGCGCAGGGCGATTACGGTATCGACCAGTTACAGTACCGCCAGTCGCAGGTCACCACCCAGAGAGATACGAACCAGATTGTGGTGGATATCTCGAATCAGCTCAGTGCGCTGCGGCAGTCTCGCGCCAAATACGCGGCGGCCAAGCAAACCCGGACCTTGCAAGAGGAACTGCTCGCCAGCGAGCGCAAGAAATTCTCTTATGGCATATCCACGTTCAACGACATTATTATCGACGAACGGGTGCTGGTTACCGCGCAGATAAGCGAGCTGAATGCAGAGGCGGCTTACGCCCGCGCCCGCGTGTCTTTCGACCAGGTGGTGGGCGAGACTCTCGAACGGAATAATATCTCGCTCGACGAGGGCATAACCGGACAAGTCCATCGTTGAGGGGAGCGCACCCCCGGGCCGCCTACGGCTTGTGCGGCCGGAACCAAAGATCGAACCATGGCTTCCAGGTCTTGCCGCCATCGGTCGAGGTGACCGCCGTTTCCCGAACGCCCCCGCGATCGGGCTTCCAGACCCCACGAATCAGCTTCTCTCTCCTGTCGGCGGTGCGATCCACTGCGCGCAAGATCATTTCACCGGCCTGCAGCTCGCCTTCGAGCTGCAGCCATTCGCCACGATTGGTCACCCAACTCTGACGCCAAACTTTTGTGGACTCATCGAAGATGCTGAAGCTCTGACCTTTCTTACCGTCACTGCCTCGATAGTCTTCCCGCAAAACGCATCCATCGAGTATGCGGTCTACCCGGACGCGCGCCACCATTGTCGTCAGGTTGCCAAAGTCGAATACATTCCAATCCCCGATCCAGAAATCAAATTGCCGATATTCGGGGGCCGTGCAGGAGGCCGCCGCCGCGGCGTTCAAACCGGCCAACAGAACCACTGCGGCGACCCATTCCGTCGTCCGTGCCGTCATTGCGTTCTTAGCGGGACCGCCATAAACGCCGGTGAGTCACCCGTAGTCGAGTTATAAGCCCCGCCCACAATCTCCCCGGAGTCGTTAATATCGTTGGCGTAGACCAGACTCAATGGTCCCTGCGCAACCAGCGTGTTCAGGTCCGTCATCATGCCGTTTTGCCACAGAAACGCCCGGCTGCTCCCGCTTGAATTGATCGACTGACCCACCACTTGGCCTTCGTCGTTAATCCCCCAGGCGATGCTCAGCGCGTCGCCTGGAAGCGTGCCTAGATCCGTCATACCGGCGCTCTTCGTCCAGATGAACGCGTGGTAATTCGGACTGGCGGCAGAGTCGCCCGGCAAGTCGGAAAATCCGACGATAAGACCATGGTTATTGATGGCTGTAGGAGTGTTCCACGCCACGCCTCCCAGGTTCCCTATGTTGGTTGGCGTACCGTTTTCCCAGAGCACTGCGTGAGCCGCGCTGGCCCCTCCGACGGCGTTGGCGCAAATCCCCGAAATGCCCACCGCCTGGCCCAGGTCGTTGATGTCGTTGGCCGTACCGTCCGAGTCGCCGGGAAGCGGCGGCAGTGGAGTCACGCGGCCTATCTTGGGTTCATAAATGACGGCTTCAAACTGCAGTACTTGCGGCGCGATGCAAGTCGGATCGTGGATGGCCGTCTCCGCCCACCCCGCGATCTGGCCCAGGTTGTTGGCGCCGGCCGCCACGCCATTATTGCCGCCCAAAGTGGGCAGCGCGCTCATCACCTGGTCCTGCCACACGAAGCCCCGACACGTGTGGCCGCTGGAACTGGGGAAGAACGCTTCCGCGCAGCTCCAGATCTCTCCCAGCGGATCCACAATGGAGGTGTCCGAGATACCTGCGATCGTACCGTTGTTGTTCTTCACGGACGACCAGGCCACGGAGCTGTTCGGACCTCCCAGTGTGCCCAGGTCAATCGCCTTGCCGTAGATCCACACGGTAGCGTGTTCGGTGGTGTTACCCGGCAGAGTGGCGGCGCCCATCGCCCATCCTCGGTTGTTGATGGCGTTTGCAGCGCCCACAGTTCCGCCGAGTGTGTCGGGCAGGTTGACTATCAAGTACCTGGGCCCCTGGCCAGGTGCAGTCGTATCTTGCGCGGTGGACCGAAACGGAACCGCCAGCGCGCCAACTACTATCATCGCGGTCATATATATGGATTTCATGCTGTCTACTTCCCTCCTGCGAACTACATTAGACCGATCCCCCGAACCGGATTGGACGTTGGCGGACCTCGCTCAGCGGCGGGTGGACATTTTCGGACCTGGCTCACGAGCCGGACGCGCCAGTGCCCGTCAGCGTAGTCCGAAAACGTCCAGTTCCTCCCATCGGAGCGGTTATCATGGTGGTGAAAGATATGGAGCTGGACTGGCAGGTCTGTTCCCGCGCGCGGCTGTCGCGCGATGCCCGTTTTGACGGCAAGTTCTTCATAGCCGTGCTCACCGGCAGACGGGTTTACTGCCGGTCGATCTGTCCCGCGCCCACCGCCAAAGAGAAGAACGTGCGCTATTATCCAACTGCGGCCGCCGCTGCCGAGGCGGGTTTTCGTCCCTGTCTGCGCTGCCGGCCGGAATGCTCGCCCGGGACTCCGGCATGGCTGGGAACTCCCAGCACTGTGTCGCGGGCTTTGCGGCTGATCGCGGAGAGCGGTTTGGCGGATGGCGGCATCGAAGTTCTCGCGGAACGTCTGGGAGTTGGCTCACGCCATCTGCGCCGCCTGTTTCTCCAACACCTGGGGGCCACGCCTAGCGCCGTGGCTCAGACTCGCCGTCTGGACTTCGCGAAGAAGCTCATCGATGAGACGCGTTTACCGATGAGTGAAGTCGCACTGGCCTCGGACTTCGGATGCGTGCGGCGGTTCAACGCCGCGATTCGCGCCGTCTATCATCGAACGCCGACGCAAATCCGGCGTCTCTCGCGGCAAACTGGTATCCCCTTAGAGAATGAGTACTTCTTCCGCCTTCGTTTCCGTCCACCCTACAACTGGAATGGCATGGTTCGGTTTCTGGCGCCTCGGGCCACGCCCGGCGTGGAAGCAGTTGAGTCCGCCAGTTACCGTCGGACGATTTCCTTGAATGGCAGTTACGGCTGGCTGGAGGTCTCGCTGAACAAAAGCAACGACGGCCTCGACGTGCGCGTTCAGTTTGGCGATCCTCGATCGCTCTTCTTAATCATCGAGCGCATCCGGGCGATGTTCGATCTGAATGCGGATTGGGCGGCTATTGCGCAAGGCCTGGCAGCGGATCCGGTGCTGGCTATGCGCATGCAGGCAAATCCAGGGCTGCGCGTACCCGGCTGCTGGAATGGTTTTGAACTGGCGATACGGACAATTCTCGGCCAGCAGGTAACCGTGAAGGGCGCCACCACCCTCGCGGGCCGATTGGCAAGAACGCTCGGGCAGCCCTTTTCCGCGCCAGGCGGTCTTACCCATATCTTCCCGCCACCCGACGTTCTCGCCGACGCCAACCTGGACGGCTTGGGCCTGACAAAGGCGCGCTCTGAGACCATTCGCGCTCTCGCCCGCGCGGCTTGCGATGGCCGGATCGGCTTTGAGGGGGTCGCCTCTTCCGAAGATTTTATGGCCCGAATGTGTGAAATTCCCGGCATTGGAAAATGGACGGCACAATATGTGGCGATGCGGGCGCTGGGCGAACCCGATGCATTCCCGTCCGGCGATCTCGGCCTTCTGCGCGCCCTGGCTTTAGAAAGTCCTGGTGAGTTGGAGCGGCGCGCCGAGGCTTGGCGGCCTTGGCGGTCGTATGCTTCCATGTACCTGTGGACTAGTTGTGAGACAGACCTCCAGGTTTCTGCGGATTCTCCGGAAGCCGCTTAGGCGGGCTGCGCAGTCCCGGGACCTGGCACTGACTTCAACCTGGGAATGCGGCTTTCCGCGGGCGGCAGCGCCGGGAAATCCGTATAAGCTCCCGCCTGATACCAATAAGCTACCGAAAAGTAGTTATCGGCGCGGTGATTGGCGTGGCCGTGCTCAATCGTGTACTTCAGATACTTGGTGAACGTGATGGGATTGTCGGCGTGCCACCGGTACAGGCAATACCGGCCTCCTGGGCGCTCCCCACCCACGATGAAAGGCGCCCCATTATAGAGGTGCGCGAACGGGACGGAGCTATCGCGGCCGCCGAAGTCCCATGCGCCGTTGAAATAGTCCTCCGTCCCGGTGCCCGTGATGGCGGGTTGGCTCTCGTCGTCCACGAACACCATTTCATCGCCTTCGCCCATCCAGTAATCCTGATTCTGCAGGACCCCCAGGGTCACTCCCATGAGGTGCCCGCGCCCGCGCGTTTCGGCGAAGACGTAGTTCTCCTTGCCGTCGAGATTCTTCAGCTTGTCGGCGTCGCCATTCGTCCGCCAGTCGTTGGTTGTGGGTTTGTTCGGCGCGGCCTGGCGGTATTGCGCGTGGAAGTAGAGCACCTCGTCCGGCAGCGCGGGCACGATCTGATAATCGATGTTGGAATAGAATGCGCCCACGCGGCGCTCGCTCTCGTTGGTCGCGGTGATGCGGGCCGACCTGCGGAAGGGCATGGCGAAGTAACAGTTCAAAGCTTTGACCGAGGAGCAATTCAGAAAGGCCGACTGATATACGAAGTACTGCCCCAGATTCAATCCGAAGAAATCGCCCACCGGCACTTCCACGCTGGGTTTCGCTTGGCCGTCCCAGTATATGCGGATCACGATCTCCTTCAAGTGATTGGAGCTTTCCGCGGCGATGGTGAACCAGATATGCGTGATCACGCCGGGACCCTCGGACGCGAAGAGCTCGCGCGTGGCGCCCGGCTGGATCGGCCAGGAGTCGGCATTGCCGCCCGTGCGGTCGAAGCTGGATTGTTTGAGCGAACGGTAATTCTGGGCGCGCGCGTAACGCGGCAGGAAGGGATAGTCGCCGGTGGCGCTCTGGCCGGTCTGCGCGCTGGCGGACGACGCCGCTGCCGACAGTCCCGCGAGTAGGAATCCGCGGCGCGGCGCGAGTTCGGATGACATAAGCTGGATTATACCGTGGCGCACCCACCCGTGCAGGTGGGGCTCGCTTCAGCCTGTCATGCCGTTGCGTAGGGACGCGCCCGCCGTGCCACTGTCGCGGCAGCGGCTTGACGCGTCCCTCGACCAGGCTACTGATTCAAGATTAATGATTCCAACGCCCGGCGAGTATCCTGTCCGTACAGTATTTTTCGACCCGCAATCTGGCTCGGCGATATCCTCGCCCTGCAACGCCGGTGCCCAGGCATCGAACATGGCGCGGCAATTCGGACGGTCGACCTCGACGATGAGGTCGCCCAGACTGGCGACATCCACTGCGATAGTCGCTTTCTAAGTGAGCTTGAGGACTTTCTTCCATTCTACCTGTGCGGCGTCGGCCTGCCCCAGAGCGAGCAGCCGAGGAATCGCGGTGATGTCAGCCTCGTCGATATCTGCCCACAGCGCGCTGTCGAACGCTGCGACGAGCCCTGGCCATTGCCGGTTCGCGGCCTGCAAGGCAATCGTCTCCGCCGATGAGACTAACGAGCTGGTGACCCATGCGATCTCAGCAATCAGGCCAACTGGCGGCGGAGGCATCGTGGGAGGTTTGTAGAACCCAGTTCCTAACGAGACGACCAGCGCATCCTCCGGGTCAATAGAACCGTAGCACTTGTTTGGGCCGTTTAGGGCTTCCGCCATAGTTTCGTAGACCGGATCTGCTAGGGATACCGTCCCGCCGTCTGCGAAGTAGCCGAAGCCCGGAATCAACCAAGGAGCGTGGTATGTCGTGGCACAAGCCGAGGCAACTGCCGCGTCTACCAACGGTGCTTTCCCGGTAGTCTGTGCGTTTGTAGGCGCATCTCTAACGAAGTACCAAGGCATGCCCATCTGGTCGCCGGCGGTAATCATGACGCCAATTGGCGAATCATTCATGGTCATTGTCGTGCCACCGAGCGTGGCGGACACGACCTGGTGAAGCACCTGATTGTCGAATTGGTGGCCCGTGGCGACCATCTTCGCATCGCGTTCTACTGTGTTCGTCGGGCTAAACACTTTGGGGCCCTGTTCCGTGTAGACGTCAATAGCCGTTGCAGCCGGTACACCAGCAACTATACAGGCCGTGAGTAGGGCACCCGTCGACGTGCCACCGACAAAGTCGATCACATCTCGCGTCAGTGCTCCGGTTTGCCGCTCTAATTCAACCAGATGGCAGCACGGAATAATGCCCCGAATGCCGCCACCTTTGATGCTAACGATTCGTTTCATGATGGTTCCTCCGATTGTTCATTGCAAGTTTATTTCAGTCCCATGATTTCTCTACACCATCATTCCTTGGCTGCGAGGTCAGCCGATAACTCGATCCCATGTGTGTGGCGTCTTTTGAAGATCCCTTTCTGTTCGGTCGCCAGCTTGAGCGAAGTTTCGCGGCGCTTTGCCCCAGTTCGGATGCTTCGCTGACCAGAGCCTGGACTCGCTTGACCTTCGCGGTTCTGGCATCCTCTGCTTTCTTCCTGTTCTGGCCCATCATTGCGGTAATGACAATGATCGCTATGGCAACGATTGCGGCGTTGGCAGCTCCGTTTCCGCGGTTGAGGTCAGAGTCTGCATGAGCCTTCCTTTAGATAGTGACTGATCGTTGCGATTCGTTACAGCGTTCCAATTTCACTAGGCGTGCCCATCCGGATGCGGGCACCCTGGGAGACTCTCCCAAGCTACCTGCCCCGTCCAGCCGAGTTCCTTCATGCCGAATTCTGAAGCGTAAATCGTGGGGTCCCCAGCCCACGGCGGTCCCAAATCTACCGACTGGACGGTATATGATCGAAGAAGCCAAGCTGATACCTTACCTATGGAGCCTGAGGAAAGCAAAGACGCCGTGGTCTTCAAACGGAGCGTGCAGCCTCTCCAATGGGGGGCCCAAGTCGTGCTGCTGGCCAGCTTTGGCGGCATGCTGGGACTGATGCTTTTCGCCGGAATCGACTCGTTGCGCGCCTTGCGCCAGGTCCAGTCGCGCAACGTCCAGATCCGCCAGACCTTCTTGCTGCGCAATCGCGCCCTGGAGGAGATCCGGTCGGCGCTCTATCAATCGGGCACGTTCACGCGTGACTATCTGCTGGAACGGGATGCCTCGCGCGCGGAGACCTATCGCGCCAGCCTGCAGAAAGTGCGCGCGGAAATGGATGCCGCCTTGGAACGCTACTTCCGCTCGCTGGATGCCGATGAAGAAGCGCCATTTCAGGCCCTCCAGGCCCGCATTGCCGACTACTGGAAGCTGCTCGATCCCATCTCCCATTGGGATGCGCGGGAAAAGTTGGCCCGCACCGGTGATTTCATGCACCACGAACTCTTCCCGCGGCGCGCCACCACGCTGGAAATCGCCGACCGCATCGCCAGTGTCAACGAACAGGAACTCAACAACGGCGACGAGCGGCTGAAAGATATCTTCGACCGATTTCGCTACAGGATGGCCTTGATGCTCGCCATCACCCTGGGAGTCGGCGTGCTGCTGGCGCTGGCCACCACCCGCCACATCCTGCGCCTGGCGCGGGACGCCGATTTGCGGTACCGGCAGGTGGCCTTGGCGCAAGGTAAGCTGAAAGAACTCTCCGCGCGCCTGGTGGAGGCGCAGGAGCAGGAGCGCCGCGCCATCTCGCGCGAGCTGCATGATGAAGTCGGCCAGTCGCTGAGCGCGCTTTTGATGGAGCTTGGCAATCTGGGAGCCGTTGCGCCTGGCGACGCCGAGTTGCGCAACCACTTGGAGTCCATCCGCAAACTGGCCGAGAGCAGCGTAAACGTGGTCCGTAACATGGCGCTGTTGCTGCGTCCCTCCATGCTGGACGATCTGGGCCTGGTGCCCGCCTTGCAATGGCAGGCGCGCGAGATTTCCAAGCGCACCGGCATGGCCGTCACGGTGGATGCGGAGACGGTCGCCGACGACTTGCCCGAAGATCTCAAGACTTGTATCTATCGCGTGGTGCAAGAAGCTTTGCACAATTGCGCCCGGCACGCGTTTGCGCACAGCGTGCGCATCCAGG
>Ga0182018_10003243_pt1 | contig 14897 bp, 11 predicted proteins | sample 812P2MmetaG_FD_120490 | JGI IMG/M metagenome (GOLD analysis project Ga0182018, IMG submission 120490) | Permafrost microbial communities from Stordalen Mire, Sweden - 812P2M metaG | ecosystem: Environmental > Terrestrial > Soil > Wetlands > Permafrost | place: Sweden: Stordalen | collected...
AACGGAGAGGTCCCGCTCGACCGGCCCGGTCAGACGAAAGGTGATGCCGCGGCCGTCGGGGAACCCGACCTTTTTGCCGACGATGTAGCCGAGCGAACCCGCGACCTCACCGAGAGCGATCTCGGCGCACAGCCCCGTGTCATCGGTCCCGCGGCCGAGCGGGGTGGTGATGTCTCGCTCGTGGACCCAGAAGTCGAAGACCCGGATGGAGAGGAAGCGGCCATAGACGCCACGCCCGGTGGGCATCCACGACGGCCTTTCGAGGTCCTCCTCGGACAGGCCGGCCAGGTCGCGCCGACGCACGGAGAACACCTCGCCGACGCGCGCCGCGAAGGCCGGGTTGTCGAGGTCCGACGTCTCCCTCGCGAACGCCCCGGCTCGTTCGAAGGGCGGCGGAGTTTCCACACCGTCGGGTAGCCAGCCGGACAGGACCTCCTCGACCCCGGCGAGGTGCGAGACGACCCCCCGGACGGTCCAGTCCGGACAGAGGGATTGGGTCGCCCACTCTGCGTCATCGAGACTCGCGCACAACCCCTCGATGCTGTCGTAGCACCGCTCGAGGGCGGTTCGAATGGTCTGGAGGTCGCTCACGGCGTCTCCTTTTGAACGGTCACCCAATCCCGTGCTTCGAGATAGGGACGGAAGGTTGTGCCGATCGCACGCATGTCGTCCGGTCGTTTCGGGCGCTGTAGTTCGTAGAGCTTTGGGAATTCCAGCCACGCCGTCACGGTCTCCCACAAACGCACTGCGGCGTCACCGGTCGGAGGCTCGATGAGCACCGGCCCGAACAACGCCTGGTCGTCATCGAAGACGAGCGTGGGCACTCCCCAACCCCCGAGCGCGACCACCCGGTCGTGGTCGGCGCGTACCTCGTCATGCGTCGTCGGGTCGTCGATCGCCTGCCCGACCAGCGCCGGGTCGAGTCCGAGCTCGGCGACCAGGGCCTCGGCGACCTCTCGCCGGTGTGGCTTCTGGCCGTCGACATGCAAGGCGGTCCCGGCCAGGAAGTACCACCGGTCGACGAGGTCCGGGTCGACCCGGCGCAACATCGCACCGACGCGCATCATCGACCAGCCGTAGGACCATTGGCGCTCCCATGGATGCTTCTTACCTTCGGCGCGGTTGATCTCTTCGAGGCTGAAGAAGCGCCACCGGACCTCGAGGCCGAGCTGATCTCGCACGTCCCGCATCCAGATCGAGGTTTGGTATGCCCACGGGCACATGACGTCAAAGTGGAAGTCGACGACGTTCACGTCGTCGCTCACGTCGACGCGATGAAGTCGGCGATCACCGTGGCCAACTCCGGCCCCTTGTCTTCTTGCAGGAAGTGTCCGCCGCCCTCGATGGTGGTGTGCGGCTGTCCTTCGGCGCCCGCGACGTGTCCGATGAACTGGCGTTCTCCCCCTTTGGTGATGGCGTCACCATCGCTGAACGCGCACAGGAACGGCCGCTGAAACGCGCGGAGCACATCCCAGGCCGCCGTGTTTGCAGCGTGCGCAGGGTCGTTCGGAGAGGTCGGAACCAGGGACGGGAACCTGCGGGCGCCGGCCTTGTAGGAGTCGTCCGGGAACGGGGCGTCATAGGCCGCGACGACATCGTCGCCGAGCCTGTTGGTGCAGCCACCCGAGACGATCGCCCCTATCGGGAAGTCTGCCGAATCGCGTGCGAACCGCTGCCAGCTCAGGAACGCCTCGTTCGGCGGAACGTCGCCGGTGGGGAGGCCCGTGTTGGCCACCACGGCGCGGGCGAACCGGTCCGGCTCGGCGGTGAGCAATCGCAACCCGACGAGCCCACCCCAGTCCTGACCGAACAGGGTCGCCCCTCGGACGTCGAGGTTGTCGAAGAGCGCCTCGGTCATCCAGCTGACGTGGCGCTCGTAGCTGTAGTCATCGAGCTCGCTCGGCTTGTCGGATCGGCCGAATCCGACCAGGTCGGGTGCGATGCAGCGATGGCCGGCCGCCACGAGCACCGGAATCATCTTCCGGTAGAGGAACGACCATGACGGTTCGCCGTGGAGCAACAGGACTGGCGCGGCCTCGGTCGGCCCCTCGTCGAGGTAGTGGACTCGGATGCCGTCAGAGATGTCGACGTAGTGCGGTTCGAAGGAAAAGTCGGGAAGCGATGCGAACCGCTCATCGGGCGTGCGCCGGATCTTCATCGCGACCTCCAGGCAATCGAGCGGCCGGTGGACGCCAGCACGGAGCGACCACCTTGCCAGAAGATTATGGTCGAGTTCCGTGCGACAAAGCGGGGGCGGAGAAACCCGCGCGCACTCGGATTGGGACTCCACCAAGGCCCTTGTCGGGTCGCTCCGCCGCCCTGCGCACACCCTCGTCAGCCCCCACGCACTCGCGGGAGGACCCACGTAGTGGCCGCGTCCCCGAACGAGCCGGAGTTCAAGGGCCACATCGGCCGCACCTATCGGGATTCCACCCCGTGGTGGCCCGATCCCCCCGACGGGCTCGGTGGCCCGAATGTGGTGATGATCGTGTTGGACGACACCGGTTTCGCGCACTTCGGTTGTTACGGCTCGGAGTTGACGACGCCAACGATTGACCGGCTGGCCGAGAACGGCCTCAGGTACACGAACTTCCACACGACCGCGCTGTGCTCGCCATCTCGTGCGTCGCTTCTCACCGGACGCAATCCTCACGCCGTCGGCATGCGGGGAGTGTCGAACTGGAACACCGGGTACCCGCACATGCGGGGAGGCATCTCGCCGCGCGCTGCCACGCTCCCCGAACTCCTGCGTGCCCACGGATATGCGACCTACGCGGCCGGCAAGTGGCACCTGGCGCCGATGGAGGAGACGAGCTCAGGCGGGCCTCACACGAACTGGCCGTTGCAGAAGGGCTTCGATCGCTTCTACGGGTTCCTCCAGGGTGAGACCGATCAGTTCTACCCGGAGCTCACCAGCGACAACGGACACGTGGATCCCCCCGGTCGACCCGAGGACGGGTACCACGTCTCCGAGGACATCGTCGATCGGGCCACCGGGTGGATCGGCGATCTCCAGTCCGTCCGGCCCGATCGGCCGTTTTTCTTGTATCTCGCCTTCGGCGCCACCCACGCACCCCACCAGGCCCCCGGCGAGTATCTGGCCCGGTGGCGTGGCCGCTTCGACGACGGCTACGACGAGGCACGCGATAGGTGGTTCGCGCGGCAACTCCAGATGGGCGTGGTACCCGAGGGCACGACGCTCGCACCGAGGAACCCTGGCGTTCCCCCGTGGAACGACCTAACCGACAACCAGAAGGCCTTTGCGGCACGCCTCCAGGAGGCGTTTGCAGCAATGCTCGAGCACACCGACGTCCAGATCGGTCGGCTCGTCGAATTCCTGGAGCGACGCGAGCTCCTCGACAACACGGTGCTCATGGTCCTCTCCGACAACGGCGCGTCGCGCGAGGGCGGGCCGTACGGGGTCATGGACGAGTTCAGCTTCTTCAACGCGGCCTGGGAAGACATCGATGAGATCGTCGCCCACCGCCTCGACGACATCGGTGGCCCGCACTCGCACTGCAACTACCCGTGGGGATGGGCGCAGGCCGGCAACTCGCCGCTGCGCTGGTACAAGCAGAACACCTACGGCGGGGGCGTCCGCGATCCCCTGGTCGTGCATTGGCCGAACGGCATCACCGACGCCGGTTCATTCCGCCGCCAGTTCTGCCACGCCATCGACGTCGCGCCAACCCTCCTCGAGATCACGGGCGCGCCGATACCGGATGTGTTCAACGGGTCGGCGCAGATGCCGATCCACGGAGCGTCGATCACCCAGACCTTCGCCGACCCGTCGGCGTCCGCTCCCCGATCGATCCAGTACTTCGAGCAGATGGGTCACCGAGGTCTGTGGGCCGATGGCTGGAAGATCACGACGTATCACCAGCAGGGACAGCCCATCGACGACACCGAGTGGGCCCTGTTCAACCTCGACCATGACTTCTCGGAGTGCCACGACGTCTCGACCGACCACCCCGAGAAGTTGCGCGAGCTCATCGATGCCTGGTGGGCCGAGGCCGGCCAGTACGGGGTGCTGCCCCTCGACGACCGAAGCATCGAATTGTTTGGTGGAGCGCCCCGCCCCGGCACGGTGCACGCCCGCAGCGTGTACGTCTACTTCCCACCGATCGCGCACATCCCCTCAGATGCTGCTCCACCGCTCGGCGGCCGAACCTGGGCGATCACGGCTCAGGTCGACGTCCCGGACGGCGAGCTTCACGGGGTGCTGTACGCACGCGGGGGGCACAACGTCGGCCACTCGTTCTTCGTGAAGGACGGTGCGGTTCACTTCGACTACAACGCGCTCGGGACCCACCACCGGGCCACCGCACCGCTCACCCTTGCCCCGGGCCCACACGAGATCGCGGTCCGCTTCGATCGGAGCGGGCCGGGCGGCACGTTGACGATCTCTGCCGACGGTGAGGACCTGACCTCGATCGAGATCCCGAAGATAGTTCGGATGCTTGGCTCAACCGGCCTCGACGTCGGTCGCGACGCGCTGTCGCCGGTCGTCGACGATTACGAGTCCCCGTTCCCGTTCACCGGGTCGATCGAGCGGATCACCTTCCAGGTCGAGAGCCGGCCCGACCGAGCGGAGATCGTGGCAATGGCCCGGGCCGAGCTGGCCAAGGAGTAGGGGTCCCTCGGCGGGGCTCGACACGGCGGTGAGGTGCCACCAGCAGGCCAGGGCCGAGGTCCCTGCCAGGCCCTCCGGACTCTCGACGAGGCCCCTGTTGGGGAGCCTCCTAGCAACCTCTGCACCCAGGGACTAGGACTGTCGTGTGCGATCTGTTGCGCTTGACCGAGGGATCCGGCGGAACCGCGTGGCGCGCCGACCACCCCGTCCTGGCGCGGGCTCGTGACCCTCGCGACCGACGAGTCGGGATTGGGCCTGGACCAGACCGAGGAGCTGATCCTCGTGCACGATCGCTCGTCCGGACTGGGCGCCGCCGTGGCGATCGACGACACCACGCTCGGCCCGGCGATCGGTGGCGTGCGCTGGCGTGCCTACCCCGATGAGGCGTCGGCCGTGACCGAGGTACGGAGGCTGGCCAGGGTCATGACGCTCAAGAGCGCGATCGCCGGTATCCCGAGCGGCGGCGCCAAGGGGGTCATCTTCAGACCGCTTCCTTCGGTTTCTGGCTCCGGCCGCCGCGAGGTGATCGAGGCGTTCGGGAGATTGGTGCGCAGGCTGGACGGCACCTACGTACCCGGCCTCGACATGGGGACCTCGCTCGACGATCTTCGGGTCATGTCCACCCAGGTGCCGGGGATCTGCATCATCGAGCCGTCGCAGCAGACCGCAGTCGGGGTCTTCGCGGGCATCGTCGCGGCCGTCGAGTCCCGGTGGGATAGCGACCTGTCGGGTCACACCGTGCTCATCCAGGGGGCCGGACACGTGGGCGCCAACCTGGCCACCCGCCTCTCGGCGGCCGGGGCCAGCGTGACCGTTGCCGACGTCGACACCGAGCGCGCTCGCGCGGTTTGCGTGGAGGTCGGCGGCGACATGATCGACCCAAGTGACGTAATCGGATATCCCTGCGACGTGTTCGTGCCCTGCGCCGTCGGGCGGCTCGTCGATGTCGACACGGTCGGCGTTCTCCGTTGCGCGGTGATCGCCGGAGCGGCGAACGACGTGTTGTCGACCCGGTCCGGAGCGGACCTGCTCAGGGCGCGAGACATCGACTACGTCCCTGACTTCCTCATCAACTCCGGCGGGGTCATCGCGATCCACGCCAAGAGGGCCGGATGGGACGAGGACCGGATGGCCGCGACGGTGTGTTCCATCGGCACGCGGGTACGCGACGTGTTACGAACCGCTCGTGACACCGGACGGACCCCCCTGGAGGTCGCCGAGGAGATGGCGTCCGCTCAACTGGGACACCCCGTCACGGTGCCGGACTGATCGGGCGACATGCAGACTGCCCACCGGCCCCAGCAGGTCATCGACGGGACCGGACTGCGACACGTATCGCTCTCCGACAAGTACACCGCAACCTCGGGCACCGTCTTCATCTCGGGGATTGAAGCCCTCGTTCGGCTGATGCTCGACCAACGACGGTTGGACCGGGCCCGCGGCCTCAACACGGCAGCCTTCGTGAGCGGCTACGAGGGCTCTCCGCTCGGTGGCCTCGACATCGAGCTGCAACGCAACTCGTCCCTGCTCGATGAGGCGGGGGTCGTCTTTCGCCCGGGCCTGAACGAGGAGCTGGCAGCCACGGCGGTGGCCGGGAGTCAGCTGCTCGGGCAACTGCCGGGCCGACGACACGACGGGGTCGCGGGGTTCTGGTACGGCAAGAACCCCGGTCTCGACCGGTCCGCCGACGCCATCCGGCACGGCAACTACGCGGGCACCTCTCCCCTCGGCGGCGCCGTCGCGATCGTTGGCGATGACCCGACCTGCAAGTCGTCCACGATCCCCTCGTCCTGTGAGCAGACGGCTCGGAGCCTGCTCGTCCCCCTCCTCGCGCCGTCCTCGGTGGCGGAGATCCGCACACTGGGCCTCCACGCCGTGGCCCTTTCTCGCTATTCCGGGACTTGGGTCGCATTGAAGATCGTGTCCGACATCGCCGACGGGGCCGCGACGGTGGAGCTCGAAGACCCCGAGTCCTTCGTGCCATCGCCAGACCTCGGACGCGAGATGCACGAACCACTCCTGATCGGCCCGCAGTCGTTGGATGCCGAGCGGCGTCTCCACGCCTTCCGCCTGCCCCGCGTCGGTGAGTACGCCCACCATGCCGGGCTCAACGTCGTGCATTTCGAACCTCGTGAGGCGCGCCTCGCCATCGTGGCGCCCGGACTGCCGTTCGCCACGGTGCTTCGGGCGCTGTCGGACCTGGGGTTGACGGAGGCCGACCTGGACCGACTCGGCATCCGGCTGGTCCGGATCGGGATGCCGTGGCCGATCGAGCCCCTTCCCCTCCGCGAGTTGGTGGGCGGCGTCGACGAGGTCCTGGTCATCGAGGACAAGACGGCGTTCGTCGAGACCCAACTGAAGGAGGCCCTCTACCGTCAGCCCCATCAGCCGGTCGTCGTCGGGCGAACCGACGAGGTCGGGCGTCCACTCATGCCGGCGACCGGAGCCGTCACCGCCGAGATGGTCGCGACGGTGCTGGCGAGCCGGGTCAACCTGCCCGAGCATGCCCGGCGCTCGCTCGAACGCTCGGGCGGGCGCCAGCGGCTGACGCTGCTCGCGAGCCCGATCGGGGGTGAGTCGGACGCCCCGCCCGTTCGAGCACCGTTCTTCTGTTCGGGTTGCCCGCACAACATCTCGACTCGTGCCGACGACGATCAACTGGTGGGCCTCGGCATCGGCTGCCACGCCATGGTGGGGCTCCACGACGACGGGCGCGGTCACCAGGTCGGCATTACCCAGATGGGTGGCGAAGGGGCCCAGTGGATCGGGCTCGCCCCGTTCACCGACGACCGGCACTATCTCCAGAACCTGGGGGACGGGACCTTCTTCCACTCCGGTTCGCTCGCAGTGAGGGCCGCCCTGTCGGCCAAGGTTGATCTGACCTACAAGCTGCTCTTCAACCACGCGGTGGCCATGACGGGCGGCCAGGTGCCGGCCGGGTCCATGAGCGTCCCGGCCGTCGTGGACCTCCTGGCCGCCGAGGGGGTGAGCAAGGTCGTCGTCACCACCGCCGATCCGGCCGCGTACAGGCGGGTCCGGCTCAACAAGGTGGCGACCGTGCACCACCGCGACGAGCTGGCAGAGATCCAACGCGACCTGGTGGCCACCCCCGGCGTGAGCGTGCTCTTGCACGACGACTGGTGTGCGGCCGAGGAACGACGGCTGCGACGGCGCGGCACACTGCCGACGCCGAGCCGGCGGATCTGGATCAACGAGCGGGTCTGCGAGGGTTGCGGCGACTGCGTCACCAAGTCGACGTGCCTCTCCCTGATCCCGGTCCACACGGAGTACGGCCGCAAGACCGCGGTGGAACAGCACACGTGCAACCTCGACTACTCGTGTGTCCGCGGGGACTGCCCGTCGTTTGTCGAGGTGCTGGCCCGGCCACGGAAAGCCCATGCGGGTGATCCGCCAGTGGCGCCCGGCGAGCCGGTGCGAGTCGTCCCGGACTCGGTCCTCGTCAGGATGCCGGGAGTCGGGGGCACCGGGGTGGTCACCGTGTCGAGGATCCTCCAGATGGCCGCGCATCTGTCGGGGCTGTACGCGGTCGGGGTCGAGCAGACCGGCCTCGCGCAAAAGGGCGGCCCTGTCGTGTCGGACGTCCGCATATCGCCCGCTCCGATCGACGGCGCGGCACGGGCTTCGAACCGCTCGGCCGACGCCCTCTTGGGCTTCGATCTGTTCGGCGCCGCGGACACGACCAACCTGTCGGTGTGCGACCCCGGGCGCACCGTTGCCGTCGTCAACACCGCGCAGACGCCGACGGTGCCACTCGCCCAGGACCCGGCCAGCACATTCCCGAGCTCCGAGGGACTTGTCCGCCGCATCGGACGAGAGACGCGGCCCGGGGCGAGCTTGTTCCTCGATGCCGACTGGATCGCCAACCGCCTCGACCTGGCCTCCAACATGGTGCTGCTCGGAGCGGCCTACCAGCATGGCTGCCTGCCGGTGCCCGTCGGTGCCATCGAGACCGCCATAACGTTGAACGACGTCGCACCCGCAGACAACGTTCGGGCGTTCCGATGGGGACGTGCCGCGGCGGCCGATCCCGAGAGTGTCTGGGGTGCCCTTGCGCCCACCGCGGGCGCAGCGCCGCCGCCGGCCACGCTGGAAGCGCTGGTCGAGGCCAGGGCCGCCGATCTCGTGGCGTATCAGGGCGCGGCGTATGCCGACTCGTACCGCGTGGCCGTCGCATCGGTGGCGTCCGCCGAGCGCAGCCACCGCCCCGACGCCGATGGTGACCCCGTCGCCATGGCGTTCGCGGCAGGGCTGTACAAACTGATGGCCTACAAGGACGAGTACGAGGTGGCGCGCCTCCACCTGGATCCCCTGGAACGGGCCCGCCTGACCGAGCAGTTCGGCGAGGGTGCTCGCGCTCGCGTGCTCCTCCACCCACCCGTGCTGCGCGCCCTCGGCCTCCGCCGCAAGATCCGGTTGGGCCGGTTGGCCGGTCCCGCGTTCGCGTTCCTTCGGGCCGGGAAGCGGCTTCGCGGCACGCCCCTCGACCCCTTCGGCCACACCGCGGTCAGGCGCATGGAACGGGCTCTCCCCGGCGAGTACCGCCGGATGGTCGAGACGGCCATCGACCGGCTCGGACCCGAGACCCTGGATCTGGTCCTGGCGGTCGCCCAGCTGCCCGATGTCATACGCGGCTACGAGTCGGTGAAGGAAGCCAGTGTCGAGCGGTATCGGGCGCGGGCCCAAGAGCTCTTCGTGGAGCTCGAACATGCAGACCGGAGCGCCTGACCGGGCTGCTGGGCGCTCGGTCTCGGCCCCAGCGCATTCGCCCCGAGAGACGTCGGGTGTCACGAGTGACGCAGGAACGTCGGGAGGTTGGACCTTGGACTGGAAGCTCGAACTCGTGGTGGTGCCCGTCTCCGATGTCGATCGGGCCAAGGACTTCTATACGGAACAAGCCGGTTTCACCCTGGACGTCGACCATCGAGCCGGCGAGGACTTTCGCGTTGTGCAGGTGACGCCGCCCGGCTCGGCATGCTCGATCACGATCATGAAGAACCCCGACGCCGCAGGCTCCCTCCAGGGGCTGCACCTCGTCGTCGCCGACATCGAGGCCGCGCGTGCCGAGCTGATCGGACGGGGGGTGGAGGCGAGCGAGATCTTCCACTTCGAAGACGGAACGCCGGCGCCGGGCCCGGATCCCGAACGCAGCGACTATGGATCGTTCCTCGCCTTCAGTGATCCCGACGGCAACGGCTTCATGGTCCAAGAGGTCCGGCGGGACGAGGCGAAGTAGGCCCTTCCCGCCGGCGTTCCGTCCTACGAAGGACCGAGTTCGGCCAGCGCTCCGACGACGCCATCCCCGAGTGCGCTGTCGCAGCGGCCGGTCCGGCCGTCCCGAGCAGAGCCAACACAGCCATCGAACCCAAGGTGGTGCCATGCCGGAATCGCACGTCCCGATAGTAATTTTCGAGACGGTGGCCTACCGGATTTTGGATTGCCCAGACTCTCCCGGTGAGCCTTGTGCGACCTCGTATGACCACAGCTCGGACGACACCGCGACGGGGCCGCCGTGAGCGGCGGGTCGATCGGCTCCGGCATGGCCGTGGGAGAAGGCGGGAGAGTTGACCCAGGCTTCGAACGCAGACTCGTCACGCCACCTCGTCACGACGAGCCACTGTCGGCGCTCATCGGTGGGACGCAGCAACTCGAATCCTTCGAATCCATCCTGGTTGTCCACGGCTCCGGCACGGGCCCCAAAGCGTCTGGCCAGCTCGTCCCCTCCGTCCTCGGGAACGGTCATCGCGTTGATTTTGATCACAGTCATGAGACGATCATGATCACACGTCAGCGACCCCGAGTGCGCTGCGGGGCGATTCGCAGTCACGCAAGCCTGATCCCGCGCATCGGTCGAACCACGGGCCGGTTCGACAACGCGCCTCGAGAGTGAGGAACGGAGTGCAGGCACGGGTGCGAGAATGGGGCTGCGGGCGGCCATGAGGCGTCACCGTCCCTCTGCCCGCCGGCCCGCGATCGCCCTCCTCGCGGCCCTGGCTCTCGTCGGGACCGCATTGTCGTGGTCGATCACATTGCCGGCCTCGGGTGCAGCGAACCCCCCAGGGTCGGTGGCCCCCACTCCGGACTACATCGATCTGTGCGCCCCGGCAGGAGTCGACACCTCGGTCACCTGCCTCCGGCTCACGTTGGCCGCCGTCGATCGAGCTCGAGCCCGCGAAGGCATCGGTCCCATGCGGCTCCCGTCCGACTTCGCCCAGCTCTCGGTGCCCGAGCAGCTTTTCGTGGCCATCAACCTCGAGCGGGTCGACCGCGGACTGACCCCGTTCGTCGGATTGAGCGCGGCACTCGATCAAAGTGACCAGCGGGGAGCCGACCACGCGGAGTTGCCGCCGGGCCCCGGCCACGCCTATCGAGACTCCGAGCTGGAGTGGATCGGTGAAGTGGCCAACGGCCTCGACGCCGACTACCAGTGGATGTACTACGACGGGCCCGGGAGCGGACTGCCGGACTGCTCGTCCAAACAGCGTTCGGGATGCTGGGCCGATCGCCGGATCGTGCTCGGCAGCTTCGGCAACGGCCGAAATCTCGTCATGGGAGCGGCCCTCGACCCGACGGGCGACAGCTCGCCCGGCTACCCGGCCGGTCCGTCCGTGGCGGCAACGCTGGCCGTCGCTCCCCACGCGACCGGCCCACTTGCCTACACGTGGACCGAGGCGCTCTCGGCGATGGGAGTCGGCACGCTGGCACCACTGGCGAAGATCCCCGCCAACGAGTCCGACACCGGGGTCTTGGACCCTACCCACAACGTGAACCCTGACCCCGACTACTTCGACACCTGCGCCCCGAGCGGGATCGACAGCTCGGGCAACTGTGTCCGGGCGGTCCTGGCGGCGATCAATCACGCACACTCGCTCGAGGGGGTGACGGCAATGGTGTTGCCCACCGACTTCTCGCAACTGAGCGTGCCCAAGCAACTCTTCGTCGCGATCAACCTCGAGCGGGTGGACCGGGGACTGGCACCGTTCGTCGGGATGACGGCCGCGCTCGATCGAAATGCCCAGCGGGGGGCCGACACCGCCAACGATCCGCCCGATGCCGGTCCTGCGTACCTGCTGGTCGACGACGAATGGGCCGGTGGGTCGGCCAATGGGCTCGATGCCGTCTACGGCTGGATGTACGACGACGGGTTCAACAGCGGCAACCTCGACTGCGTCCACCGCGGGGCGGCCGGATGTTGGGGCCACCGCCACGGCATCCTCGACAACTTCGGGTCGGGAACCGATCTGGTCATGGGGACCGCTTTCAGCGCCACCGGAGACACCAACACCGGCGACGTGGGCGGGACATCCATGGCCGCGACGCTTGCGGTGGCGACCAAGCCGGGACCGCTCCTCTACACATGGGTCGACGTCCTGGCCTCGATCCCCGAAGGGGTCACCGACCCGTCGGGTTAGATGCACGCCCGACGCTGGTTGGCCTAGGTCGGCCCACCCTGCTCGCGTAGGAAGCGCTCGAGCTCCTCCGCGAGGGCGTCTCCGGTCGGCAGCTCGCCGAGCCCGGTCGGCTCCTCCCCCCCGGCTTGCCACTCGAGCTGGTGGACATATCGAGCGATGTCTTCGTCGGCGGCTACGACCTCGCTCACCTCTCGTTCGTACTCCACCGATGCGAGCTCGAGCGGGGATGTCCCGACGTGGGTGTCAAGTAGCTCGCACACCCTCTCGACGAGAGCCAGGGTCGCCTTCGGCGATGGCGTGCTCGGGACGTAGTGCGGGACCTGCGCCATGAGAGAGCCCACGGGGATCTCGAGCTTGGCACATGCATCCTGCAGAACGCCGACGATTCCGGTCGGGCCCTCGTACCGGGGCCGGCTCATCCCGAATCGGTCGGTGAGGCGCGGATCGGCCGTCGAACCGCGCACCGGCGTCGCCCGGGTGTGCACGACGTCGGTCAACATCGCCCCGAGCGTGAACACCGCTTGGGCCCTGACGGCCTTCGCAACTGTCGTCACACAGTCGCAGAACGCTCCCCAACGCAGGTGCGGCTCGATCCCGATCAAGAACACCACGTCGCGCGATCCCGGTGCCGACGCGGCGAGGAAGCGATTCTGCGGCCAGACGATCGCGCGAGCACCGTCGCCGGTGAGCCGGACCTGCGGGCGCAGAGACGTGAAGTCGTAAAACTCTTCGGCCTCGACGGTGGCGAACTGCTCGGCGTGCCACTGGTCGGCGAGGTAGTTGGCGGCGCTCGACGCGGCGCCTCCCGCGTCGGTCCAACCCTGGAACGCGGCCACCATGATCGGTTGGTTGAGCGACGGCCGGTTCTGCCAGTGCAGCGCCTCCATCACCTGCACGGTAGCGTCCCGCCGGGCGCGACCGCGCCAGCCGACCGCCTACCCGGGCTACGAGCCGATCGACTCGAGCGACACCCGCCAGAGCCTCTCGGCAGCCTGGGGGTCGACGGCGTGCGGGGCGACTCCCCGATTGGATCCGGGCTGATTCGGGCCCCCTTCGTTGCAGTCCTCGAAGTACCGGCCGCCGATGCCCTCGAGCAGCGGCGACGTTGCGAGGAGCACCGAGGTCGCTGCACCCTGCTCGGGTGTCTTCCATTTGACGTTTGACGCCCCCATGGCCTCGCGGAGCCGCCGCAACTCCTCGGGCGAGACATGTCGCTTCAAGTTGGTGGAGATCGCTCCCGGCATCAACGCGTTGACCGTGATGCCGTCGTCGGACCATCGCTTGGTGGCCTCCACAGCGAACAGGATGTTGGCCGTCTTGGACTGGCCGTAGGCGGACCACGGCTCGTACGGACGTCGTTTGAAATGGATGTCTTCGAAGACGACCGCGGAGAACATGTGTCCGTTCGAACTGACCGACACCACCCGCGCTCCCCCCGCCGCGGACAGTGCTCGGTGAAGCCCGGTCGCGAGCGCGAAGTGTCCAAGGTGATTGGTGGCGAACTGCATCTCCCAACCCTCGACCGTGCGCATTTCGGGCGCAGCCATGATCCCGGCGTTGTTGACGAGGATGTCGAGCGGTCCCTCCCACCCGTCCACGAAGGCGGCCACCGAAGCTCGATCGGCCAGGTCGAGCGGCATGACCTCGACCGGGCGGGAGGTCGTCGCGCAGATGTCGTCGGCCGTCCGTTCGCCCGCCTCCGTGTCACGAACCGCGAGGACCACCTCAGCGCCGGCGCCGGCCAGCGCTCGCGCGGTCTCAACACCGATGCCCGATGACGCCCCGGTCACCACGGCCCGTTTGCCGGCAAGGTCGATCCCCAACACGACCTCAGCCGCAGAAGATTCCTCTGTGAACGGCGTCGTGATGAGCGGCGCAGAAGTCATGTCGTGTCCTGACATGAGTTGAGCAGCTTGGCCATTTCGCGGGCGATCGACACTGACGGGCGTTATCCCAACACTTCAGAGGCTCGGGAGATTGACGACTATGGCTTCTTGGGTGGATCTGGCCAAGATCACCACCGCTTCGATATCGGGGGATGGATTCTCCTCGCGGTGCGGCACATACGGAGGTACAAATACGTAGTCCCCGGGCTGCGCTTCGATCCGGACCTCGTGATCGTCTTCCGAGAAGACGAAGACCGGATTGCCGCGCACCACATAGATGGCCGTCTCCGACTCACCGTGATGGTGAGGATCGGAGCTGGTGGCGGGGTCAACGTGAGCCTCGCCCATCCAGATCTTCTCGGATCCGGTCTTCGGTCCCGAGATTGCCTCGAATCTGTGCATGCCCGCGCTCTGTGCCGTCGTCGAGGAGATCTCTTCGCCCCGAACGTGGTGCAGTCGGGCGTGCCACTGATCGCTGCCCTCGGAGCTCACAGAGGCCACCTTATTTGTGTCGCAGGGGCCGAGAAGCGAACGCGGACACCGTCTCCATTTCCGAGAGCGCCCAATCGACCAGCGAGCCACCTGCCGAGTGGGTACACCCGTGCCGCGGAGGGAACTGCCTCGGGATCGCGATGGGCCGGTCAGCCCGCCTTCCAGCGGCGAGCCCGATCCAGCCCCGGCAGGAACCCGTCCCCGTTACTGCGATTCGGGCCTACCTCGATGTGTCGGAAGACGTCGCAACCTGGTGCAGCTCAACGAGATTGCCGGCCGGATCGTGAAGGAACGCTTGACGTCCGGTACCGATCCGAATCGCGTCACTTACATCGACCCCGTCGTCGCGCAGTTCGTTGATCGTTGCTTCCAGGTCGTCGACCCGCAGGGCGAAGTGCTGGCCCTGATGGGTCGGGATGGGGGCGTCGATCAGGTGTACCTGCTGGTCTCCCGCAT
>Ga0182018_10003244_pt1 | contig 14892 bp, 13 predicted proteins | sample 812P2MmetaG_FD_120490 | JGI IMG/M metagenome (GOLD analysis project Ga0182018, IMG submission 120490) | Permafrost microbial communities from Stordalen Mire, Sweden - 812P2M metaG | ecosystem: Environmental > Terrestrial > Soil > Wetlands > Permafrost | place: Sweden: Stordalen | collected...
CGGCACCCTGCTCACCCATCTGATCGGCTGGCGGCTCATTCCGCTCAATTTCCAGCAGCAGCGTCTCGAGGCTGATTTCCGCTTCAATCTCGTGCGCTCGCGTGAGAACGCCGAGCAGATCGCCGCACTCGGCGGCGAAACTGCCGAACGCGAGCGCCACCTTACTCGTTTCGGCTTCGTAATTGGCAACTGGCTCGCTCTCATGCAGCGGCAGAAAAAGCTCATGTTTTTCACGCAAAGCTTTTCACAAGCCTCGGTGATTTTTCCCTACATCGTGGTCAGCCCGGCGTATTTCGCCGGCGCCATGCAACTCGGAGGCTTGATGCAGACCGCGTCCGCCTTCAACAGCGTGCAGACTGCCCTCGCCTATTTCATCACCTCGTACCGGAGCATCGCGGAGTGGAGTGCGATCATCGCCCGCTTGGAAGGTTTCGAGCAAGCCATGGCGGCAGGCCGGGCGGCAGCAGTAACCCCGCCTTCCGTGGAGGTCGTTTCACGCGGCGCGGGCGCGGAGTTCGCCATCGATCGTCTCGATGTGCGCCTGCCGGGCGGCGAGCCGATCGTCGCCGCCGAACACATTGCATTTCCCGCCGGCGAGCGCGTTCTGGTTACCGGTCCATCCGGATCGGGTAAATCCACGCTGTTTCGAGCGATCGCCGGCATCTGGCCGTTCGGCTCGGGCCGCGTGATAGTGCCCGAGGGGGCCAAGGTCATGTTGGTGCCGCAGCGGCCCTATTTTCCCCTGGCGACGCTGGCGGCGGCGGTCGGCTATCCGGCGCAAGCCGGTACGTTCGACGACGGCCGCGTGGCCGAAGCTCTGGTCGCGGTCGGACTTCCCGAGCTTGTCGCGCGCCTCGGCGAAGAAGCGCACTGGAACCGCATGCTCTCACTTGGCGAACAGCAACGGTTGGCCATCGCGCGCGCGCTGTTGCACGCGCCCGACTACCTCTTCCTCGACGAAGCGACTGCCTCACTTGACGAGGCCGCCGAGGCGGCTTTGTACCGTTTGTTGCAGGACCGACTCAAAGGCACGGCCATCATCTCCATCGGGCATCGCTCGACGCTTGGCGCCTTCCACGGTCGCCGCGTCGAGCTGGTGCCGAATGAGGCATCCTATCGGGTCCGCGAGGCTCCGCTGGCGTCGGCTGCCGAGTGAATGGGGCGTCATAATTGGCATGTAAGTTGCCCTGTTCATTGGGCGTCCGGTCAACACGGCCGACGCTGCAACTGCGATCAGGGGGTAACGCAATCATGTGCACAGGAGACGATCAAACCTGCCCAGATTTTGAACTGCATCGAAAGAAGCTGCTTGATGATCTCGACTGCGAGCGACGCAGCTTCCTCAAAAGCGCTTTCGTTGCGGGTGGTGGTGCAGCCGCAGCATGGGCCGCGAGCAGCACGCTCTAGCTACCCCCGCATTAGCCCAGTCAAATCCGGGACAGCCGACCTATCACTACCTTCCGGCAACCGCCGATACTGTACATTGGGGCTATCAGCAAACTCCTGAAACCTCAACTCGAAGTTGATTCTGGCGACTACGTCACCATCGAGGCCCTGACGCACCACGCCAACGACGACGCGGAGCGCATGGTCAAGGGCGATCCGGGCGCCGAGAGCGTGTTCTTGTGGACCAAGGACAAGAAAGGCGTCAATCGCCGGGGCGCCGGGCCAATCGACGGCAAACTTTTAGGACGAGGCGCTGGCGAAGGTTTCGGTGTGCATATCTGCACCGGTCCCGTATTCATCCGCGGCGCCGAGCCCGGCGACATCCTCGAGGTCCGCATCATGGACGTGAAGCCGCGCCCATGTGCCAATCCGGCCTATGCGGGCAAGTCGTTCGGCAGCAACGCGGCGGCATGGTGGGGCTTTCAGTACAACGATCTGATTACCGACCCGAAACCGCGCGAGGTCTGCACGATCTACGAAATCGATACCAGCGGACAGCGCAACTGGGCCCAGGCGGTCTACAATTTCCGTTGGACGCCGCAGACCGACCCGTACGGTGTCGTCCACAAGATCATCGACTATCCTGGCGTGCCGGTCGACCATTCGACCGTCCAAGAAAACCACAACGTCCTGAAAAATGTGCGGATCCCAATCCGGCCGCATTTCGGCGTGATGGGTTTGGCACCAAAGGAAGCCGACATCGTGGACTCGATTCCACCGAGTTATTTCGGCGGCAATATGGACAATTGGCGGATCGGCAAAGGCGCGACCATGTACTATCCGATTGCAGTGCCGGGTGGGCTGTTCTCGATCGGCGATTCACATGCGGCACAGGGCGATTCCGAGTTGTGCGGCACCGCTATCGAGATGTCGCTGACGGGAACCTTCCAGCTCATCCTGCACAAGCAGAACACGCTGTCAGGCTCGCTAGCCGGGCTGAACTATCCGCTGCTTGAGACCCAGGACGAGTGGGTCATGCATGGTTTCAGCTTCGCCAACTATCTTGCGGAGCTTGGTCCGACGGCGCAGCAGGACATTTACAAAAAATCCTCGATCGACCTCGCGCTGAGGGCCGCATTCCGCAAGATGCGCAGCTTCCTGATGACTACCAAGGGCCTCACTGAGGACGAGGCGATCTCGCTCATTTCGATCGGGGTCGATTTTGGCGTCACACAGGTGGTCGACGGCAACTGGGGAATCCACGCCATCATCAAGAAGAGCCTGTTCGCAGGCGCAGCAACGGCCTGATGCCCTCAAAGCGATCCGGCCGGCGGCTGCCGCCGCCGGCCAAAGCTATTGGCGAGTTCGCCCGAGCTAAATAAAATTTTCATAGCGAGTGAGGTGCGCCGGCGACAGGGCTGCCCCGACCGGGTGCGGTGGAACCGTCTCAAAGCACTCTGGTAACCGGCCGCGCGCGTAATTATCGTTGTAGGCTAGACGCCATGCTGCGGCATCCACGGAGGTTCGTCCCGATGAAAGCAAGTGTTGATGGGCACGTCGTCGCCCAGAGTGACGACATTGTTGCGTGCCACGGCTACCAATATTTTCCGAGCGGGGCGGTGCGCACGGATTGGCTCGAGAAGACCGAAAAGACCGCGGACGACCACGCCTGTCCTCACGGCGTCCAGTTCTACGACGTGGTCGTCGACGGCAAACGGCACAAGCGCGCCGCGTGGTCGTACGAAAAGCCGCGGCCGGAAATGGCGCAGGTCGGAGGCCGGTTCGGCTTCTGGGAGGACGTCCAAGTGGCGTGAGGGTGACGCAAAGGCTCGTTACGCCGCCGCCTTCTTGCGATTCGCTTCGAGCCGCGCGTCGACGAGAGCAACCTGAGCATCGATCGCCGGATGACGTAGCCCTTTCTGTGCGGCAATGAGTTGCACGAGCTTGTCGGCGCGCTCGATGTTCAGCGCGCCGTTTTGCAACGCCCGCGCGGCCGAAGCCGGACGCGTCAGCGACTCCGCCGCCGCTGCATATTTCTCGAACGGCACCATATCGCTCGGTTTGGCGCCGAGTCTGACACAAAGATCAACCACGAAACTGTAGACCGAACGCGAGGTTTCGATATCGCTATGCACCGCCTCCTTGGCCGTGCGCATGCCGTCCTTGGTCACGCAGCGATAATTGCCGGCCAGCAGCATGGCCCATTTGGCCAGCGGGACGAAGATCGAATCATAGACCTTGAGCTTCACCGGAAGCTCGGTCTTGCCATCAGGCGTGTCGAAACGAATCGCCTCGATCTCTTCCTGTAATCGCCGCAGCATGGCGGTATGCTGGTCGGAAGGAAAGCGCGCGACTTTGAAATTGGTCGGCAGCGTCACTTGCAATACGTTGACCTTTTCCTCCGGCGGCCTGATCGCCTGCGGGTCGGGGCTGCAAAGCGTAATGCAGGCCGGATCGAAGCTTTTCCAGACGCTGGCGTCGGTATAGGCCGACTTGAGGGAGTCGGTGTCGAGGCCCGGGATGCGCCGCAGATAGGCAAGCGGCGGCATGTTCATGATCGACATGCACGGCACTTTCGCCAGCCCTACAGCATCGAGAAGCTCGCGGACTCCAGCCGACCGGTATTGCGGTTCCTGCATGGCGAGGCCGACGAGATCGTACGCCTTGGGGTCGACACCGGCGGTACCGCCAGCACTGACCTTGCCGGGCAGATTGCGCGAATCGATTTCGACCGGCGCCTGACGCCCGCGAATCGGCAGACGCACACGAAAACCCTCGGCGTTGATCAGGTCGGCCTCCGCCGGCAGACACACGAGCTTGACGCTATGGCCGCCGAACAAGAGCTTCGAGGCTAGGAGTGAACCGTAGGACGCACCCAAGATCAGGATGTTGTACGTCGCCGCCATCGCGCACCTCCTGCACAACAAGACCGGAGACGGCAGCGGCCTCAGACCGGCGATCGGTCGCGGTCGGCCGTCATGCGCGCAATGCTACGAACCCGGCCTGTCCGATGCAATCGGGAGCCAGCACGTTTAAACGAAAAAGCCAACTTCGACGCGTCCGCGGGTCACGGCGCAATGCTCGCGGCGTGCGCCGTGTCAACGGCGCGGCCGCTTGCTTTTTTCGAGACCGGTAGAAAGGTCAGGTATTGTCGCCGCCGCCGAAGCCCGAACCGAGCGGCGGAGGCCAAGACGGAGCGGGCGCGGGCTCGGCCATAGGCGCCGGCGGCGGGGCCGGCTTTTTCGCCGGGGCCGGTTTCATTGCCGGGGCCTTGTGCTTCGGAGCGGCCTTCTTCGCGACTTTCTTCGGCGCTTTCTTTGCGGTCTTCTTCGCGGCCGACTTCACTACTTTTTTCTTCTTACGGGCCGGCGCGGCCTTCTTCTTCGCGGATTTCTTCTTCACTTTCGACTTCGACTTCTTCGCCATGATCGTCCTCCCGATCGATGCTACGAGCAAAATCCCGTCGGCCCCCATGGGAGACCGGGTTCACGCCACAATAACGACCGAGCCCCCAATTCAGCCCGCGGCCGCAGACGGGCGCATCGCCAACTGGGGCCGATGCTTCCCAAGCGCGGGCGGACAGGGCCCCCCGGTAGCCCAATCGATCAACTCGATCGTATGGACAGCCGGGAGTTTCGTGCCCGTGGCGATCTGCGTGATGCAGCCAACGTTTCCCGCTGCAATCACATCAGGTCGCACTCTTTCGATAGTCCTGACTTTGCGGTCGCGCAACCTCCTTGCGATATCGGATTGCAGAATATTGTAGGTGCCGGCCGAGCCGCAGCACAAATGGCCATCGGGCACGTCCCTCACCACGAAGCCGAGTTTCACGAGCAACTCCTTCGGCTGCCGCGTGACGCGCTGACCGTGCTGGAGCGAGCAAGCGGCATGATAGGCGACGACGAGTCCGAGTGCGTTTTCATCGGCTTCGAGGGGCAGCTCCGCGAGATATTCGGTGATGTCCACCGCGAGGCTCGCGACCTTTGCGCTCCGTTCGGCATAGATCGGATCGGCCCGCAGCATGAAGCCATAGTCCTTCACCGTGGTGCCGCAGCCGGACGTGGTGATTACGATCGCATCGAGACCGTCAATCGCCGTCCACGCGTCGATGTTGGTCCGCGCCTGAACCAGCGCCTGACGCTCCCGGCCCATGTGATGCACAAGCGAGCCACAGCAGCCCGCGCCTTCGGCAACCACCACTTCAATCCCGAGGCGGTTGAGCACGCGGATCGCGGCGGCGTTGATTTGCGGCGCCAATACATCGTTGACGCAACCCGCGAGCAGCGCCACGCGGCCCTTCCGTGGTCCTGGGGCCTTGAAAGTCTGTGGGGCGAGCGGGCGGTGCGGCCCTCGCCAGGGCGCAAGACGGAGCATGGCGGCAAGCCGCTTGAGCCCAACCGCCTCCGCCAGTGCCGCGAACGGCTTACCCACGAGCGCCGCACTCAGCGCCAGCCGCAAACGCTGCGGGTAAGGCAAAAGGCTCGCGAGCGCGGCGCGCAGCAGGCGCTCGTGCGCCGGGCGGCGGTAGGTGCGCTCGATGTGAGCGCGGGCATGGTCGACAAGGTGCATGTAATGGACGCCGGACGGACAGGTCGTCATGCAGGCGAGGCACGACAGGCAGCGATCGATGTGGAGGGTGACCTCTGCTGTTGCCGGCCGGTCGTTCTCGAGCATGTCCTTGATGAGGTAGATGCGGCCGCGCGGCGAATCGAGCTCGTTGCCGTCGAGTACATAAGTCGGGCACGTGGCGGTACAGAAACCGCAATGCACGCAGGCGCGCAGAATCTTTTCCGATTCGGCCACATCCGGATCGGCAAGCTGCGCGAGAGTGAAGGAGGTCTGCATGGCTAAAGGCCTGCCCACATGCGCCCGGCATTGAGCACACCGCTGGGATCGAAGCTCTCCCGCACGCGCTTCGTCAATGCCGCCAAAGCCGCGGGCTCGGGCTCGAAGACATCGACAACGGCGCGCACCGCGGCCGGCGCACGGATCAGCGTCGCGTGACCGCCCGACGCGGCGACTATTGGTCGTACGAGGCTTGCGCCGGCATCGTCTGCGGGCGGCAATGCGGCCCAGACGAGACCGCCAGCCCAGTCGTAGAGAATTTCGGCCCGCGCCCTTTCGGCCAGTGCACGGCCGACCCCGGCGCCGTGCGACGGCGCCGTCGAGATGCGCCACACGTAACGGTCGCCAGCTGGCCCGCCCGTAGCAAACGGCTCAACGTCGCGGATCGCCCGCCACAGCGCGCGCGAGGCCGCTTCGCCGAGTAAGCCAAGGGCGGCGAAAGGCGCGATAAGCTTTTCCAGCACTTCTTTGCGGTGGGTGACTGAAGGAGCGACGCCTTCGAGGCGGAACGCCGTAACGGCGCCGCGCGCGGAAGCCACATCGGCGATGTGCGTAGCGAGCGAAGCCGGCAGATGCGCCGCGGCGGAGGCGTCGGCGAAGGAGCCCATGACCGCAGCCATGACTTTTCCCCCCGCCGCATCGTCGAGGCCGAGCGCCAGGACGGTGGCCTCGGTTTCTGCCCGTGGCAGCGTCTTGATCGTTACGTCGGTCATAACCGCGAGCGTGCCCCAGGAGCCGGCGAGAAGCTTGCAGAGGTCGTAGCCGGTGACGTTCTTCACCACGCGGCCGCCCGATTTGAATGTCTCGCCCCGGCCAGAAACAGCGCTGACACCCAGGAAATGGTCACGCGCGGCGCCCGCCTTGATGCGTCGTGGACCGGAAAGATTCGCGGAGAGCGTGCCGCCTATGGTGCCGGCGGCCGTCCCGGCGCCGAGGAGCGGCCCGTAGTCCATCGGCTCGAAAGCGAGCTGTTGCCCGCTTGCCGCCGTCAGCGCTTCGATCTCGGCGAGCGGCGTGCCGGCTTTCGCCGACAGCACCAGCTCCTCGGGCTCGTAAAGGGTGACGCCAGAAAGCCGCGAAAGGTCGAGTGTAACGTCCCATTGCGCCGCTCGGCCGATCGCGCGCTTGCTACCGCGTCCGACGATTTCCAGCGCCTTGCCACCGGCGAGCGCCCAGCGGACAGTCTGCTCGACATCCGCGCTATCGCGCGGTTTGAGATTTTCAGTCATGGGCGCGGTGCAAATGGGCGCGGTGCATCAGAACCGCGGCAGTTCGGGGAAGGCAACGCCGCCCCCATGCACATGCATGCGGCCGAGTTCGGCGCAGCGGTGCAGCGTCGGAAACACTTTGCCGGGATTGAGCAGGCCGTTCGCATCGAAGGCGCATTTGACGCGCTGCTGCTGATTGAGGTCGGTCTCCGAGAACATGACCGGCATCAGGTCGCGTTTTTCCACGCCGACGCCGTGCTCGCCGGTGAGCACGCCGCCGACTTCGACGCAGAGCCGCAGGATATCGGCGCCGAACTCTTCGGCACGATCGAGCTCGCCCGGCTTGTTGGCATCGTAGAGGATCAGCGGATGCAGATTGCCGTCGCCGGCATGGAACACATTGGCGACGCGCAAGCCGTATTTCGCCGACATCTCCCGCATGCGCCGCAATACCAGCGGCAATTGCGCGCGCGGGATGGTGCCGTCCATGCAGTAATAATCGGGCGAAATGCGGCCGACCGCCGGAAAGGCGGCCTTGCGGCCGGCCCAGAACAACAACCGCTCCTCCTCCGAACTAGAGACGCGGCAGGTCACTGCACGGCATTGCCGTGCGATCTCCTGGACGCGATCGAGCAGATGGTCGACTTCGGCGCGCGGGCCATCCAGCTCGACGATCAGCAGCGCCTCGACATCGAGCGGATAGCCGGCATGGACGAATTCCTCGGCGGCGCGGATGGCGGGCCCGTCCATCATTTCCATGCCGCCCGGAATGATGCCGGCGCCGATGATGCGCGCGACGCACTCGCCGCCGTCTTCCGACGTGGCAAAACCGATGAGCGCGGCGCGAGCGGATTCCGGTTTCTTCAGAATGCGCACCGTCACCTCGGTGACGACGCCGAGCAGGCCTTCCGAGCCGGTCACGACACCCAGGAGATCGTAGCCGGCGGAATCGAGATGGCTGCCGCCAAGCCGCACAATCTCACCGCTGATCAGCACCAGTTCGCAGCCCAGCACGTTGTTGGTGGTGACGCCGTATTTGAGGCAATGCACCCCGCCGGAATTTTCCGCGACATTGCCGCCGATGGTGCAGGCGATCTGCGACGACGGATCGGGTGCGTAGTAGAAGCCCGCGTGCTCGACCGCCTGCGTGACTGCAAGATTGGTCACGCCAGGCTCGACCACGGCGACGCGATTGTCGAAATCGATCGTGCGGATGCGATTGAACTTGGCCATGCCGAGAAGGACGCCGTCGCCAAGCGGCAGCGCGCCGCCCGACAGCGAGGTTCCCGCCCCCCGCGGCACGACCTTGACGCCTTCGCGGTGACAGTATCCGAGCACGGCCGCCACTTGCTCGGTCGTTTCCGGGAGCACGACAACCATGGGAAGCTGTCGATAAGCCGTAAGGCCGTCGCTCTCATAGGGCCGCATGGCTTCCTCGGAGGCGATGACCCCCTCACCCGGCACGATGCGCTTGAGCGATGCTACGATCTCGGTACGACGGGCGAGCACCGCGCCGTCGGATAGAGGCATTACGACAGGCATCCGAATCTCTCCGGCCTTTCCTCGATCAATGGCTGGTCATTATAGCGGGAAAAAAGGGGCGCATGGGCGCGGTAGCGCCCTTCCGGCACACACGCCGAAATCCGCTCCCGCGGGGGGCGGAAACGGCGGTCAAGGCCACTCTTGCGCCGGTCAGGACTGAATAATCAACCGGCCCGGTCGCTCAAACGGGCTGTCCATGCGATCACGCATCGCTGCGCTTTCAAGCCCCCCGTGTTCAGCCTCTTACCATTCGCCGCGCGCCTTCCAAGGCAACGCATCGAGCGCCTTCAGCGTTGCCGCATTCGGGCAATAATCTTCCCATGCCGTGTCGCCCGGATCGCGCGCAAGCTCACGCGCGCAACGCCCGTGGCTCCCGCACATGGTGCAGACCCGCTGCAGATCCCGGAACGTGGCAAGATCGGTCGCGGCGACCTCCTTCGGATCAAGATCAAGCGCAGCCATTCTACCCAGCAAAAGATTGCCAGATGCCGAACCGCGGGCCGCCAGTTCACGAAGCTCGGACACAGACGTGCCCAACTCGCGGGCCGTGCGCTCAACCTCGTAATCGCCGAACTGATTCAGATCGGAAAGGCCGGATTTGGCTTCCCTCCAACCCCGCCACCATTGCCGTAATCGATCGATCGTTGACCAGGGTGCCGCTTGAGGACGCGTATCGGACATCTGCCTCTCCACGTTTGGGCAGCAAGCATTTGCCCCTGGAGCCGAACGTGCATTGATCCATGTCAATCCACTGAAGCCATCGCCGCTTTGCGGAACTACGAAAAGCGATGGGCACCCGTGAAAAGGGCAGGCAGCCGCTCGCCCCTGTGTTGCCGGTACGCATCACATCGATGGAATCGCACTGGATATCGGTTTTGGCACGGCGCGCCTTACTGAATCGGGCTAACGTAGCCCTGCCCCCAACGCCAGCTCTGTGCGTCCGCACCGAGAATGGGGTGGTATGCGATGAGAGACGACTGCGGTCGTTTTCCTTTCATGCTTCGGCGCTTGCAAACAATTGCCGCTGTTGGAGCGATTTGCCTTCTAGCGGGTTTTTTGACAATTGGCTTCGCGCCACCTGCGGAGGCTTTGCCGAGCTACGCGCGGCAAACCGGCCAGCCCTGCGGTACCTGCCACACTGACTTTGCAGGGCTTACCCCGTACGGGCGCCTCTTCAAGATTCAAGGCTATACGGCGGGGGGCGGTGCTTACCGCAGTACGCTGTTTCCCGGCTCTGATCCCGGCAGCAGCGCATATGTACCGCCGCTGTTGGCGTTGGCGAAGAGCATCGCTGCCTCTGATAACTCCGGTCCCTCCGACCAGAAGCCCTATGCGCCACCGCTCTCGATGATGACGGTCGTGGGATTCACTAACACGCAAGCGCCACTCCCACAGCCTAGTGCGCCGTATAACGGCAACAACAATGTTGCGCTGTCATCCGTAAACTTCATGTATGGTGGCGCTATCACCGACCACATCGGGGCCTTCGCGCAAGTGAGCTATAACGCGCAGCCCGCTGGAGGGTTTGGTGGTGATCCATTCGGCCAGTCCTTGACGTGGGATAATACCGACATCCGCTACGCGGATTCGACAAGAATCGGTAGCTTCAACGTAACCTACGGCATTACCGCCAACAACAATCCGACGGTCCAGGATCCGTGGAATACTACGCCGGCCTGGGCCTTCCCTTACGTGTCGTCGAACTTCGGTGCCGGATTCGGACCCACCCCAATTATCGACGGTGCTTTTGCACAGCATGTAGCCAGCTTCGGCGCCTACGCGTTCATCAACGATTCCCTTTACCTCGAAACGTCGATCTACGGCACACTTAGTCCAAGTGCGCAAATCCATTTGGGCGTCGATCCATTTAGCGCCCCTGGGCAGTTCGACGGGGCGGCGCCGTATTGGCGCGTAGCTTATGAACCCCATTGGGGCAACAGTTGGCTCGAGGTCGGAACGTTCGGCATGTACGCCCAAGTGCATCCTTGGTCGTCGCCGCCGACGCCGCCAGGGACTGGCGTGCCCGTCACGTTTACAACGGGGACTTTCCCGCAGACGGACAACTACACCGATTTCGGCTTTGATACGCAATATCAGTATCAGGGTAGCAATTTCTGGGTCACGTTGCGCGGCAGCTATATTTATGAGTTCCAAAAACTGGACGCGAGCTTCGCCAACGGAATTTCCACCAACCCAGCCGACGTTCTTAACGAGGCGCGGGCTTATGCTTCGCTCGCGTACGGCAACTACAATCGGGTCGTGCTCACCGGCCAATATTTCACCAGCTGGGGAACCCCGGATCTCGGTTTCGAGGGGGGTAGTCCAAACACCAAGGGTTGGATCGCTGAGATCGCTTACATCCCATTCAGCATGAGCCAAGCACCGTTATGGCCATGGTTCAACGTCCGTATCGGTCTGCAATACACCCTGTACACCGAATTCAACGGAACCTCTGTCGGTGCCAGCGCCAACAACACGCTATACCTCTATCTGTGGGCTGCGATGTAACGGAAATCCCAAGATTCTTGGGAGGGAGAAGGTTATGAAAGCAACACCGCTCGTGGCCGCTGCATTCTCGCTATTGACGGCCTCCGCATTTGGCGCCGATTTGGGAGTGCCGCTTAGCGCACCGCCAGTACCTCCACCCTTCACGTGGACGAGCTGCTACGCGGGTGTACAGGCTGGCGGAGCCTGGGGGCAAACGAATCTGAACGATTCTGCCGGGATCCTCTCTCCGTTCACCGGCTTTACTTCCGCCACAACCAACATGAGCGGTTACTTGCTTGGCGGCCAGATCGGGTGCGACTATCAATTCGTGCCCAACTGGGTAGTCGGCATCGAAGGCGCGGCAGCGGGGGGAAATATCGGAGGCACCAGCGGGGTCGCAACGCCCGGCCTTCCTTTTGTTGACAGCGCAACCATCACTGAAAATACGGATTTGCTAGCCAGCGTCACTGGGCGCCTGGGATACGCATGGAACAATTGGTTGCTGTACGGCAAGGGCGGCGTCGCTTTTGCGGGCAACAGATACAGCGCATTCGACACGGCCGCGACATACGATTTCGCAGGACTGGAGACTCGGGTTGGCTGGACTGCGGGTGCCGGCATTGAATGGGCGGTTTGGTATAATTGGTCGCTCAAGCTGGAATACGACTATTACGGCTTCGGCACGCGCAGCGTGACGTTCATCGACAATATTACCGGCAACGTCGGCCCGCTGAACATCAATCAGAATATTCAGGTCGTCAAGCTCGGCGTAAATCTTCACATCTACCCTGGATCACCCGCGCCGTTTGGGTGGTGAGAAACAAATGGACTTTGGTCATCCGCATACTCGGTGCCTGACGCTAAACCACCGACCACGGAGGCGCTGCCTTGTCGTCAGCGCGCGGGCCATTCTGCCATTTGCAGCCTTTGCGTTTTTTCTCACCGGCGCGGTCCATGCGGAACAGAGCGAAAAGTCCGCCGTGCCTCCCCGCGAACTGCAAGCCAAAATGGTTTACTGCGAGAACTGTCACGGCGTGTCGGCGCGGGGATTCCATGGCTATTATCCGATTCCGCGGCTGGCGGGGCAGCAGCCCGAATACATAAAAAACCAGTTGCAGGCCTTCATCGAGCGCCGGCGAACCAACAACATCATGTTCAATGTCGCCCACGTGCTCAGCCCGGCGATGTTGGACGCTCTCACAGACGGCTTTCAGAAACTCAATCCCAAGCCGCTTGTCAGCGCCGCTCCAGAAGATCTCGTCGCCGCCGGCAAGAAAATTTACGAAGAGGGATTGCCGGCGTCCGACGTTCCGCCGTGCGTCTCTTGTCACGGCCCTGAGGCAAAGGGCGACGGACAATTTCCACGCCTGGCCGGACAGCTCAGCGATTACATCGTCAACAAGCTGAAAAACTGGACGAAGGAGCGCGGTCAAGATCCGTCAAAGCCCGACGCTTCGACCATCATGCAGCCGATCGCGCACAGCTTGACCCAACAGCAAATCAAGGCCGTCGCGGCCTACCTCAACGATCAGGAATGAACCCTTGGTCTGGTCCAGGTCATGAAGCTCATGAGGTCAAATCAACTTCGAAACGCCGGGGCCACCGGCTTGCAGATTGGGCTGCTGGGCTTTGTTCTCGCAGCTGCAGGCGGCGCCTGCGGCGCCGAGAGATCTGCCGCCGGCGGCGGCGAGGTCGCCGCCAAGCTCGCCTATTGCCTGGACTGTCACGGGGTATCGGGGCAAGGCTATCGTGGATATTTTCCCATGCCGCGCCTTGCTGGACAGCAACCCGAGTATCTGAAAAATCAGTTGCAGGCCTTCATCGAGCACAGGCGAACCAACAACATCATGTTCAACGTGGCTCACTCATTGAGCCCATCAATGATCGACGCACTTGCCGCAGATCTTCGAACCCTCGATCCGGGCCCGCTGGGCGGCGGGCCGAAGCGTCTGGTGGCGACCGGAGAACGAATTTTTCAGGATGGCGTGCCGGACGGCAACGTCGCTGCCTGTGCCGCATGCCACGGCCCCGACGCCAAGGGCACCGGCGAGATTCCTCGTCTCGCCGGCCAGCTGCAGGACTACACCTTCAATAAATTGACGAACTGGAGCAAAGAGCGAGGCCAGAATCCGACAAAACCCGACACGTCCGCGGTCATGTCCCCGGTCGCGCATAGTCTGACCAGATCGCAAGTCGAAGCCGTTGCGGCCTACCTCAGCTATCTGAAGTGAGACCTTCTGGCCGGGCTACCCACCGGTGATCAGAACCGAAAGCATGGAAGTCAGTCCATGAGATGCATCCAACTAAAAATAGCGATCCTGGCAATTGCTTCCTTTGCCGCTTCCGCGTTGGCAGTTCGCGCGGAGAGTCCCGCTATCCGGAACTGTACCTGGTGCCATGGCGCATCGGCTCAGGGCTATACGCCGGCGCCGCAATTGGCGGGGCAGAGGCTCAAATATATCGAGCAGCAGCTTGTGAGTTTTAGCGAGCACACGCGTGATAGTCCGTTTGCAAAACAATACATGTGGGGCGCCGCGGCCCATCTCGGTCCGCGGTTGACCCATGATTTGGCGGCGTATTTTTCAACGCTGCCGCATCAACCGGCCGACGACGGAGACAGAGAGCTCGTCGCGGAAGGAAGAGCGATATATCAACGCGGGATGCCGGATTCCAATATTGCGGCCTGCGTCGCCTGTCACGGTCCGAATGCCGAGGGCGTCGGCGAAATCCCTCGTTTAGGCGGGCTGGCGTATACCTATTTGAAAAGAAGGCTGCAGCAATGGGGCGAAGGATATCATGGAGCCATCGAGCTTCCGATGCCGCACATTGCGAGCAAGCTTTCGCGAAATCAAATTGAAGCACTGGCGTCGTACCTCAGTTTTGTCAAATAGACTCGCGCTATAGCGGGGCTGCAGCGGCGTTTTGGCCGTTGACATGCCCCGGCTGGCCCGCTTGAACGGCGGGACGGATTTTTCCGCCGTAAGGAGCCGGCCAACGCGTGACGGCGTGTCCGGGCCAGCATTAAGACGAAAAGAGAAACATCATGAAAAAAACGCTGATCATGGCCGCCGCGTTGATCGCGGCTTCGGCGGGAGTCGCAACGGCGCAGGACGCGGACAAGGGAGCGACGGTGTTCAAGAAGTGCGCCCCCTGCCACAAGATCGGCCCCGGCGCGGCCAACCTTGTCGGCCCTGAACTCGATGGCCTCGACGGCCGCCATTCGGGTAGTGTCCCGAACTTCAGCTATTCCGACGCCAACAAAAGTTCAGGCATCGTCTGGAGCGAAGCGACGTTCAAGGAATACATTAAAGACCCTAGAGCCAAAATCCCCGGCACCAAGATGATCTTCGCCGGCATCAAGAACGAGCAGGACATCAACGACTTGTGGGCCTATCTCAAGCAGTTCGACGCCGAGGGGAATATC
>Ga0182018_10003245_pt1 | contig 14888 bp, 10 predicted proteins | sample 812P2MmetaG_FD_120490 | JGI IMG/M metagenome (GOLD analysis project Ga0182018, IMG submission 120490) | Permafrost microbial communities from Stordalen Mire, Sweden - 812P2M metaG | ecosystem: Environmental > Terrestrial > Soil > Wetlands > Permafrost | place: Sweden: Stordalen | collected...
CACCCGCGCGTAAAGCCCTACGTCGATCTGCCGCGCATGAGCGAAGTCGCCGAAGAAATGGTTCGCGACGCCCTGAACGCCGTGGTTCGCCGCGACGTCGAGCTGGCCCAAAAAGTCCTCGCCATGGACGACCAGGTCGACCACTTCCGCGACCAAATCTTCCGCGAGCTGCTCACCTACATGATGGGCGACTCCAGCGTAGTCTTCCCCGCCTTTGAACTGATCCTGGTAGCCAAAAATCTCGAACGCATTGGCGACCACGCCACCAACATCGCCGAAGACGTCATTTATATCGTCCAAGGCCAGGACGTCCGCCATCCGACCGTAGACCGCCGCTGACTTTCTCGCGGCTGGCTCTGCCTGGAGACGGTTGCCCTGGCCGACTCGGAATGTTTTTGGAGCACCCGTCAGGAATGGCGCTCTCGATGGAACGAGCGTGGTTCCGGCTCAGTGCAGCATCCGAGTCTTCGTGACATGGTGGTTAACGGTGAATTTGCGACCGCGTTGGGATTTGCTGGAAAGCCCTCAAGGTCGTTCACACTCGAGGAAAGGGCATAAACAATGCCTGGATTGGGCGATGTCGGCGTCGAAGTGCATGGACACGAGCTCCGCGCCATATTCGGAGCAGCCCTACCCGTTCGACCCCGGACTGGATTAGGAACCGAACTAGGAGGTCATCCTGCCGCCGACGGTGGCGTTCTCACGAAGCCGTTGGTGCGAGCGATCCAAACCAGAGCAAACAGGACGCTTAACAGGCTCAGAATTCCGCCCAGGGTTCGATCTGTGGTGCGGACCAAGCGAACAGTAACATGAGACTCGCCTGCGGGGAGTTCCAGAACCATCTGCCCGGAGTCCGTGGCGCTCTCGGGCACGACGAGCGATCCGTTTGCCTCCACTCGCCAAGCAGGGTAGTTCAACAAGCGCAGCGCCAGCCGTTCAGGCTCGCGCAGAGTGACACGCAAGCTTTTTTCCGTGGCCGTCCAGCGCTCGATCAAAATCGTGCCCCCCGCGCCAGCATCGGAAGAAGCCGCCAGGAGGACCGCCTGTGCGGCGTTGGCCGGAAGATTATAATGATCATCCCCCACCGGGTCGTACTCGTCGACGCCCTCGAAACCCTTGCCGGCTGCGACCCCGGCCCTGAGCGTGTCAACATCATCGCTGTCCCACCAGGTTGCGCGAACAAAGAAGGTTGCCATGGCAGCCAGCACGGCCAAGACCGCGCTTAGCCAGATCCAGCGAAAGCGGCGCTTTGCAACCGCAGCCGCCAGAAAATAGGCGAACGGTACGGCGAGGATCGACATCCAGCGCCAGGGAAACTGCACGAACCGCAATTTCGGCAACACTTGCCACAAAAGCGAACTTGGCCGCAGCATCAGAAACGTCCCGACCGCTACCAGGAGCAGCAAGGCGCGCCAAACTTGTTCCGCGACGCCGTCAGTCTCGTGCTCGGTGTCCGGCTTCCCGTCGGCACGCGGTTCTGCCGAACCGGCTTGTCGACGCCCTGCCAACGACGCACCTGCCGCAACAACGATCATCACGACAGCCGTGCTCGACGCAATCCAATTGAATAGGTTGTGCTCCGGATCATTGATCAACGTGTACAGAAAATTCTGCGCGGGGAGCAACCCGGACGACAACGCTTGCCCGATATTCACCCAGCGCTGCTCGTACGCAGCAGGGACCAGATAAAACGCGGAAAGGCCAAAACCCAATGCGATGCCACCCGCACCGCGCGCCAGCGGCTCCCAAGATCGTGCGCTGAACGCCATCCACGCGAATAAAAGCACCGCGCTGTAGCTTGCCATCACGCCCGCGGGCGCGTTCGATAGCCAAACGGCGGCAAACATAGTCGAAAAAAGGACGATCGGCCGACCCTTCCCGCCGCCGCGATGCGCCAGCACGCCGCCGAGCTCCAGGACCGCCAAGAATAGAAGGGGAAAAAACGCCGAAGCCAACAGCTCGGCGTAATCGCTGCGCATATAAATGATGAGCAGCGCGTTCGGATTCGCCGCGTAACAAACGGCGCCAAAAAGCGCCGCGCGCTCCGGTAAAATCCGCCGCGCGAACGCAAATGCCGAAATTCCCGCGAAGCTCTGCACCAGGACGATGAACGCAACCGGAACGTAATTCCATGGCACGAGAAAACTCAGCAGCGGGCCCAGCAGCCACGACAGCGGCGGATAAAAAATGAATCGCGGCTCACCAAACCCGTGATTGGCCCACTCGGTCCAGCGCGGGAAAACAATGTCTTCCTTCCACTGCCCGGCAACGTCCAGCCAGGAAGCAACGTGAAACTCGAAATCGTGCCCGGAAGCGCTCCCGAACCAAAAAAACGGCGCCACGATCAACAGGGACGCCGCCAAAGAAAGAACCAGAGCGAGCAGCCACCCGTGCGCCACGTTGTAGCGCACCTCGGAGTCCCCGGAGCCCTGCGGCTTTTTCGCTGACGACGAGGCCGTGGAGGAAGGCGCAGTGGCGGGAGTCATGCAGCGTTCACGGAATTGTAACCCGCATGGAATGTGCGCACTCTATTCGATCCATGTGTGCGGTGTCGCGAAACTTGAGCCATAATACACGCACTCATGAGCACTCCCGCCATCGCCGAAGCCCCGATTATCGAAGCGCGCAAGCTCGAGAAATTTTACGGCCAGCCCGACGGCAGCCGCATCCAGGTCATTGCACCCACCGACCTCGCCGTATATCCCGGCCAGATCGTCGCGCTCCTCGGCCCTTCGGGCTGCGGCAAGTCTACCCTGCTTCGCATGTTAACTGGTCTCTCCCCGTCGTCCGCGGGAGGCGTGTTCTGGCACGGCCAGCCGGTTCGCGACGAATCGCCCAACGTATCCATCGTGTTTCAGAGTTTCGCGCTTTTCCCGTGGCTCACGGTGCTCGAAAATGTCGAAGCGCCGCTCGAGGCCCGCGGCATGCTCCCCATCGAGCGTCACAAGCGCGCACTGCGTATCATCGATGCGGTTGGACTCGACGGTTTCGAGAGCGCGTATCCGAAGGAGCTCTCCGGCGGCATGAAACAGCGCGTCGGCGTCGCGCGGGCCCTTGTCGTCGAGCCGGAAGTCCTGTTCATGGACGAGCCGTTCTCCGCGCTCGACGTGCTCACCGCCGAAACGCTGCGCGGCGAATTACTCGAACTCTGGCTCGGCCACAAAATTCCCACCCGCGCGATTTTCATCGTTACGCACAACATTGAAGAAGCCGTGGTCCTCGCAGATCGCATCATCGTGCTCGGCCGCAACCCCGCGCATATTCACGCGGATTTTGCGGTGGACTTGCCACACCCTCGTAATCGCAAATCGCCGCTGTTTATCGAGCTCGTCGATGCTATCTATCGCGTTCTCACACGCCCCGATTCCAAAGAGGATGTAATTCACAGCGCCGTCGCCCATGGCACTCCGGTCCAGCATCGCGTCATCATGCTGCCCCACACCCGCCCAGGAGGCATGGCTGGTCTACTCGAAATTCTTTGCGATCAGGGTGGCCACGTCGATCTCCATCATCTCGCCGATGAACTGAGCCTCGAAGTGGACGCGCTGCTTCCCACCGTGGACACCGCTGTGCTCCTCGGCTTGATCCGCCTGGAAGAAGGCGATGCCATCATCACCCCCGAAGGGCACGCGTTCGCGAAGGCCGACATCCAGACGCGCAAATCGATGTTCCGCAAAGCGGCGCTGGCCAACGTTCCGCTGCTCCGCCAGATGGAGCAATCTCTCAAAGCAAAATCCGATCGCACCCTGCCGGACGAATTTTTTCACGACCTTATCGACGAGCATTTCAGCGAAGACGAATCGCGCCGACAGCTCGAGACCGCCATCCAGTGGGGCCGCTACGCGGAGATTTTCGATTACGACGCCGCCACCGGCAAGCTGACGCTCACCGAGGCCTGACCTTCCTGTGCCAGCCGCCGCCCCGCTCACTTCCACAACCCAGCATCAGACTCCGCTTCCGCCCACGGCGGCGCGGCCCGCAGGTTCGCGGTGGACCTGGGCGTTTCTGATCGACATCGCCGTGTTTGTTTTCGTCTTCGCCGGCATCTATGGCGTCTACGCGATTGGCCGGTCGTGGATGGGCCCCGTCGCTCCGACCTCGCACATATCGCAAAGCCCACGCGCGCTTCCGCTCTACGCGTTGTATTCGGTGGCCCGGATCGCCATCGCGTATGCGCTGAGCCTCGTGTTCGCGCTGGGCTACGGTTACCTGGCGGCCAGTTCGCGTCGCGCGGAAGTCGTACTCGTGCCCCTGCTCGATATTTTGCAGTCCATTCCGGTGCTGAGTTTCTTGCCCGGCGTGATGCTTGCGATGGTAGCGCTGTTCCCGCACAAGCAGATCGGCCTCGAGCTTGGTTCCATACTGCTGATCTTCACGGGCCAGGTCTGGAACATCGCATTCAGTTTTTATTCTTCGCTGAAGACCGAGCCGCGCGAATTGCGGGAAGCCGCCATCATCTACCGCTTCGGCTACTGGCAGAAGTTCCTTCAGTTGGACTTGCCGTTTTCCACCATCGGCCTGGTGTGGAATTCCATGATGTCGGTCGCGGGCGGCTGGTTTTTTCTGATGGCGTGCGAGATGTTCGTGCTCGGCGACCGCGATTTCCGCCTCCCGGGCCTCGGCTCGTTCTTGCAGACGGCCGCCGGAAATGGTGATACGCACGCGGTTGTTTGGGGCCTGGCCGCAATGGTTGCCGTCATCGTGCTGCTCGATCAATTGATCTGGCGGCCGGTGATCGTCTGGGCGGATAAATTCAAGTTCGAGCAGGTGGAAAGCACTAGCGCGACGCCAAACACCCTGCTGCGCTTGTTGGGCCGCGCTTCGCTCGTGATCCGCGCCTATCGAATGATCGTGAGCCCGGTCACCGATTGGCTTATACGGACTTTCGCCGTCGGGGCGCGGCGCGCCGCAGCGACGTTTTCCGTCCCCAAACAGGATCGCAAGCGCCGCGTGCTCCTGATCGTTCTCGCCGCCGTGATTCTGGTCGGTTTGGGGGTCGCCGTTTATCATGCCGTTGGCGAGCTGTCGGATCTTCATCGCGCGGATTATGTTGATCTGCTGCGCAGCGCCGCACTTACCTTCTTGCGCGTCAACGCCGCCCTGCTGATCGGGGCTGTTTGGACCGTGCCGGTCGGTGTTGCCATCGGTTCCAACCCGCGGTTGTCGCGCATCGCGCAGCCTCTGGCGCAGTTGGCGGCATCGATTCCTGCCACCGCGCTGTTTCCCGTGATCTTGCTCTTTCTGATTCGCCTACGTGGCGGCCTGGAGATTGCCGCCATGGCGCTCATGCTGCTCGGCACGCAGTGGTACATCTTGTTTAATGTGATTGCAGGCGCCATGGCCATTCCCACCGACTTAAAAGAGGCTGCCCGCATTTTCCGCTTCGGCGGCTGGGATCGCTGGCGTTACTTGATCCTACCGGCGATTTTTCCTTACTTGATTACCGGCATGGTGACCGCGTCCGGCGGAGCCTGGAACGCCAGCATCATCGCGGAGTATTTTCATTTTCAAGGGAAGATACTTTCGACTCCCGGTCTTGGGAGCACCATCAGCCGCGCGAGTGATGCCGGGCGCTTTGATGTGCTGCTTGCAGCGACGTTGATCATGGCGACCGTAGTGGTGTTGATTAATCGACTGGTGTGGCGCCGCCTGTATCGCTTGGCGTCCTCGCGATTCAAATTAGAAGCTTAACTTGCCCCCCGAGGGCATGGCGCTCGCGGACCCGTCGGCGGGAAGCAGCAACGGTCGAGTCGTGGTTCGCTCGCCACCACGCGGGCAGCAGCGGTGCTGCTGCCCCTCCAAATGTGGCGATGGCTCTAGCTTGAGACGGCGCGGCCAGCCTGGCCGTTCGTGAGCTCGCGGCTCAGGTTGATGATTTGTCCCACGTGATGATCCGCGTGGGCCGCGCAGTCGAGCACGATCGCAAATCGATTTTTTGAGGTAACGCCAACAGCAGAATATTCCTGACACCAGTCTTCAGCGGATTGTTTGCGAGCGGTTTCGGCGGCTAAGGCAATGGCGCGGTCGAAACTCTGGAGTACCTGCTGCTTGCTGGGACGTGCGGTTTCGGCAAATTCACGGTCGCGATCGCGGACGTAGCCGCTGGCTGCGATTCTGGTCCCGATGTAATAGTTGAGATTTCCGGTCAAGTGAAGAAGCAGATGCCCGATATCGTTGCCGTAAGGAAACGGATTGGTCCACAATTGTTCCTCGGAGAGCGCGTCGGTCCATTGGTGCACCTTCGCGCCGATTCTGTCGAAATACTCATCGAATTCGGAACCCACGGTACTCGATAGCTCTGGCATGGCTATTTACTCCTCAAACCCGCAGGCACTCCGGAAACCGCCGACGCATTGCTACTTGGCTGCCGCACTTCGATCGTTGCGGTAAATGACGCCTTCCTTCATTACGAACAAGACATGCTCGGTCTGGCGGATGTTCTCGACCGGATTGCCGGGCACCGCGACGACATCGGCAAGTTTATTTGGCTCCAGAGTGCCGATTTTGTCCGCGAGCCCGAGAAGTTCCGCATCCGACGATGTGCCGGCCTTCAGGGCATCGATGGGCTTCATACCCAGATCCACCATCTGGTGAAATTCCTCGGCGTTGCGTCCATGCGGATAGACGGCCGCGTCGGTGCCCAAGCCGATGTTGATGCCCTTGGCCAGCGCCAACTGAAATGTTTTACGAATATGCGCAATGGCCATTTGTGCCTTGATGGAAATGGCCGGCGGAATATAAATCCCTTTGTCGAGTTGCTCCTGCAAACCCTGCACGGCCATCAGTGTGGGTACCAGATACGTTCCGTGCTGCTTCATCATGTCGAGCGCTTCATCATCCAGAAATGTCCCATGCTCGATGGAATTCACGCCGGCGCGGACCGCTCGCTTGGCGGCCTCGGCGCCGTGACAATGCGTTGCCACTTTCAACCGCAGCGCGTGCGCTTCATCGACGATGGCGTTGAGTTCTTCCTGCGTGAGTTGAGGGGTGTCCACGTCGTCGGTGGGAGAGAGCACACCGCCGCTTGCACAGGTCTTGATCACCGTAGCGCCGTACTTGTGCATCAGGCGCACCGCATAGCGCGCCTGATCCGCGCCGTTGATAACGCCTTGCTCGGGTCCAGTCTCGTGCCCAAACAGTCCTTCGCGGAAGCCGTCGGACTCATCGCAGTGTCCGCCGGTCGCGCCGATGGCGTGGACAGAAACGATCATGCGTGGGCCGGGAACGTCGCCGCTGCGGATGGCATTGCGCAGTCCGACGTCCAGATAATCGTGCGATCCGACGTCACGAACGCTCGTAAAGCCAGCCATCAACGTGACACGCGCGTTCACGCTGGCATCCAGCGCTTGTTCTGCGATTGTTTTCTGCAGCAGATCGAGCTCGCGCTGCTTCCAGTCGTCGGAATTCATCGAGGTTTCGTGCGTGTGCGCGTCGATGAATCCAGGCAGCAGCGTGGCATCGCCAAAATCGATGACTTGGGCGCCCGTGGGAATGGAGGCGCTTGCTCCGACAGCGGTAATTTTCCCGTCGGTCACGACCACCAGACCAGGGCTCACCAGCGCATTGCTCTTCCCGTCGAAAAGGCGCGCTGCTTTCAGCACGAAGATTTTGCCCGGCGGCTGCTGGGCGGGTCCCGCCGCCGGAATGGAGATTGCGGCACAAAGAACGAAAACAGCGAGCCATCTGCGAGTCATGAATTCTCCCTCACCATCGTAAAACTCGGACAGACAATAGCCCGCCCCCTGAAAAAGTCAAGAATCGAATCACTGCGAAGCCAGGTTTGGCCCGGAGGCGATTGCTCATCCGTTGTTTGCGAGTCGCCGTACTTAGCAGCGAGTGCCGGGCGCCGGGAACGCGCCGCGGTATCCCGGGAAAGGCAGAACCCTCGCTACGCCCGGGATGACATTCTTTATGGAGTCAAGTAGCGAAGCCTAATGGAGGGCGCCCATGCTAAGCTCGCTTCCAGTGGCGGACCAGATGCCGATGGTAAGTTCCAGCGTGTTTCGCTCAAACCGAATCGACTCCGCACTTCTCGCTGCGTACACTTCGCAGAGCGGTCAGACGCTCGCCACGCTGACCGAACGGCCGTTGTTTCTGGTGTTTCTGCGTCATTTTGGATGCACGTTCTGCCGAGAGGCGGTGGCGGACCTCGCCGAAAAACGCCACACGATCGAAGGAAAAGGAGTGCCGCTCGCGTTTGTCCACCTGGGCACGGAAGAAAAGGCACGGTGGTTTTTCAAGCCGTACGACATGCTAGACGTTCCGCGCTTCAGCGATCCCGAAGGACGCCTCTACCAGGCATTCGGGTTACTTCGCGCCGAGCTTCGCCAGTATTTGAATTCGGAGAGCATTCTGCGAATGCTCGGCGCGTGGCTTCGCGGCCATTTTGTGGGCTTTCCAGCCGGCGACATCGAGCGCATGCCCGGGGCGTTTCTGATCGACCGCGGCGAAATTCAAAAAGCATTTCGCCACAAGCTTGTTTCCGACCGCCCGGATTACCTCTCACTGGCCACTCTTGGCTAGGCGCGCGGGAAGTCGAGCTCGCGCTGTTTTCCGAGCGTTTAGCCTGGTTTTTCGCATTTTGCGCAATCTTTTCGCCAGTACTTTGGTGCTATTGAGCGTCCAGGTTCCAGACGCCAGACTGGCCGCAGTATGGCCCGTTATTCCGCCTTTCTCGGGCGCAGGGTCGAGGTGCATTACCGCGCCGGCGACATCCTTCTACCTGCTTCGGGAACGTTTGTCGCCGACTCTGGCCGCTCGATCTTTCTCGAGCAACACCTGGAGCAGCGCGGTCAAATGAAACAATTTCGCTGGGAAATTCCCTACCAATACATCGTGCGTTTGGAAGAAGTCACAGACCCGCCTGCCGCTCCGAATGCCGGGAAGCCTGCTTCGACGGCTGAGAACGGCGGCGGCAAATCGCGCTTGACGTAACAAAAAATCCGGATTCGCGACTCCTCCGGCTCCGGGAGCGGCACAAAGCGCAATCGATACTTCCTCTGCCTGACCGCCGCTCGAAGCTCGCTTGGGAAAAAACCCTCGACCCCAGTCCCGCGCGCGATTCTCGAGGCGGCATCGGCTACAATCCTTGTGCGGATCTCGGGAAGCGAAGCCGCGCCAGAACCACGCAGCAATTGGAGCCCACTCGAGGAGGCATCTGTGGAATCCCCTTCCAGCAACAAAGCGAAAATCGGTTTGATCGGCCTTGGCCTGATGGGCCGCCCGATGGGCATGAATTTATTGAAAGCTGGATATCCTCTCACGGTTTGGAATCGCACGGCGTCGCGAGCGAATGAACTGGTTGCCGCCGGCGCCACGCTGGCGCGCTCGCCTCGAGAAGCGGCGGCGAATGCCGATGTGCTGATCACCATGGTGAGCGATCCGCCGGCTCTTGAGGAGGTGCTGTGGGGCGCGAACGCAAAGACCAGCGCCGTTTCTCCGAGCGACGCCGCGCTGCCGGCCCTGCGCTCTGGCAGCATCTATATCGACGACAGCACCGTTTCGCCAGACTTGGCGCGAAAGATTGCGGCGGCCTGCGCCAAGACGGGCGTCCGCTTTCTCGATGCTCCGGTTACCGGCGGAGACTGGGGCGCCAAGAAAGGCGAGCTTGTTTTCATGATTGGTGGGGAGGCCGAAACGCTCAAAGCGGTCGAACCGATGCTGAGCGTAATGGGTAAGCGGTGGTTTCTGCTCGGCCCCCATGGCGCAGGGCAAACGATCAAGTTGGCGATGAACTCGATCCTTGCGCTGCAGGTGGAGGCGCTCGCCGAAGCGCTCGCCTTGGTCACCGCCGCTGGACTAAGAGGCGAAGGCCTGATCGAAGTCCTGCAATCGAGCATGGCGCGGTCCGGAGTCCTGGATGTGAAGGCACCCAATCTTCTCAAAGGGGAATATGCTCCCAGCTTCCCTTTGCGCTTGATGTATAAGGACGTTAGCCTGGCGCTAGACCTTGCCAAGCAGTTGGGGGTCACTCTGCCGGCAGTCACCGCCGCGCGCGAGACCTATGGCCGTGTGAAGGCTGCCGCCAAAGAAGACCTGGACTATTCCGCGGTGATGAAATTCTGGCGGCCCTAGACGGGGAACACAGCTTTGACGCGATTATCGCCGCGTGCCGTAGCTTGGTTGGGATACTAACCAATTCGATTTAGTTGACTAAACTTGAGGGTGAATTACGTACCATCCGCGGACTCATCACCGGGCCCTCCGGCTGCCAACTATTCGCGGTCACCGATTCAGCCGGAGGGCCCGGACCTTGCCTGCCAGCCCGCGCGCCTTCAGCCCCTGCGATAACGAAGCTTGTCAATTCCCAGTTTCTTGATCCGGAATTCCAGCGTGGATGCGGGAATTCCCACTTTTTTTGCGGCTCCGGTTTCCCCGGAGATTTTGCCGCGTGAAGCGCTGAGTGCCGATTCAATCGCTCCACGTTCTTCGGTTTCGGCAGGATCTCGCGCCACGGTTTCGCTCTCGGCGACCGGCAGCATGGCCGCATCGATGCTCAGCACGCCGTTGCGCGAAAGAATTACGGCGCGCTCCACGGCATTTTCCAGCTCTCTCACATTGCCCGGCCAGCGGTGCGCTTGCAGCAGGTCCATTGTTTTTCGTTCGACGCGCGAGATTTTCCGTCCGAATTTTTGCCCATACTTCTCCGCGAAATGCGCTACCAGCGGTGGTATGTCCTCGGCGCGATCGCGCAGTGGCGGCACGTGTACCGGAAAAACGTTCAGCCGGTAGTACAAATCGCTGCGAAATCTGCCGGACCGCACGTCTTCGGCCAAGTCGCGATTCGTCGCGGCCACCAGTCGAACGTCAACCTGCAAGGTCTGTGTGCCGCCCAGCCGCTCAAACTCTCTTTCTTGCAGCACGCGCAGCAGCAAGACCTGCATTTCCTGCGGCAATTCGCCGATTTCGTCGAGGAACAGCGTGCCGCCGTGGGCCTGCTCGAAGCGCCCCTTGCGGCGCTCCACGGCGCCGCTGAAGGCGCCGCGCTCATGACCGAAAAGCTCTGACGCCAGCAGTGTGGGCGGAATCGCAGCGCAATTTACTTTCACCAGCGGTCCGCGCGCGCGTGGCGATCGGCGATGAATGGCGCGCGCGATCAATTCTTTTCCCGTACCCGTTTCGCCAGTGACGAGCACGGTGGCATCGGTCGAGGCGACTTGCTCGACCGTGTCCAACGCGCGTTTCAGCTCTGCGGAGTGCGCCAGGATTTCCTCGAACCACGGCGCTTGGCCCAACTGCTCCCGCAGCGAGATATTCTCTGCTTCCACTTGCTCTCGCAACTTGCGGATCTCTTCGTTGGCCAAGGCGTTCGCCGTGGCGATGGAAAGCGCGCGCGACACATCCTTGAGGATGGCCAGCTCGGCCGGAGGAAAGGCCCGTTGCCGAATCCTGGTGAACGCAGCCACGCCGAGTACTTGCCCTCGCATCACCAGCGGCACGGCAGCGTAGGAGCGAATTCCACTCCTGGCCAGATGAACCTCGTGCCGGTACCAGCCTTCCTTTTGCAGCAGGTCATCGCACGCGTACGGTTCGCCGGTGCGATCCTTTTCGCTGTGCTGCGACGGGTAAGGAATAAGAGGTCGAACCTCGTCCGGCGGCGATGGCTGGGCATAGCGGTCCGAGCGTGCCGCCAGCTGGGCGGGAGTCTCGCCTTCGATCCGTGGCATACCGACCAGATGCAACGCCAGCAGACGGTGATGATCGCCGTCCTCATCGGGCACTTGGTTCGGGACCGTGAAGTCGATGATCCCGACCGAATCGAAAGGCACGACGGGAACCAGCACGTCCGCTAACGCAGCGAGCACACCGGGAAGCTCGCGCTCCGTGCTGACCGCTTCCCAAGTCCGCAACATGAGCAGCAAACGGCGCGATTCTCCAAGCGTCGAACCCTGCGAATGCACACTTTCCCCGGTCATAGGCTTAAGCCTAGCAATTCCTGCGAATCTTGTGAATTAGCAATGCAAACTTGTGAGTAGATTGTGACTTGGGACCGCTGCTCCCTAGCAGTATGTTTATTTTCATAGAGTTAGTGCCCCTCCCATTTGGCTGCTGGCGTGCCCTTAGGAGCATCGAGAGGGCCGTTTTAACAGCCGGCTCCAAGAAGGTCGTACATTATGTTTTCTGCTCTACTCTGTTTTGCTCTTCGTTCCTTGCCGCACGCTGCGCCGCTGGTCGCCGAGATCCAAATGGATGCCCTGGCAATGTCTCTGGCGGTTTTCGGCTTCGTCATTTTTCGCCTTTGGGTTGACTCTCGCTCGCGGACAATTCTGTCCTGAACCATCGGCGGCACCCTGAAAGACGGGCACGACGTGAGGTTTGTCTTTGGCTGATCCGAAGGCCTGCTACGCTTCTTCTTCGGCGTGGACCAGGTCGCCGTGGGTCGCTTTGTGGGCGGCGATCACCTTTTCGGCTAGCTCGTTGGGTACGTAGTCGTAGTGAGAAAACTCCATCGAGTACGTAGCGCGCCCTTGGGTCTTGGAGGTCAGGTCGGTGGCGTAGGTCAACATCTCGGCCATCGGCACTTGCGCCTTGATGATCACGTTGTGGCCGCGGGCTTCGCTTCCAGCGATGCGGCCACGGCGCCCGCTGAGGTCGCCCATCAAATCGCCTGAGTATTGATCGGGGGCGTACACCTCGACCAGCATCACCGGCTCCAGCAGAGCGGGCTTGGCTTGTTTCATCGCTTCCTTGAACGCCAGCGAGCCCGCGATTTTGAAGGCGATGTCGGAGGAATCGACATCGTGATACTTGCCGTCGTATAAGATTGCGCGGAAATCCACGACCGGGAAGCCTGCGAGATAGCCACGCGCCGCCGCCTCGCGGATTCCTCGCTCGACCGAAGGTATCCAGTTGCGAGGGATTGCGCCGCCGAAGACGTCGTCGACAAACTCGATCCCTTTGCCACGCTCAGCTGGCTCCATCTTGATGCGACAGACACCGAACTGCCCGTGTCCGCCGGATTGTTTCTTGTGTTTGCCTTCCGCGTCGGCTTTGCCGCGAATTGTTTCGCGATACGGAACCTTGGGGGGCTTGAGCGTCAAATCGACGTGATAGCGCTTGTGCAGCTTCGCAACTACGACTTCGATGTGCTGCTGCCCTGACCCTGCGAGCAGGAATTCCTTGGTCTGAGGATCGCGAGTGAAGCGGAGCGCAGCATCTTCCTCCAAAATCTTGTGGATCGAGACCCCGATTTTGTCTTCGTCCGCACGCGTTTTCGGCTCAATCGCGAAGGTGATCGAAGGTTCCGGCAATTGCGCGGGACTATAGAAAATGGGCGCGGACTTGTCCCCCAGCGTTTCGCCGGTGGTGGTTTCCTTCAGCTTCGCGATTGCGCCGATGTCGCCGGCGTGCAGCTCGGAGATTTCATTGAGCTGCTTTCCTTGAACGACCAGGGTGTGCTGAAGGCGCTCCGGCGTCGAACGGTTGAAATTCAACAGCGTCGCGTCATTCTTTAGCACGCCACTTTTCACTTTGAAATAATTGATGCGCCCCGCGAACGGGTCGGCGAGCGTCTTGAACACAAACAGCGATACCGGCTGGCTGTCGTCATACTTGCGCTCGATTCGATCGCCCTTGCCGGTCGGCTCCTTGAAGCCTACTTGGGAGTGTTCGTCGGGATGCGGAAACACGTCGGCGACGAACGTGAGCAGGCTGGCGGTGCCGATGTTGTGCAGCGACGAGACCATCAGCACCGGGAAGATTTTCTCCGCCACGATGGCCTTGCGAACGCCCGGAATCAGGTCTTGAATGGGAATTGTGCCTTCGCGGAAAAACTCTTCCATCAATTCGTCGTCGCCTTCGGCAATCATTTCCACGAGTTTTTCGTGGGCTTCTTTCGCTTCATCGGCCAAGGCCGCGGGAATTTCTTCGATGGAAGGCTTTCCATCGCCATCGGGCTTGTAGAGGTGCGCCTTCATGCTCACCAGATCGATCACCCCGCGAAAGCCGCGTTCGGTGCCGATGGGGAGTTGCAGCGCGACTACGTTGCGGCCGAAGACTTGCTCGAGCGACTCCATCGAGCGCTCAAAGCTGGAAAGTTCGCGGTCCATCCAGGTCAGCACAAAAGCGCGTGGAATGTCGTACTCGGTGCAGTAGTCCCACACCTTCTCCGTGGTGACCTGCGCTCCCACGTGTGCGTCCACGGTGATCAACGCCGCATCCGCGCCGATCAGCGACGCTTTCGCTTCGGTGATGAATGTCGAATAGCCCGGCAGATCGATGAAATTGATCTTGACGTTTCCTCCGGAGCACAGCGTACAGGGCCATTCCGCATACGCGAGTCCGGTTTGAATCGAAATCTTTCGCCCGATTTCTTCCTCGTCCCAATCGGTGGTGGTGGTTCCTTCCGCAACTTTTCCCCAGCGCGGCGTCATCCCCGCGGTGAAGAGCAACGACGACACCAGTTGCGTCTTGCCGGTGCCGCCGTGGCCGACAATGCCCACGTTTCGTATGTCCTTGGTGAGATAGCTTTTCATGTAGACCTCCATTTTCCGGTGATCCGGCGACGAGGCCGGGATCGACTGGCGAGGTCCGCCGTGGGGGCTCGAGGCGCGGGCCTGCGCCTAGGCAACTTCGATACGGCTGAGGGAGGAGAACGTGGCCTCTACCTGGGTCCCCGCGCGAAGCGAGGGCGAAGGTCTAACGAAACTTTTCCCTGGTACGCTCTCCAACGAGCGGATGCTAGCACACCGATTCCAACGTCGCAATTGCGCATCGAGCACTGTGTCGGTAGCACATGATATGTCCGGTCGAATTAGCACATGAAATGTCCGCTTTTCGCGAGCCGCTAGGGTAAAGCTACCAGCCTGGAGGGGGGCATGGAGACCTACTCGAGGGCGGCAGTGGAGCGGGCGATGAAGATTCAGGAAGTGATTTTGCGAGCGGTGGCG
>Ga0182018_10003246_pt1 | contig 14883 bp, 14 predicted proteins | sample 812P2MmetaG_FD_120490 | JGI IMG/M metagenome (GOLD analysis project Ga0182018, IMG submission 120490) | Permafrost microbial communities from Stordalen Mire, Sweden - 812P2M metaG | ecosystem: Environmental > Terrestrial > Soil > Wetlands > Permafrost | place: Sweden: Stordalen | collected...
AGCTTTCGCCGAGTGGGCGCTTCCGCAGATTTCTCGCTCGGTAACCTGGCTCAAACAGGCCCGTGCCGCCGACCCTCTTCACATCATGCCCGCCAGCGATGTGCGCGACAACGAATTCGTCCCCGGCCATCTCACCGGCTACAACTTCCTCGCGTTGTCAGGTCTGAAGCTCGCCATCGACATGGCCCGCGAAACCGGCCACGCCGATCTCGCGCAAGCCTGGCAGTCCGAGTATGACGATTACCGCGCCGCATTCTTCAAAGTGCTCGATGCCCAGGCCACAGCCCACAACGGATACATCCCTCCCGCGCTCGATGGACAGAAGGGCGGCTTCGACTGGGGCAACCTATTGGCCGTTGTTCCCGAGCCCACGCTCGACCCTCATGACCCGCGCGTCACCGCGACTCTCAAGGCCACGCAGGCCAAGTACGCCGAAGGCATCATGACCTACGCCGACGGCGAGTTCCTCCACCACTACCTCACCATCAAGAACACCATGACAGAAGTGATTCGCGGCGGCCCAGAAGATCAGGCGCAGGCTCTGCGCGAGCTCTATGCGCTGCTCGTCCACACCAGCTCAACCCATGCCGGATTCGAGTTCGCGATCCTTCCCTGGGGCGATCGCAACTTCCAGGACAACCTCGCTCCACACGGCTGGTTTGCCGCCGAATACCGCACGCTTCTGCGCACCATGCTCGTTCGTGAAGAGGGTAGTGAAGAGGGCGGCCAGCTTCACCTGCTCAGCGTCGTCTCGCCAGAATGGATCGGCAAGGGCAAGCAGATCGCAGTCAGCAACGCTCCCACATGGTTCGGCAAGATCGCCTTCCGCCTCACCCAGCCCACCGACAGCGAAGCCATCCTTACCCTCGCCACGGAGTTCGACCCCGCCCACGCGCCGAAACAGATCGTCGTCCATCTCCCTCGGTTTATGGATGTGAAAAGCGCGTCCGTCGACGGCAAATCGGCGCACCCAGCCGCAGGCACGCTCGTCGTTGCCTCAAACGCGAAGGAGATTCACCTGCACTGGGCCTTGCGCCCTGACGCGCCCCACATGAGCTACGACCAAGCCGTCGCCGACTACAAGGCCGAATACGCACGCCGCTATCAGGTGCTGATGCACGGACCCGCCAAATAGCAAGCCGCCCCGCCTACTTCAGCACTTGCACCGTCGAACCCTCAGCCGGCTTTAGCACAAACTGATCGTCCCTCAGCGTCTGATTCTCATGAACGTCTTCCACTTCCATCACGATCTGGATATCGTCCACAGGACGCTTGATCACAATCGACGACGGAAAACTGTTGCCGTCGAAGTCCTGGTAGCCCGAGTAGAACACCTGCGTCTCGATCACACCTTCGTTGCCGTAGATGTCCTGCTGATAAGGCAGCAGGTCTTCGCGGTGAAAGTAGACCACCCGCAGCGGCAGCAACTTGTGGCCGTCTCCCGCATGTTGCATGATCGTCAGCTTGTACTCCGGAATCGCGTATAGGTGCTTGCGCGCCGGGTCTTCGATGGTCATCGAGTCGGCAACCACCATGTACTCGTCTTGAGGCTCAAGCCCCCTCACCAGCAGCGCATCCAAAAAGAAATCGGGCCGCAGATTCTCCAGCGCATTCACCGAATGGCTCTTGTGCTTGTTCAGTCCCTTGATTATCTTCTTCTTCTCTGGAATTGACAGCGTGAACTGCTCCCCGTCGCTAACCATGTCAAAGGCCGGCACTCCCAGGTACCGGCCCAGCACTCGAAGCATAGCCGGCTTGCGCATAAGAATATTCCCGCGCAGCGTGGGATAGTCCTTCGCCAGGCCTTCCTTGCTCTTGAATACACTGGCCTGAATGTCCACCGTCGCAGTCAACGTCTCGAGCGCGGTCCATCGCTTGTTCAGCGCGTCCACCAGCTGCTCGGGAGTCGCATCCTTTGTGATCGCCGGCGGCTTGGGCACCGGCAGCTTGCGTATCTGCGGAAACAGCGAACACCCCGTAAGCATCCCTACCATCGGCACCAGCGCCAGCAATGGCGCCAGTGCCAACATCTGGAAATACAGTCTGCGGAATAACTCGGCTGAGTCGAGACGTGAGTCAGGGCACGACTTTAGTCGTGCCGATAAGCCCACCAAGTTGAGCAGGGCTTTAGCCCCTGAGGGATGATTTTCTCCACATTTGCCCGAGTCTCCTCCCTTTTGCCCGCACCCTTTAAGGCTCGGAATACGGTCAGCAGCAGCGGTCAGGCGACAATTCATCTTCATCGCCCACCCGCCTTCTTCACCGCGTGCCGGTAGCCGGCTACAGCTTTGCTCTGGTCGTCCAGCGTTCGAGAGAAGATCGACTGCCCCTGCGGGTTCGCTCCCGCGGCCACAAAGTAGAGAAAGTCGGAGTGGGCCGGTTCCATTGCCGCACGCAGGCTCTTCGTCCCCGGATTCGCAATCGGCCCCGGCGGCAACCCCGCATGCAGATAGGTGTTCCAGGGCGTGTCGCGCTTCAGGTCGCTCGCATAGATCGTCCCCCGCCAGCGCCCTTCGAGTTCGAGCCCATAAATCAGCGAGGGGTCCGTCATCAGCGGCATCTTCCTGGCCAGGCGATTGGTGAAGACGCTCGCCACCAGCGGACGCTCCTCGTCCACAGCCGTCTCCCGCTCTACCAGCGAAGCCAATGTCACCACGTCGTGCAGGTTTCCCTTCATTCCAGGCTGGGTCATTCCAAGCTGCCCGGCAATCGCTTTGAACCGCCGCACCATGATTGCTGCAATCTGTGTAGGACTCGCCTTACGCGCAAAATGATACGTGTCCGGAAACAAATACCCTTCCAGATTCCTGGCCTTGGGATCAAGATCGGCTACCAGTTCAGTGTGTTTTTCGAGAGCGTCGATAAACTCCTGTCCACCGGCCAGCCCCGCCTGCTCGAGCCGAACCGCCATTTCAAACATGTTCGCGCCCTCGGGAAACGTCACCGAAAGGGTATAGACGTCTCCCCGCGCGATGCGGCCATAAACCTCGGTCACCGGCGCCGGATGGTCAAACCGATACTCGCCTGCCTTGAGCGACCCACGCTTCAAGAGCCGCGCCCCCACCCGCATCAGGTCAAACGCGTAACGGCCGCGGACGATCCCCGCCGCCTCCAGTTGCTCACCCATCCGGGCCGTTGACGAACCAGGGGTCAGCGTCACAAACGTCTCCGATGCGGGCCCGTAGGGCGTCAACACCAGCCAGGCCGCTCCGGCCCCACCCGCCAAAACCACCAGCAACACCACCGCAAAAAAGAACGCGAGACATCCGCAACCCTTTTTCTTTCTGCTCGTAGGCTTGCGGCGCGCCATTCGTGGGAGTCTTATCCTTCCCAGTGCTTAGAGTCTGGTCAGTGTTTAGAGTCCGGGAATCTCGTAAAGATTCCCTCATATCTGATTGTACCGGGCCAATAACAGGGGTTTGGCGTGTCGGGCCTTGGCGTGGGGGGTGAACGGAGGGAGCAGGGGGTTTCAACCCCCTGAAACAAGGAAGACATACGAGGCCTTCAGGCCCGGGCCGTTATCGCGTTGTCCTTGGAAGGCTCGGCCCCGCGGGCTTGGGTCAGCATCGATTCGCCTCCCGAAGGGAGGGAACGAAAATAGCCTCGGATGAAATCCGGGGAAGTCGCATAAAGGAATCCCTCGCTCCCCGTAGGGGAGCGGCGAAACTTTCTCATGGCGAAACTTTCTCCTTGGCTGCCCCGCCCTCGTGAGGCAAACTGGATGCCGGTCACCTGATCAACACTTCGCGCATGTGAAAGCTGCCCATGCCCCTGCTCGACGAGATTCGCGCCGCCAAGCTGATTGAGCTGGCACGCGCCCGTTTCGACCTCAATCTCAGCGAGGCCGAGCGGAAGGTGCTCCGCGACTCGGCCAGTTCTGAGGAATTTCCCGATCCCGGTGAAGAGGCCCCGCGTCCCGAGGTTCGTGCTGAGTTTCTTCGCTGGCTGGCCTCCGATCCGGACGTTGCTCCGCACATCGACCCGAGGGGCGTCCGCGTCTGTGCCTCGACCATACCCGGCTTGCTCAATCTACAGGGATGCCACGTCAACCCGATTCTGGATTTTCGCCGCTGCACGTTTCAGAGAGAGATCGTCCTGATATCCGCCGAGACTCGGGGAGTCTATATTCTCGGTTCTTCGCTCGTCGAGGGGGTTAGCGCCGACGGGGCCATCATCCACGGCCCGATTTTTCTCATGGACACCCAGTCCGACGGCGAAATTCGCCTGCTGGGCGCAGAGATAGATTCGCAACTTGTTTGCAATGGCGCGAAGCTGACGGCCACGGGCAATGCCCTGGACGCTGACGGCGCGAAGATCGGCGGCTCCGTCCTCATGATGGATGGCTTCCAGTCCGAGGGCTCGATTCGCCTTCTTGGCGCGGAGATCGGAGGGAACCTTGACTGCTCCGGCGCGAAGCTTGCTGGGAATGGAGACGCACTCGTCCTGGATGGCGTCCAGATCGGCGGTGATATCTTTTTGCGCGGCGGCTTCGAATGCTCCGGCGAGATTCGCGTCCTCGGCGCACGGGCCGGGGGCGACCTCGACTGCTCCGGTGCAAAGCTTACGACGGAGGGCTACGCGCTCTCTTTGGATAACGTCCAGATCGGGGGCGGCGTCTTTCTGCGGGATGGCTTTGGATGCTCCGGCGCGATCCGCCTACACGGTGCGCGGATCGGGGGAACCCTCGATTGCTCTGGAGCTAAGCTGACGGCAAATGGCAACGCGATCTATCTGGACGGCGCCCAGATCGGCGGCAGCGTCTTTCTGCGGGGCGGCTTTGAGTGCTCTGGCGCGATCCGCCTGCCGGGCACCAGAATCGGCGGAGACGTTTCATTCGTCGACGCAACGTTGGCAACAGTTCTTTGCCAGAACATGTTCCTTGGCGGCGACCTGATCTGGTACGCAATTCGGAACCCTGGAGCAGCATCTCTCGGTCTCGTTGGCGCAAGGATAAAGAATCTACGAGACGACCGCGCGAGCTGGCCCGCGCAGGACAAGCTGGACGCTGATGGACTGGTCTTCGAAGAGCTGACCCTCCACGCTTCATCCTCAGAGGAGGACTTGGCCGCATACATGCACCCCAAGGAGCTGGAACTCAAAGCCGGGGAGCGGGTCGACTGGCTGATGCTCCAGCCAGAGGCTCGCCGCACCGAGCCACAGCCATGGATGCAGCTTCGGGATTTGCTGGAGAGGAAAGGCGATCGCAAGGGCGCGAAGCAAGTCGTCTTCAAGTACCGCTGCCTGCTGGCGCGAAAGAGCTGGCTCCTATGGCGGTGGCTGAGTATAGCGTTCTTATGGCTAGAAGAGAATCCTCTCCGCATCGGCTACTCAATGCTTTTCTTTCTGACGCTGGGCACGCTCGTCTTTGCGGGTGCGGCACGCAGCGGAGCAATGATCGAAACGGTGCAAGTTCAGCCCGCTATGATCGCGTCCTATGCAGACAGCGCCAAAGGCGTCGCCAGAAAGCCCGACGAATCCATCAAGCCAGTATCCATTCACCACTCAGAATTTCAGCCCTTCATCTACACGCTTGAGAATGCAGTTCCGCTTGTGAAGCTTGGCATGGACGATAAGTGGATGCCGGACCTGCAACACCAGCCTCAGCCGTGGTTTCCAGGGGTTCGTTGGCTCGGGTGGTTGGGCGAGTTCAACAGCTACGGATTCCTGGTTGTGAGCCGCTGGATTCTAATCGTAGCCGGATGGTTGCAGGCCACGATCTTTGCCGCCGCCGTCGCAGACCGCTTCAAGAAGTAGCCGACGCGGCGCAAGCGGGGCCTTAAGCTGAAGGCTAGAAGCTAGCGGCTAGTAGCTAGCACCAAGGAGCTAGAAGCTGCAACCTGCCCTTCGCTATCTCGGCCTCGACATCGGCAACCGCCGCATCGGCGTCGCCGTCTCCGACGAACTCGGCCTCACCGCCCAGCCGGTCCTGACCCTGGAGCGTCGCCGCCCAGCGCCTAGCATTTCCAGAGACGACCTCCGTTCGATTGCCCGCCTCTGCCGCCGCTTTGGCGTCGTAGGCATCGTTGTTGGCAACCCCGTCCATCTCTCCGGAGAACTCAGCCCCCAGGCCGCCAAAACGCAGGCCTTCGCCGCCGAGCTTGGCACGCTCACCGGGCTGCCCATCCACCTGTGGGACGAGCGCCTCACCACGCGCGAAGCTCACCAGATTCTCTACGAGGCCGGCCACGCACGCCAAACTCATCGACGCGTCGTCGACCAGGTGGCCGCCACGCTCATCTTGCAGTCGTTTTTGGAAGCAGGGAAAAGGGAGGAGGAAGAAGGGAACAGGGAGAAGGGAACAGGGAACAGGGAGAAGGGAGAAGGGAACAGGGAATAGGCGGTAGGGGGTGACCGGGCGGCCTGGGAGAGAATGGATTTAAGGAGAAGCGCCGCCATGACCGAAGAGACGCCGAAGTATCCGCCTATTCCTGCCGACGACCTGAAGCGCACGCTCAAGACCGCTCAGCCCGAGACGCTGCCGCACATCGGTCTGGTGGGCGACACCTACACGGTTACAGTCAGCGGAGAGGACACGGCCGGCCGCTTTTGCGTCATCGATATGCACATCCCTCCTGGGGGCGGACCGCCCCTCCACCGGCACGATTTCGAAGAGACATTCATCGTGCTTGAAGGAGAGATGGAAGCGACCTTCCGCGGCCAGAAGACCGTGGTGAGCGCGGGCGAAACGCTGCACATCCCGGCCAACGCACCCCACCAGTTCCACAACGCCTCGCCCTGGCCGGCAAAACTGATCTGCATTTGTTCTCCTGCCGGACAGGAGAAGTTCTTTGCTGAGGTAGGGATCCCCGTGGCAACGCGAACCACTTTTCCACCCAAACTGGACCCGCAGCAGGAAGCGGAATTCATCCAGAAGGTGGTTTCGCTTGCGCCCGAGTATCGAACCGAACTGCTGCGAGAGGCGTAGGGCTGGATCGGGGGCTGCCGGTGTAAGTGGTTTCCGGGGTCGCAGAAGCAAGACCTGGTGCACGGGCAGCTGACTCCACACCCGAGACCCCAGCATCTTTCGCCCGCGTATAATGAAATTTCGAGTTTTTTAACGAATGCGGCTGGAGATTGCCTGCTCGCCGCCACGGACACTGGATGCCCGATCACATCAAAAAGCAATTGCTCGTTGAGATTCAAATCCTCGAGCACGAACTCGCCCATGAATTGCCCGCAGAGATCAAGAAGGCCGCGGCTCTGGGAGACTTGTCGGAAAATGCCGAGTATCACATGGCCAAGCAGCGCCAGACCTTTGTCAATGCGAGGCTGGGGCAGTTGAAAAAGCGCATGGCCGAGCTCTCGCTGGTCAACCTGGCCAACATTCCGCATGGCCAGACCGGCTTCGGTTCCACGGTCGTTGTCTACGACAGCACCAAGGACGAAGAGATCGTTTACCGCCTCGTAACCAGCGAGGAGTCGGATGTTTCCAAGGGGCTCATCTCCACCACTTCGCCCATCGGCCGCGGCCTGGTTGGCAAACGCGTGGGGGATATTGCTACCATCGTGACGCCCAACGGCAAGCGCGAGCTGGAGATTCTTAAACTCACCACCATTCACGACGAAGCAGCCGAACATGAGGCCGACAAAGGCGAAGCGGCAAGCGCCGGCCAGTAGCGAGCCGAATATTAAGGAAGAGCAGGAATGACCTGGACCAGTGCTTTCGGCCGCGGTTGCGGCTGGCTTCTCGACCGTATCGTCTATGGTCTTGCTCTTACCCGCATCTCTCCAAATGTGCTTACGTTCCTCGGCCTGGTCATCAACATCGTGGCCGCCTTCTTCTTTGGCCACGCCAACGCCACCAACTCCGGCCGCATGTTCTTCTACGCCGGCCTGGTTATCTTCGGCGCAGGCATTTTTGACATGGTCGATGGCCGCGTCGCCCGCCGCAACAACCAGGTCACCGTCTTTGGATCCTTCTTCGATTCCGTTATCGACCGCTACTCCGACGTGGTCCTCTTCTTCGGCCTGTTGGTCTACTACGGTCGCATCAACCGTTTCCGCTACGTTGTGCTGGTGGCGTTTGTGATGGTTACGTCGCTGATGGTGAGCTATACGCGCGCCCGCGCCGAGGCGCTCATCGGCCAGTGCAAAGTGGGCTTCATGGAGCGGCCCGAGCGCGTTGTGCTGATCCTGCTCGGCGCTCTCTTCAACTGGGCTGGCGCAATGGCTCCGGTCCTGTGGGTGCTCGCCGTTCTCTCCACCATCACCGTGGTGCACCGCATCCAGTACACCTACTCGCGCACCAAGCACCTTGCGCCAATTGCCTGAGGCACCTCAACCGGCACGTACTCTAAGCCCATAGGCTCGACACTGCGCCTTTTAGCGTCATCGTGGATTCATTCGGGAGGGCGGGGCAGCCTCTCGACGCATTGCGGCATCGGATTTGGAAGGAGGTCACGAAATGGAAAAGTCAGTCGTAGACCAAGTGGCGAAAACGCTGGTGGATCAAGCCGGCAATGTTGGCGAAACTTTCCGCAAAGCTTCGGAATTCACATCCGACGTCGCAGATGGTGTCCGCGATGGTATGAAGACCGCAAAGAATGCAGTCAAAGATGGGCGTGACGCGGTGGAAGACTTCATCGACGATACGGCCAGGAAAGTGAAGCGCAGCCCGATCCAGTCCGTTCTGCTCTCGCTGACCGTCGGCCTCGCTGTTGGATTTCTGTTCGGTCGCGGAACGAGTAGAAAATAAGCCTTCATCACCCAAACCAGCATGAAAATAGACCATTTGTGAGGTCATGCCGGATCGGGTGACTCCCTCAATGTTTTGGGGGGTGGAACTATGTGATCCGGTCGTATCATCACCTAACCAGAAATTACATCCGTCTCGGAAGGCGTGAGATTCGATGGACAGCGTGAGCCGCTCAACGTCGAGTTCTGGCTTCCTAACTCAAAAACTCCGCGATCGCCCGCACAACGGTCTGCTGCTCGTCTTCGCGCAGCTCCGGGAAGATCGGCAGCGCCAGCACTTCACGCGCCGCGCGCTCGGCTTCAGGAAAGCTTCCTTCGCCGTACCCAAGTCCCTTCAACGCCTCCTGCATGTGCAGCGCGGCAGGGTAATAAATCTCGCACCCGATCTGTCGATCCGCAAGGAATGCGCGCAATTCGTTCCGCCGACTGCTGCGGATCACATACTGGTGCCACACGTGCCGGCTGCCGGCAACTTCATGCGGCAGCACGATTCCATGCACAGGCCGTGTGCCGGACTCCGCAAGCCCCGCCGCGTGAAACAGTGCGTGATAGCGCCGGGCAACCGCGCGCCGGGCGTGGTTCCATTTGTCGATGTACTTCAGCTTGACCGCGAGAATCGCTCCCTGCAGCCCGTCCATCCGCGCGTTCCATCCCACTTCGTCGTGGTGATAGCGCCGCCGCATTCCATGGTCGCGCAGCATGCGCACGCGCTCGGCTAAATCATCGGAGTGCGTCGTTACCATTCCCGCGTCGCCGGCCGCGCTCAGGTTTTTGGTTGGATAAAAGCTGAAGGCAGCCAGATCTCCCAGTCCGCCGGCCTTGGCGCCGTTCCACTCCGCGCCCCAGGCCTGCGCCGCGTCTTCAATCAGCTTCAGCCCGCGCTCTTCGCCTATTCGCCCCAGTGCACCCCAATCCGCGCATCCGCCATATAAATGCACCGGCAAGATTGCCCGTACCTTCTCGCCTTGCGGAGTGTTGAGCACCGCCTCCACAGTTGCCGGGTCCAGATTGAACGTTGAGGGATCGATATCGGCCAGAACGGGCGTCGCTCCGGCGCGCAGAATGGCACTTACCGAAGCGAAAAAACTAAACGGCGTAGTGACCACCGCGTCGCCTGGCCCGATCCCCGCGGCCGCAAGCGCCAGCCACAGCGCGTCGGTCCCAGACGAACAGCCAACCGCATGCTTCACCCCAAGCTGCTCCGCCGCCGCTTTTTCAAATGCTGCTACCGGCTCGCCAAGAATAAACTGCTGCGTCTCTAGGACATGTTCGAGGGCTCTCAGCAACTCGTTGTGCAGTGGAGCGTATTGGCGCTTTAGGTCGAGCATGGGCACCGGCTCGGTCGCCGCCTGTGCTCCCGTCGATTGGTATGCGTCCGGCACTCGACCATGTTATCAGCCAGTTGGAGTCCAACGTCGCGTTGCCGTGTCCAATGTCAGATGCACTTCGCTCCCTTCGCAAGGTGCCTGGAGGACATTCCGCATAACCCGCAAACTCCCACGGGAGAGCCATTTCGGGTTACCGCTGCTTGAAAAGGATGGTAAACGCGTATATCGTTCTACTCATTGCGGGATCAGGCGATATCCGGGTTTCCGGCTTCGCCCCTGTCGTTTTTGGAAGTCCAACGTAGTTACTTGCATCTCAACCAATAAGAAAGTTGGAGATCGGCACATGGAAAACAAGCCGGCACAAAACATTCAGGACACATTCCTGAATACGGTCCGCAAGGACAAGACCCCGATCACGATCTACCTGGTCAGCGGTGTCAAGCTCACCGGGAAGATCAGGTCTTTTGACAAATATTCGGTGCTGCTGGAGAACAACAGCCAGGAGCAATTGATCTTCAAGCACGCCATTTCCACCGTGGTAAGCAACCGGGCCGTGATGCATGAGCATCGTCCGGTGGCTGTACAGACGGGGATTGGACCGGCTCCTGTTGCCGTTCCGTCTGCCTCTGCTGCTGTCGCGGAGCAACGATAGTCCGCAGTAGGCAGTCACGATCGGTTGCAGAGCAGCCCCGGAGCCCCGGTTCCGGCCATGGACTGGAAACAGCTGTCCTGGTGGGAGTTTTGCGGGCTGGCCCCGCCGGCGCCTCCGCGCGTACGACTGTGTCCTCGGCGCGTCGCGCAGCCGCTGCTTCTGATGCTGAGCCAATTCGGCCAGCCCACTTTAGCAGTCAGCCGATCTTTATCGAAGATCAGCCGAGCCAGTCTGCCTCGCCCGAAACATTCAGGGAAGAGTCAACGTTCGATGTCGAGGAATCCTTCGCCGAGTTTCGCGAGCTGGTGGCCGGTGCCGGCGCGCGCATAGCCGCCGAGGTCATGCAGCGGCGATCTCGTCCCGATCCAGCCACTCTCATCGGCGCGGGCAAAGTCGAGGAGATTGCCGGCATCGCCGCCTCATGCAATGCCGATCTGGTTCTCTTTGACCACGACCTTACACCCACCCAGCTGCGCAACCTTGAGGCAGCGCTGCCTTGCCGTGTCCTTGACCGCACGCAGCTCATCCTCGACATATTTGCCCGTCACGCCCGCACACGCGAGGGCCAGCTCCAGGTCGAGCTTGCCCAGCTCGAGTACATGCTTCCGCGCCTCACCGGCAAGGGCAAAGCTATGTCGCAGCTCGGCGGCGGCATCGGCACCCGAGGCCCAGGCGAAACCAAGCTCGAAACGGATCGCCGCCAAATTCAGCGGCGCATCGACCATCTCAAGGACGAGCTCGATGCGGTCCGCCGCGTCCGCAAGCAGCAGCGCCAGCGCCGCGAAGCGGTGCCCGTGCCCACAGTGGCGATCGTTGGCTATACCAATGCCGGCAAGAGCACGCTATTCAACCGCCTCACGGGCGCACATGTCCTGGAATCTTCGCGGATGTTTGCCACTCTTGATCCAAAACTGCGATCGATCGAGCTGCCCTCGCGCCGCAAGATCCTGCTGTCCGATACCGTCGGCTTCATCCGTAACCTGCCGCATACACTTGTGACCAGCTTTCGCGCCACGCTCGAGGAAGTTGCACAGGCTGAGGTTCTGCTCCACGTGCGCGACGCGGCGTCTACATATGGCGACGAACAGAAGCTCCAGGTGGAGAAGGTTCTTGCCGAGCTAGAGGTCATGGCCAAGCCGCGCATTGAGGCCCTAAACAAGGTCGATCTGCTCGACGATCATCAACGCGCGGGTCTGCTTAGCCGGGCGCACGGCGGCGATGGCGCTGAAGTACTCGTCTCCGCCCACACTGGCGAGGGGATCGATGCTCTGCTCGCGGCCATCGATCGCGCGCTCCACACCGATCCGATTATCGACGCGGACCTTCTCGTCCCGCAGCAGGAGGGCGGTGTGCTCGCAACAATTGAGGCAGGCATGGTTATCCATGAGCGCCACTACGAGGCCGATCAGGTTAGATTGTCGGTCAGCGGCCCTGCATCGCTCATCGGCCGCCTGCGCGAATACCGCCTGCGAGAGGAAAAGCTCAGCGAAAGGTAGATGAATGACCCCCGAAACGACACCCGAAGGCCGCACCATCACGACGCTCTCCAGCCGAGAGGTCTATCGCAACTACTGGATGCGGGTGCGTGAGGACGAGATCCTCCGCTCCAACGGCAAGAAGGGAATCTACGGCGTGGTAGAGAAGGATGACGCCGCCATAATTATCCCCATCGACAATGGCAAGGTCTGGCTTGTGGAGCAGTTCCGCTACACCATTCAAGAGCGTGCCCTTGAGCTGCCCCAGGGTGGATGGGAGATGGAAGTCGACCATCCTGAAGAACTGGCGCGCGGCGAGCTCAAAGAAGAGATGGGCCTCGACGCTGCCGAGATGACGTATCTTGGAACGCTCTGGATCGCCTACGGGTTCACGCGCCAGAGGCAGCACGTCTTCCTTGCCACCGGCCTCACGCACATCGACAAGGACCCCGACCCTGAAGAACACGATCTTGTTATTTGTTCGATTCCTGTCGAGGAGTTTGAGAGCCTGATGCTTAAGGGCGGCGTCCGCGACAACTGCACACTCTCGGCCTGGGGACTCTACCTGCTCTGGAGGAACGCGCAGCGGCGAGTCGGCCCGCCTCCGGGCAAGTGAACTCTCTACGGGCCGAAGCCGCGATTCATGTCGAGCATCGGGTAGTGGGGAAGGGCGTGCACCGGGTCCGCGACAAATGCTTCAGTCTGAATGACCAGATCGCGCATACGCTTCAGGGCGGCGGAACCCACGTCCATGCGGCCCAGCGCCGGCGCAGAATCGCCAGAACGCACCACGCCTGGCGGGGGCACGAGCCCTTCGGAGATCAGCAGCGCGTGCGGCCCATTGCCTTCGAGATCGAAGAGCTTGAGAAACGCATTCCGCAGCCTGCCCACTTGTTGCCGACCAAAACGCTTCTCCCATCCCTGCTCGATCTCTGCAGACAGCCTGTGATATTGCTGCTGCGCCAACAGGCCGCGAGCTGAGAGACGAAGTGCGTGGCCGCGCTTTGCTGCTGGATCGGGCCCAATTGCGACAAATGGCTTCAACTGCCATCCAAGACCGCAGCTCTCCGGCGAGCAGCCTGTCAGGCGGGGAAGATCAGCCTCCGTAGTCGGCTCATTGCTCAGAACCCGAATGGTGTTGGCGCACAAGGCAAGCGGGGCGTCCGACCTGGGCTCAAACTCGATTGCAAAGGCGACGAGCAACTGTGAGAGAAGCGTTGGCAGCGGCAGGCCAGAGACCGGTCCTCGCGTTCTCGACGGGAAGGGACGGCGTCTCCACCGAACGTCGACGAGACCCCCTGGGAGTTCAACCTCCAATTGTCTCTGGATCGCCTCCAGAGCCTCGCGCAAGCCACCCGCGGCCTCATCGCCAAATCGCTTTCGCCACCGGTCCTCGACCGTCGTCGGTAGTGGCTCCCAGCCTTCCCGTGCGCAGACGCCCATCGGGGTCAGCTGGACCATCGTCCGCGCATTGGTGCCGCGCCCGGATCCAAATCCATCCCGGAGTTCGCGTCTTGTCTGAAATTGGGCAATCGGCGAGAAATCCTTGCCTTCGCGGGGCTCATCGATCCAGATGAATCCCCACCTCTCCAGGCAGCCAAGCATCTGCTTGATCTGGGGTTGCTCAAGCAGGGACTGAGCTTCGAGGTTTTTGAAGGAAATGGGGCTTTTCCCAACGAAACCGAGAAGGTTCAGCCATGCGGCGAGCGAGAGCCGCCCACCGGGAAAGCCGAGCCGAGCCATACGGAGTTCAAACTCGTTGTCCAACTCGACGGTGAAGGCCACCAGAACCTGCGAGAACAGCACCGACAGGGGGCGGAGGGAATCGGCTCCATGCTGTGCGGCTTGATCATGAGCGGGGGTCGAAATATGTCTGCGCGCAGACGAGCTCATATGCGCCCATTTTAGAGCGAATCGGAGGGACCTGTGACATTACTCCAGAGAAGGTGGGTATTGCATCACCGATGCAGCTCTAGGCCGGCCTGTACCTCTTGACCGCCCGGATCGTCAGCGGCACAAAGATGAACAGCAGGACCAACTGCGCTAAACCAAACGCGGGTGAAGCCATCGTGGGCGCTGCGGCCTTCAGCGCCGGGACCTTGGCAAATGCCTGGGCAACCAGCACGAAGAAATTGAAATAGAACGCCACGCATACTGAAATCACGTAAGCGCCCCGCCACGGCCCAGCCAGCTTCTTCCCATACTGCGCGTAAAGCGCGAGAACAAGCACAATCATCGACAGCACACCGAGCACAATCCCCGGCGTCACGGTCTTGTTGGGAAATAGAAACCCGGTGAGGCTCGTCCCAATCGTCGACAGAAAAAACAGCGCGGTCAAAATGCGCAGATGGCGTGAAGTCAAAAACTCGAACATCACAAAGAAACCCGAGCCAATTCCGATAAAGCTGAGGGCAACGTGAATGAATGTAAATTGAGCAAGGCTCAAACCAAGGATCATGCGACGGTCCTTTCCGCTACTTGAGGTTGCCGCCTATGTTTCTTCGCAACGGGTGCCAATGTCAAGGGATATTCTGAGATCGGAAAATCCCAGCGAATCGAAGACTCGTTCAACCCGCCGCCGCTGCGATCACCGGAGGATTCCGATCGACGTCTAGCCGCGCTCTTCGATCACAAGGTACGGTGAGGGATACGGCGGCCCAATATACTCGGCGCGCGGGCGGATCAGCCGGTTGTCGTCGAGTTGCTCAATCACATGCGCACACCAGCCGGAGAT